>Ga0126376_10000014_pt1 | contig 66344 bp, 107 predicted proteins | sample PanSoiMetPlot_15_FD_92760 | JGI IMG/M metagenome (GOLD analysis project Ga0126376, IMG submission 92760) | Tropical forest soil microbial communities from Panama - MetaG Plot_15 | ecosystem: Environmental > Terrestrial > Soil > Tropical forest > Bulk soil | place: Panama | collected 2016-02-17 | reverse complement strand
CTATGCAGCGGACTATGCAGCAGTTCTTAACTAGCTTTGTGAATGCACCCGGTATCATTGGAGGTACTGGGACGGCATTGGCAGCATTCGGTGGCACTGCCCTAGAAACGGCCTCACAGTTCGCCCTGTTAGCTGTTGCCATGCCCGACGGCTTTAAAAAGATGGCTTTCGAAGCGGCGGCCAGCTTTGGCAAGATGATACTGTCGGCAGGTGCCTACGTAGCAGCATCAATAGCGGGGGCGGCAGCTAGTGCCGCTGCGTGGGTTGCGGCCAACATAGCCATGATTGCAGCTACGGGTGGCATCATCCTCATCATCGGTGCAGTGATAGCTATTGTCGTGCTGCTTATCAAGCATTGGGATTGGGTGAAGGAGAAAGCCAGTGCTCTATGGGAAGGTATCAAGGCCATCTGGCAGGCAATCAAAGATTTCATCGTTGGTGTGGTGACGGGGGTTATAGATTTCGTTAGAGAACACTGGCAACTGATACTCGTCATCGTACTGGGTCCATTGGGTCTACTCATTGGACAAGTAATAGCCCACTGGGACAAAATCAAGAGTATAATCAAGTCAGCAGTCGACTACATATTAAGTGCTGTCCGGGGACTGGCAGCCTTGCCGGTGATTGTTATCGGGTTCATTGTCAATATGGTACGGGGTGCAATCGACAAGGCGGGAGAACTGATAAACTGGTTCAAGGGTCTGACTATACGAATACTGTCAGCCGTTGGCGATATTGCTAGTCCTCTACTCAGTATTGGTAGGGATATCATCGAGGGTATATGGCGAGGAATCCAGAACGGGTGGAGTTGGCTAATGGATCAGGTGGCCAACCTTGCACGGAGTCTACTAGATGCTGCCAAGCGGGCTATAGGTATTAGTTCACCATCCAAAGATTTTGCAACCGAGTTTGGTGAGGAAGTAGGCCCGGGAGCTGCAATAGGTATTACTCGAAACACTCCAACGGCCATACGTGCGGTGAGAACTATGGCTGGCGCCATGCTAGGTGCAATCAGCGGGCACAACCTGTCAGCAAATATGCCAATTTCAATGGGTGCTAACCAATCAATACGTAATGCGGCCATCATGACTAACTCTGCTATCACGTTGAAGATACAGACTAGTGGTAGTGCCGTCGATGATTTCATAGCCGAAATAATACGGAGATATGTGAAGGTTCAAGGGGGCGACGTGCAACAGGTATTCGGCAGGTAGTTGATGTCACTATTATACCCACCGGGAAAGCTGGAACATGAGGTAGAGATATTCGTCAATGGAACATGGACTGATATCTCTGGCGATGTATTGGCTGATCCTGGTATAACAATCAAGCGTGGACGTTCTGACCAATCGTCTAGTCCAGTGGTCGGATCGTGCACCATGACGTTACTCAATAGCAGCGGCAACTACTCGCCACGATGGCCTACTGGCGCATACTACGGCAGTATAGGTAAGAATACTCCCATACGGGTCTCTACAACCGTTTCACGCGATGCTTTCGGCCGGTCGGTGTCTGGTGGTTGGGGGAGCGATGATTACTCGGTTCCGTGGACCTCGGGAGGTAGTGGCGGCAGTGTCCAGGCTAGTGACCACAACGTGGGATCTGGTGTCGGTACACAGAGCGTTCCGGCAACGAATTCGTACCGGTATGACTACCTAGCCACTGTAGTACAGCGAACTGTCGATGTACGAGCTGACGTGAAAATGTCATTCACAGACATCACCGGTGCTAGTGTCTATCCGTGTGGAATAATGCTTCGTGGCCAAAGTACGTCGAATTACTACCTAGTAAGAATTGAGATTACTGCTGCCGAGGCTGTCACCATTGGTGTGTTCCTAGCGGATGGCACGACCATAGCTGCTTCTGTGACAGTAAGTGGATTAGTGCACTCTAGCTCGCAGACATTGAGAATTAGAGCACAGGTAGAGGGGCACACGATCAGGGGGAAGGTTTGGGCGTCTACTGCTAATGAGCCTTACGGTTGGCACATTACTGCACACGCTGAGAACATTAACGTGGCTGGATTTGTTGGCATCCGTAGTGGTGTGGCTGCATCCAATACCAATGCTTTGCCCATAGTATTCTCCATTGATAACGTTAGAATCCGTGTTCCACTGTGTGCAGATGAAATCAGCGATATGCCTGCCAGTTGGGACACGTCAGGCGAATTCGTCACAGCACTGGTAACCGCTGGAGGGGTATTACGCCGCATGGCTAAGGGCGATGCCTTGCAAAGTGCCTTCAAACGTGGTTATCTTCGAGACCTCACCTACACGCCGTTGGTCTACTGGCCGTGTGAGGAAAAACAATTAGCCGCTTACTATTTCGCACCGGCTATAGGTAGCTTTCCCATGTGGCTTACTAATGGGACGCCAACGTTGGCAAATGCAACTCCATTCGACTGCTCTGATGCCCTGCCCGCAGTAAATCTTTCCGCGTGGTGGGCTCAGATCCCACCTTACACGGCTGGCTCTAATACGTGTCAGGTAAGGTTCCTTGTTAGCATACCGTCAGGTGGACTAGGATTAGGCCAGCGTCGAATGTGCGTAATCAACTTCGCTGGCGGCACCATTGGTAACATTTCATGTTTCGTTGACCAGAGTGGCAACGTAGCGATAAATGTATACGATACCAATCTAACAGCTATCCATACCGGTGCCAACGTAGCATCCAATCTCAATGGCACTCCTAGCCAGATAGGCATAGAGTTTCAGCAGAATACGGCAACACTAGTCAAAATCAATGTTATTTCTTTGGCTCCTGGAGCTGGGGCTGTAATCCAACTGGGAACTACCAACGTCGCGGGCAGCCAGACGATAGGAATCGCTACGGCAATTGTAGTGGACCCCGACCTGTTGATGACTTCCAGTGTTTATATGGGACACTTCTCATTCCACACGACCAACCAGAGCCTGCTTAATCTCAGTAGCCAGCTCAACGCATGGAAGGGAGAGGCAGCAGGCGCACGGCTGAGCCGACTCACAACCGAGGAAAGGCTACCTTTTAGTTATGTAGGGACGTTGAGTGACAGCGAGCCAATGGGACCGCAGACCAACATAGAACTGTTGAAGCTCCTCTATGAATGCCAGGCTGCCGACTTGGGGGAACTGTTCGAGAGTCGTGGCGAACCTGGTATCACATACAGGCCTAGGTCAAATCTACATAACCAAGTGGCTGCTATCACTCTTGACTACAGCTTGGGTCAGATTTCTGAGCCGTTCACGTCGACCGATGACGACCAGTATTTAAAGAATGACGTGACTGTTAGTCGTCAGAATGGCGGTAGCTGGCGAGATACGTTGGATACGGGACGACTTAGCGTACTGCCGCCAGATAGTGGTGGTGTCGGCCGGTATGACGAGACACGAACTGTCAATGTCTATAGCGACGTGCAATTGCCAGACCTAGCTGGGTGGATTCTCAGCCTTAGCACTGTCGATGAGGCGCGCTATCCAGTCATTGTCCTGGACTTAGGTAACCGAAACATAGTCGGTGCCAACCTACAAGGCCGGGTAATGGATCTCGATATCGGCGACCGGATAGTTATCATAAATCCCAAGAGCGGGCAGCAAGTTGATGCCATTAGCCAACTTATCGTCGGGTCTGAAATACAACTGAATCAGTACCGTTTCACTGTCAAATTTAACTGTATACCAGAGTCCCCATTCCAGGTAGGTGAGTTAGACAGTACAACGAAACGACTTGATAGTGACTATACTACATTGACTAACAATATCACAAGCAGTGCAACATCATTCACCGTAACCATCGCTGCTGGACGGGCACTGTGGACTGTAGCTGCTGCTGATCTCCCATTCGACATTAGGATCGGTGGTGAAATCATGAGAGTGGGAGCGGTGAGCGGTACTAGCTCGCCGCAGACGTTCAGTAGTGTAACGCGATCAATAAACGGAGTCGTGAAGGCACACAGTGCAGGCGCCGAAGTACACGTAGCTTACCCATTCGTCCTAGCGTAGGTGGTCACAGTGTCCGTAGCTCAGTTCACGGCCGGGCAGAAACTCACGGCTGACCTGCTGAATGCAGAATTCAACAAAAAGCGTAAGGCCTACCAGACTTCAGATGTGAGTGTGCTCAACTCTGCAACGTTCGTGTCGAGTACCGACATGGTTCTCAGTGTAGAAGCCAGTGGTATCTATTCAGTGAGCCTGTACCTGGTTACGGATGCAAACACTACGGCCGACTTTAAATATCAATTCCTCTTGCCTACTGGCGCAGTGTGCGTTAAGCACAGTAGATGGGGAGGTGCAGCGGCGGACACGACCGAGAATGCGGCAGTACACAGACAATCGGCCGATCAGGTTGGTTATGATCTGAGTGGTATCGGTGCTGGTACGCGAGTGACCTCGAAACCGGAGGCTGTGATCGTGATATCGAGCACGCCTGGTAACTGCACATTCCAGTATTCTCAGAACACGGCCAACGCCACTAACGCGTCGTTCCTGTTCGCAGGCTCGTGGATGATGCTGGAGAAGCTAAACTAGTCAGGTATTAGCTCGTAATCGTTCGTCCTCTGTCCGTTCACTATAGAGCCTATGGCATGCTGTGGTATATAGAATCGACCACTTAGTTTACCGAACAATAGACCGCGCCCGTACTCCGGTCCGTAGCTGGCGAAATGTCCACGCACTGAGGTGAGCGGCATATTAGTTGGTTCGCCTCGACGGCCGTTGCCATTCTTATATGTTTTGCCTACTGGCTTAACACTGATAGTCTTGATTGAAATGCCTTGCCGGTATAGTCTGCGTTGCTGTGCTCTGGGCCGGTGAGGTTCTATTAGCTGTATGTTTCGACAAGCCAGGAAATTCATTGAGCCTAGCAAAACTAGATGTGCCATGTCCCAGTTCTGCATCGGGTACTGTGGATATATGTGGTACCAGTGCATGTCAGCTGGCTCGCCAGTGCCATACACGGCGTATCTCCACAAATGTACTGGACCAGCAGTCGGAAACGAGTCGCCGTCTCCCGACTTGCCGCCCAGCCATAGGAATGACTCTATTATCCAGCGTACATCAGCCCAGCGTATATCGTTTTCCGTTTCCCATGCCTTGCTATGGTCATGTTCCATTGTGCTAGATTGCATGACGACAACGTTTCCGTGTTCGTTGACATAGCAGACAGCACACGACTCCCATGACGGTGCAATGTTGGGGTGATCCTCATAGATCCATATCGGCTTGCTGTTCTCTACCAATGATTGGTATATGGTAGTCGAATCAACAATAGTTGACGTAGAGGCACGTGATAACGCAACACTATTCAGCCTCTCATCTCCGACAACGTGTCTAACCTGTCCGTTGCGTAGATCGGCAATGACATTAGCTATGGAATCGGCAGTCATTGTTAAATCTCTGTGATCGATTATTCGCTGCTACCGGTAATTGTCTTCCACTGTTCAGGTACTCCACCGGTCCGCTTCAATAGTTCTAGAATTGCCAGACCCTGATCGTTCAGCCTCTTCTCGATAGCAACTAGTATCTGTCGAGCTGCCACATTATTACCCACGTAGTTTTCTATTAAGAAATCCCATACCTCGATGGGAACCCTCTCACGAACGAACCCGTTATCGACGCGTCGAGAGGTCTGCCGGTCATTTGGGCCTCTATCGCCATACATTGTGGCGATTCGATCACGTACCTGGTTCCATTCGCTCTGAGGTACGGCAGCCATGTCATCCTCCGGTTGACCTTGTAAAATTCCATTTGCCCATTCTATACACACGTCCGTAGGGAAATTACGCGGGTCCGTGTGCGTTCCATCATTAGTGGCGAGTGTGTAATCATTGTGCGTGCAGACACCTGCATCGGCTTTGTTCCCAGTGAGAGCCGATCGTATCTGCCTATGGTCAAGGTGCCGAATAGGTATGCCTAGCGATTTGCACGTACGGGCTACCCACCATGCTGCATATTCCACCTTTTTGACTTGTGACCCTAACCATTCAGTACGGCTATATCCATTAACTGGAGTTGTCAAGCATAAGCCGACTGCATCGGGATTACCGTTACGCAAATGCCATGCCGTATCGCTGAATCGTACAGTATGAATGATCTGTGTGAGGTCGCACAGATCGTGGTAGCTAACACCTTTCCGCTCGCAAAAAAGAGCTAGATCCCACGCATCCGTGATTCCTACACTCTCGTGGATGGCGACGATTGTAATAGGTGTAGGACGGCCATCACGTTTCTGCCCCGACCACCTGACTATCTCCCTTGGAGGTTTCACTGCCGCCACTTCTCATCACCACCTTGGAGTTTCCAATCATCTTCAGTGTTGGGGTCGCCGATTTCGTATTGGTCCAGTCGTGATAGTTCCTCTGCGGTTGGTTGCCAATCTGTGTAATCTTCCATCATGACTGCACTATTAGCATTGAGTCCACACTGTAATGACTCTGGTAAATCGGCCATCGCTGCCCCTTGCCTCAGTAGCCCCGCGCGCTATGCTACTAGTGATCCGTTCAGCTGCATACAGGCACACTATCGCGACTTCGTACTTACTAGACTGTGAGTCTCACAGTGGGGATACTCCGATGATCGATTTCATACTGAGATACAAAAAGGCTATCCTGGCATTCGTTGGCACTGCAATTACTGCACTCAGTGTTGCATTGCAAGATGGATCGATCAGCGGCACCGATTGGATCGGAATCATCATGGCCGTATTGACTCCGGCCAGTGTCGCAGTAGCAGGGAATAAGACTGCATATGTCCGGGTCAAACCGTCCATCCACGATATTGACGAAGGGTGAACAATGGCAACGCCGGAGCTTAACGAGGCAATCGACGGTGGTTTGGGGTTGGCCGTTCGTATCAAGGACGCCCTTGCTGACAAGAAACTCACCCTCGATGAATTGGTGCAATCCGTCTCTAACGGCCGGGTACGCGCCTCGATTTCTAATCTGTATAACAGCATTGAAGCACTCATTCACGGAGCCCAACCAAATTGGTCCGATCTACTACAGCAGGCGATGGCTGCTGCACTCGACTTCATCACAAATCTGTCTGTGGCAATCAAGCGCGATGGATTCCAGGTCACTGACCTATTGGAGGGTGTAAGCGACCAGGGTGTTCGAGATGACCTGCAAAAGGCCGTCGACGGCGCCGAGAAGATACCAGACGAGATCTCCCACATCAACATGATGGATATGTTCGCCCTGTTCACTCGGGTCAGTGCCTGGATTCCCAGACTAGTGCCAAGGCCTACGTAATGACCCACTACATCGCCCTGAGGCGCACTGTGACGGTAGGTGTGGTGTCCTTGTGCCTAGCACTGGTTTTCGTTCCTGTAGCGGATGCTCAGAGTCCAACTGAACCGCCGACACGAGAGCCGGTGCACTGCTATCCATTGAGCCTGCTCTGTGGAATGCAGTTCCAGGTAGGACCGTTCGGACCGTTCAACTTCGATATCTTGCCGGGTGGGTCAGTATTCCCACCTGCACCGCCACCTACTACCGCATAGCTCGCTAATAGGTGAAATCGAGGTCATCCTGTCGGGGATGTGGGACCGTAGTCTATTTGATTCTCAACCAGTCGGCTGCGGTCCCACCTATTCGTCGTAATCGTCCCCGATAAGTTCGTCGATGCCAGCAATCATAGCACTGAAGTCGAGTGGGTATGCACCATCACTGGGTCTGTGTCTCATCGCTCCGTGCTCTGATTCCATTGGTTCATCAGCTATCGTAGGTAGTGGCTGATTATCCACTTCCATTAGCCGCGACCTAATCTGTTCAGGCGTGACACTAGCACCGGATTCGGGAACTGCAGTGAGGCTGTGTATCTCGCCTGTCGTGTCGAACAATCCCTGTATACGATCGGTCTGTCTGGCCGCAGCCTGCGCCATGCCATTGAATCCAAGTGCCGCAGCCTGCATCATATCATTGAATACATGTGACCTTGTGCCCGTTGGCCGACGTTGTGGCACCGCTAGAATAGTCACAGCTCTGATTTGGACAGCGAACGTTGCCAATAAATGCACACTATGGGCGAATGCTCTGACGTCTCCAGTCACCTCTAGGAATTCATCTAGGTCAGGCTCGATACTTGCTGGCAACAGGAAATGATGGACAGTTGAATAGAACCACTTGATACTGTATTCGAGGACCATCCGGCCGCGTGCCTTTTGTGCGAGCCTGTAATATAGTTCCCCGGTGATGTGGTCGACGAAATCATTTTCCCTGAATAGCGCTGCCGTACCGTAAGCATGGCCTGTGATGGTTGATCTCAGACCCCAATTGCTCACTATGTGATTCACCATGTGCATGAGGTCAGGGTCAGTGATATGAAAGTTGGTTGGTAGTTGTGAACATGTCTCATCATATATCCACATTGTCATTAGTTATCACCATGATTTCTGTTCTGTGTTGCTAACTTCCATACAATGGCTATTGCCCTACGCAGTACAATACCCACGACCGTGGCGAGTGTAGCTATCAATACAATGCCTATTGTGAAAGCCCAACCCAGTGGAGTGATTCTCTGTACTACCTGCGGTTGCGTCATTCCAAATATGCCCCATGACACGAACACGATCTCAGTCGCTAAGCCTGCTATTCCCAGCACCAGCATAGCGTTAGCCACTACCATGTTCGACCTGTTGTAGTTCTTACGCGCAGTCCTGTGGATCGACATTATGTACCTGAGTAGTAACACCCAGACTAATAGACCGGGTGTAGCTACAATTGTCCATATCAGTTCTGTAATGGCTATGGTTCTACTGAGCATCATTGCTCGTTCACCTCGGTCGGTGGCGGTGCCTCTTTGCCAGACTCTATTAGACTTACGAATTCGTTTAATATTCTCAGGCGATCCATTGCACCGGATACTGCAGTGTCGTGCACTTGGGGGTCAGCTCCGGGATTGACCAAAGTACCCTTATCGCATGTGGCTGGCTGTTGTTGTTTGCCAAACCTGCTGAATGGCCATATGCTCATGCGTTGCCTCGCCTATTACCTAATGCAGTGACTGTACGCTCTCCCAAGTTCATTGCTTGTAGTGCTATCTGTTGCCAGTCGTTACGTTCCTGGATTAGCCGTGTGATCGTCTCAGTTTCAGTTTTTATCAATTCGTCTTTGGCATTGACTTCCCGTGGAGATACTATCCAACCCTTTATCCATGCAACGAATAGCAGTAGTAGCAATCCACTGGTGGTAACTGTGTCGGCAGCATCGAGTACTTGGGTTAGTGTAGTGACTTCCATAACCGCCACGCCACCTACCATATATCTCGCCTGTCTGGGTGACCCATGATGCTAGTGAGAGGCCAAACGGTGGTATGCCTCCACTAGCACCACCATTAGATCACACTCCATGCCTAGAATCGATACACAGACACCCATCACCTAGCACTGATGATAGACAGTGATAACCTACTGGCGTAATGCTGACAACATGTCAGGTGCTACGTTCCTTGATTAGCATCGCTGCTAATACTCGTGCCATACACTCGTCCTGTGAGAGGTCCTTTGGGTAGTCCGCCTTATTTGAACGCCAGTACCGGTGCCCGCCTACCTTTTGCCCAGTGTTCGGAGTGTACTTAGTTGTGCGCCATGTCCCACACTTGCATTCGAAGACAGCTACCCAGTAAGTAACATTATTGATTACTCGGACATAGACTCCACCACTGAATGCACCGTGTCGCCAGAATGCTTTGCAGACGTATCCGGGCTCTAGTCCCTCGATTTCGTAAAGATCGAATGCCTCACTTGTCTCCGGGCCATTATTCTGAACCGCAAATAATTCGACGACACTCGTCATTCCATCCTCTTCCTCATGCCGCGTCATGTAAATGGAGCAAATCGGCCCGTTGCTACCACCCTGGTAATAATGTCCATACTACAAGATATGTTCTACCGTCCCGTGAGCATATATGACTTCCCGTTAACCGGTCGGCACCAATCATACTGCACTGGAACCAATTGCATGTCGAAGATGGACACTTTCGTATCCAATAGTCATAACCTACTTCTATAGGTGGAGATTCACTAATCTTTTCCAATTCTCTCATGTCGACCCACAATGTTCTTATCAATATCATGGTCAGTTCAGTAAAAGCAGGGTTCCATTCAGGAATTGCCTACTTGTGCATCATCCATCAGTATGTAACCATATGTCTCCAGCCACAGTCGCAATTCCTCATGCCGTTCACGCTCCCATTCGAGCATCGACCGCCATGCCGCCCGGCTATCGGTGCTTACTCTACGCGACTCTATGAGCATGCGGTCACGTGCCTGATTCTCACGCTTCCATTTTTTGACTCTGTAATCCGCTGCGTCTCTTATCCTTTCGTTGTGAATCCGTAGACAAGTCTTCCCGGCCCGGTGATGGTTCTTGGATGATCTCCATTGCCCGGCCAGATAGACACACATCACGCCGACCTCGGAACCACATTTCCGGCACTTGACCAGTAATCCTTCCGAAGTGTGGACCGGTTTCATCCATACCTGATGTATTTGGTGTGCAGTCACGGTCATTTCAATCTACTCACCATTGGGGGCAATCAGCTGCAAGTCGCTTACCGTGCCGTCAGTATTGATGATAAATTCAACTTGCCAGCCTTGCAAGAATGCCCTGTCAACGTCGGGCACTGGTCCCGCGAGGTCTGCAATCTGCTCGATTAGTCCTCTGTCCTCCGACACGGTGCTGTCCTCCATAGCTACCTGCTGGATACGCTATGGTAGCTCTGTATCGGACTCTGAGAGCTATCGTAGCGCGTCTAGGCTAGTCATTCAGTGTAATCACCTTGCTGCGTGGTTACTGGTGTTCCCGACCGATGACAGTAGGACCGCCCGCCAGTTCAGCCCGATCTGTTTCTGGTCTGCCCATTGGCTGCTCTGATACCTGCGTGATTCCTGTCTCCTGTGTCCAGGATACGTAGGAATTAGTCGTAGCATCTCGGCCGTAATACTGATTGCATCCGGCATTGCCACTGTAGTACGCGCCGTCGATTGCAGGTGCTGGAATAACCACATTACCGCCACTGCTACTCCAGTCCACTACTTGTGGCGGTAGCATCTGAGCACAGAATGAGGTAGGTAGACCCTTGATAACGTAATACCTCACTACGACACCTGCCTGATTGGTCAGGTACACGTAGCTCAGTTTGTTAGGGTCCTTTCCCCAGGTGTCGGCAAAAAATTTGATCGTGTCGCGAGTCGGCGAATAATCCATGTAAACCGCCGGTTGCTGTGCTTGCAATCTGTCGAATCCACCCTGACGTATTGTAGCGTCCTTATCCTGCCCGTTTGGTGTATCGCATGATGAAGCGCCCACAGCAATGAACCCGAAGACTCCAAACAGTAAAACGATTCCAGCTCTAGCCCACCGATTGTTAGGTATCACGCTGCGCATTGAACTACCTCTGCATTCGGGTCGATGTGGTACGGCAAGTTACTCGATAGAAAGTTAGCCGCTGTATCTTCCTTTCCTGCATCGGCGTTGTATTGGTTGATTGCTGCAACTCTCTGATTCCGTGCACCAATCAGTCTGAGTTGAGCATCCCGTCTCGACGCCGTGTCCGGTGCGGTGTCGTAGTCGGTCTGTGCATTCTGCACCTGGGTTGTCAGGGTCTGGATTGATGCGCACTGATTAAAGAACGCATCATAGTGTGTAATCCGGTAATACGGATCGGCATGCACTCGTTCTGTCTGTTTCACCTCCCCCCGGAAATTGGCAGTTTCCTTGCTGAACACACCAGTTAGCAACATTGTGATGAATGACATTGCCAGGACGAACACGATGATGGATGCCCACCATAACAGTATCCGTCCCGAGAGTCGCGCTGCGTCCCTGTGCACTTTGCTCCCTTTCACCCTTTCCGTTTGTAACCTACTTGTGTTTCAGGCCGCCAGCTTACAGACCAGCAGGCTTGACGTGTGCCGTTTCGCCGATCTCGTTATTGGGACACTCACACCCCCAGGTGGAACCGGTCAGGAATGCAGAGACCGCCAGTATGAACACGCCGAGCAATGCGATTGCCTCCCACCCGCGAATAATTCCCACCACTGCCAATCCCACACTGACCAATGTCAATGCGAGATATAGCGCCGACGTGTTGTCGAGTGGCTTACCTTTCCCTCTTCCCAGTTGTGTCTGCATTCCAGTCACCTCTCTAGGTCATAAACCTCATCAGTCTGCCATCATGGAGCACCCTTTGATCCCCCTCCCCTGCTGCCCCATTCCTAAACTATCTCACCTGATGGACCTGCTCTGAGTATTCCGTGCAGGCTGACCAGCGAGAAGAATACAGCTGGAGGTGCCATAAACCTACCGATCGAGTCCAGGTGCACAAAGAATGCCACCGAGCCGCACACCGAAAATGCGAGCAGGATGAGCGGGGCGAACAACCGATCAGCATTTACTGATTGGATACCGTCGACGATGAGCAAGATGGATAATAGCGCAGTGAATGCCAGTAGTGGTGCCGCTGTATTGGCCAACTTCTCAACAGCTCCACCAACATATACCTGCGTCTCAGTTGGCATACCACTGAATGCCTCCACGTTGGCAATGATCGACAAACCTGCACTACCCAGAGAACATATCAGGGTAACCAATGATGTACCTTTCATTGGCTCTGCCACCGATTCACGTTTGGTCATGTCTCTGACTCCTCTGCAGTTACAGTACGGCAGTGTACCGGTGCTGTTATCAAGATCAAAAGGGGTTTCACCAGGCAAGATCAAAAGAGTGGATGCACGTTGCAGCCGCTCAGATGAACGCTGGCGGCCTCAGCTCGACGGCCAGTACTGCCACTCCAACTAAGCCATGATCTTGTCTCTGTGATGCACCCGGCGACCGGGTGATGTGCCGCCATGCCGCTAGGATACGAGGGACGGCGCGGTGGCTCCAAGATCACCTGGCCATGCCGACGTGTCAGTCCAGACTTTTGTGTTCGGCTAAACCTAATTCATAGGCAATCCGGTGACTGGCACCGATTGCCGCGATGATGCCGAGTACAATAATGCCGGTCACGAAATTGTATGCCTGCCGACTGGCGCTCAGGTATTCATGCGGAGGTACCGGGAATTCCTGACTATTCCCCATTGCACCTAATCTCCTATCTGTTCCTCACATTGCCAGATTAGTTCATGTTCCTGGCAGTGGGAGATGTTGCATGTTTCGTCAACGTTATCACAGATGGGGATCATGTCACAGGTGGAGGCTAGGAAATCATAGGCATCCGACATAGATCCAAGCAGTACGCACCCACCGGATGGTGACCTCAGATTAATAGACAGAGAGTCGTCGAATGGGTCCACTTGCATTCTCACGTCACCGGTGCCGTGAATCGGACCGGGAAACGCGATAGCTTCATCGAGGCTGTTGCGAGCAAATACCCATTCGACGAATGCCCGCCTTCCAACATTCAGCCGTAGGACTATCTCCAATGGAGCGCGTGACCTGAATACCCAGGTACCGTAAACGATGTGCCCACCAGGTGCATGCCGAAACACGGCATCGGCACTGATATCACCCACGGTGGGCGCTTGCTTGCGTCTCTTGATTGTCATGGTGACTTACTCCCAATCAGCATCAGTATCTTGGTTACTTTTACTGGCCACGTTGCACCTCTTGATTGTCATTCAACTTATAGTACAGTGAAGATCCTAGATAGACCGTAATGCGTCGCGCTGTCTACGCTGCTCCTCTGCCGTCCACTTGGGAATATGCCTACCATTCGTTTGGTTGAGCTGATAATTGTATAACGGACGACGCATCCTGATGTTTGCGTATTCCAGGAAACGGAGGATGGGACCTGCCTCTCCACGCTGCCCAGGACGTTTACGTACACCAGGCATGTGGTATGACTCGTGAGCAAAATACCACAGCACAACGGTATCTGCCCAGGGAACAGCATTCGTGTTGTAGTAATCCGAGCCAACGAGATGTTGCTCGATACGTGGGTAATGAACAACACCATATCTGTCTGTGAATGGCCTCTGTGTGGTTAACCCGACATAGGCACATACCTGCCTGCCGCTAGTCGGGTGTATGGCAATGATGACGTAAATTGCCCCGTAACCAACATGAGTCACGAGGTACGCCACGAATACCATTATCAATACACTGCCCGATACCGATAACTGCGCGGTACCGGATACGCTGAACAGGTAGTCAACGGCAATGCCAGTGCCCATGCTCAGCAGCAGCGTAAATACCAATAGTGGGTGCCTCCACGACGCACGGAGGACACCCACTATCAGCATTGCTGCGACGGCAGCATTCTTTCGTCTGCGTCGGCGTGGCATGTCAACTGCCAGTCACTGCAGACCGCACCAGATCGATAGCTCCAAGAATAAGATCGTGGATGAATACACCCACGACGGCACCATTCTGTAGCGCCATGACTATCAGGGTAACTACCACGATGAACCAGAACACACCCCATACAAAATCCATTGAGATCGTGCCTCCATTAATTAGGTGCCGGGTTTCGGTACGGACTAGTATTCTGATGGTAACTCATTACCTGACAAATACAATATACTTGTCCACAGGTCACTACGCTGTGGGCCACAGTCAATGTTCATCCTTGTCTTAGCTACTGAACGTTGCCATTGCTCAACGTCCATATATCCGATACCAAACATCTGTGATGCACGTAGTGTGGTAATGTCATTGGCTAGGTGTTCCCTGATATTATCGAAGCTCATTACTAATCTCCTCGTCTGTCTTTGTTATGCTATACCGCCTGCGGACCCATCAGAGGTTATCCTGAATCCAATCGGCAATCTCTGCGAACGTGTGTCCATTGCACCTTAGTTCCACGTCCTCGCCAGGCAGATCACCGTCATTGCATCTGGACAGTTCAACAATCACCGTATACGTACCGACGGTCATACCCGACCACGCCGATATCATCTGTGGTGTCGGTAGCTCAGTAACACCAAATTCACCAATAGAATATCCCAGTCGGCCGTCAGCAGGATCGACCAATTTCTGAGACTTTGACCAACCGTCAGGATTTTTCAAGTTACAGTAAACACCCCAGCAGCAATAACCAACCTTGCCACTACCGATATTGCAGCGGAGTACTTCCTTTGCCTGCTCATAATCCCCGCTCAGCAACGCTGCCACCCATGCTGATTTCTCGCCCGGGTCCATCTTGCCGATTGGGTCAGTAACCATGTCGTGGTCACCTGGACACTCAGAAATCTTCACAGTGCATCACTCTCCATCTGCATTGTGCCGATAGTCGAATCGAATATCGCTGTGAACACCTAGCACTTGCATACCATTACTGGGACTCTCTTTAATTCGTGACTAAATAGCGGGATACCATGTCGCCCGCCTCCTGGATAATCTCGCATGGTAAGTTCTCACCTACACACGCCCTATCCCGTCTCTGGGATACCAGGCCCTATCTGTTCGATTGTCTCAGAACGTAACCGAACTTGAATGGGTTTAGATCAAGGCGGACACCTTACCATTCGAACACCGCACTAAGTGTAATACTTCTTTCCCGTTAGAAATAAGTTGCACTTCGGTAAGACTTGTATTCCATTGCAGAGATGCCAGTAATTCGTCCCTCTCCTCACACGAAAGATCAGACGAACAACAGTGTTTACCATCCTGGGTCCATTTGATAGTATGCAATGTCCTCTTCCTATTCTATCCGACGGTAACTAGTTATAATGAATACTCAGGAGGCTCGAACCAGCCACGCATCTTCGCTTTATGTAGTTTGTTCAGGTGCCGCGCAGCTCTACGGGCTGAATTCTTTGATTTCTTCACACGGCATACGGTCCCGGATGACACTACAATCCTACCTTCTGCCCTAAATTTATTTTTCATCACTACTCACTTCCGTCTCGGTCTTTTACGTTAGGTTTACGCCATTCGCCGCGTAATCCGGCAGCGATCCACGAAAGAATGAGGATCACACCTACCATTATAAATAGGCCATAACAGACTAAATTTCCGAGTGCCACACTGACCCGGTACCACATTGTTACCCCCGATGTTTTATACTATCTAGTCAATCTAGTCAATCTGTCGATCTATCTATTGATATTCTGCTCGGCAATCATATTCATGATGAGGCTATCGGCGACTGGGCCAACTCAATTCTCGTCACTTTGCTGACTACCGTGGCTTTCCTCCAAATCATTTCCTAATAGAGATTCGTCGTATTGCCCGGCGAAAAACTCACGCCTTATCTGGCAATACCTGCATGTAACGTCGGGTGTCTTATCCGTCAGCCTTACCCCCGATTGCCGGGCACCGCAGGCAGCGTGGCCGACCTTTGTAGAGTCCCAGAAATGAACATCTGTATCAGGTTCCATTACGTACTCCCATGCGAATCATACGCCTACGCATCTTTCCGTTGAGTCCCAGTGCCATTACCCAGCCTGCCGCTAGGTAATCCTCATGCTGCCGCCGTCGTGCGGCTGCTTGAGTAGGTGTCTCAGCAGTTCCTCGATTCTTCATCGTATGGTCTCCAATCTGTTTATGCCTATATGCCTAGGTATGTCCTGTCCATCTGTGCTTTACCACTAGGCTGTCCATTACCTAGACGGCTCACTACATGTGTAGTCAACCTGGCACGGAACCAATAGACTCTAGCGTAAGCGTTCTCATGTGTGGCGGCCCTCTGTGCGTCTTCCCTCATATCGAGTACTATCTGTTTGGCAATGGCGGCTAATTCCTCTAGCTCGGCTGCTGCGTACAGAATTACTTCTTTGCTAGCCATGACAAACTCTCCCGTCTGTTTGTTCTGTCAAATTGTCCCCTATAGGACTCGAACCTATGACCCACCGATTAAAAGTCGGTTGCTCTATCCAACTGAGCTAAGGGGGCGTATGGGATGGCGCGTCGGGTATTACATGATTATCTCAAAACCCGATATTGTGCCTCACTGGCTATTGTTAGCGCGCCATCGCGTGCTCACTTGCCGATCAGGTCGGCGATGCAAGCTGAACAGATATTGCCCTTACCACTGAACATCGATCCACACATGTTGCAAGATGTCACGTTAATCACCTCCTCCACTGTGGCTTGTCACGCGGCAGTCAGCAGCTCGGTAAATGCTGAGTATGCCCTGTCACGGTCCGTTGAAGTAGATACTCCGATCAGTGACCGCTCGGCCCGGAGGTAATTAGGGTCCGTTCCATCGCCACCACGTACCCGCGAGTGGTATTCGATGTACTCGTAAACAGCCTGCAAACCTCCCCAGACGGTACCGGCGATGTTTTCGTTCGTCGGCGAATCGTTGAACAGGTAGCGCATGGTACGCATCCGGTTATCATATTCCGTTGCAGCCCGACCGCTGTCTTTCGTCTTCGGGTACAGTCGGTCGACGATGCCCTGAAATGTCGCGTCTGTCAGCTGCTTACTAGCCATCCTCTGGGCCTCTTCGGCCAGCTCACGGAATGCTGCCACGCTCTCAATAAGAGTGCGCCTGGCAATCTTCATCCGTTCCTCGGCTTTAGTGGTGTGCCGAATGGTAACGGTGTGTTTGTTTCCACGAGTGATGTGCGATTCCTGGTTCTCACAAAACACACGTACCGCAGTCGGAGCGAACCGGTTCGCAACATTGCCATGACCCATGAACGCGACGATATAGCCACGCACCGGATCACCGCCACCGAGTATTACCGGATCGGCCAGAGCAATGGAAATAAACGCGCGAGTACCACCGTGCAGTGATCCAGCGCGATCGAATTCCCCATCGGTCTCCTGCCGCACGGCATCCAGTAGAGCCGCATTCTGCTCATACTGAATTACCTGGTAGCGACTACCCACCGATATACCGTGGAGCGGCATGCCATTGCCTCTACGGAGGCCGTAAACACCGCTGTTCGGTTTTCCGTCCGGGAAATGCAGCTGTTGCTTATCAACCTTCCAGCCTGCCAGACCGGCGTCGGCTAGTGCATCGAATGCCTTGTCAGTACCGCTCACATCCGTACCGAGTGTCCGCATTGCGTCAACCCGATCCCTGACGAGTGGCTGAGCATTGGTCATGATGACCACTCTCCCTCTAGCGAGATCCTATTTACTGATTGGCTGAATTGCCATAACCATACACGGTGCCGTTGTCCATGTACGGTTGCTGACCTATTCAGACTTCCAGCACAACGCTCCCGTTCGCATCCACAACTTCGCATGCTTCCCATTCGCCCCCATCGACACTAGCTGGGTAGAAGGCATCGTGTCCCATACTCCCAGGTGCATCGGGAGAGTCATAAGAGATTTCCAATGCTTCATCAGGACTAGATGCTTCCACGTCGACGTATGCCCACACAGTCATTTTCATGCAAACACGGTACTTAGCCACTGAAATACACCTCCGCAGTCATCGTATTGATTACCATCCATTCGAGTAACCACGGAACCATACGGCAGCAATTTCCGTACGGAACCGGTAGCCTACTCGACCACGCAAACGCCTACTGCATTATTTGCCGTCGATGTTCTTGCTAAGCAAGACAACGAGAGCTATGCACAGTAGAATGTATACAAGTACTCCAGATACGAACTGCCATGTCGGCAGAATCTCCATTGAGCACTCATATATGTCGTAGCCGCACGCTAAGTCAGTCATGACACATGCCTCACAGAGTGCGTAGAACTGTCCGTCCCCGAGTCAATCGGTAACGGCCATCGCCATTGTTTCTCTTCTCGGCTGTGAATCGGTCGAATGCAGCTCCGAGACTGTTGTAACCCTTCAATACTCGATATGCCTTATTCGAGTAAATCCTGACCTGGTATGTCTTGTCCATTGCCTGCCTGCCTGTTAGTTGATTGGAAGATGACCAGTCCCATTGGGACCGCCAGACATGTGTTTCACGTTATAACCAGTAATCTGAACAGCGATGTGTCGATAGGTACATCGATGCCGTCCTCGCTGATTCTGGCCGAGACACAGTTTCCTCTGTCGTCTATAGAGAACGAAGTGGTAGGACCGAATGTCTCGATACTTACTGTGTATTCATCGTGGCCGGTAGTGTTACTCGAATACAACATGTATTAAGTCTCCCGTTCGTCTGGCCCATGCCACTGGCCATATGTAGGACCAGTGGCACGGGACTTGTCTCAGTGCAAAGAGGTTGGCACAAGTGGACCAACTATTACCCTGTAGACCTGCCATCCCTCATCCTGCAACTCAACTGACAACAGATCATTGGTGTCAGCTGGCATGCACCCTGCGCACACATACCCATCGGAGTAACCTATCTCCATGGTGCCATCAGCTATCGGCCTTCCCACCGTGGCCACTACAAAGAAATCGGCAAGTCTTGGATTTCCACATCCGCACCTGCTCACTGATGTTTCTCCAGCCATCATATCCGCCCACTTCCTGTGTAACCCTAACTCATATGGGGAAGGCTCTATTTGCCTGGCTGCCTTCCTCACTGATTGACGGCAGTAGTACCGTTCCACAATCTCGACATGTGCTTACACGCATAGCCACCAGACATGGCGTTGTGTTGGAATGCCTTACAAGTGCAAGCCACTGGCATGTCCTCGGCAATCGTAACCACGTAGATAGTATCTACGCGGGAATCACTCTGTACTGCCTGGTATTCCAGTTTCATGTCATCACCTTTCCCATTGTGCCATTAGGCAAAGAACAGACCCGGAAGATTTCCGGGTCTGTACCGTAGTGCGCCGAGTTCGCAGTCTAACGGTCAGCCTTGCCGCAGAGATTAGCTTAACCTCAGGTACTGCAATTGGTAACGGCTGAGGCCGACCGATTGACTCACCAAGATTAGCGTCTCATGTAGGCCTTGCACGGTAGCTGTCTTTGCACGCCTGATACTATCAGCGTGGTTATCGTACGTCTTCCCATTCGAGAGACTGTCTACTCTCAGCCGTTCGTCTGTGACCAATGTGGCAGATATGGGACCGGAAGATTTGGGGAAGGCGAGGCTCATTGGCCCGTACCGCCTCTTTTATGTTGACTAGACACATTATCCGGGAGTCAGCCGGACCTTCCCACGCGGCAGATATGGGAATTGAACCCACACACTCGGTCAGGAGTGCCAGTTACCAGTCCACGCGATTTCTCGGCGACAATATCTGCCATACGTGCCGTTACCGGATGGTGGGCTCGGTCTCAATGAGGCGATACAGCGACCATCCGGTAACGGCTATTCAGTTGTGGTGCGGGGTACCATATCTCCCGCTCCCTGGGCACTAATCGCTTGCGGTGCCGGTATCTCACCTACACACGCCCTATCCCGTCTCTGGGATACCAGGCCCTTACATGTCCGGCTCTTATATCGGTGGTCGGTTACCGTTGGCTGCCACTGCGTATCTGCATTGGTATTTAGTTGCGTACGTGACCGTGATTAGGTTCGTGGCTCCATGCTGAATAACCATGACTGCACACAGCATGTGTTCTGTGCACAGTTGCTAGCCTATTCAGACTGCACACGGCATTGTGTAGTGCACTGTGTTGGATGTGCAATTACTGTGCAAGATACGTCTACAGACGGTACGGTCACAATGTGTAGCGTGACCGGTGACGCCACCACAGATGTAATTAGCGGAGTGTCGCATCTGAATGGTGTCACCTCCAAACTGGACAGTCATCATGGGCGATGCACTCTGCACTGGGTATTGGCACCGTGCGCTGTCACATGTGCACTTCTCATCGTCAAGCATTGTTCCTCCATAGAGATTCATAGCTATAAGCTGAGTGCCCTAACCCGGAATCAAACCGGGACCACTACGGCCGTTGCTCCATTCTATTAGAGGCTTACTACCCGACTCTAAATGCGTAGATGCTCTGTCATTGAGCTATTAGGGCTTGATTTGAATTTCGATGTGTGGCATACAGTGCCTATTCTGCGCGATCAATTAGTTTCCGGATAAAAGAGGCGGTACTGGCCAATATTCTATCTTCGCGTATTGGACATGCGTGCCGCTGACGACGGTAGGGAACCCGCCGATAGTGATAGTCATTTGCCACGACCCACCACTAGTCATTATGTCTGCGATCCCGCTAGTTCCAGCCTCCACGTCTGAGATGCTGGCGTCAGTCCAGTCAGACACAAGTGGGGTAGTCATACCTTGTAGTCCTACCACAGTCCTTATCTTCATTTCTGCCTCCTGCTGTTCGCTGTACTGCCCTCACGTTACCAATTTATGCCGTTGGTTGCATGCTCGACACATCGAAAGTCGAAGCACAGGAAACAGGTCGGAGCGCTAGGTGGGTGTTTACTCAACTAACCTGGACGATCCCCCATGGTAGATTACGCCACGTGGATGACTGGAATGGGGAGGTCTGTGCTGCTGCTCCGCTTAGGTGCCAGGAGATAATGCACTGGCAATCTTTCCACGGAAATTGAATCCAGCGAGCGTGAGTGTATGTCCGTGTCTTGCTTGACCGCTCGAACGTGTGCCCATCGGGGGTGGTTGCTGTAAACTTCATTTGTACTCCTGAGTTTAAATTGGCCGCCTAGCGCACTGATCCGTTTCCTGTGCTAATTTATGACCGGAGCAAGATCTCGGTCGGCCAACTCGGCGGTTCGGTCTAACCCTTAGCTACCGGTGTACCCCCGTGTTTGCCCATGATGGCTGGGTCCGGGTGACTCCTGTGACTTAGATCGTTCGGCTGGTTCACTCCTGGTTAAGAGCCCCGACGCTCCGCTCCGCGTGTCCTGCGATCCGTGGAATTTTCTGTCTTACACCCAGTATATCGGGCGAGTTCTGCGAGACGTTACAGCCAGATCGGGGAGAATTTCGGGAGATTCCCAGAGGTTTGAGGTAGCTCCCCGGTGTCCGTCTCTTTTATGTTGTGTCTCCGACACTACAGCGGCACCGCAGTACTGTCAAACGGTCTGGCAATGTTTGTGCCTCAGTTCACACGAACGGACGCACGCTACGAGATTTTCGCAGGTCAGCGATGGTTAGCCGTCCTGCCCTCGCGTGCGTGCGTCCGCGTGCGCGTACGTGCGTGGTTAGAGTGTCAGCGTGTTGGGCGTACCAGCTCCGTGCCGGTAGCTGCCTGCTGAGGCCCGATCAGCCGCCGCACGGCATCGAGGCCTTCCAGCGTCCAGCAACCCTCACAGGCACGCTCGATCGTGTCGATACGCACTGTCAAGTGCATAGCTCTCCCGGCATCCGGAGCTGACCGGCCAGCACTGAGAGAAATCATGACGGCCACTCCGCACCCGACCCACAGCAAAATCCCCGCCAGTACGACCCACCACCACAGGTGCATGCCGAGTCCAGCCAGTACCAGCACGGTCCCGAGAATTCCGCACCACACCGCCAGGCCGGTTGCCCTATCAGCACTGCGTACAGATGCCTTGCGCTGCCTCAGCTCGATGGCCATCGAGTGGCTGTACTCGCGGTACAGTCGCGCCAGCTCTGGACGGGCCTCGCGGTATGCACGCCATCGGTAGCCAACTGCATTGGCCTCTGCCTGATTGTCCTCGTGCAATTCAGTATCATTACCCGAAGTCTCCAGCGCCATGCGCAGCCGACCGAGTGCAAGATTCATACTCTCAATCTCGGCATCCCACGCGGCCAGCAGGCGTACAGCGCTCCCATCCTCGATCTCGATCTCTCCCATTACCCTCGTTCCTCTCCGCGATCGTCCAGACAAACGATCAGGTCACGGTCACCTGGTCACGTGACCTGCACTCCCCCCGGTACTCCCTGCGTGCCGGGCCTCTGGTCACATGACCCCCCTGTCCCTGGTCACGTGACCACATGAACATGACCTGATCGAATATCACAGACTGTAGTATTTGTCATCCTCAGTCCGCACCAACCTGGGCGGGTCTGCATTCACTAGATCGTTGAGCAGATTACTCACGACTCTAGGGTTCTTTACGTCGTCTCCCATTCCAACTAGTTTGTCGATTATTTCACCCCTTCCCATTGGAGATCCCCCGTCAATGTCGTTGGTAAAAATAATAGCCATTACTCTGTCCGCTCTGTTCTTATACTGCACGGGAACAGAGGAGACTCGTTCATCGGTTTTGCCCTTCTCCCATTCCTCGCGAAGTCCATTGCCATTCTGCGACGCCTTGCTATTTACCAGTCTGTAGAATTCTCGCTCCGCTTCCTGTTCCTCGGCAATGCTCAGATCCGGTAGGTAGCCACCATTCAATGGAACGCCACCAGCAGTCGCCCGATTAATTCCATCCTCGATACCTTGTGCATCATCATCCCGAGTCAGATAATCAATGTATTCATCATCAACCATTCTGAACCGGTTAGCATAGTGCTCGCCTGCCGCATTAGCACTACCAGGGTCCATTACGTGTGGAATGTGTCGACGATTCCACATGATCTCGTCTAGTTTCGGGCCATCGTGCAATACCGGCTTACCGATATCGGGAGTTTGAGGATATGGAATACGCAGCTTGAAAATCGGATTATCTAGTCCCAGATCCGCCCAGCACTCACCACGCTTACGCGGAGTGGGTAGAGAATAATCGTCCAACACCCGACCAACGGAACCCTGGCTGCGAATAGCGAATACAAAGCTGAACATCATCTGCGAAATTGTAGTCGCACCCTGGTCGCCGAAATTCGTCATCGTATCGTGCTGAGTTGCCAGCCATTCGTAAAGCTTTGCACTCGCTGTTCCCCTAGCGATGCCTGCTATCATGTCGCTGGCATTCATTGGCTTGCCATTGACGTACCCTTTGGTGAACTTATCATCTGTGATGAATGTAACCTCATCGAGTACCAGAATTCCACAAGGCAGTCCACCACGCTGATTGTTACGAAGATTCATTCGATATTTAGCAATCTGCATGAATGCAGCCATCATGTTGCAAACATCTTGCTGCCCGTGTGCAATCCAATCGATGGGGGGTAGATGCTTCACTCCACAATCGTGACACACATTGATGTAGCGCTCAACGTATGCCATCACGAAATCGTACAGCTTCCACACTCCACCGATCCAAATAAAACAATCAGTGCACCGTGTAGCATGCGCCAGCATGATGTGAATCAACGACGATTTACCACTGGTAGTCCCACCAATAATCTGACCGTGCTGCCGTAGATCCATCTTGCATAGTTTATGGTTCGTACGGTGTCCTACCGGGCAAAGTTCGCCCATAGTGGTAGGGATTGACCCATACTCATCCATGTACTTAATAACTTTGGCAGCAATTGCTGCAGTCTCATAAACAGTGATGAGGTACCGTCCAGCATCGTCCGTAGGCTCGACGACTACCTGATCTTTACTGACAGGCTGTCCGCTCAGAATTGACAGCGCTGTCGCAATCTGCTCTGCAGCGTCGCCAGTGGGAAAACTGAACTTAGCCATTACCCGTCACCCACTCAACCTATGTCTAAGGCAATCCACCCTGCTTTATGTTGTACTCATAGAGGCATGCTCACATTGCCACATAGTGACACCTTGCTCCGAATCTGTCCACATTTTCTGCTACCTATTTAACCTACGGGCATTCCCCACAATCACACATTGTGTCATGTATCCCGTACCTCTCTAAATAGTGAGCGTATTCGCATTTAGCAGCGTCCAATGATTCGTCAAACGTATTACCACAACTGCACTCATAAATACCAGGGTGGGAGCCAATCGGCTCCCAATCTGGAGTATGTGGATCATATACATCCGACGGTGCGTAACTCAGGCACTCGTCACAATCACAATCTGTACCAGGCGTGTAAATCGTGTATCCATCGTACTGCTCTACACGTTTTGGCATAGCAACTTACCTTCCGCTAGCGGGTACCTGCACTAAGAATTGATTAGCAGCTGTCTGACTCCGGTCATCGCGCACGGTCTCATGTCCAATGATCCTGACCTGAGAGAATCCAGCCTTATTCAGTACTGGTCGGAATTTGCCAACCATTGCACTGTTCTCAATAGGATCGACTGCTGCCTTTACCTCAGTTTCTATCGGCTTGCTATGGCTGATCCAATACTCTACTCCCTTGCACCCCCAATAGATACCGATCCCGAGTACCACCAATACGGTCAGCATCCACGGCCACCACTCGGAACGCATGAGATATACTTGCGTCCACACCGTGTACGCGCTTATTGCCAGCATGCAGAAATGGGTAATCCGATCCTGCTGCTTACTACGCAATAGACTGAACATATCGGCCGTGCGAACCACGAAACCGGTAATGCACAGTAGTATAATGCTGACAATTGCAACTACTCCAGCAGACTTCCACCACACTACATCTAGCATGGTGGGAATTACTGCTCCAGCAATGGATAGCGATGCACCAAACATTGTCCAGAACAGCTTCCACGGCATAGGCGCATTATTGCGTTGCCCGTGTCTTACCTGTGGAGTACTGGCGGCATTAGGGTCTTCCAGCTTAATGGTGATCGGTTGCATCGCTGCCACCTACCTCCTATAGAGTCGGAGCGCACGGGCAGCCGCAACGCCCACACCGTGTAGTACCTTTGGATAGATCCATCCAGCCGACCGCCTGCGAGCTGCATTCGAGATGATCGAGGCTTACACCCAACCTTTCAGCTTCGGCTATTATGGCACCATGAACTTTGCGTAACTCAGCTAGTTCATTAGCTAGGTTGGCAATCCGTTCGTGTACCAACAACGGCAATGCACGGTTTCCGTAACCAGCCTCTAGCAAGGCTAGTTCTATGATCTCTCCCTCCAATACTTGCATCCGGCCGTGCACCATAACTGGGGACATGTAACCTAACATTGCCACTCACTCCCTTAACGTCCGCTCTCGTTGGCAGCGTCCCCCATTTGCTGCGCTGTCAACTGCGCTCGATTCTCTGCCACCGCATCGCAATAGGCCGCTCGTGCCAGGTATTGTTCAGCTGCTGGTGTCATATCTCCATCATTGGCATTGATAAGAGCACGCGCCCATGCCCGGAACCTGATTGCCAGGCCCATGTGGCGAATTCCTGACCGCTGTGTTCCACTAGCACCGTATACGTACGATGCTGCTGCTGGCCTACCGGTAGCTGCCGGTGCTGCCTGACCACTATACCGCTGAACAGCGGAGCTACCGTTGTTCCCCCTTGCATGTTGTTCGCCGTATATGCCATTGGCAGTCTCATAGTGAGCCATTCCTGCTCCTCCTCTTTTATCTACTGGTACTGCTACCGCCGAACTAGTGTTAGGAATCGATGTGACCGGGTCGATGGTGAATTGCTGCGTGCTCGGGCCGAGACTGGTGACATTCCTACCGATGGCTGTGCTACTCGGTGTCGACGGTCCATCATCAGGATATAGTCTGGTTGCCTCTGCCCTGAGCCTGCCATTACTACCCCATGGCCAGAATCCGTACCAATTCCTCGCACGTGCTCCGTTTCTCCATTCCCGCCACTTGCTATACCGTGGATTTGCTGTCCCGTCCTCGCCTACGGCGAAACCTGCATAGTCGACGTTTTCCCGTTGGCTACGGGTCCGTCTGATATTCCACCAGTCCCTATAGCGGCTGCGCCGGTTCGGGTCGTCATACCACTCGCTATTGTTCCGGTTGGCATGTGGTTCGTCCGGATCGTGGTGCTGGTAATTCCATAACCGACCGAATAAGCGTCTAGTTCTATCGAAACGTCGACCGTGACCGTGACCTCCACCTGACCCGCCGCTCCCACTGTGACCGTTGTAGTGGTTGCCACTACTACCGTGATTACTACGACCACGCCATGGGGCATACCACCTACGCGGTTTCCTGCCGGGCCTACTGTGATGACCCCTACCGCCGTGCGTACCTCCGTAACCACCGTGACCGTTTCCATCATTATGCCCCCCATTCCGCCATGGACGATATCTGCCACCACCATGGCTGTCATTATTACGCCTACCACCGTGCCCACCTCGCGAGCCGCCATGACCGTCCGGCCCGTGACCGCTATTACCTCCGTGCCGATGCCTACGCCTAAACGGGTTCCAGAATCTTCCTCTACGACCTCTGTCGTGTCCATCCGTGCGGCCTTGCCCACCATACCGGGATTGACCGTGTCCGTTGCTCTCAGGACCGCGCATGCCTCTATTCTTACGATTATGGTTCAGTGGATTGTGCCGACCACGGCGCCACCACGGATTACGATTGCCATGTGAGCTATTACCGTACCCACCACCGCGCCAGCTGCGTGGCTCGTGTGCACCACTTAAGTTCCTCGACGCACGACGACTTCTCCACCGATCACCAAATGACTGGCGGTTAAGGTGCGGCGGCCCACCATGCTGATTATGTGCACGGTGTGTACCACGCTGATTGTGCCTAGCTCGCCTATTTTTGTTCCTACGACCCAGCAACCACATCGCCAGCAATACCAGTCCGACTAGGCCGATGATGATGGCTGCTGTGTGGTTAACGTGCCACAGAATTACAGCACCGACTACCAATAGGATTACAATGATAGGTCCTAGGGCAGTCAGCGGGCTAATACCATCGGATTTCATGGCAGTGACCTTGCTGCCATCTGTATTAGGCTTGCCGCCTAGTACTCCACTAGTGTTTGCAGTATTTGCAGTGCCATTATTATCCGTACCCACAGTATCAAACAACGATCCCTTATTACCGCTAGCCGTACCAGTCGTATCGGGACCAATACCATTGGTGCTGGGACCAGTTGCCTTCCCCACTGCACTCGCCATCGGCCTACCTTCCCTGTGAATCTATCCAGTGATAACCCGTGTGACTCTCACAGGCTCTACTGTAACCTATGACAGGGGGATGCGAAACATACAACTGGAGGCAGTACGGTGGAAGCAACCGGTGCGTCAATGATCTTGGGATTACGCCTTCGGCAGATGCGGGAGGCTTGTGGATTGAAAGGTCGTCAGGTAGTCGAGAAGTACTTGACGTGCTCGACTTCCAAACTGTTCATGATTGAATCCGGTACTCGTAAGATTGGTAGACTGGAATTAACCGGATTGGTCAGTACCGCCTACAACCGAACAGAGTTGGCACAAAGAATGGAGGATTTACGACAGCAAGTGGCAAATGGTGATGCCGGTCTGGTCCGGGATCATCCAACACTGCACCCACATGTAATGCTAGTACATGAACTAGAAAAAGAAGCTACAGAAGCATATGGGTTGCAAATCGACCAAATCCCGAAACTGTGGCAGAACAAAGAATACATGATGCGTCAGCACAGAATGTCGGGGAGTACTGGTGAGGAAATCGAACGGCTGACACTTGCTGGAATCGATCGGCAGCATCGTTTCCTCGACCTCGACAATCCACCATATACCACGGTGATAATTACCGAAGCCGCACTTGACAGGGCAGCAACCGTACCAGGTCAGTTGGAATTCATTCAACACCAGTCTACTCACCCGTCACTGGTACTGCGAGCCATTCCTACTGGTTCCGGCCCGCATCCATCCTATGCAGGGTTCACAGTCATGAAGTTCGACGAATTTCCTAACACTCTGTGGGCCGACACAGTACATGGGGGATCTCTCACTCATGAACCGGATGAAGTGGCTCACGCAGATAATCGGTGGACTATCCTATCTCAGTATGCGGCCACGCCAGAGGAAACCCTAGACATGGTCAGGTCCCGTATGACACAATAGGTACGTATGGCACAATCAGTCCAGGCAGAAAATCGGACCCTACCTAGCATAGGGTCCGATTTTCTATCGTTGGAGGGGTATTTAGTTGTGAAGGGTGGACTATTAGTTGCGTCTCTGGCTTGGTACTGGTGGTAAGCCATCGCCGTGTGTGGTGCCGGAAGGAGTGTGCCTTGGATCTGGCCTTGCGGTCGCGACGAATGCACGTTTCACGGCTGCACGTTTCTCGTCATCCGTCCATCGCGAAATCGGCTTGTGGTTTGCCATGTGTATCACCTCCCTTCACTCACCTGTGATATCGTACAGTGTCCCATAAACGTTACGGACCCCTAAACCTGGGAACGAAACCGAAACCTTATAGGTAGCTCATCTCTGCTTTGACTATGACCTCTCGGAACTGTATCTCATGAGACTCGATTATTTCCCCTATCCTTCTCGTGTAGTACGAAACCACATCGACCGGGTTGTCGTGCTCTCTGTCCAGTGCAATCAGCTCATATTGCTTTGCACGTCCAGAGAATTGTCGCACCCTCCCGTATTCCCACAGCCTAGTTACCGCTGACTGCGGTAGTTTCTTTGTAGTCTGGAATGTAACGGTGATAGACGTCCTCATGTGACCTGTCTTTTAGTCCTGTCGTGTTCCTCTACGAAATACGACAGTTCGTATATGATTCTCATTGCCTCGTTCACCGTAAGCCGCATTCCGCCATTGAGCAGTGGAACGTCAACTAGTGCGGTTACCAGATGATCGTCGTCCACATCGTCATCGTGCAAATCTCTCCGTAGGTGGTCAGCCAATGAACTGCTCACCATAGTCACCTTCTCCCACAGCAACCCACCATCATCAATGAATTATCGTGTTCTCCTCGCGCCTCGGTGTGCAGTCATTCCGGTACGTCCCCGTGTGGATGGTCTGCGTGCCGGATGGTGTCTTCATTTCATTCACTGGCACTCCGCACCCATTCGGGCACGGCCTGGCATTGTCCGGGTTAGGGACTCCAAGTATTGCCACCATAGTCATCCTTTCATTTACTGGGTATCTCCGGTGGCTTTCCAAGAATCTTACAGACGCTCAATCCTACGTCTGCTGGATTCTGACCCCCCTCCTCATCCAACCGGCGCAATTTACGGGCTAGCTTACCGGCACTATTCCTGCCGTCGAACGGTTCCCCATTATCCGTACCCCAAGCGTGCACGACGCCGTTATTGGCAATGCTGACAACTACATAACTTCTGGCCGGATCGACAGACACAATCGTGCGTAACCGCCTGACCTCGTCGGCCAGAATTCCAGCGACGGTCGGCCAATGTCCAGCACTCCCACCATCGGCAGCATGCAACGCTTGCTCTACTAATTCCCGATCATCATCCACTGCCACTGACCTACCTTTTTGCCTGTATGTCTTTTAACTGTATCATCAGTGGTGTCTCGTCTATCCATTCGGTCGCACTCTGTGCCAGCAATGTACTAAATGCTGCATTTACCATGTCGGCAGCCGCTTCCCCTCGTGGCTCCGGGCAGATCAACATCACACATTCCTCGGCAAATTTCAATGATTCGGCGTTCATGTACAGCCAATTGACGAGGTTATCGACGTGCGATGGAGTCATATCTACTAGGCGAACACGCTCACCAGGTCGACCCCAAACCTCATCTTGATACAATAGGTCGCCCACTGTCGGGTACTCATCATCATCGTCGATTATCATAGTCAGTCTCGCAAACCCTCTTTGAGTGCCTTGGCTAGCATCGTAGCTGCCTGGTTCTTAACGGCAGTTACCACGGTGTTACGTGCATCAGTTACGGCACTACCGCTAGTTGCACTGATTCAGTATATGTAATGTGAACGTTAGTATCTCCTGCACTGTCCTTATCAACGGTAGAGCTATTGACATGTCTTCTCACCACTCATCGTCACTAGTGTATCACTGTAAGTATATTTGATTGCGCCTCCTCGACAGTCTTACCCGTTCCCTCGAACGGCCCTCCAGTAACTCCCTCTATCCTGCACACGAATTCGCCGTCATGATCTAGTAACAGCGAGACAAACGCCGAATCATTAGAAATCAAGTAGTCGGTCAATGCTTCGTTAGATCCCATTTTCATATCTCCCTCGCTAGCCATTCATTGCCAAGGATATCTGTGCACATTAGTGGGTGACTAGGCCAGTTATGAATGCAGTACCGTTCGGAGTATTGTGCCCGGCACGGCTTAGGCTCTTTGCCCTCTATTACCAGCCATGCAATCAGCCACTCGATTTCCTCGCTGCTCAATTGCCTGAATGAGGTAATCGGCCGCTGTATCAGGTTGCGCGCCCACCGATAGCGGTCAGGTATCCCGGCCTCTGTCACTAGGCAGCGTAGCCTATACATCAGTGCCCACCGTGGCGGCAAGGGAGGTCGGGTTATCTTATCCATTGTGATTTCTCCATTATCGTTTGTTCCACGGTAGATTACCATCAAATATCCAATCGTTGATCCATCGCTTGGTTGTTGGTATTGAATATAAGACAAGCATGATGATACAGACAATCAGTGCCACTAGGATTAGCAGGTCACTGGTCAACATTGATTTACGCCCCTCCACACAACCATTTTACATACCGCCATTCTTTAGAATGGTGCGTGCGTCTCTGTCAATCTGTGCCGACCCGGCCGACACTATTTGCCGTGCCGATTCCTGAGCTGCACTGTCGTCTACATCGTACTTACTGAGTATGTCATTTTCTTGCTCGTTGTCGCTAGGAGCGCCGTCTGTCAATTCTCCTATGGTTCCTTCACTGGTACCGGCGGCCTCGGCACCGCAGTACAATACTACTAGCCTCTGCTGTGGGTCCTGTAGCCTCCATGCAAATATATTGGTACGTCCCTCGCCATTACTGTGCAGCCACACAGAGTAGACATTCATCCCGTAATGCTCTGCACACCGTTTGTGTCCGCCCTCATGCCTCGCACGCCGGTATAAATACCTCGGTAATGGATCGTTCTCGGCACTACCTGATGAATGAGTATCACTGCCACCGCATCCGGATAGTGGACCCCAGCCATTAGGGTCACAGCCTCCGGTATTGCTGGTGTCCGTGTCATTGCTAGTAGGATTGGTGGTATTGCCGCACCCAGACAACGGACCCCAACCTTGGGGGTCACATCCTCCAGGACTCCCAGTATCGGTATCGGTATGTGCAGAGACGGCTACTGGTTTACCGGTCCGATCGTCGATGCCGTCACCATCTTTATCACACCCAGCAGACAATATAACCGTGGCAGTCAATACGGCAATAGTAGCGGCTACCTGCTGGGTGCGCGCTCGCATATTAGTCACTTCCCCCTCCAACTTTTGTTGCCAGTAATGCCCGAGATTCACATACCCACGCGACACAGAGTGTCGTGTCTTCTAGTAGTGCACTGTCGATGCCACCTGAGTAAACGGACTGCAACGCATCGAAAATTACACTAGGCGGCACCACCCGCTCACGCTCCCATACTAGGGACGTTTGCAACTTTAGATCTGGGCTCTCTATATACACTACACGGAATTTCGGTACGGACCGTTGCCATGGCTGTTTGTCTATCCTTGGTAGTAATGCACCTACTACCATAACTGCAATACCTATATCATTTCCACGGCGGGATACGAAATCCACACGACGATACGAATGTCCTGTCCATCTAGTCCTGGTGTACCTCGAATCGGTAATTGGTGGTTCGACCCATCCGTACCGCCCGCATAATGAACGTAAGCTGTCAGTGATTCGCTTTGACCACCCAGCGTCGGCGAACACTTCGGCAAACAGTCCGATAGATTCCATTGGAGGACACAATTCCGTTGTAGCCTCGACTGGTAAATTCCCGTATCGTGACAGAATGCCGGATTCCATCAATGAATCCAAGGCACTGTAATACTGGTCAGGTCGTATATCTAACGACCTCTGAATTGTCACTGGTGTATTCGCAGCGACTATTAGTTCTAAAACCCGATCTTCGATACCCATACTCACTACGATACAGTACAACGGCAGTACTGTCAAACGGCCCCTACCCAGTAGCCACGAGCAATACAAATACAGATGCTATCACAATACTTACACACGACTCGGCATAGTTAGTGTTTGCCATGTAGCCAGGTAGTTAACAGGCATATGTGCATACACGATGACTCATTGCCAACATCTTGAATAACTCACTCATTTACGAACGTGATTTTCGGCCCTGTCCTAAACCACGCCGTGGTGATAGGAGCCTTTACCTTGTGACCCACTACCAGCCGTCGTTGTAAATGCCTCAGAGCGTCCCTAGCGTGCGGTAGGCCAGCCGTCAAGTAGTACCACCCCAGTGCCTCTAGTTTTTGATCTCCGATGAAACTCAGTGCCTCAGATGGACTCTGCTGCACTAACGACACGCCGACATTGCGCTGTGTTGCCAGGAACGCTACGCCTATGTACTCGCGAGAGTCCAATACCAGTCGGTCACGGCTGGGCCACATTTCAGCGATGACAGCCAGTCGATCAATGATCCCTTTTAGGGACCTCTTCTCACCGGTGCGTAGCTCGGCAATGAATTTGCGCAACGCACGCCGTAATACGTCCTCATTCTGCCGAAACTCAAATGTCTCGAATACTAGCTCTAATCTATTGTCGACACTCAACGCCAGATAATATTCAATCAGTGTCAATAGCTCATTGTGGTGAACCTTCGGCCCCAGCTGCCCGCACTCGACTTTACCGCTTACGCTCGAATAGTAAGCCCACCCACTAGTCTCTCCCGGGTCCAATGTAAAGATATCCGGCACACCATCGATTACCCCCAACTGCAGGGTAACCATACGGTTATAATCCTTTGGCATCGTCATCAATCAGCCATTCATTGATAGCGTCTCGCAGTTTAATAACATCGACTCTCGCAAACGCGACTGCCCGATTTATGTAATTGAAATAGAAAATCAGGTGATGCTGTTGCAGTTCGGTACTAACGTTACCGTCTTCGACGGACAGATCTACATTGATGCGGTTCTTAGTCACAATGTAACCTCTCCCAATTGGCACGCGACAGCTTACAGCATGCACTGCACACATACTCGCCTGACTCGACGTCCAGTGTCCAGCCTAGCGGTGGCTTTTTGGCTTCGGTGCACAGACACCACGGCAATGCCTCTGCATCCTCGACGAACACTATAGACACGATCACTTCCAATCTGGTTACTTTTTGAAATCTCCGTATGACTTGGCAACTGCGATATCAACTGCCCACGATACGTATCCTTCTGTACGTTCCTCGGCAGTACCGACCATAACCTCTCTCATGAGTTGCTTTGCCTCTTCCTCGTCGGCAATGTCTACTTCGGCAATGATAGCGTCGTGAATGAGGTTTACGATCGGCAGCCCAGCTCTGTCCAGTCGAATCGCACTCAGCAGACAGATATCATTGGCCTCCGATTGTGGCATATGGGCAGCTGCCTCATTTCGCACGTCATGCCAGTTCTGGTCAGTGACTAGCCTGAACCTGCGCCTACGGCCGAATGACGTAACGAGGTCACCGCAGTTACAGGCAATGTCCATGATCTCATCTCGGTACCGGATGACATCCGGAATCTTGGCGTTGAATGATGCCTGTATCCGCTTTGCCTCCGCAATAGAGATACCGAATGCCGCCGCAATGGCTGATGCACCTCTATTATATGCCGTCCCGTATGCAATAGTCTTTACTAACTTACGTCCGTTTTCCCGCTGCTCGCCATCCCACGATTCATACCCGTTATACACCATCAGGCACATATCCCAGAATATGTCGCCTGGTGATGAGAAGATCTGTCTAAGCGTGCCGTCCTTGGCAAGCCAGCACATCACGCGCAATTCAGCCTGTTTGTAGTCTGACTGAATGAGCACCTTACCTGGCCTAGCTACGTACTGCCTCCTGAACTTGCTACCCTGTGGTGTGTTCTGAGAATTTGGGTTACGTGCCTTCAACCGTCCAGTAGTGCTCAGCATTCCATAATCAGGATGCGCTACGCCGTCAATCAGGGTATTACGCAAACCAACTACGTACGTGCTAAGCATCTTGCTATCGCCACGGAATTCGATCAGAGTCTCACAGAAATCTACAATGTCATCGCGGGTACCAGTTAGATTATATAACTTGACCAGTTCATCTAGCGTCGTGCGCCTAGTATTGTCAATGCTGATACCCAGAGTTTCCAATAGTGCTTTTACCTGGATTGGCGAGTTGGGATTGAATACCCCAATGCCGCTGCCGAAGTCGATGTTCTCCAGGTTGCTACGCAGCTCTATCTCTAGCTGTGCATTGTAATCGAGGTCAATTAGCATACCGCGTTGCTCAACATGTATCAACATGTTAGCTATGTCAACTAGGTGACTATTCAGCTCTGGCAATCCAGGCACTGCTGATATCCTCGGCTCGAAGTACGACCTTAGCCTGTCCGTTACTGCCACGTCGTAGGCATTGTATTTGTGTAGTACATCCGGATCTATCCAGGCATAGTTCAGCCCATTGAACCGATCACCCAACTTCTCACCGTTGGCCTTAGCTTCGCACTTTGCCCGTGCCCGACCTTCCTCCATGGATTTTTTCGACCACGGTTTCCAATCAGGTGCACCTAAGTATTCCATTCCCATATAGCCGAGGCCGTGAACACCTGAGACCTCACGTAGTGAATAGCTCTCCAACATTCGATCGCGCACGATCTTAATATCCAGCAACGAGTCGACACCCAGGAATACGTTGAGCACTCGGCAGATATCATACTTTAGATGCTGACCATCCAATCCATTCCGCATGAACAGCTTACCCATGACACGACGCACATTCTCAGTGAATACGTGCCTGGGAAATATCAGTACCTCATCATTATTGGCGTCCTTAATGCCGATGCAAAGTAAGTCCTTAATAGCGCCACCGAACGTATCGTCTTTGTCGTCACCCGATTCAGTGTCGCAGACAATTGCCTCTTTTGTCGTGTACCACAGTCTGTGTATCTCCTGTGCCGCTGCAATATCGGTCTCGATGATGCGGTATTTGACGTCCTTCCATAGGTCAAATTTCCAGTTGTGTACCTTTGCAATATCACTGACAATGAACTGGAACACGCTGTGATTTCGCAGTGCATAGGCCGGGTGAAAGGTGGGCACCACTGATATATTCGGCATATATGTACTAGGGCGTGGGCCACCTGCACGTGCCAGTGTGATGCCAACTTTTGTATCTATCAGCGACCTTAGTCCATGTGCTCCGAGTGTAACTGCTGTCTGCACTCCAGATTGCTCTAATTCGTACAAGAGTCTAGATCGACAGTGTTCAACGGCCGCCGGTGGCAGTTTCTCAAACTGGCCGGGACCCTTACCCTTTGAGTAGGAACATGCACTAGCGTTAGTAATCAATGCCTCTTGCCGGTCGATACCTAAATGATTTAATGTACCATCCAACACCTTGCCACTAATACCGATGAATGCACGGCCCTTCCTCACCTCATCCTTACCAGGTGCCTCCCCCACGAATGCTAACTGCTTGCCGCCACTACACGACTTAGTAGGGAACGTACTGGGTACGTATTTACCATGCTCGTACAGTGGGCATCCATCGCAATTGGCATACTGATGCTTAGGCACAACGGGCACAACAGGCAGGGCAATAACATCAGCTCCACCATCGATCACTACTGTGGTCATGGTTACTCCTCTATCGTCGCACGCGCTACTAGCCTATCGTAGGCTCCTAGCCTGGTAGCGTCGTCTGCTGCTATTTCCTCCAAGATAGCTACAATTCTCTTCTCGATACGTTCCCAGTCAAGAGATCCGATTTCGGGGCACGATTCGTGGCTAATGTGCCCGGCCGATATGTCGTACTCGACAGCTGCGATCAACTCTGCACGTGCCACCACGTCAATGTCCTTGTCCAACTGTTCTATATCCGTCACGGCATTTCCCTCAACCATCTGGTAATTCGGTCGATTGTATCCTCTGATGTGTGTCCGTCGTACTTGGGTGCTCTGTCCAGCTCCGCTATTGGCAGCTTATCCAGCAGCTCTCGCCAAGGGTCGATATGCAAATGGTACGTTATCTGCCCGGTTGGCAGGTCCATTCCCACGATGACAAATCCGTCGAACATCGATCCATCATAGTGCTTAGGTGCATACCACGATATCAAATGGTAGGCTTCCATCAGAGCAATGAACAGGATGGATCGGTGTTCATATAATTCATCGAATGTGTGGTAACCATCGCTTGTCTGCCCGGTGATTTTCTCAGCCACTAAAAATCCTCTGCATCATCACAGCATTGCTCACAGTGAATCTATTAACTGTCATTACCCAGTCCATCCCTCAGCTGCCATACGTGAATCGTGTACGGACTCACGGTAATCGATCATTAGTTGGGCTGAGACCTCACGATTATCGCCTGATCCGTGTATCGTATTCGTTGACTGTCTGCGTCGTAACATCGCTAGGTTCTTCTCTGCTACATTGGCTAGTGATCCACCTAATTCACGGCATAGGCTAGCTAGATACCATTGAGTATCCCCGATCTCTTTGAATATTGCATCCCTCAATTCTGAGGTGTCCTCGTCCCTCATCATTTTCTTTACTTTGTTAGCAATCTCACCAGCCTCACCAGCAGCAGCTAATGCACAGTAGACAATGGCAGATATACTACCGCTACCAGCATCCGGATAAGCCGCTGTGTCTATAGTATGATCCTGATATTTGTCGAATTCCATTAGTTTGTCCTCTCACGTTCCGAACAGGAATAACATTCCAATACAGATGAACCACAGGCACCTTATTTGTATCATCCACGCAGGTAATATGTTTTCTAATTTATCAGATACTACCTCTAACATTATAGGTGCACCCTCCCATCGTATCGATCATTCGAATTATGGACCTTAACACCGAACCACAATATAACCGTCGTAATTACGTATACCAGATTAGGAATTGATCCCAATTCTTGTAATTATCGACGTGTAGCAGACAGTGAAATGCGTGCTCACGTGGGCCTACTGTGACTATTTTCTTATTCAATGCTAATGCAATGCCGTACTCGGTGTGCCTACCGCCGCGCGATACCTCACCAGTAGTAAACAGTACGAACATGTCACATTTCACTAAGTCGGTAATGTCCCGAGATGCTGCCAGACCTGCATCTCCTACGTTAAGCACTGCCCCGCCGATTCCGAACCCTGCCACGTTATCGTTATCAACGTCGTGCCATGTCGACGTGATATCACAACCATTGCTCCGCAGGGTGGCCGCATAGCCGCTGATTTCCGGTTTCCTGGAGTAGTCGGCCCCTAGGTACATTCTCATCTCTGTCTTCCTACATCCTTGTCTGCATTGCCTCGACTGCCTGCCATATTTCACTGTATTTATTCTCTAGTTTCTCCAGACGCATACCGACCATCAGCAATCCAATGATAATGAGCACTGTCATCACCAGCATTGCAACGATCCCACCAATGATGAGAGTGGTAGCACCAATACTCATGGCCAGTCCTCCATATTAGCGGCTAGGTATATCTTTGCCCGGTTAACCGTGACTTCGACAATTAGTCCACGGTCCCGTAGCGTACTGATTATCTCTTTCATTTCACTGCTGCGCAGCCCGAACCTCTGCATTAACTTACTGTGAACAACACCTGCATCCCCGGCATTCTTGACTGCTGTGGCGATTTTCAGGATGCGGGCCTCCTCCTTACTCGGTTTCATATCTATACCGCGTATCACCTCATGTAATGACTCCATCCATACGTCACTGTATGAAATAGCACGTATCAGGTCCCCAGTGTCGACGACTAAATCATGGTCCTCGCGGTATGCACGGTCCGCTGCTAACAGTACACCGACCTTTAGTATATTCTTTATCATCCGATCGTACAGTGCACAGAATGTGTCCGGGTTCTCGGAATTCAATCCCAGTGTTTTTGCATCTGAGTCTAATTTTCTGATTCTATTCCATGCCTCATCAGTAGCCTTAGCATCGATGATGTTACCCGGCCCACCGGCATTGCCCAGTGCCCTCGCCAGTCGACGCCGTGGCATGTACTTGTCAGCTAATCCAAACAGGTAATCTACTAGTAGACCCCTCATGTCCTCGGTACCGACTACTGGTGGCCCAATTTCCCTAACGTCCTCTGGCCTAGTCCAACCGCATACGACTAGAAACCTTAGCAACCAACCAGAATCCACAAAATCGCTAGTCATTAGTTCGATTACCTGGTTCTTTATTCCGCCACACATGACCATAAAATACGGGTCCTCGACTTCAATGACCCGTCTACTCAGCGTGCGCCGTTCACTACATCCATCGTAAAGTCGAGTCATCGTCTCCAAGAAGCCACTCATGTACTTTTTGTCTCCGACCTCTGCCAGTAGACCACGCAACTCATCCCGATGGAACAGGCTAGTTCGGCCGTCCCTGTCAGCGAGACCCGATAAGATGCCCTCCCTGTTCCCATCGGTCGACAGTACAACGTCTTTGATAACTGACTTTGCTAGGCCTACCGACATTTCCATCGACGTAGTTTTCCGTGTCAGTGTGGTCTGTCCCAGGATCATAAACCACAGATTACACTTCAATGCACTGTGTGCCATCGGGAACCTGATGTACGGACTGAGAATTGCACTCAACACCATCAGTGCGCCTGCAATATGGTATTGCCGTGGGCTGTCAGTACACTGAACAGCCCAATTCACGTACTGATCGACGAACGTACCCCCGTCAGCCCCAACGTCCCTATACTCATCCTCAGTGAGTAGAGACGGGGTTTTGGAAGCCGCTACGGCCTCTACAGCGTCCTTATACAAGGTGCTCAGGGTGGTATAGCCATCACCCCCAGGCAACCTACCTGCTTGCTTCTGAGCGGCCTGCAATACCAGGAACGTCTCAGTCGAGTCGGCGCCTAGCCGCGCGCAGAACTTTGCCAGCGAATAATGGTCACCATTGCGGAATAGGTAGTCAAAGCTAGTACCAGTGAGCCCTAACTGCCGCATGACTCGGTGGTAACTGGGCATCCCACTGATACTGCGCTCAGATACTATCCACGGCTCTCCATTGCTATATTTACAGTTCCGTACCCCAGGCAGCCTCTTTAACTTGTGGTCCCCCTCGACGGTCCCGTTAACACATTCAGGCTTTAACCCGCCAGTGGTACGGTGCCAATATGCCTGGAACCGTCCGGGAGATGACTCGACAACCATATCTGGCAACGGCCAGCATAGTACAGGCTGTACCATGCCAAGGTCAGCAACGATTACCGGTTCGCACACGATTTTGCTGTCTGTATCCGGTTCCTCCAGCAGGACCGGGTAGAAATAGACATTGATATCGTTCGATTTCGCCCAACTCTCTACCGACTCGTTCAGTTCGGTAGTCTCACTGGGATACTCAAAGAAATGTTCGGTCGGGCGGCCACCTTTATATGTCACCAGGCACAGATATCCAGCACCACCACTAAATATCTTAGATAGGAATTCCATTTGCGGAATACCCCATTCCGTGTCCCACTACTGCCACTGACCGATTTCATTGCAAACTGCGACATTGCCTATCTGAGATACAACCGCTGGGGGCAATCTAGCGGAATTGCCCCCAGCGGCCTATTGCACGGCGATATAGATAAACATATCGTACAGTATTACGATCCCACAGAATCGTCCCACCAATCGCCGTTACTGCTCATGATGCAGTATCACTCAACCATGTCATCCGGAGTGAAGACGCATGTCTCATACTTACGGATGTTGTTACCGGCATCGGTGCCCTTCGTGGCGTTAGCCTTCCGGTACACCACGTGGCCAGTAACCTCCTTCCCGACGAGGTTTTCCTGACCCCACTCGCTGTCGGGGTCCCAATCTCCGGAATCATAGACCTTGACTGCAATTCCAGCTGCAGCCGCCAGACCCTTCAGTCGCCCGAGGTTCTGGGAAGCCATGACGCCAGCGATGATGAGCTGATCGAAAACCCACTCGCCATCATGCTCACCGCCAACTACCTGGAAACCGACCTTGTAAATCAGGCTGCCCTCTGGCGTCTTGCCACTACCATCTGCTTCGGTCTCCTCCCACCGTTCGATACGGAGCCGGTATTTGTTGGTGGGAAGCGGGTCGGCTCCCTGACCCGGCTTGACATCAGCAAACCTCAGTCCGAGGTCGCTTGCTGCCTCTGTGAGTCGTGACATTTTACTTTGTTCCTCTCGAATCGTTGTATTACTCGATGGCCTACTCGATTCGGCCTCTCAACCGCAATTGCCCACTACGCGGTTAAGTTCACTGAGTTTCCTGCTGCACGTCGGCAGGTGCCGTGTCCTGCTGAGCACTATCGTCAACCGGTTCTGCCATTGCCGGTGCATCCACCCAAACGAAACCACCATGAATAGGGCCGTTCGGTGTCAACCGCCGATGCAGAATGTATCGTGGCTCAGCCATTGTACTGATACTTTCTGTAGTGTTATACCCAATAGGTAGCGATAAAACTTGCCACATACCATACACTTGGTAACCACGTTCCTTATTTGCCAATTAGCGTCGCGTCCAGACCCCATTCCTTTGCTACCAGCTGCATTGCTGGTGGCTGTGCCCCCAATTTCCTGGTATCCCACTTGGGATGCCATAGTTCCATAGTGGGTGGCAGTCGATTTCCTCTATCGCGTGCCATTACCGTCGTGCCGGATCTGGCCTGCAATTTGACGACGTTGTCGTTACCGTACACGCTCAGGTACAGTATGCTCTCGAACCCGCCAGTAATGGCATTTCGCGTCTTGTCAGGAAAATCTGGTACCCACATTGGCGGAACCGATTCGCCTATCCTCTTTGGCATAGGAGCAATATTTCTTGCCCACGCAGTGAAGAATATATGGCACGGCAACTGCTTGAATGCCTCGGTTAGTATCCGCATCTGTTGAGTGCTGGCAGTGAACCCACCATTTGTTAGAGTAGCTGTCTCGAAATCCACAAAGTTGTAATTGCGGCCACCTTTATTATCATAATATAAGTGCTCAACTCCAATCGCCTGGGCTGTCGGAACACCATCGACGACAATGCAGTTGTAGCCTCCACCTTTTGCATCATGCAATCGTTCGAATGCCTGGTATAGCTTTTTGAATGTCCTTACCTGGTGAACACGGATACTCGGGTCCACTACCTTTAAGGATTTCGATCCCCCATCCACGTCTATGAATAGCATCGGGTGAAATGCGGCTACTAGGTTGCCACTGCCCAATATAGGGGTCTTTCCTACACCTGGCGGACCGTACCACAGAGCCCGTTCTGGGGTCTGTATATCGCTAGCCGCTACGGTATTGAGTCCCAACGTGTCGCCACTGGTGAGCACACCCGAGTCAGTCATTGAGACCACGGTCCTTTAGGTATTGTCCCAGGTATTCGTAAACCCTGCACGCTATCTCGTCACTCATTACCTCGCAGCAATCGCAGCCATCTATGACGACTGACGTTCTCTGGTCATTTGTGGTGAGCAGAGAATATCCGACTAGTTGAATGCTGAAGGCATAGTTGCCATCCCCGAACGGAATGCTTACGTTACCGCGGTAAGATTCAGTGTCTATCCCCCCACTGATATCTTGATAATTGTCAGTAGCTGACCTGTCGCCATACATAACGGCTTGTCTATCGCCATCATCGGGAATGTCGGCCGCCGATATGGTATCAAGGTCTAGTGACTCGTCATCGGTCATTGCGTGTTACCTCATTGTCCGTTGTCCACGGTATCGTACCGATTTGCAATTCCAGCGGTAATAGATATACCCTGCCGTCATGCTCCCACCCGTAGTCAGTCCAGCTCTTTCCTCCCCAGATTTCTATCCTGTACAGACCGGGCCTGTCGTAATAGCCACTGTCGCCATCAGCCCATACCTCATCAGCCACTAGGCTATCAATTCCACATTCGTAATAGGTGTGTGGAATACCCGCCAAGATGAAATCGGTGGTCGATTGACACACAGGCGGGTGCTTGACCTCGTGTTCAATTTCCAATGTGTCGCTATCAATTGTGATGACTAGCTGATGGGCAAACCTCTCGTCCCACTGGTAATAGCACTCACTGAACATACCGTACACGGTACATTGACCGTTCCTGTCCAGAGTTTTGCCGTGCATTGGGCACTCGTGTACGCTATTGTCAACCGGCACCGCCTTAACCATGCTACTCAACCACCACACCGATTGTTAAATGCCCATACTGCGATTATGGCATAATACTCTGTACACGCCTTACAAGCTTCTGTGCCATGGCTCAATGGCTCACCACAACCATGGCACTGGTGACTGTCGTAGTTGCACCGGTCACAGCAATGGTAACAACCATCGGTGGTTAAATGTCCACACTGCGTAACCCCGACATTAATGGTACCAACTGGAATCTCTTTGGTCATGGCCTCTGCTCCACAACTGGGATCTGTTCGTATAGACCATTGAGTGTGATTTCGTACTCCATTCCGTGCATCTGCATCTCGCACGGCGCACGGTAGGTACAGCGTGGGCAGGCAATAGGACCGGGTGCAGGATACGGCAGGATATCGGGAGAGACCATCGCTTTTATCTCGCGTGCCGTATTAATACCTACCTGCTCTAGTTCAGCCTCGTCCTTAGGCACTCGGTGGCGCTTGTGAAACACTGGCGCCTCTGGTCCGTTTAGGTACTCTAGGAACCCGTCGTACGCACCTTTTGCGTAACCTTCCGGGTCGTATTCCATGACGTGAGCCTTGTAAATTGCTAGTTCGGTTTCCATGTTCTTGTCTTGACTGAATATTCCACCATTGCGTGGACGTCTCATTCTAGTGGGGACTTTGGGATACCCCTTGCGGATTTCTGCGAGTATGAACCCGGTTACGTTGATATTCATAATGTACCGTAGTGCGAAGCAGTAGAACGACAGCTGATCGTGCATCCACACTAGATCCGCACGATAAAAACGTGATGTGTTTTTCTCGTTTCCGTCGACTGCCTTGTCACCCCCCACAGTTTTCCAATCTACAATCTCATACCCACCAGTTTCCAGGTTCTGGAAAATGGCGTCGACCTGACCGCCGTGGACAACGGGAGCACCGTTGATGTGACTCTGCCCGCACACGGGTGAATTGTAACAGCGAACCGGATTGCCGAATTCGTCAATGATGTAAATACGAAACCTCTGCTCGACCTTCACCGGGCGGATCTTCCGATCCTCGATCGGGTGCACGTGCCGCATGTAATAAGTCAGCATATGCTGACCCAACTCGACTCGCGCTGCATAGTCGTCGCGGCCATCCCACGTGGTGCGTAATTGACTAGTAGCCAACAGGTAACGGTCCCGTCTGGCCTCGCAGCTCGCAGTGAACGCATCGATCGCGTTTTTTAGTTTTTGCTCTCCAGTTGTTTCATCCCACGTTTTCGGGTCATAGATGGCCTGGAACCCGATGTGTATATCAGTGCCGAACTCCAATGCCTGTGGCCCAATAGTGGGTACCCAACCCTGACGATAGCGCAAGTCCCAGTTACGCAAGCACCTTCGGTGCGCCAACCTGCTCGATGAACGCTCGACGTGAATACAATTCACGTCATCGTTACCGGTCAACGGCGGCAACGCTGTGATAGCCGACAGTAGCCTCTGCTTGTAGGGTGTCATCTTATCCCACCACACTCGGCTATCACATCGCACAATGCAGAGTGCATGTGCCGTAATATCCGCCCGCGCTGTGGTTCGTCTAGCTGGTCGGCCCAAATGAATGGGCAACAGTGCGATTCATTAGTCATACAATCTGGACAGCCTAATCGTGCACCATGTACATAGGTTGGTGGCGCCGACTGGCGGCCTGGGTAGGGTGTCACGTCACTCTCCGAATACTGCATCCCAATCAATCGTAGCTGCACAGGTGTTCACTTCCTGACACCACTCCCAGCTAGTCATGAGGCGAGAGCCGTCAGCCACCCGGCATGCAGAATTTCTAGTGCAAAACTGGCAAGGATTAGGTGGGCAGTACGCAGAGTGGTAGCCGCCCGCTAACCTATCGATAGGACAGCCATTTTGATCCAGTTCCATGTTGCTGCTCCAGTCGCCGACTAGGGTGTCACGTCACACACCCTATCACTCGGTGCGACTAGTTGCAACTTCCGCTGTCTGCCCAGGGTGAACGTCGGTTGCCGCCCGGGCCAACGAAGATCGTTTTCTAGCCTTGCGCTCTACCTGACCCTGTCCTCCCCATAATCCCCACGGATCACGGTATTTCAGTGCATACTCTAGGCATTCCGTGACGACAGGGCATCTACTACAGAATTGCTTGGCAATCTTCCTGTCACCTTGGCTATTCGAGTACCAGATATCAGGGTCGCTGTGTCCACGGCAGGCCGCACTGTTCTGCCACTCAGTGTCCTCCGCAGTCGTGGTTAACACGATTGCACCGACCGGTACCATGAAGAGAATTCTCTGACCAGCCATCAGATAGCCTCTCTGTTGCCTAGCAATGCTGACTTCCATTGCTGCTTAGTCCTGGCGGTATCCAGCCGCACCATATCTCTCGTGCCTCGTGTACGCCAATCAATGACCGTAACTGGTTCCCGCTTGCCTACTTCCTTTGCACGGCCAATTGCCTGACCTCTGACCCTGGGATTCCACGGACAGTCAAGGAAACCTATTGTCCGTGCTCTGCTCAGTTCAATGCTCTCGCTCATTATTCCCGTGGTGCCAATGATTAAGTCTACTGCACCATCCTGAAATGCAGCCTCGGCCTCTGGTATCTGGCTACGATCCCGGACGCTTGCATACCGGATACCTGCATCGTTCAGTCGTTTATATACTAGATCCAGCATCCCGGGGAACTGCGAGTATAGGATCATCGGACCGACGTCCCAAGTTTGCAATATGTGCATAAGGTCATCGAGTTTGGGTGACGGCTCGGTCTGGATTACCCGAGTCGTCTCAACCTGTTTCCGGACCTTGATTTTGTTTCCATCACCATCGAATTCGTTGACGGTTCTCCATACCAGTCGAGTCTCTGAACGGCCCATTGCCTGTGCTAATTGCTGGAGTCGCATATCTTTGGTCATTGGCCATTCAGCCATCACTATGTTGTCGCCCAGCTCCATCAGTTGCATATGCACCATCTGGTCATAGGCTGCTTGCTGCTCAATGGTCATGTCGACTAAGCGCTCGATGAATATATCGTCAGGCTGGCCTGGATCAATATCGCTCAGTGTCATGGTAACAAAGAATGGTGCGATCTCTGTCCTGAATTCATCGACGTTGATGGGTTCGCCATAGTCGTAATACCGCTTGCCAGTCTTCCGGTTGGTCTCCTCATAGACCTCGACATACTTACGTGCCCACCGGTGAAACGAGGTGTATTGTCTCGGTCGTATCCATTGGAGCAGCGACCATATATCAGTAGGCTTATTATCGTCAGGGTCGGCCGTCAGACCGATTTTGTACTGGCACGGTATCCGTTTGAGTGCCTTGCTGCGCTGTGACCGCCAATTCTTAGCAGCGTGCAATTCATCGGCAATGATGGTGAACCAGCGAACCGACCGCAGCAATTCCAACTCATGGATTAATGCTGACCAATGGATCTGATAGAAAACTCCATGCTTGGGGTTCTTGACTGCCCTGCGCCACGCATCGCGTTTTGCTGCGTATCCTCGTTCCTTTGACACACCGTGCTCGATAATGGAGCCCAATGGATATCCGAGTTTACGCAAATCTCGATGAAACTGTGTATCTACGTCGGCTACGATCAATATCGGCCCGGACCCGACAGTTTCCATACGTCGCATGGTCAGTGCAAGGGCAGTGATACTCTTACCGCCACGCTTGCCATACCCCACTAGACACCCAGGCTCATCCATGAACCTGCTAATGTCTCTCTCCTGATACGGACGAAGTTCTATCCCGCCGATTGTATCCATTCACCCACCACAGCCAATGGACTAATTGAAATTGCGATTGTCTGTCAATCGTGTACTACGACTGTCAGCCACTCTCCCCGCTCGTTATCCTCAGTCTCGACATGGCCAGTATACTGGACACCAGCAATCCATACCGGTACCTCATCGCCATCGCGTAGTACTGCACGGATATTAGACTTATCTAGATATGCCGACTCAAACACCTGGTACCACCGCGGGCACGGTGACGATGCAATTCTCCAAGTGCGGGACAGGTGTGAGTCGCAACTCTACGTACAGTATCCTACGGCCTGGTGTCAGTTCAATGCCATGATTGACAGCACTCGCCAGAACTGCCCGCTGCATATCATCGCTGCATGGGGTGAAATCCATATCCTCGGCGGCTGGCGTGCCTAGGTCGATAACCTTGCTGAGTAATCTCATTTCCTAGCCTTCCTTTAACCGTCTACTCGTGCGGAACCGACATACATCATACGGCTGTGTGTCTGCTGTGTGTATCGTAACCTTCCCAGCTCCGGACCCAATAGGCACCACACTACGATGAACAGCAGTAGTAACCATCCAAATTTGCTGATCAGAAAGCCGACTACTGGCCCGAATTCCTGTACTGCATAGATAACCAACAGGAGTGCCCCCGCCAGTGCTGCCAACTTCAATACGGATTGCCCGGCTGTTCTCATTTCATCCACCCCCTTTCTTTGAATCTCCGTCTGGTCCTAAACGCATCGTGTAGGAAGTAAAGCGAGATGCCGAGTGCTATAATACTGATAATGAGAGAAGCCATAATAGTGCCTCCGATTCCTCGTAGCGGTGCTCTGCCTGTAAGTACAGAGTCCCGTCCGGGCATTCTAGCCAGCCATGAACTACCAATACTAATGGGTTGTAGCTAGCTATGTCCGTCGAAATCCATATTAGTGACGTGCCTTCACCTTCCATCTGTACCCCGTAACCTACTGCGTGCCGATTTTTCCCCTATAGTGGTACCCCCAATTAATTTGTCGACGCATAGTTTGCATGTCAGATTGTCGTCTACCCATGCGACAGGATCACGTTCGTACAGTGTACCCTTACAAGCATGGCAGATGCCCGGCCCAGAACTGGGTAGCTCAAAGAATGGTCCGATACGTGGCATAGTTACTAATTCACGATGCGAGGGGGACTGTGTGCGCATTGGCCTCACCACCATCATCAGCCTCTGTACCGTTATCACTATTGTCTGCCGTGAATTCTACCAGTTTTGGCAATCCGTGTTCAGTAACTGTGTAATAGCGCCGACGTGGTCCCAAATCCTCGCTGTGCTCCCAATAAGTGACCAGCCAATGTACCTGCACCATTCGGTTTAGGATTCTATTGACGGAACCACGAGTCAATCCCACGGCTTTGGCTAATTCATAGCTCCACCGCGCGGAATTTGGTTGCGTTAACAACTCTCGCGCAACGGCCCTCGCCTGCCGGGTACGGTTCATGCCGGAACAATACCACGCCGAGTGCACCTAGATCCATGGCAATATGCCAACCGTCCAACATGCCGAGACCGGCCCGTCATATCTGGGCCGGTCTCGGTGCCGACCACCCGAGTGGGGGGAGTTAACGAGCGGTCGGCGTGGTCCTGAGCGTACGGCAGCTAGGTACAGAGTGCAACCACACCGAGTACTGCCGCTACGGTGGCTCCTGAGACAAGATCCCATACTGTCCGGTGTCATCACCCCAGGGCGTTCAAAGGATCTTGTTAGCGTGGCTCTCAGACAAGATCCTTTTAGTCCGTGATCTTGCTAACTCGGTGTCGGCCGGACTCCGATTAGATCCACTTAGACCAGCCTGAAAGAGATCAAATCTAAAAGATCCATGATCTTGTACTCCCCATCGTCGCAGGTCAGAGAGATAGAGAGAATATATAGAGAGAATATATATGAGAATATATGAGATTATGAGACGTTTTCGGTGTGTGCAGTGCGTGGGGGACGTGTGTGCACGGTTTCGCTTGGAGCATCTAACCTCATATTTTCATAATTTCGCCGTTTGCCCTGGTCAGATGGTGTGGTAGGTTATGATGATCTCTACATGCCAGTGCTGTGCGATAGAGCGTTTTCCCAGGTCAATGATCCACATCTCGGCTGGCAAGATCAACTAAAGATCAAATAGCCTCTGAGTTGCGTGCAACTGTGTGGAGTTGACCTGTTGTGTAGAACCCTGATACTGTCAGGCGTGCTGTGCTATGGGGGTGCAGTGCTATGCACACCGACAGGCTTGTTCATGTAGTTGCAGGCACTTGGAAGTGGTGAGGAATGTGGACTCAACAGAGCTAACGGCGGCAGATTACCTGCGAAAACGGGAGGAGGCCGGGCTAAGTCAAATAGAGATCGGCAAGCGTACAGGGTTCAGCCGACAGCACGTCGCGCGGGTAGAGACTGGTCAGAGTGGAGCGTCCAGATTATATCTGGAGTGTTTTATAGCCGCCGTGGGGGATGGCACGCTACAGACACCCGTACGTGACATGCCCAAACCACAGGCAGCAAAGGTAATGGCCGATTCGGTCAAGCAATTGACTACCGTATTGGATGCTATCGAACGTCATAGGCTCGTACTGGGAAAGGCAAAGCAGACACTAAGCAAAGCTATCGAGTGCGGCCGTATTCTATCTAAAGAGGACACGGCATCTGGCCTGCCAGCGTTCGACCCACAGAATCCTGACGATGAAACCATTGAAGGAATTACCGATTTTATGGTAACTGTCATGGTTGGACTCATCGAGGAATATGGACTACAGCAGTTGGGTGAGGATACGTTGTACTATCTAGTCAAGGTGGTTGTCGAGGACTCGATCAGAAATGTCTATTCCAACGAACGTCAACGGGCAAAACGGCGATCAAAAGTAGCACCTGGTGATAGACAATGAGGGTTACCATCGTAAAGGTGGGCGAGGAAGCTAAAGTAAGATTTCCATTCAGCCGCCAGATAATAGAGGCAGTCCGTGAGATGCCTGGACGTCTATGGAATCCGGACGAGAAGTACTGGTCGATTTTTGTCGTTGACATTCCAGACTTCAAACGCCGAATAGAATCCATGGGACATACCGTATTGATTGTAGAGGATAGGCAATCCTACCGCGGACCAGCGAATAGTGGTACTAATCAGGGATGGGCCGATTCTCTATTCACAGCAGTTGGGCCAGATAGAGTCAAGAGTGTATACAGGGCACTATGCAAGGTACTGCACCCAGATGCAGACGGCGGCAGCGAAGACCTAATGAAGGAGTTAGGTAACGCTTACGGTAGGCACAGGAGTCAGTGATTAGACTTGCTATATATTTCAATGATGAACCATACCCAGTGCCCGGCTAGCTTCTGCGGTTAGCTGGCAGGGCACTGGGCGGCCCCATGTCTCAGCAGTGGGACGCGGCAGGCAGTCGCCACATGCGAGCCACGGGTGCGATCAGATTACCACGTGCAATCGGTACGTAAAACTGGTGGGCACCGGAGCAGGACCGCTACCGTGCTCCGGTGCCCGTGGTTGCAGTGGGTACTACCGACTATAGGCGCCCGAATGGATGTGTGCAACTCGATCGGGCTAGTGTAATACGTGGCCAAAACCACAATACGTAGAGGTATTTATCGGTTGCCGCGACCCGGACCGGGGTTGGGTGTGATTCTCACAGTAGGTGTGATTCTTACTAGATGGAGACGCAACTAATAGTCCACCCTTCACAACTAAATACCCCTCCAACGATAGAAAATCGGACCCTATGCGTGTGGACAGGTGGGAAGGTGCCGCGTGCCATATGGTTGCTTGCACTTTGTGCATTTCCTACGCTTACCCACAGTTTTCTCCTGTATACATAGCAATGGAGCCGAGCGACTGGCTGTCAACTCGGCTCCATTGCATAGGTGCTGACCCGTTGTCAGCTCTTGGCGGCCCCGGCGGCTGCGGGCACCGACTTCGGCCCACTGGCCGGTGCCTGTGTACCGGCCTTGGTGGCAGTCTCCGGACGCCCGTTGCCGTTGGTGTCGCTCTTAGTACTACCAGCCTTCCGACCTCGCTTAGCCTCGACCCGGACCGTCAGGATCGGGACTACGCGGTAGTCCTTGCCGACCACGGTCTCCAGCGCCGCGCCGAATTCGTGGGCGGCGTCCTCGGTGGCCAGGCCATCCTTAGTCGTGTAGATGTTGCCACCAGTAGAAGCCTGGACGCCGTACTCGCTGGGCTTCATCGGGACGAACAGCTCACCGTCGATCATTGTAACTCCCCTGCGTAGGTTTCAGTGTTCCTGCCGCTCTGGCCTCTGTTTGGCCTTGCATGCTCCAGCTTATCAGTAGTTACGCGGTGAGTCCAGGGAAATCCCTAGATTAGTGGCAATTTCTCTGGTGACCTTGGCGATCTCGCTCACCGCTGCGGCTGTGTCGATCCGTTCAACCAGTTCAGTGTTCCGGTCCGCTCTGGCAACCAATAATCCAACACTGAGTAAGTAATTTGCGGCAGCGTTGAGGCTCAGACGGGGGTGTGCGTGGGCAGCCCATATTTTTACAGAGTCCAGTAATGCCGGGTCATCGAACCGGACCGTCAAGCTAGTACGTGGGTGGTTCGGTGTGGTCATAGATCAAACTTACTGGGCGTAGTTATAAATTGCAACTACTAACAGCGAATCGTAAGGTGAAGACGCCGGGTAAAGCTGGCGGGCTTTCTCGACTGTATCTGTATGAGGTCACAAGGGAACCGCTTGTGACTGATAGTCCTGCAGGCGAGACGTACAGCAACAGCCAGATCACAAGCGGCTCGCCTTCCATTATCTATGGTCTGTGTCTAGTAGTCAGCACACATCCACCGTATTATCTCCATAACGGGCGAGACACCTGTTTCCTATCGCTGTCTATCAGCAGTGATGTTGGCGAGGGTGGTGTTCGATTATGCCTCGTGGACCTGTGCTGAAAGGTCCCGTCAAGGTACGGCTAATACATGACCTAGCTCTGAATGCCTGGACACAGAGAGACTTAGCGAGCCGTTATGGAGTATCCCAGCCTAGCGTTTACGATTTCTCGGTACGCTATGCGTATGAGATCGCATCAGCTAGGGATGCGATCGAAGATGAAGTCGCGGGCCTGTGGATTGCCCAGAAGGTTAATCGATTGGCCGAATTGGAGAACGATGTTGAGGTAATCAACGATCTACTGGACGAAGTACCAGTTATTGGTATGCCAAGGCTATACTTAGCAAAGCATCGGGCACTTCGTAACGCTGCCGAGGAATTGGGGCAGCTGGCTCCTAGGGATATCAATGCTCGGGTGACTGTACGTTATGAGATTGCAGGTGTCGATATGGGAGCACTCGAATGACCCGGGAAATCGCTATCTCTGCGATAATTGAAGGCACCGGTAGGAATGCTGCTGCGGCTGAGGACTTCCTAAAACTCATTTTGTCTCCCTGCCAGTGTTGCCCGCGTACTGTCGAATCATTGAGTAGGGCAGAGATTGACTATGCCATAAGTGTTCTTAATGGTAGGTTTCTATGACAGTCACTGTGATGTGTACTAATTCGGAATGTTCAGAGTTTGAAGTCGAGAAGGAAATCGACCTTCCCGAACCGGCGACTAATGTCGTGGCTGTAGCCAAGCACATCTGTAAGGTGTGCACTTATACGGTGTTCGAGCGGTGAACCATGGCCAACTGCGAGCACATGATTAGTGGTACATGCACTGTGCCGTTAGATGAGAATCCATGTGCAAGCTGCCCGAGTCGGTATGCACTAAGCAGCAATACCACACTGCCGTACATGATTCTCTGTGATGGATGTGGTATGCCGATACCGATTGTTGGCCATATCGGGGTGATTAGCAACCAATGACCACAAAGGTATTGCATGAGTACCGACCTAGAGGCAGTGCCGTTGCTCTATTCAATTGCCGTAGTAGTGAGATATTGGTCAGTGGCCCAGCAGGTACTGGGAAGAGTCGCGCGTGCTTGGAAAAAATGCACATCCTATGCCTCAAACACCCTGGCATTACGTGTCTCATAGTTCGCAAGACACTAGCATCACTCGGGTCGACTGCATTAAAGACATACAGAGAGATTGTTGCTGCAGAGGCCATTGAAGCTGGAATCGTTGAATTCTATGGTGGCAGTGCTGAGAAGCCTCCGCAATACCGATATTACAATGGGCCAGGCGGCGCAGTTGGGTCTAGCATTGTCATCGGCGGGATGGATAAGCCAAGTAAGGTTATGTCATCTGAATACGATGTGATTTATGTGCAAGAGGCTGTCGAGTTGACAGAGACCGACTGGCAGGCTTTGACTACTCGATTGCGTAATTGGAAGCTGTCATTCCAGCAGCTGATAGCCGATACTAACCCCGACAAACCCACCCATTGGCTAAAGACTAGGTGCAGTGAAGGCACCACTGTAATGCTAGAAAGTCGCCATGAGGAAAACCCAGAAATATTCGATGACAACGGGAAGGTTACCGAACATGGACGAGAATACATAACGAAACTCGATGCCTTGACTGGTGTACGTAAGCTGCGTCTGCGTAAGGGTTTATGGGTTGCCGCAGAGGGAGTCATTTATGACGAGTGGGACCCCAGTATTCACCTGATTGATAGATTCCAAGTTCCGGACAGTTGGCCACGGTGGTGGGCTGTCGACTTCGGGTACACCCATCCATTTGTCCTACAAAGGTGGGCAGAGGATGGCGATGGCCGGTTGTTCATGTATGCCGAGCAATACCACACCCATATGCTGGTAGAGGACCACGCCAGGTCCGTACTTGATTTGGTGTGTCCAGGTGCCGCTGCAAATAGTGCAGCGGGAACACATGGGACGTGGCGTGAACCCAAACCCAGAGCAATCATCTGTGACCATGATGCTGAAGACCGTGCCACATTAGAGCGTCATCTGGGAATGTCGACAGTAGCGGCTAACAAAGCAGTGAACATTGGTATCCAGTCCGTACAGAGTCGCTTGCGGTTGGCTGGAGACAACCGCGCCCGTTTGTTTCGTAATGCGCGACAGTGCACAGCGGATCGACCAGGATTTACGGGATCGAAGTTTACCCATATGTACCGCCGACGAATTCGGCGGGTATGTATGGGCAGACACACTGAAAGAACAACCCGTAAAGGAACTAGACGACGGTATGGATGCACTGCGTTACATGGTAGCGCAGAGAGATTTGGGATCACGTCCGGGCATTCGGTGGATCAGCTATTAGGTGGTGCTATCTATGCCTCCTGCAATGCTTAGGGAGCAATACCCGCCAGAATTGGTACGTACCAATCCAAGGGTGGGGTTAATCGCTAGACCGGTGGCTAGCCTGCTATTGGCCGTCGATCAGTGGGACTTCCTGTTGCTATTGGGTGTCGTCCTGCTGGTCGCGGGTACGTGGCTGACTTGGGGCATAGGTGTTGCGTTCATCGTAGGCGGTGCATTGCTGGCTCTGGGTGGACTGTGGGGAGCACGGAGTGTCGTGGGGGTAACTGAGTAATGGCCTTAGCTGCGAAACTCACTAGGCGGCCACGTAACGAGGTTCCCATCCCGTACGTCGGGCGTAAGGGCACTGGGCTGTCCGGACTGAGTTTGGCCTTTGCCAATAAGGCAGACCGCAGCGAACAGCTGGGAACAATGGGCGCAGTGCCCACACTGTTTGCCGTAGTACATAAACTGTCGACTGGAACGGCCGCAGCTGAATGGAGCCTGGTAAAAGAGGGAAAGAGCGGTAAGGAAGAGGACGAGACCCCGGTAACATCGCACGCCTCACTAGATCTGTTGCACAAGCCTAACCCGTGGATGCCTTACCAGGAGTTCATCGAGACGACACAGCAGCATATCGACCTGACCGGTGAGGGTTGGTGGGTACTCGTCAAGAGTGCAATGATTCCCATGGCTGGTCCGCTGGAAATGTGGCCGGTACGACCTGACCGGATGGAACCGGTACCGAGTGCATCTAAATTCCTACTCGGCTACGTGTATACTTCTCCGGACGGGGAAAAAGTACCATTGCGAGTCGATGAAGTTATCCAGATCCGGATGCCTAATCCTCTTGACGTTTATCGTGGATTGGGACCTGTCCAGGCACTCATGGTCGACCTCGACAGTAGCAGATACACGGCAGAATGGAATCGCAATTTCTTTAGGAACAGTGCAGAGCCTGGCGGAATTATCAAGGCACCAAGTAGGCTGAGCGAAAACGAGTTTGACGAGTTGCAATCACGCTGGGCAGAGCAGCACAAGGGTGTAGCTAACGCTCATCGAGTTGCCATTTTAGAAGGGATGGAATGGGTCGACCGTAAGTTCACGATGCGAGATATGCAGTTTGCCGACCTGCGTAAGTTGTCGCGCGATCAGATCCTAGAGGGATTTGGTTTCCCGAAGGTGATGTTGGGTGCAACAGATGGCGTGAACCTGGCCAATGCTATGGCTGGCGAATACATGTTCAGTAAGTGGTTGATATCGACTCGGCTGGACCGTATCAAAGGTGCAATCAATAACGATCTGTTACCAATGTTCGGCCCTACGGCTATAGGCATCAAATGGGAATATGAATCACCAGTACCAGAGGACGAGGCTGCCGAGAACGCAGAGCTGACAGCTAAGGTCAACGCATTCGTAGCACTAGTCAATGCAGGTGTCGATCCGGATAGTGCATGTGAGGTCGTCGACCTACCAAAGATGACGATGTGCAATGTTCCACCTAAGCAGGCATTGTCAGTAGGCGATAAGTCCGGGCTACTAGGTGAGGGTGATGGCGTGCCAGGACAGAACGGTCATAGGCGTAGGGAGGCAGTGCCAGCATGAGAATGATGCGCCTGACTAGTAGGCTAACCAACCGGGCAGAAATCGGCAACTTAGTTGAAATGTCTCGGCGGACCGGAACGCGGCCGACTGATGGCAATGGCTGGTACCGAATCAAGAACCTGGCTAGCGGTGTCGGTAATGCTGAACTGTTCATTTACGATGAGATCGGTATGTGGGGGTTCACGGCCGCTGATTTGGTTCGTGAGTTGCAGAACCTAGAAGCCGTGCACATCGACTTGCGAATCAATAGCGAGGGTGGCGATGTATGGGACGGCATCGCTATTTACAATGCACTGTGCACACACCCAGCCAGTATCACCACGTATATCGATGGATTGGCTGCGAGTAGTGCATCATTTATTGCTCAGGCCGGTGGTACCGTCAAGATTGCCCGCAATGGCACCATGATGATACATGATGCTAGTGGTATCTGCATTGGCAATGCACAAGATATGATTGACATGGCAGAATTGTTAGACCGAACGTCGGACAACATTGCGGACATTTACGCCCAACGGTGCTCGACGGTGAATGTGTGGCGTAAGGCCATGAAGGCCGTTAGCTGGTACGTGGGACAAGAGGCCGTTGCTGCCGGATTAGCTGATGAGACTTATGAGCCTGAACAGGGAACGGAGGGAGAACCAGCTGAACGCAGGCGGCGCAATACCAATGCCGTGCCAGTTCAAATTGTCAACCGTACACCCAAACCTGTCAGCATGGCATGTCCAACTCATGACACTGAAACAACAGAGGACGATAGTTGGGACGCTGATTCGGAGCAAGGAAAGTTAGTGTTTCCAATGTCCATTGCCACCGCCCGCAAGATGTATGCCTGGTATGACGCCAGTCGCATCGAGGATGGTGAATTACCAAAGGACGCATGTTCATTTCCACATCACGTAGCTGGTGAGGATGGCTCACCGGGTGCTGCACATATGGACGGTGTGCGGGACGCATTAGCTCAGCTATCGCTCTGCGATATTCCGAGTGATGAGCAGGACGCAGTGAGAGCACATCTCAATAAGCACTTGGAGGATGGCGGTGGTGAGCCGTCCAATGATGACCAATTACCAATAGAGGTAGTAGACCTAAGCGATTTCGACAAATGGTGGAACCCCGACGTATTCAAGACTGCTGTAGCTACTGCGGCTGACTTACATGGACTGTACGGGTTTAATGCCGATATGTTCAGGGAGGCAATAAGAGCAGTTGCAGAGGATATGCCAGCAATAGCTGACCAGCCGGAACCGTTACCTACATTGCCACCGGCTGGTCCTACGATTACTGCCGAACAATTCAAGGATGCAATCAAGAGAGGTTTACTATGACCACGGCGACCGAAAGAGACGGAATCGCTTGCTATGGATTGCCCCGTGGTCATCGTGGCAATCTCCCAGCATGGGCAATCAGGCAGATTTGCCGACGTGGGTACCGGCCGGAGGATTCCGGGCGTATCTTCAACCGGGTTCCTGTGCCACCTAGTGGACAACCAAGCGTACCGGTGAGCAGCAGCGGACCTGATCTCGAAGATATTACAATCCCGGATTCTCCGGCCGGGTTGGAGGAATTGATTGGCGACAGTGCCCGAATGCAAAAGGTATTTGCCCAGGGCAAGCTGCCTGAACTGATTACCAATTACAGTAGACAGTACCTGAACAAAGAGGTCGAAATTGCCGCCCAGGTACAGGCTGAGTGCCAGCGAGTTTTGCGTGACTGGTTGAAGACTGATGAGGTTGACGGAATCGTGCGCCCGGATATGCGGCAAGTAGAGCGCATGGGAACTGAGCCGGGGAATGCGAAAGCTAGAAACAAGGTCTATAACCCCAACGCCATGGGTTCTGTCCTGGACAGGGAATTTCGCGACGCATCCGATTACTTCAAGACGATTTGGCATCTGGCGAACAAAACTCAGGATGTGCAGACTAAACTGAGTCGTATTCGCAACGCGTTCAGTAGCGTGGTACCTAGTGAGGGTGGATTCCTCATTCCTGAAATTCTCCGCAGTGAGCTGCTTGCACTGAGCCTGGAAAACGCTATCGTTCGGCCACGTGCACGTGTCATTCCAATGGACAGTCTACGTGTTCCATTCCCGTCCATCGACAGCACTAGCAACGTATCCAGTGTGTATGGCGGTATCGTTGCCTACTGGACGGAGGAGGGAGCGACCCTTACCGCATCTAGTGCTTCATTCGGCAGGGTTGTACTCGATGCAAAGAAACTTACAACGTACGCTCAGGTTCCGAATGAACTTATGTCGGACAGCCTTATCTCGATGCAAGCACTTCTCGATCAACTATTTCCGGAAGCACTCGGCTGGTATGAAGACGATGCATTTCTCAATGGCAATGGCGTCGGTATGCCGCTGGGCGTTTTCAACAGTGCAGCAGCCATCACTGTTGCAGCTGAGCCGAGTCAACCTGCCGACTCGGTTGTGTGGGAGAACTTCGTCAAGATGTATGCCAGGATGCTTCCTCAGAGTCTCAACCGCGCAGTGTGGTTGATTCCTCCCAATGCTTTCCCTGAACTTGCCACGATGGCTCTCAGTGTCGGCACGGGCGGTTCTGCGATCTGGCTGACTAATGGTACTAGTGGCCCGCCCACTACTATCCTAGGACGACCCGTCATCGTTACCGAGAAGGCCCCGAAGTTGGGTGATGCCGGGGATATTTCATTCGTCGATTTCGGATTCTACCTAATAGGTGATCGCCAGGTAATGTCAGCGATGAGCAGTCCTCACTATCGGTTCGGCAATGACGAAACAGCTTATCGTATTATTGAAAGGGTTGATGGTAGGCCATGGCTTAACAGTGCTATTACTCCGAAGAACAACAGCGATACGTTATCCCCCGTAGTCAAGCTGGGAGCAAGGTGATATTAATCATGTCCTCTCGACTCTCAATACTGTTCACTGCTTTAGTTTCCTCCCTACTACTAATACTAGTCGGACTAGGTACTGCCGATGCAGTACCAGTTAATACCTGGGACAGATTAGCGCAGTGTGAGTCCGGAGGCCGGTGGCATCTCAATACAGGTAATGGCTACTATGGCGGTTTGCAGTTTCATGATCCTACCTGGGATTCATTTAGGCGTGGTCAGTTCGCGCATAGAGCTGACCTTGCGTCGAAGAGGAACCAGATAGTAGTGGCTGAACGTGTACTTAGGAGTCAGGGTTGGGGAGCATGGCCTACCTGTAGTAGGAGAATCGGAGTCAGGTAACACTAGTTCTCATCGGCATTGACACCCCGATGGGTGACTAATCCGAAGTGGCATTAACACCCCACTAGGAAGGACGATAATAGATGCGAGCACTCGGAAGGCTGTTCGACGTAGTTCCTGGAATAGCGCCACTAGATCTACAGACGGCCCGCACTGGGAACCGTGTGCATCTAAAGAATGCAGCGTCATGCACGTTCGTTGTATTCAAGGGTGCTGGAACTGCTGGCGATGATCCCACATTAACATTGAAGCAGCACACGGCTGCCAGTGGCGGTTCCAGTACCAACCTGATAGCTATTACATCTTACTACTTGAAGAATGCAACTACGTTATCGGCTAGTGAGACATGGTCGAGACTGGCACAGGCTGCCGCTGCTACCATTGTGGACCCGGGTGGAGCGGGTACCAGTGCCGAATCTCAGCAGGTCATAGTTTTTAGCATTGACGGCACTCAACTGAGCGACGGTTATGAGTGGGTGTCCCTCGACGTGGCGGACACTGGTTCCAACGCACAGTTGGGGGCTGTCCTATACCTGTTGCACGATTTGACTGTTCAGCGTGCCCCCGAGAATCTAGCCAACCCGCAAGCGTGAGGGGAGGTATCTGATATGAGTACTCTCATCACTGGAGACCAGATCCGAGCGCTGATGTTTGGCCTGCGTGCACAGAAAGGTCCAGCTACACTAGTACAGAACGCAGCCGTCAACCTGTTCACGATCACTGGTGGAAAGTTCGCCATCACAGGTATTATTGGTGAGGTAACAACCGCCATCGCGAACACGGCAAGCCTTACAGCCAAAGTCCAATACACCCCCAGTGGCGGCGTTGCTGCTGATCTGTGCGGGGCTACCGTTATTACTGCTGATGTAGTAGGCACTCTCTACGGAGTAACTAGTGGAATTGCTACAGACCTACTGAGTATCCAGTCAGCGTCAGAAACTAATGACGTTACCCCGCATGCGGCCGCCGAAGTGCCTAACGTTACATTTGTTCACATGCTGTGGCGTCCCATTGTGGTCAGGGCCGGGACATTGAGTGTGCTCTGTTCAAACCACGATCCCGGCACCGGGGCAGTTAAATGGACACTGACGGGTATACCTATTGATGATGGTGCAGTGTTGGCAGCTGTATGAGTGGTGTAGTAGCTATGTGGGAGTGTATTCAATGTTGGACACTCTACTCAGTCAGTTTAACACGTTGCCCACGTTGTCACTGTCGGGAATTCAAAGAGGGTGATATGGTGCCAAAGATTACAAAGCATGGTGGTGACAGTGATGCAACACTGGAGACCGAAGGTGGTGAATTTCAATCAGTTGGTACGGACTACTCAATATCATCAGAGAGTCAATTGCCGAGCGGAGAGCAGCCGAGCGACGAGAGCACATTGCCTGCCCAAATGATGGAGAGCCCTTATCCGTCACCCCAGGAAACGTCAGATACTGCCGATTCTGTGGGTGGAGAGACCAGTGAGTCATCTGAACCTGAACCTGAACCTGAACCTGAACGGCCTAGTAGACGACGCCGTTAGGTCCGTTAGGTGACGTGTTCATAACCGAATAACTGTCTATTCAGTCATCCCGTAGAAAGCAACCGAGGAGGCTGGACAATTGACATTGACACAGCCTGTGTACGCAACTAGGGAAATGATAAAGCGTGCACTAGATATCACGGAGACGGCGAGAGCTAATGCTCAGATCGACCGTCTGTTAGCGTCATGCTCCCGTTCGATGGACGGTGAGCTGCATCGTGTTTTCTATCCGAGGATAGATACACTACGGTGGGATTGGACCAATCCGTCATCGCCCACCCCATGGCGACTATGGCTCGACGACAAAGAGCTGTTTTCTATTACTTCACTGACCAGCGGTGGCGTGTCTATAACGCCTAGTAGCCTTATCCTGTACCCGAATGATGGACCTCCGTATAACCGAGTCGAGATTGACATTTCGACTAATAGCTCGTTTTCATTGGGGAACACTTACCAGAATGCCATTATCATTAGTGGGATGTTCGCTGGGTGTGACCTCGAATTCTTTCCTATTGGTGGTCTAGTCGTTGCAACCAATGACAATGTGACCACGATCACTGTTCCCAATGGTGCACTAGTTGGTATTGGTGATTTGCTGCGAGTTGAGAGCGAATACCTATTAGTCACTGATCGTGGATGGCTCTATTCAACACAGAACCTTCAGTCTGACATGTCGGCTAGTTCTGGAATGGTCACTGTAGCTGTTACTGATGGAACAGATTTCAATGTCGATGAGGTTATCTTACTCAATAGCGAGAAGATGCTGATTGTCGATATTGCTGGAAATAATCTGACGGTGAAACGAGCATGGGATGGCAGTGTACTAGCTGCTCACAGCAGTAGTGACATTTACGTCTCCCGGTTGCTCACGGTCGGTAGGGGTGCAATCGGTAGCACCGAGGCAAGTCACTTGATTGGTACTGCAATCAGTAAGTGGGTGCCTCCCCCATTAATCAATCAACGTTGTATCGCCGAGGTGCTATCAGCCATAGAACAGGAACAGAGTGCGTACGCACGCGTGGTAGGTAGTGGCGAGACGGCAATAGAGGCGCGGGGTGTTGGACTAATCGACTTACGTTTGCAGACCTGCACAACACATGGACGAAAGAACAGACACAGGGCAGTGTGACCATGGCTGATGGTATTGAACAGACGCCGGAACAGCTCCTAGACATGATCCTCGAATCGGACCGTGACAGGCAACTGGATATCTGTGCGATGGCACTGAAGGCCAGTAGGGAGGCGAGTGACTGTTTCCTGAAGGGACACACTATCGAGATTGACAATCTCAACGCTCACATCAGGTCGTTGTCCATTGCTCTAGTCAGTGCGGTAGGTGGGTTTCCTGTTGACCCTGGCCTAGTGTTGGTAGCGACTAAAGAGGCGGAGATAGTCAATGGTTGACATTGAGGTAACAATTTCTGGGCCGCTGTTCGATGGGACTGCTGAGCGGGAGCTGGAAGCATTTTCTACTGAGGCTGAACGTACGATAGCCGAACGCGGCGTAAATGAGGTAAAGGGCTATCTAGACTCGGTGCTGAGGAACCCGACTGGTAACTATTCTCGCCACATCAGGACGGAACGTCAGCGTGACGATATGGCTGTTACAGACAGCAAGATTGTCTATGGTCCATGGCTAGATGGAACGTCCAGCCGCAATGCCAGGACGCGCTTTAAGGGTTATGCAACTTTCCGCATGGTCAGGCAACAACTAGATGCAAAGTCAGTGCACATCGCTGATGGGTTACTCGACAATCATATTTCCAGGATGAACTGATGGCACTTGACGTAGTGGCTTTGTTCAATGCCATGGAAGATCATGCCTTAGAGACTGGCCTATTTGAATCTGTCAATGGACATGAACCTAAGCGTGCACCTGGCAACGGATTGACAGCTGCTATATGGGCACAGGAGATAATTGCAGTACCAGAGGCGTCTGGATTGTCTATCACAAGTGGATTGATAATTTTCTACCTGCGCATTTATCAAAATATGCTGATGAGGCCACAGGATGCCATAGATCCCATTGTTCTTGGCGCGGTTGACGCACTATTTAATGGCTACTCTGGAGATTTCACCCTAGGTGGACTCATACGAAATGTAGATATATTAGGTGAGACTGGTACGGCATTGCGTGCACAAGCCGGATACATCGAACAGGATGGAAAGATGTTTCGAGCTATGACACTGACGATACCACTCATTATTAACGACCTATGGGAGCAGGCGCCATGACAGCAATTGAGGACCAGCCACCACCTATACACAACGACAATGAAAGTATCCATGCGCTGGTACGTAAGGACTTGGAGCAACGGGAGTCAATTGGACTGGAGCGGTATGGAACAGCGCTACAGGCTGGCAATGGACGTAACTCTCTGATCGACGCTTATCAGGAATTGCTAGATGGTGCGTGCTATTTACGTCAGGCAATTGAGGAGGGAAGTTTCGTTGGTCGGCACGGAGCTGATGACACGCCACCTATGTCATATGCAACGCTAACCCCAGGGCGGCTTCTGGCTCGGATACTAGACGGAGATACAGAAGAACGTCTAGAGATCCTTACTAAAATGTTGGGAAACTCTAGGCAGGGATGGGAGTGCTTCTCATCTGACCACACTGGTCAGATGCAGATGCTTAGAGTACGGGTCAGTGAACTGTCGAGGGCTCTAGTCAGGGTAATGAGTGGAATCCCGATATCTCCTGATGCAGATATCGCAGTGATAGCAAAAGTGGAGGCTGAACGTGGAAGTCAACATAGACTCTGAGAGACCGGTGATTATAGTCGGCTCAAATGGTATCTGCGGAATGGGCAATACGATGGTTCGATGGTATCCCGATGTGTGGTCGGCAGAGCGGAACCATGTTGTACTAACTGTTAGCGCGGAAGGGACTACAATACACACTCGCTATCTGGAGCAGATCCCTGTTACGTGGCTTGCTAAGGCCAGAGAGATACACAGACTGTTGCAAGACAACCCGGTCGCCGACCTTAGACGCATGGCCACCCATAAGCATTCAGTAGCTCTCAACGGACCGTTGGTGGCAGTCGACAATGGCTAAACAGAGTGGACTAGGAGACAATCTGTACATTGCAGGTTACGATCTCAGCGGAGACATTGGAGCATTGGACAACATTAGTGGTGGATTCGACCTTATCGAGGATACCGCCATAGATAAATTAGGAATAGAACGACTAGCCGGTATCAAGAGTGGCCAGATCAAATATACTGCATTCTTCAACAAATCAGCTGGACAGGCTCACAAGCGATTGTCGTTGCTGCCAACGGCTGACCAGGTCATGACCTACTGTCGTGGTACAACATTAGGGAAGCCTGCCGCCAGCCATGTAGCCAAGCAAATAAATTACGATGGTAAACGTACCAACAAGGGGGAGCTGACATTCGAGATCGATTCTCAATCATCCAACGGCAAGCCACTGGAATGGGGAGTACAGCTCACAGCAGGCAAGCGTACAGATGGTAGTGCAACCAACGGTACGGGTGTAGATTTCTCGGCTAGTAGCACATTTGGCATAGCAGCTTACCTACACGTCTTTACCTTCACCGGTACTAGTGTCACCATCAAGATTCAGGAGTCTAGTGACAACGCTGTAGCCGATGCCTACGCGGACGTAGTAGGTGGTGGGTTCACAGCAGCGACAGGTATCACTAGCCAACGTATACAGACGGCTACCGGACTCACTGTAGAGCGGTGGCTAAGGGTCGTCACAACAGGTGTGTTCTCTAATGCTATCTTCTCAGTCAATGTTATTCGTTACCTTACGGCGGTGGAGTGATGGCATTAGACCCATTGGTAAAGAAGACCTACCAGATACGTGCACCACTAGCTACACATTGGCGTAGCGCAACATGCGAAGAAGTCGGCTGTGAATTCTTCGCTGACGGTTGGCGCTTACGAAAGGAGTTGCTGACTGACCGTGATATCTACACCATCGGACAGATACGGCATTATGTGGAACTAGATGTAGCTGATGGGGAGACATGGTTGGTATTCTCACCAGGCACGCCATGCCTGAAACAGTGGGCTACTGGGCAGCTATTCACAGAGGGGCACCACAAATTGCCAGTAGGTAGACTAGGAATCTACCGGTTGCAACCTGGTGACTGGAGACAATATACATCTAGGCCATATGTGTTTGATAAAGCTGACCAGTGGTGCGATGACTTCGCAACACATCAGGACAGATTAGCCACAATAGCTAGCCGTGGCTGACAGATAGGTGGCGAACAATGGCTAAAGAGAGTGGTTTAGGATTTGCCGTCTCTGTCGACAACAGCGCTGGAGCCGTCAAGACAATCAGCAACGACGTTACAGAATTGGATTTCAGCACTCCTAAGGAAATCCAAGAGGTAACTGGTGTCGATGTCAGTGCAATGGAGCGAATCCTGACGCTGGCAGATATGCAGGTGAAGCTGAGCGGTGTGTTCAACGACGCTACCGACATGAGTCACGACGTGTTCAAGACGGTTCCCAGTACTAGCGTTGTGCGGACAACCACACTAGCCATCAGTGGACAGACATTGGCGGCCGAACTTCTATATTCAAAGTACGATATGAAGCGATCAAATAAAGGTGAGTTTACTTGGGAGACACAAGGTGACCTAGCTAACGGTGTAGTTCCTACCTGGTCATAGGTGAAACGTCATGGGTTATGAAGTAAAAGGGAAGATATACAAACTGAGATTCGAAGATCCGGATATGAAGGGACTCGTTGTCAGAATCACTCCAGCTCCGGTTGGTGTTATTTTAGCAGCCACCAAACTTGCTAATCTACAAGATTTCGACTTCAGTAACGTATCATCATTGGATGACGAGTCGTTAGCAGCTATTAATGAATTGTCTGGACTGTTCGAGTCATTTGTGTCGTCACTAGTTGAGTGGAACGTAACTAGGAATGGCAAGCCTGTACCTATTACAATGGCAGGACTCAAAACACTGTCTAGTGAGTTTGTCATGGCAATTATCAATGCCTGGTCCGGAGCCAGCAGTGGTGTACCAGACCCTTTAGAGCCGCAACAGAGCGTTGGGCAGCCATCCCAGGTGGCATTACTTCCAATGGAAAGGTCGTTACCAAGCCAAGCGAGTTAACTAGAGCGGAGACAATATTAGGTCTGTGTGAAAGATTCGGTTGTTTGCCATCACAGCTATATAGGGAGGACGGAGAACTACTGCGTATGCTTCAACTAGAGAATATGGGAAACCCGGAGATGAGCAGTGGCGAACGAGATAGAGATCGTAGTCAAATCTACCAATAAGGCGGCTCCTGGATTCAAGCAAGCCAAGGAAGATGCTAAAGACTTAGCAACGTCCGTCAAGTCAATAGGCGATGCTACTGACGAGGCAGAGAGAAAGGTGGGTGGTCTAGGCTCCAAACTGTCTACGGCAGGCAAAGCTGTCGGCCTAGCTAGTGGTGCGGCCATAGGCGGATCGTTGGCTGCCGGGTTTGCTGCTTCGCTGGAATTTGATAGTGCCAACGCTAAACTAAAGGCTCAATTGGGCGGAAGCGCCGAGTTCTCTGGTCAGATGGGTAAAGTAGCAGGTGACCTATATGCTAATGCTTATGGCGATTCCATGGGGCAAGTCAGCGATGCTGTAGCTGCTGTAGTACAGAGTGGCGCACTAATGAAGGATGCAACCAACGAACAGATTGAGAGTGTCACCGCTAAGGCAATGTCGTTGTCTGCCGCGTTCGGTACTGACGTAGCCGAGTCGATGCGTGCGGTCGGCAATCTAGTAAAGACAAAAATGGTACCAGATGCTGAATCCGGTCTAGACCTTATCGCTAAAGCATTCCAGCAATTAGGACCAAATGCACAAGATGTTATAGACACGTTCACTGAATATAGCGTCCAGTTCCAGAAAATAGGCATAGATGGACCTACGGCTTTGGGATTGGTACAGCAGGCCGTAAATGCTGGCGCCCGTGATACTGACGTTGCAGCGGATGCAATCAAGGAATTCTCTATTAGGTCTGTCGATGGGTCCAAAGCAGCGGCTCAATCATTCAAGGCGTTAGGCTTCGATGCTAAGGAAATGACAGCGAAGTTTGCTGCTGGTGGGCCAGCCGCCCGGGAGGCATTCAACCAGGTAACCGATGCGTTGGCTAAAGCTCAGGGTAGAGCAGATTATGCGACCATTGCATTCGGACTGTTCGGTACTAAGTCTGAAGACCTGGGTGCTGCACTGGGTGCCATGAAAGTAGACACTGCTGCTGCTGGACTAGGAAACCTAGCCGATGCTGCCGATAAAGTCGATGAAGCTATGGGAAGTGACGCGCAGAGCAAGATTACCTCTATGCAGCGGACTATGCAGCAGTTCTTAACTAGCTTTGTGAATGCACCCGGTATCATTGGAGGTACTGGGACGGCATTGGCAGCATTCGGTGGCACTGCCCTAGAAACGGCCTCACAGTTCG
>Ga0126376_10000013_pt1 | contig 66776 bp, 64 predicted proteins | sample PanSoiMetPlot_15_FD_92760 | JGI IMG/M metagenome (GOLD analysis project Ga0126376, IMG submission 92760) | Tropical forest soil microbial communities from Panama - MetaG Plot_15 | ecosystem: Environmental > Terrestrial > Soil > Tropical forest > Bulk soil | place: Panama | collected 2016-02-17 | reverse complement strand
CCATCTCCACTTCAATCTGCCGCAACAGCGTCACGACCTGCTCCGGCTTGTATTTCTTCATGGGCATACCAGTTTCCCTCCAGAGTGAATTCTCTCTCACTCTCGCTGGTACAAAAATCCCCGATCACCTCACTTTAGAGGTGGCCCGGTTTTGAGGCCGGTAATCAGTATTAGTTTCTTCTCCAGCGCTGCAGCTGCTTGAGGAGCGGGCTTCTCCCCGGTTAGGACGGAATGCACTGCATCTATATAAGCTCTCGCAATATGTTCATATTGTGATCCGGTCTCGGTGGATGGCCTGATTGCCAAACTGGTTCGAACCACATCCTCTGGATTACGGGTTGCATTTGAACTGGAAGGCCCGCTCTGAGGATCTTGCTGATTTGCAACAGCGCTCTCCTCAACCTGATTCGAATGAATCTGAGCGCGAATCAGAAATCGAATTAGCTCTATAGCCTCTTTCCGATGTGAGGAATGTTGTGACACAGCTAGGCCCGATCCCCCCAATACACTTGCCCCGCCCAACGGCCCCCCAGGAATGGTCGTATAACCTGTTCTGCTCGGCGCCAGAGAATTTCGCCAATGCACTTGCCGGAATAGACCCATGCTGGTGATGGAGGCCCCTCCCCAGACGCGAACAAATGCCGCTTTGCCTTGATCGAAAGCATTCATCGAATCAAACTCCTGATAAGCAAGAACACTGGGTGGTGAGATCCAGCCAATCCAATGTTTAGCCCTCTGCCATGACCGGATCGCCGCAGGATTATTCACGCTGATCGTCCCGTTGCTTTCGATGATCCTCCCCCCTCCTTGCGCAGCTTGCCACTCAATGGCGTTACAGGTTAGAGCCTCAGCAGCTGCTCCCTGCCAGACGTAGCCCCAAAAATCTTTGTTGCCTTTAACTCGCTCGCCAGCCTGAATCCGCGCTGCCATCGTCTCTAGTTCGTCCCATGTTCTCGGCGGATGCTGGTAACCGTATTCCCGGAGGAGATCGCTTCGATACTCGAGGACACCTATCTGAACGGTGTAAGGAATGGCCACGAGTTTTCCCTTGGCTGTGTAGTTTTGCAATAGCTGCGGTTCGAGGGAGTTGATTTCGTCTGCCAAGTCGTGTCGAAGATCAACTAGGTCAGGCTCCAGAACTCCGGGCCAAATCACATCAATATTGAGCACATCGGGGCCAGAGCCAACCTGTTTCAGGAGCCTGCGAGAGAGTTCCAATTGGTCCAGAGTGGTTTCAGGAACAGCGAGATTGCGCACGTCGATTCCCGTTTCACGGGTAAACTGCTGGGACAAAGGTTCAGCCCCAGGCAGGTCATCCGGTTGAGACCAGCCGAGACGCAAGTAACTCAAACTTGTGGGCTCCGGCTTCGACGTGTGGCAATCGCCCAAGACCAGCGACAGCAGGAGAATCCCAAGCAGCCCAGTCAGTTTTGCGGGCTTAGGCCGAAGAGTTGGAAAGCCTGACTCCGAATCTCGCCAATCTCTGAACATGCGATCCTAGATGCAATGCAGTATCGAACATACAAGACTGAAAATAGTGCGCTTATAAGATTCCTCAAATGTTGAGCTTCCGTCAAATGTCGCGCAATCATCAACGTGTTCAACAGCAGAACTAACCCTCCTGAGTCTAGGAGCGACTCTTGTCGATCCTCGTTGCGCACTCTCGCTCAATAAACTAGCGATAAGACTTGCTCTCACCCGTGCTTGACCCCCTCTCTGTCATCTTTTAGTCTGAAAATTCATGCCCACTGCTAATGCAGCAGAAGAATCCATCAGAGGCGGAGGCACAGCGCTCCCGGCCGTTTCCAAAAGCGGACCAAATCCGCTCGCGCGTTTTGCTTGGTTCGTCGTTGTATACAACATCGCCGTCATTCTCTGGGGCGCCTACGTCCGCGCCACTGGTTCTGGCGCTGGATGCGGAAGTCACTGGCCCTTATGCAACGGCGAGATTCTTCCCACAACGGCCCAAACGCAAACTCTCATCGAATTCACGCACCGCGTCACAAGTGGTTTATCGCTCGTCCTTGTTTCCATTCTCTTGCTCTGGTGCTGGCGTCGCACGTCAAAGGGAGATTGGCCTCGCTACTCCGCCATCGCCGCCGCCATCCTTTTGTTCAACGAAGCTCTTCTTGGCGCAATGCTTGTCCTTTTCGAACACGTTGGCATGGACCGCTCCCTAAGCCGCGCCGTCTTTCTCCTGTTGCATTTTGGCAATACGCTGCTACTCGTTGCCGCGCTCACGCTGGCCGCCAAATGGCTTTCGAGCGGCGCTCGTCGTTTAGCCCTCTGTGCCAAACGGTATGAACGAATCGTGATTACACTCGGCTTGCTTTGCATAGCGGCAACGGGCATGACCGGCTCGCTCGCTGCTCTCGGCGACACGATTTTTCCGACGGCAACGCTAAAAGCTTCCATAGCCCAAGATTTTTCCTCAAACAGCCATCTGCTCTTGCGTCTTCGCCTTCTTCATCCCGTTGTTGCGGCGTTCGCGTTCCTCTACATTCTGTGGATGGTGCACAAACTCTCGAAGGACCGCAAAGACTCCTCCCGCGCGCTTCCTTTCCTTACCATAGTATTGTTGGCGCAGATCACTCTCGGCGTGTTGAACGTGCTTCTGCTGGCTCCCGTCTGGCTGCAAATCACTCATTTGTTCGTCGCGGAAATCTTCTGGATCTTGCTTGTTGTCGCGTCAGCCGGTGTCTTGTTCCAATTGCGGGAACCGTTAGCTTAACATTTGCCCTAAAATCTCGAGGCTCTCGGGCTTTGGAAATCGTCAGAAACATAGATTGCTGTCGTGCTTAATGGTGAGGAGGTTTTTTCCTTGTCCTCTCGATTTGAAGACTACAGTTCTTTCTTTTTGCGGCTTGCCCTTGGATCCTCCTTTCTTTCCGCCGTAGGCGACCGGTTTGGGTTTTGGGGAAGTTATGGGCAGCCTAATGTTGCTTGGGGAGACTTCTCACGCTTCGTTGCCTATACCGCGAAATTAAATTGGTTCCTGCCGGGCGCAACAATCCCGCCGCTGGCTTGGGTGACAACTGTTGCGGAAACCGCGCTTGGCATTGCGCTCGTTCTTGGAATCTTCACTCGTGTTTCGGCAATCTTAAGCAGCTTGCTCCTTCTCCTGTTCGCGATTGTTATGACGCTTACCCTTGGAATCAAATTGCCGCTGAATTTCTCCGTTTTTACTGCTGCTGCGGCCGCATTTCAGCTGGCTTATTGCAAAGCATACTTCCTCAGTGTTGATTTCCTCTGGCAGCGTGCGCGCGACATCGGCCCCGCGCAACGCTAGTTCGGGCTATTCTCTGCCTCCCAAATAATTTTTCCTCCGCTTCACATTTGACTGGCATCGAACTGGTATGATTTCTTCCGATGACTCCGCGGAGGACCAAATGGACAACGCCAATGAAGATCACTCAATGCTAGGTCACATCAACCAGCTAGTGAGAGAAGAGGAAGGCCTCTACGCAAAGAACGAATTAAACGACGATGATCGCAGCCGCTTGTCTGAACTCAAAATCGAACTCGACCAGTGCTGGGATCTGTTGCGCCAGCGCCGGGCCCTTCGCGAGTTTGGCGAAAACCCCGACTTGGCCAAAGTGCGCCCGGCGAAAATTGTCGAAAGCTACGAGCAGTGAGCGCGGGAAATTTAATTCCGCACCTTCTCTTCTAAGTACTCCTCGAGATGCCGGCAAGCCATCGCACGCGGCTCATCGGTTTTCTGCAGCCGGCTGACCATCAAGCTTCCTTCGAGCGTGCTCACGATCAGCGTCGCCAGTTCCTTCGTGTCGATCCCGCGTTTGATTTCGTTGCGTTTCAATCCCTCGGTGGCAATCGTCTCCAGCCGGTTTAGCAATCCGCCCAACGCCCTCTTCGCCCTCCTGCGCAGCAAGGCATTCCCATCATCTGACTCGATCGCCGTATTCAGCAGCGGACATCCACCAGGCACCAATCCCTCGCGCCTCTCTCGAAAATTCCTCACAAACTGTTTCAACTGGTCGACAGACTTCGCAATCTCCTCAATCCCAGCCATCCGTCGGTCCATCGCCGTCTTCCAGGCGTAGTCGAAAGCCTCTCCCGCGAGTTGTTCCTTACTTTCGAAATGCCGGTAAATCCCGCCTTTTTCGAGTCCGGTCGCCTGCATCAGGTCCGAAAGGGAAGCCCCCTCAAACCCCTTCTGATTGAAGATAGGTGCCGCCTTTTCAATGATTTCCCGTCGTGTTGCTTCACCTTTATTCATGGCTTCTGTCCTACCTCAAAAAAGTCTGCCACTTCTCGCGCTCTCCTGCATCTACATATTATTCGATGAGACCGGACGGTCTCAAGTTACAAAGCAAGGCCGGATCGCAAACTGATGAGCGCAACGACGGCAAACTTCTCAATTCCCAAATCGCCGCCCCTAGCTCTGCCCGTCGAGCACCCCGCCATCAATCCCTGGGTTATCGCCATCACCGTCACCCTCGCCACCTTCATGGAGCTTCTCGACACTGCTATCGCTAACGTCGCCCTCCCACACATCGCTGGCGGCCTCGCCACAAGCTACGACGAAAGTACTTGGGTCCTCACAAGCTATCTAGTTTCAAACGCGGTCATTCTCCCGCTCTCCGCCTGGTTCAGCCGCGTCTTTGGCCGCAAGCGGTATTACATGGCCTGCGTTTTTCTCTTCACCGTAAGCTCTTTGCTCTGCGGCCTGGCTCCTTCGCTCTCGCTTCTTATTTTCTTCCGCGTCTTGCAAGGCGTCGGTGGCGGCGGCCTCGCCCCAGTCGAGCAGGCCATCCTTGTGGACACCTTCCCGCCGCAAAAACGGGCCGCGGCCTTCGCTCTCTACAGCATGGCTATCGTCACCGCGCCCGTCATCGGCCCTCCGCTCGGCGGCTGGATCACCGACAATTGGAGCTGGCGCTGGATCTTCTTCATCAATATTCCCATCGGCATCGTTTCCTTGCTTCTGACCAACCGCCTCGTCTCCGATCCGCCCGAATTTACCCGTGAAATAGAAGCGGCCCGCCACGACGGCAAACTCAAAATTGACGGCTTGGGAATTTTTCTCGTGGCGCTCGGTTTTGCCAGTTTGGAAGTCGTTCTGGATCGCGGTCAGACCCTGGATTGGTTCGAGAGCAATTTCATCGTCATCTTCTTTTCTATCGCCATCGTCGCGCTAATCGCCGCCGCCTTCTGGGAATGGCACCACAAAGATCCCGTCGTCGAAATCCGTCTTCTCGGCGAGCGCAACTTCGCCATTGCCAACTTCTTTTATTTTCTATTCGGCTTCGCCCTCTTTGGCTCAACCGTCCTCATCCCGCAAATGCTGCAAAGCCTTTACGGCTACACCGCAACGGATGCAGGCCTCGTTCTCGGTCCCGGCGCCATGGTCATCGTTGTTCTCGCACCAGTCATTGTCAGGATTCTTCCTAAAGTTGGCGTCAAGCCGCTCATTTTCATCGGCTACTTGATCTTCGCCTTCGCAATGTTCGGCTATTCCCGAATTGACCTTGGCACCGACTACAAACACATCGCTCTGCTACGCGCCTTGCAGGGCCTCGGAATCGCGCCCCTGTTTGTTCCCGTCAGCCAGCTCGCCTATTCTTATCTGCCCAAACACAAAAACAACAAAGCCTCCAGCCTAACGAATCTTTTCCGTAATCAAGGCGGCAGCTTCGGCATCGCCTTTGTCACCACCGTTCTCGCGCGCCGCACGCAGTACCATCAATCCGTTCTTGTCGCGCACACCACGCCCTTCGACGCCAAATATCGCGCCACGCTGGACTCTCTCTCTCACTATTTCGCCTCGCACGGCTACACCGTTCCCGACGCCGCGCTTCACGCCAAAGCCCAGCTCGCCCGCCTCGTCCTCCAGCAGGCTTCCTTCCTCGGCTTTATGGATTGCTTCTGGCTCCTCAGCCTGGGCTGCCTCATCGGCGCCCCCCTTGTCTTCCTCACCCGCAAAATCCTCACCGCCCCAGGCTCCCCTGCCTCCCACTAACTTCGCCCATCAAAAACCGGTCTTTGTAGGGCCCGCTTTCTGAAACGGACCTCTTTTCCGTTGTAATGGCCAATCTTCAGATTGGTGCAGTTGTAGGGGTCGTCTTCTTAGACGGCCCTTTTCAGTTCTACGGTTTCTTCCCTGCGTCTCTGCGCCTCCGCGCGAGAAATCCGCAATTTTCTCTCGGTGCCCTTGTGATCTTCCTCTGTGCCCTCTGTGTTAAAACTCCGCAGGCTGAGAATCTTCCGTCTTTCTCCGCAAAACTTCTCCGTTTTGGTGTTTAATGGCTACCCCAATATGAACGGCGTTCGATGCTACTCCCGTCTTATCTGTCCTAAAGGAACGCTGTCTGCTTGGCAGGGCGGCGGAAAGAAACTGGTCTCCTTCGTCGGTAATCTTAGTCTCGGCGGCGTCTACCTTCGAACTCTCGACCCTCCATCACCGGGAACCACGCTTCAGCTGCTTCTTGACCTACCATCTGGGCAAGTCCGCGCTCGTGGACTAGTTGAGTGGAATGTCGAAAGAAAAGGAATGGGCGTCAAGTTTATCGCGATGCAGCACGAAGATCGTGGGAGACTCTCTCGCTGGCTCAAGGCGCAAGCGGGCTGATCGGTACTTCTAATCAAACCTGCCGTTGAATCAAGTTGGATTCAAATTTAAGCCGCCCTCTTCCTAGTCACCGGAGCCTTCGCAGGCAGAGCCTTCAACTTGTCCAGCGCAGGCTGCTTATACGGGGTATTGACCGACGCCGCATCCGTAAACGCCTGTTTCGCTTCCGCCAGTTTCTTCAAATTCAGGAACGCGTACCCAAGCCGGAACTGGTTTCGCGCATAACTAAAATTATCCGCCTTCACCAGCGGCGCAGCAGCCTGCAAATTCGTCACGGCTAATGCGTTGTCCTTTTTTTGCAAATTCACTTGGCCCAGCGCACTGAACGCAAGTCCCTTTTGCAGAGTCGTCTGTTGCTTCCACTGATCGTCCGCAATGCCTTCCGGTTTCGGCGCTGAATCCGCCAAACTCGCCGCTTTCTTCGCGTACGCTTCCGCTTTGTCGAGCTGCTCGCCCTTTTCCCCGTAGTAATCCGCAAGCAGCAGCATCATTCCCAAATTATTCGGATCCTTCGCCAGCAAGCCGTTCGCGACTTCCAGCATTTTGGGGATGTTTTGAACCTCTTGATACGAGCTAGCAGCAACTCCGAGCGCTTGGTTCGCGTAGGTCGACGCTGGGAACAATTCTGCAAACTTGGACAGTTGCCCCGCGCGTTTCGCAGCGTCTTTAGTATGAAGAACGCCCGTGTACAGCGCGTATTCAATGTAATGAATGTTGTCTGCGCTCGACTGCAGCGCACTTGCCTTTTGCTGCTTCCACTGATCTTCAGACATTCCTGACGGCGGCGCAGACGCGCTAAACCTCTGCAGCAGCGCGGAACTCTTTTCTCCATATCCGAGCAATTTGTCCGTATTTCCTTCTTCAGAAGCCGCTCTTACCAGACTCACTGCATTCAGTAAATTGTCTGGATCAATCGCGAACAGCTTGTCGCCGTATTCGTATGTCTTGGCATAGTTCTTCTGCGACAAGTAATAGTTCACGTAGAGTTCGTCGGTGACGAGCTCCATATTTCCTTGACCGAGTCCGCTCGCGAACTTGTCAATCAGCGACAGCTTCTGCGCCGGATCCGTCGCTGCGTTAATGTCGCGTATCGCGTGATCCTCGTCCGATCCCGCCGCAATCGGGACGTATTTGCCGATTTGCTGCGCGTTCGTTGCAGCGCAAAATCCCAACAAGACAGCCATTCCCGTCGCAATCTTTCTTCTCACTCGCATACTTGCCTCCCGCGAATCTCGCGCGAAGTATTTGGAAGGAATTTCCACGCATCTTAGTTCCGTGTCGCGCCCAAATCAAATGGAATTCCGCACCCTTGCCTCTCGCGTTCGCTTCTGCCATCTTCAATAAGGCGGCTCGTGCTCCCATCATGTTTCAGCCAACCCTCGACCAGGTTCGCCGTGGCCTTCGCATCGTTTCCGGTTTCACGCTATTGCTTGTCGGCGTGATTATGCTCGTCACGCCAGGTCCCGGCTGGCTCACCATCCTTCTCGGCTTGAGCTTGCTCGCCGCGGAATTCGTCTGGGCGCGCCGCCTGATGAACCGGATCAAGCGCGAAGGCGACCGAATCAAGGAAGCAGTGCTCGGGGTGGAAACTGACGAAGATCACGAAACACCGCCTCGTACGCAACAGAGGACGAAGGAATCTCTATGACATCAGAGTGGAAAGGAAAATGGGCGCTCGTCACTGGCGCAAGCGCGGGCATCGGCAAAGCACTTGGCGCGGAACTCGCTTCCGGCGGAACTCATCTGATTCTCACTGCTCGCCGCCGCGATCGCCTCGTGGAACTTGCGAAGCAACTCCATTCCAAGCACAAGATCAATACGGAGATCTTCGAAGCTGACCTTGCCCGCCCCATCGCGCCAAATGAGATCTTCCAGTTCACCAAAGAGAAGGGAATCGCGGTGGAGCTGCTTGTCAACAATGCCGGCTTCGGCCAGTACGGCGAACTCTCTTCGGTCGAACCACAGCGCCTTTTGGACATGGTCCAGGTCAACTGCGCCGCTGTACTTCACCTCACGCGGCTCTTTCTCCCAGACATGATTGCACGCCGCCGCGGCGACGTCCTCATCGTCTCCTCAACCGCCGCTTTCCAGGCCGTTCCGTATATTTCTACTTACGCTGCCACCAAAGCGTTCGATCTTTTTCTCGCCGAAGGACTCGCAGAAGAGATGAAACCACACGGCGTTCGCGTCTGTGCTCTTTGCCCAGGTGCAACCGAATCGGAGTTCCACGATGCTGCCGGCCACCCTGCTCGCGTGCGCCGCCGTGGCGAAACCACCGAAAAGGTCGCTAGAGTGGGGCTCCACGCACTCGCCGCCGGAAAAAGCTATGTCATCTCCGGCTTCGGCAATTACATGGGTGTACACAGCCAGCGCATAGCCCCCCGCGGCATCGTCACACGTATCGCGGCAAAAATGTTTCGTCCCGAACTCTAGTTCACTTCCAGCGCCGCCACCAATGCCAATCCAAACCGGGAACTTTTTCCATTACCTGGGGGAAGTACCTACAGGAGCAGCCAGGACGTCTAACTAGAGGTTGTAACTTCTTGACCAGCAACGGTTTTGCTTTGCCTCTAGCAGGAGAGATGAGCGTTTCGAACGAGCGTGATGACGTTCTATTGCGGCGCGCTGCCAAAGGGGACGAAGGCGCCTTCACCGCCCTTTACCGACGGCATCAAGCGTCCTTGTATCGTTACGCGCTTCGAATGACGGGCAGCCCGTGGGCCGCAGAAGAAATTATCCAGGATGTTTTCATGACTCTGATTCGCCAACCGAAAAAGTACGACGCCGAAAAAGGTGAAGTTGTCGCATTTCTTTTTGGAATCACGCGGAATCGCGTGATGAAACATCTCGAACGCTTGCCGCGAGAACTTTCGCTGGATCCGCAAACGGATTCGGGCGTTTCGAATGAGCCTGCGGATTTGCTAACGCCGGCATTTTGGGCGGAGCGCCGTGAGCGCATCGAACAGGTGCGCGATGCTGTGCTCAGTCTTCCCGGGGAATTTCGCGAAGCTGTAGTCCTCTGCGAACTTGAGGAGTTGAGTTACGAAGAAGCTGCTAAGAAAAGTGGCTGCCCGATTGGAACGATTCGTTCTCGCCTGCATCGCGGGCGCGCACTTTTGATGGCGAGACTTGAATTGTTGCGCGATACTCCGCGCCGCGCGAGCGCAGGGGACTGATTTTTTGGAGACGAGTAGTTTGCAGGAGGGATGTTGTTGCAATGAACTGCGAAGAATTTGAAGCGATTGGTCTCGACTCGGGTTCTGGGCGCATTACTGTCACGGAAGAGGCCGCCGCGGCGGAGCACGCTAGCAGGTGCGCAAAGTGCGCGGCGCTCGCGGAATCGTGGGAAGCGGCTCGCGTTGAACTCGCCGTTTTTGCGGATGTGACGCGCGACGCCCAGGCTCCGGATCGAGTTCAGATGCGTCTATTGCAGGAACTTCGGGAGCAGAAGCGCCCGCACGAACTCTATCGCCGCGGCGGGATGATTGCCGCCTGGGGATTGGCTGCGGCCGCTCTTATTCTCGCTGCGGTCAGCTGGCTGAGCTGGCGCGAGGGCCACAATAGTTTGCAAGCGAACAAAAATATTTCGGCGGTTAGGTCAGATCCACTAGCGAAGTCCGAGGTGACCACGATCGTTGCAGACGAAGACACCGGGGCTTTCACCCTATTGCCCGGAGCGCTCCCACTTGGCTCAGAGGATGGCTCGATTTATCAAGTTCGGATGCAGCGGGCCTCTTTGGGGGCGCTCGGCCTTCCCGTGAGCGAGGACGGTTCCGCGGATTGGATCAATGTGGATTTGCTTGTGGCTGATGACGGCACGCCGCAAGGTGTTCGCCTTCATGAAGATTCAGCTGTTTCGGGAGCGCTGCAGTAATTCGAGCGAATTTTGTTGTCCAGGAGAGAAGAGGAGAAGACACGATGAGAAGTCTGTTTCGAATGACGGGGCCCTTCGCAATAGCGGCGTTGTTTGCTGCCGCCGCGTTTGGTCAGGATGTTCCTCCTCCGCCTCCGGATATGGTGGTGCAGCAAGCTCCCGAGGGTCCCGGTCCGGGTGGACCTGGTCCAGGAGTCCCAGGCTTTCACAGAATGGAATTGCTGGGCTTTGCTGGGATGCATGGCGGCAGAGTCGTCACAGGCTCACCATTTACCGCGACTGCGATCACGCAAACCACACACACGCTTGCTGATGGGACAAAAATCACGAGCAAGAATCAAGTGACGCTTTACCGGGACAGCCAGGGCCGCTTCCGTAAGGAAGGCGCTATGCCTCCCGTCGGCGACCTGGCTGAGGCACAGCCGCATTCTTTTGTTGTCATTCAAGATCCGGTCGCTTCAAAAGGCTACATTCTGAATCCGGACGAGAAAGTGGCGCATGTGATGAACAATCGCGACCGAAGACGCAAAGGCGGCAAGGGTGCTCCCGATTTCGAAGGCTTCAAGGAAACCAATAATCCAAATGTCACGAAGGAATCTCTGGGCACGCAAACCATCAATGGTGTCAGCGCGCAAGGAACTCGCCTTACTCACGTAATTCCTGCCGGAAAAATCGGCAACGACAAGCCCATGACGATCACTCGTGAAGTCTGGTATTCGCCGGATTTGCAGATGGTTGTGCAAAGCAAGCACAACGATCCGCGCTTTGGCGAGACCAGCTACTCGCTTACGAATATTCAGCGCAGTGAGCCGCCGGCGAATCTTTTCTCTGTTCCGTCGGACTACACCATCAAGCAAGGCAATCCCATGAAGGGAATGAGACACGGGAAAATGCCGCCGCCTCCACCTGAGGACCCGCCGTCATCTCCGAGCTTCTAATTCGATCTTCTCTCCTGAAGACGGCTCGCCCTCGTTCGCCCCTTACCGCCAGTGCGGGGAGAATTGAGGGCGCCGCCGTTTAGGGGGTCGCCATTCAAGGAAAGGGCAGATTGAAAATGATGGACGAAAAGAAACTCGCGGCAGAACTACACAGTGAAGGCTTTTCTCACACATATATATGGGCGGACGGGGCAAACACACGATACCCGGATCACACGCATCCCGAGGAAACGGCGCACGTCATCTTGAGCGGTGAAATGACGCTTACGATGAATGGTGAATCTCACCTCTATCGAGCGGGCGAACGCTGCGATGTTCCAGCGGGAGCGAGACACTCTGCCATGATGGGCCGGTTCGGTTGCCGCTACCTGATTGGCGAGCGTGCTCCAGCGCATTAAGTTTTCAACTTCTCCCGTCTTTCAAATTCTTGGCGCGCTTGCTGTGTTAACGTACTAGCTCGCATTTCGGAGCAAGTCACGCCATGGGCAAGCCCAAAATCTTTGCAACCCATCCACTCTTTGATGAAGCGAGAGCCATTCTCGACGCGAGTTGTGAAGTCGAATATTGGGCGCAACCTGGGCGTCCGTCGCGCGAAGAGATTCTTCGTCGCGCCAAAGAGAAAGAAGGACTCGTTTGCCTTCTTACTGACCGCATCGACGAAGATCTCCTTCGCGCCGCTCCGAAAATTCGCATTGTAGCTAACGTCGCAGTCGGCTACGACAATATCGACGTGCTCGCCTGCACCAAACGCGGCGTAGTCGCCACAAACACGCCCGGCGTCCTCGACGAGACCACGGCGGATTTTGCCTGGACTTTGCTAATGGCGGTTGCGCGCCGACTTGTGGAAGGCGATACGATGGCGCGGACCGGGAATTGGAAGGGTTGGAATCTCGATCAAATGTGCGGCACGGATGTGTGGGGCAAAACGCTGGGCATTATCGGCTTCGGGCGCATTGGCCGCGCGCTTGCTCGCCGGGCACTGGGTTTCAAAATGCGCATTCTTTATACCGCCACGAAAAAAGCCCCGTCGGAAATCGAAAAGGAATTCAACGCCGAATATCACGACTTAAATATGCTCCTTGCCGAGTCCGATTTCGTCAGTTTGCACGTTCCACTCAATTCCGATACACGCGGCATGCTAAACGCGCCAAAATTTCTCCGCATGAAGCCGACAGCTTTCGTCATTAACACGGCGCGAGGTCCTGTGATTGACGAGGCTGCTCTTGTGCACGCGCTTGAGGCAGGAAAAATTGCGGGCGCCGCGCTTGACGTTTTCGAGCAGGAACCATTTATCCATCCTGGACTGAAGCGTTCGAATGTAGTCATGGCTCCGCACATGGGTTCTGCTTCTGTTGAAACGCGTTCGAAAATGGCTGCAATGGCGGCGCACAATCTCGCAGCTCTTTTCCGTGGCCAGCGCCCACCCAACATGCTCAATCCGGAAGTGCTGAAGACTGCCTGAGCCCCAATGGTTGATGCAAAGCAGATCGCGCTTCGCATTTTTCGTGAAACGCTCGCTCACATTGAAATTCCCCTGGCGTTTGAACGGCGCATTTCGCGCTTCGGGAACCGAATCCTTGTAGATGATTGGTCCTGCGCTCTGAGCGGATTCGCGGATATAAGAGTTGTCGCTCTCGGAAAGGCGGCCCATGCGATGCTACAAGGATTCGCGCAACTTTTTGCCGAGTCTCGTTTTACCGGAGTTGCCTCCGCGCCGGGTCCGCCGACGGATGTCCTCCCGGGAATTTCGTATTTCGTGGGCGGTCATCCGCTCCCCAACGAACAAAGCTTTCTCGCGGGAAAGGCAGCGCTGGGACTTCTTCAGAACTGCACGCAGAATTCTCTTGTCATCTTTCTTCTTTCGGGTGGTGGCTCTGCGTTGATGGAACTTCCTCTCGAGCAGCGCCAATCGCTCGATGATTTCCGCTCACTGAATCAGATTCTTGTTACCTGCGGCGCTTCGATTGATGAAATCAATGCCATTCGCAAGCACGCTTCCGCAATCAAGGGCGGGCGTCTTGCCATAGCTGCGGAAAAGGCCACAAAAGTTACTTTCGCGATTTCCGATGTACCGCCTGGCAAGGAAGCCGCTCTCGCATCCGGGCCCAGTATTCCCGATCCGACCACCACCGCTGACGTTTCCCGGATTCTGGATCACTACAATCTCCGTGAAAAACTTCCGGCGAGCCTCCGCGAGTGGTTCGCTTCTGACGCGCTACTCGAAACGCCGAAGAAGAATCATCCTGCCTTTGCGAGCTCTCATTTCTTCTTGCTGCTGACTTCTCACGATCTTTTTCATGCTGCTCATCACGCCGCGGAAGCTGAAGGCTTTGTCACATGCTGCGACAATTCCACAGATGATTGGCCACTCGATCGCGCAACCGATTTTCTACTCGCGCAACTGGAAGATCTCCGCCGCTCAAATCCCGGCCAGCGTGTCGCCGTTATTTCCGACGGTGAAGTCAGCAGCGCGGTTACGGGGCAGGGAATTGGCGGACGCAATTCCGCGTTTGCCCTTGCGTGCGTCGAAAAAATTGCTGGAAAACCGATTGCGGTTCTTAGCGCCGGAACCGACGGTATTGACGGAAACTCGCCTGCCGCAGGAGCTATCGCCGATGGCACTACACTTTCGCGCGCGCTTGAACAAAATCTTTCACCGCGTGATTTCTTCCGGCGTAGCGACTCTTTCACTTTTTTTCAGAAGTTGGGGGATGACATCATCACAGGTCCTAGTGGCAACAATCTCCGCGACCTTCGCATCTTGCTTGCCCTTCCATAAAGCAAGAAAGGGCGAGCCTTGGCTCACCTTCATTAGCTGAGGTTTAGCCTTACTTTTTCGGAGGCAGCTTTTCTTCGATCGCCTTCAGCCGTTCGCTCATCTCTTGCATCAGGTGTTCCAGCCGATCGAGGCGCTTCGCCATCGCGGCTGAGTCCCCCTCTGCTTTGTCACCGCCTTGAGCTCCACCTGCTCCGCCAGAAGGCTCTTTCCTTAGCCGGGCAATCTGACCCTTGATCATCGGTGCCATTTCGATGCTTAGGTCATTGCTCTTGAGGAGCGCTTCGAGTGCCGGGATGGCAGAAGCGTCCCCACGCGTACCCAACGCGAAGATCGAAGAGATGCGAACAGGGAAGTGCGGCTCCGTCAAGTAGCCCGCAATTTGTTGGGTAATTTCCTTGTTGCTCTTGTCGAGCCGCGCAAGGCTGTTAATGGCCGCCTGCCTTGTATCAATCCGCTTTCCCGCTGCGGCCCATTCGCGCAAGGTTGGCACGGCTTTGTCGTCACCGAGTTCACCCATCGAACGCAGCGCCGCATTCCGCAAGAACGAATCTGGCGAATCCGCATTGACTGCTTCCTGTAACGTCTCAAGTGCGCTCGGCGCTTTCAGTTTTCCGAGTGCCTGCAGCGCAGAGGCCTGCGCTCGAAAGGAAGTGTCTCCCTTTGCGATCGCAGTCACCTTTGCGATTACGTCGTTGTTGTCTTTGAAATTGCCAAGTGCCGCTACGATGCGGTTGCGCACCCAGGGTTCGTTCGCTCCATTGAGCGCGTCCGACAGCAGCTTCGCCGCTGTAGGATTTTTTGTCGAGCCGAGAGTGTCCGCGGCCGTTGCGCGGATTCCCCAGGTCTTGTCGCTTTTCAAGACTTCGCCGAGTGCGGCAATTGCTTCGTTGTCGTCTTTAAGTTTGCCCAATGCATCCACAGCGTCGCCACGATCCGCGAGTTCCGCAGAATTCCTTGCTTGATAGATCCACTCTTTCTTATCTTTATGAAACTCGGCGGACTTCAACACATGCCCGCCCTTGTCAAACAGTACCATTAGGGGCGCGCTATCCACCGGGAATTGAAATGCCTCCTCTGCTTTCGATACTGTAACCGGATAAGTTTTGGCGCCCGAAGCGGTCGTGATTTCTACATCTGCGGGAACGTGAAAAATTGCAATCCTTCCCTCCAACTTCTGCGTTTGTTTGACTTTGAGAGTGACCTGATGCTTCTCGTCATCATAGGCGTAGCTCAAGTCGAATTTCGGCGCGCCCGCTCCGTAAACCCACTGCGAAAAAAATTCGTCCACGTTAACGTGAGTCGCCTCTTCGATTGCCTTTGCGAGATCCGCCGTCACGACATTCTTTCCGCGATTGACTTCGAGATAATGTTTTATCCCGGTGTAGAACGCGTCTTCGCCCAACTGGTGACGCAACATCATCAGCACCCAGCCACCTTTGTTGTAGGCATTGCCGTCAAATTCGCTCGAATCGTCAAAATCGTGCCGCACGATGGACTTTGCATAGAGATTGCCGTTTTCCATCCAATCCTTCGCGTCGTTCCACAATTCGTATTCGATCTGGTCCTTCGGAAAATTGTGTTCGACCCAAATCCGCTCCATGAATGTCGCAAACCCCTCGTTCAGCCAGATGCTTCCCCAATCTTTGCAGGTGACCAGGTCGCCGAACCACTGGTGGCCGAGCTCGTGCGAAATTAGCGGGTCTTCTCCCGTCGCATATTCGTGTGCAAGCTTTTCGTGCGTCAGCGAACTGCTAGTGTTTGTTGTTGCACTGGAATTTTCCATTCCGCCGGCGACAAAATCATCCACCATTGCCTGTGAATACTTTTCCCAGGGATAGTCGACGCCGAGGCGTTTGCTGAAAAATTCCAGCATCTGCGGTGTTCGCGAGTAATTCACTTTCAAACGGTCGCCGCGTCCCTTCGGCGCATAGTAGGTCACCGGAATGCCACGCCAAGTCTCTTTCACTTCTTCAAATTCTCCGGCGACGACTGTAATTAAATAGGTAGAACTCGGAATATTTTCCCGCCATGTCCATGTCTTGTTTCCGTCGCTTGCGTTCGTCACGCCGATCAACTTTCCGTTTGCCACCGTCACCCAGGCCGCCGGAACCGTCAAAACTGTTTCTGTTGTAAGCCGGTCGTTGGGATAGTCGTATGTTGGCAGGTAATACCGCGTGTCTTCCGATTCGCCTTGCGTCCAGATTTGCTTCGGGCGATCCGGATAATCCTTGTCCGGCAAAATGAAATACAAACCTTTGGTCGGCTTGCCTTCATATTTGATCTCGACGTCAAACTTTTGGCCGGCCTTCGTGGTGCCGGGAAGCGGCACGATTAGTTTTGTTTCCTTTGATTCAAAATTTGCGGCGGTTTTGTTCACGGTCACGCTTCGAATTGTCAAGCCTACTGAGTCAAACCAAATCTTTTCCGTTCCATCCTTCAAGACTGAAACCGTGTGCGTTACATCTCCAATGACTTTCTTTTGCTCGAGATCAAACTTCAGGGCGATCTTTGAATGTTGCAAATCGTAATCTTTGCTTCGCGCATATGGCTCATCGGCCCGGGCTGATGGGGCATGGACAAACAGTCCCGCAATTGTCAGCGCCGCCGCAACTGTGCGCACAGCAAACGTCTCCTTCAGGAATTTCAACATTCCGTTTGTCTCCTCATCATTTCGCATGAATTGTTTCGAATGAATTCTTTCTACCCTGCAATTCTCTGAATCGCGTGGCCCGCAGCTTCCAGCACAGCGATCGCTCTTTCCAGATCATTTTCCGCGACGAGCACATAATCGGTGTCGTACGTAGACACCGCAAAAATACTGACTTCTGCTTCCGCTAGTGGCGCGGCGATGGCTGCCAGTACTCCCGTTAAACTGAACGGCAGTGTGCCTTCCACTTGCATCAAACGCCGCCTTCGCTCGGCGTGCGTCTCGGCTGGAACCCGTTTATCCTCACAAACAATCGAAAGCTCACCCTTCGTTCTGCTGATCGTAAAGAATCTTTCCCCTTTCGCCCATGCAGGCACTTCTGCGTATGGCTCAAGCCTGCATATCGCGTACAGTTCCGGGTGCACCGTAATCGTCAGCTGATGATTCATACTGCTTTTTCGATTCTGTCCGCGGCCCTCCGTCTCACACCTAGATCAACCCTCTTACAATTCCGCCGTCAATCGCAATCGAAGTCCCATTCACGTAACTTGCCCTCTCCGACGCCAAAAACGTTACCACGGCTGCAAATTCTTCCGGCGTGCCCAACCTGCCGGCCGGAATCTGCTTTTTCCAGCTCTCCACGACTTCATCCACACTGATCTTGTTTCGTGCAGCCACCACTTCGGAAAGTTCGCTCAGACGATCCGTTGCCGTGTAGCCGGGGCAAACATTGTTCACCGTGATGCCATAGCGAGCGTATTCGCTTGCCAGCGTTTTCGCGAGTCCGGTTACCGCAGCCCGCACTGAATTCGAAAGAAGCAATCCGTCCACCGGTTGTTTCGCGGCATACGAAGTAATGGTAATGAACCGGCCCCATCCGTTCTTCTGCATCCGCGGCAGGGTTTCGCGAGCGAAATGTACGGTGCTCAAGAGCAGCAAATCAATCGCCGACTGCCAGTCTCTGGTTCGTGTGTCAGCAAACAGTTTAGACGGCGGCCCGCCCGAGTTGGTAACACATATGTCCACCTTCCCGAAGCGCGCTTCGACCGCAGCGATAAAGCCGGCCACCTCCGCTTCATTTCGCACGTCCACGGTCTTCTGGAAAACCTCGCCGCCAGTTTCCTGCTGAATTTCTTGAGCTGTCTTTTCGAGAGTCTGCGCAGTCCTTGCGCAAATCGCGATTTTGGCACCTTCTTTCGATAGTTCTCTTGCCACGGCGCGGCCCAACCCGGTGCTGGCTGCTGCAACGATGGCCACTCGTTCCCCTAGCCCAAGATCCATTCCGCGCTCCCCGCGTAAGTGTCATGGAAACCCGCTAAAGCCTGCCGATTCTAGCACGCAGTATTTACATACCGCCTCTGACCGTTCAGCCACAGACCAAAGCCTTTGCCCATCGTCTAATTCTGCGAACCACGGAACATTTCGTACATCCCGGTCGTACTTTGTAGTGGGTGCTCGAATCAAGCAAGCGGGGGTCTTGTATGTCTCTCAATGGCAATGGGTTAACAAACGGCAAGAACGGGAAGAAGCGTCGCCGGCGCATTATTTGGGGCAGCATCGCCCTCGTCGCCCTTTTGGGCGCAGGTTTCGGCGTCAAAGCCGCGCTTAGCCCCAATCACGAAATCGACCCCTCGAAGCTTGCTGATGTTGAGCGCGGCGACCTGGCCCGCGTGGTTGTAGCCACCGGCAAAATTCAGCCGCTCTCCAAAGCCGAGATTAAGTCCAAAGCAAGCGGCATCGTGAAACAGATTTTTGTTGATTATGGTGATCGCGTGAAAGCCGGGCAGGTTCTTGCGGAACTCGACAAAATTCAGCTTGAAGCCGCCCTTCGCGCTGCCAAAGCAAACTTGGAAGCCGCCAATGCCGCACTTGAATCCTCAAAGGCGGCGCTTGAGCGCAACAAAGTTGATGCGGAAGGGCCGGATGTCCCTTTCCTCAAACTGAACATGGAACGTGCCCGGCAGATGTTTAAAGACGGTGTCATGTCCAAGAGCCTCGTTGAGGACGCCGAGAAGAATTATCAGCTTGCTTTGAACAAACAGACCAGTGCCCAGCGCAACCTGGCCGTCTCTCAGGCAGAAATTGCCAAGGCCGACGCGCAGGTCGGACAGGCCAAGGCTGCCGCTGATAACGCTGCCGAAGATCTGCGCAACTCCACCATCATCAGCCCGATTGATGGCCTTGTCTTGTCGCGTGACGTGAATGTTGGCGACGCTGTCAGCTCGATCCTTATTCTCGGTTCGCAGGCCACTCCCATCATGACGCTCGGTGACGTGAGCGAAGTTTACGTGCAGGGCAAAGTGGATGAGTCGGACATTGGCAAGGTTTATCTGAACCAGGCCGCGCGCATCGTGGTCGAATCTTTCAAGGACAAGAAATTCACCGGCAAAGTCACAAAGATTTCTCCGCTTGGCAAGGAGAAGGACAACGTCACGACTTTTGAAGTCCGCGTTTCGATTTCCAATCCGACCGGCGAACTCAAAGCCAACATGAGCGCCAACGCGGAAATTCTTCTTGAAGAAAAGAAGAACGTCATTATGGCTCCCGAAGCTGCCATGATTTACGACAAGGACCGCAACGCGCAGGTGGAAATTCCGGATCCCAAGGGCCCCAACGGGAAGAAGAAAATTAACGTGAAGCTCGGCATTTCCAACGGCGTGAAAACAGAAATCGTCTCGGGTCTCACGGAAAAACAGAAAGTCATTCTGCAGTAAGCGGAGAGCGAATCGTGTCTTTTCGCGACCTCCTTCGTGACACGCTGGTGACGCTTTGGGCGCAAAAGCGCCGCACGCTGCTTACTATGTTCGGAATCGCGTGGGGCATCATCTCCATCACGATTATGGTGGCCGCTGGAGAAGGGCTCGGCGACGGGATTCAGAAAAATCAGGAGACATTCGGCAAAGATGTAATGATCGTTTTCGGCGGCCGCACCAGCATGCAAGCGGGCGGCACGCGCTCTGGGCGGCTCATCCGCTGGCTCGAAGACGATTACATTCAAGTTGCGAAGGAATCCCCTGCCTGCAAATACGTTATGCCCGAACTCGGGAACAACGCGCAAGTCCGCAGCCTCTTCAACAGTGGGACAATCGACGTCGTTGGCGCGCTTCCTCCATTCCAGGAGATTCGCAGCGTCACGCCGGCGCAAGGCCGCTTTTACAACGACGAAGATAACGCCGAGGCCCGCAACGTCGCTTTTCTCGGCAGCGACACAAAGAAGCAGCTTTTCGCCGAAAGGGAAGCGCTTGGCCAGACCATCTGGATGAATTCGATTCCTTACACCGTCATCGGCGTCATGAAATCCAAAGAACAGAATTCCAGCTACGATGGGTTCGACACGCGCAAAGTCTTCATCCCATTTAATTCCATGCGGCGCGATTTTCCCAACAAGCCTCCTGCCATCGAACACAGCGTTGACCGCCTTCTTGTTGCTCCCTGGTCACTCGAAACGCACAAGGATTGTGTGCGGCAGATTCGCCGCACACTTGGCCGCCTGCACAATTTCGATCCGCGCGACGAAGAAGCCGCTAGCATTTGGGACACGGTGAAAAACGCGCAAGCCAATCGTATGATCATTGTCGGGATGGAGATTTTCATGGGATGCGTCGGCGTTGCCACGCTTTTCCTCGGCGGACTGAGCGTGATGAACGTCATGCTGGTGAGCGTTCGCGAACGCACTCGCGAAATCGGCGTGCGAATGGCTCTTGGCGCCACGCGTAAATCCATCCTGCGTCAATTTTTCATCGAAACGATTTTTGTAGTGGTTATCAGCGGGGGAGTCGGACTCATTATTTCTTATGGCTTCTGCGCGCTGGTGAATCTTGCTCCGATGCCACCGTTTTTTTCCGGCATGCTTACGAGCTGGAAAATCGCGGCTGGATCTATCTTCCTTCTCGGCCTGATTTCCATTCTGTCTGCGCTCTATCCTGCGAACCGGGCAGCGTCCGTCGATCCGATTGAAGCCCTCCGCTTCGAGGCAGGTGGCTAGATGTTCAAAGAGATTTTCAAACAGGCATGGGTCGCACTGGGCCGTAACCCAGTCCGCAGCTTCTTAACAATGTCCGGAATTTCCTGGGGGATCGTCGCTGTAACGCTTCTACTGTCTTACGGCGCAGGTTTCCGCAGCGTTCTCATGTACACATTCGAAGTTTTCGGCAAAGGCGCCGTCGTTGCCTGGCCCGGTACGACCAGCGAGCAAGCTGGTGGCGAGCGTGCCGGCAAACCTGTACGCTTTGAAGCCGAAGACGCCGAATGGGTCAAAGCCCAATCTCCGCTTATCCGGCGCGTCACGCGCGAAACCGTCCGCTTCCAGGGCGTTTCCTATGGTGAGCGTCTCTCCGACTCCGCCGTCCGCGGCGTTTATCCAGAATATGGAGAAATGCGCAACGAAATCCCTTCCGACGGGCGCTGGATTACTCCCGAAGACATCGCCGAACGCCGTCGCGTGATTTTTCTCGGCGCCCGCCTCCGCAAAAAGCTTTTCAGCGGCGAGCCTGCTCTCGGCGAAACCGTTCGTATCAAGGGCATTCCATTCACGGTCATTGGTTCGATGGACATGAAATTTTCCGACAGCTGTTACTTCAACTGCGATGACGAGTCCGCGTTCATTCCGTACACCGCCGCGAACGACCTTTGGGATACGAAGTATTCGAGCGTCATGGTCTGGGAACCGATCGCGCCCGTCTTCGAAGCGCCCGCGATGGCGCAATTCCGAGCTGCCATTGCCAATCGCCAGCACTTTTCTCCAAATGACAAACGAGCCATCACGATGTTCGGCCGCGAGGAGTTCCGGCCCGTTATGGAGGGCATCACCATCGGCATCGAAGCGCTACTCTTTATGATCGGTGCCATGACGCTCGGCATCGGCGGCGTCGGCGTGATGAACATCATGCTGGTCTCCGTCGAGGAGCGCGTGCGCGAAATCGGACTTCGGCGCGCGTTAGGCGCTAAGAAAAAACACATTCGCTGGCAATTTTTGCTGGAAGCGCTCGTCATGACTATCGCTGCGGGTGCCATCGGGATGCTTCTTTCCTGGGGTCTCACGAGTGCGATCGGCACTTTGCCGTTTCTCGGTCCCGCGTACGAAGACGAGTCCGGCAAAGTGGACATCCACCTGAATCTTTCACTTATGACGATGTTCTTGTCTTCTTTAATCCTGATTGTCGTCGGCGTCCTCAGCGGCTGGCTACCTGCCATGCAGGCCGCCAAACTCGACCCCGTCGAAGCGTTGCGCTACGAATAATCTTGAAGTGCGGTCTGTCCCGTCACTTCTTCTCCGCATAAAAATAATAATCCGCGGTGTACGAAGCCTGAACTTCCGTATCACGTTTTGTTTCGTCGCAAATTGTTTTTGCATCCGCGATGCCGCCATCGGTATTCACGCGTTGAATCGAAGTAACACTCTCCAGCGCACCATTGCCCTTGTGCCCGATCACCGTCACCAGCAACCACGGAATCGCTCCAGCCCTGGGCGCATCATGCTTCGCCACCATTTTCCCCGTAACTTCGCTCCCATCCTTCAATTTCCAGGTAGGACCGGCAAAATGTTCTCCAATCGATTTCCCTTGCTCATCAAACAATTCCGCCTTCGGCGCCTTCAGCGTCCACGCGTACTTTCCATCTGCCCCAGCCACGCACGAATAAATCTGCGTGCCCTTCGCGTGTGCCTTCAGCACCACTTCCTCCCCCGGAGGTGTCTTCAACTCCTCCGGAACATCTGGTTTCGCAATCTTCTGCTGCGCCACTGCAGCCGAAATCAAACTTACCGCTCCCAAAATTCCCACACACTGAATCGCCACTCGGAATCTTCGCATCAATCCACCCTCGACTCTCTTTTTTCTGATCCTTAACTGAAAACTGATGACTGACGACTTTGTTCCTCAACACTCGATCACGTTCAACGCCAATCCGCCGAGCGACGTTTCCTTGTATCGCGACTGCATATCCATCCCTGTTTCGTACATCGTTTTGATTACTTGATCCAGCGAAACTTTGTGTTCGCCGCCCTCGCGCATCGCAATCCGGCAAGCATTGATCGCCTTCACCGCTCCGATCGCGTTCCTCTCAATGCAAGGAATCTGCACCAGTCCGCCTATCGGATCGCAGGTCATGCCCAAATTGTGTTCCATGCCGATTTCCGCGGCGTATTCCACTTGATGGTTTCCTCTTCCCATCGCCGCGACGAGTCCGCCTGCCGCCATCGAGCACGCAACGCCCACTTCTCCTTGGCATCCAACTTCCGCTCCCGAAATCGAAGCATTCTCCTTGTACAGCGCGCCAATTACACTGGCCGTGAGAAAATACCTGAACAAACCTTCATCCGTCGCTTCGGGCACAAATCGCGTGTAGTAGTGCGCCACCGCCGGAATAATTCCCGCGGCCCCATTCGTCGGCGCCGTCACTACACGCCCCCCAGCGGCATTCTCTTCATTTACGGCCATCGCAAACGTATTCACCCAATCCATCGGCGCCAGTGCGTCATCCTTCTTCTCCGCTGCCAATTTCTTTGCAGACCGCGGCGCTCGCCGTTTCACTCCCAAGCCTCCCGGCAAAATTCCTTCCGTCTCGAGGCCGCGCTTCACGCACTCCTGCATCACGCTCCAGATTCGCCCCATATAAACGCGAATCTCCGCCTCCGTGTGCCACGCTTTTTCGTTCTCCAGCGCAATTTCCCAAATTGCGAGCCCGCGCTCATCTCCAATTTTCAGCAGCTCATTCGCGCTAGAAAAAACGTGCGGCGCCGGCTTCACGTTTCTCTTAGCCGCGCTCTCCCCCTCGCGCAAAATGAATCCTCCGCCAATCGAAAAGTAAACTTGCGTCGCAATCGTTGCCCCGGCGGCGTCAAACGCCGTAAACCGCATCCCGTTCGAATGCGCCGCTAGCGTCTTGTCCTTGTGCCACAACAAATCCCGCGTCTCTTCGAACGGAATCTCTTTCACGCCGGCCATTTTCAATTTCTTCGAACCGCGAATCGCCGCCAATTTTGGCTCAATCGTTTCCGGTGCAATCTGGTCCGGCAATTCGCCGCTTAGGCCCAACAAGACTGCCCGATCCGTTCCGTGTCCATGTCCCGTCAGCGCCAGCGAACCGTACAATTCCACCTGTACGCACGCCACGCGCGCCATTTCTCCGCGCGTCTCGAGTCCTCGCGCAAAGTCCGCTGCCGCGCGCATCGGCCCCATGGTGTGCGAACTCGAAGGCCCAATTCCCACTTTAAAAATTTCAAAGATGCTGGTTTTCACGGTAGGTCTGCCCAATTTTCATGCTACGCCCATTTTCTGTTTGCGAACAGCTGTCGTCATGTTCGGGTAACCGCCGCAACTACCAATACGTCTCACCTTCAAAGGAGAAGGTCATGCGAAACCAGGCCCTCGCTGTGCTTGCTCTTCTGGCTATTCCTTGCATTCCGTCCGCGCATCCGCAACAGGTCGCGCAGGTACCTGCTGCGGCGACCCCGGTTGCCGCTTCGCTTCCTACACCCTTCCAAGACCCGTCTGGCAAATACATCTTTCTCTGCGAGACGCCTATTCATCTCGCAATTGCGCGAGATTTTGATGGGAAAAAATCTGCCGTAGGCAACAAGGTGCCACTTGTTCTCGCGGAAGACCTAATTGCGGGCAACATGCTTTTTGCCAAGAAGGGAGCTCCGGTGGATGCTACGGTTCTCGAAGTAATTCGGCCGCGGCCCGGAGGCGCGCCTGGTTTAGTCCGTTTCCAAGTTCATTCCTTCCTCGCGGGTAACACAATTGTTTTTCTTCACGGAACAGAAACGCGAGAAGGCCAGGTCAGAGCGCCGGGTGCTTCGGTTTTGATTCCCGTAGTCGGCTCGTTTACCGCGCTGCGCCGCGGCGACGAGGCAGTTATCAAGAAAGGGAGTCTTTTCACCGCATTTCTCGCACAAGATACGCTGCTCGCTCCGTTGAGCTGAGCTGCCGTAGGGTATCCCGATTTCCGCCGTCCAGTCGACACTCGATTGCGCCTCTCCTGGGTCAATGAGACAATTAAGGGATGAAAAGACCGCAAACTTTCTCGCTGATGCTCATCCTTTCGAGCGCGCTCCTGGCCTCTAATGCGTTTGCTCAAACGCCCACTTCCGGCCCGGCACAAACTCCAGCCGCCAAGCCGCAAACCTCTTCGGGCGATGCAGCCTCCAAACCGCAATCCTCCACCGCCGCCAAAAAGTCCGGCGCCGCAACCGCGACAAAGCCCGGCACCGCGGCCGCTCCCGTTCTCAAGACCAATCGCGACAAAGCCAGCTACGCCTTCGGCGCCAATCTCGCAAAAAACTTGAAGCAGCAAAATATCGACCTCGACCCCGCACTTCTGGCACGCGGCTTTAAGGATGCTTCCGGCACCGGCAAGCCGCTTCTCACCGAACAGGAAGAGCAAGCCGCCCTCATGGCTTACGCGGAAGAAGTCCGCAAGAAAATAGAGACCGTGAACCAGAAAGAAGGCGAAGCGTTTCTCGCCGCCAACAAGGTTAAGCCGGGCATCACTACACTCCCCAGCGGCCTCGAGTACAAAGTCATCACGGCAGGCACTGGGCCCAAGCCCACTGCTCAGGACACGGTCGTCTGCAACTATCGCGGTACGCTCGTCAACGGCAAGGAATTTGACAATTCCGCCAGGCACGGCGGCCCAACGGAAATCCCGGTCAGCGGTGTGATCAAAGGCTGGACGGAAGCTCTCCAGCTCATGCCCGTCGGCTCAAAGTGGGAACTCTACATTCCAAGCGATCTCGCTTACGGCGGGCGCGAGACGGGCCCAATTGGTCCTGGCTCCGCGCTCGTTTTTGAAGTTGAGCTCGTCTCTATTAAGGAAAAACCAAAAGAGGAACCAAAACCGGCCGCCGATCCGAAGGACGCTGCAAAGCCTGCGACCCCAGCTCCGCAGTCCGAGCCCCAGAAGCCCGTTCCTCAGCAGCCAGCGCCTCAACCAACTCCACCGCCCCAGCCCGCTCCCAAGCCGCCGTCAGACTGACGACAAGTTCCCGCCGCATCTTTGTTGTTTCTTAGCTGTTGTAGGGGCCGTCTTTTTGTCCCAAGCGAACGCAAGGGACCGAGACGACCCATTTTGCTGAAAACTGACGACTGATGACTTGAAATCTACTTTTGGGCTAGAAGCGCATCGAAATATCCAATCATCTCCGGCGAATCCCACTTTTGCTCGCCTATAATCTTGCGTGCAATTTTTCCGTGCCGGTCAATGATGTACGTCTCCGGATACATCGAAGTCCCATAGTCGAGCCCAATTCTTGATGTCGTTCCTTGTACTGACGGATCTCTCCAAGTCGGAAATGCTACGCCATGCTCTACCAGGAATTTCTGGTACGCCGCCGGGTCTTCATCCACATTCACTCCAAGCACCAATCCGCCCTTCGGCTCAATTTGGCGTTGCAGGTTATTCAAGTAAGGTGTCTCGGCGACGCACGGCGGGCACCAACTTGCCCAAAAATTCAGCACCACGACGCGTCCGCGATAGTCGGAAAGCTTCATCGGCCTTCCGTTCATCTCCAGCGAAAAATCCTCCGCCGTTTTTCCCGCGATGGATGCTTCGCCCTGCCGGTAGCTCGGCAGTGCAAACGCCACCAACACTGCCAATCCCAACACAAACGGGCCCCAAATCTTCAGTTTTCTGAGAAATTTCATGCGAGTGCTATACTAACTTAGACGCAGCCATGCGGAAAATGCCAAGAAAACCCCCGGAAAATAGCAGAAAGCATAGGGAAAACGCAGTTTCCAACCTTCCATGACCATCGAACCCACAATCAGCGCCATTGTCCCCGCCCGCAACGAAGAGGCCGTCATTGCGGACTGCATCCGGTCCATTGCTCTTCAACCGGAAGTTCTCGAAATCCTTGTCGTCAACGATCAATCCGCCGATCGCACCGCCGAAATCGTCCGTGGTTTGATTTCGGAAATTCCGAATCTGCGCCTTCTAGAAACTTCTGATCTGCCCGCGGGCTGGGTCGGAAAAAACAACGCCGTGTGGCTCGGCGCACAACAAGCGAAGGGGAGATGGCTCCTCTTTAGCGATGCCGACGCAGTACTGGCAGAAGGCGCCACCGCAAAGGCATTTCAGCTTGCAAAGGAAAATTCCGCTGCGCTTGTTTCCTTTTCGCCGGAACAAGCTCTCAAGACATGGTATGAAAAAACACTCATTCCGTTTGTCTACTGCCGCCTCGCGCGCAAATTTTCGTACGCCGACGTCAACAATCCCAACTCTCCAGCAGCCGCTGCGAACGGACAATTCCTGTTGATTCAACGCTCCACCTATGGCGCCGTCGGGGGCCATGCCGCTGTCGCCGGTGAAGTTTTGGAGGATGTCGCTCTTGCTCGCCGGGTCAAGCAAGACGGCTGGGGCCTTTGGTTCGGCTCAGGTGTAGGTTTCGTTTCCGTGCGCATGTACCGTTCGTTCGCGCAAATGTGGGTGGGCTGGCGCAAGAATCTCTATCAATTGATGGGCGGCACGCCAAACTCAGTGTTTTCCGAATTCGAATCGGCGTTTCCTTGGATGACATTTCTTATTCTTCTTTTCGGTTTTAAATTCCCGTTAGCCACGTTCGTCGGCGTTGTCCTTCTTTTGTTCCGCCAAATGAGCTTTGGCCTCGAATTAGCGCGCAACCGATTCCCCTTCAAATTCATCATTTATTACATAGCGGCTGTTTTTCTCTACGCTGGAATTCTGCTCGCGTCCTACCGCAGCTATGCGCGGGGCAAAGTAGCATGGAAGGGTAGGGAATACCCAGTCGGATTGGCGAGTGCGTCCACGAAGGGCGCATCAGCGAAGGGCTAGTGAGAATCGAACCAATATGGTCTATTTGACGCGCAAAATCGAGTTCTCCGCCTCGCACGTTTACCACAATCCCGCTCTATCTCCGCGAGAGAACAAGCGCATTTTCGGCAAGTGCAACAATCCACATGGACATGGCCACAATTACACGCTCGAAGTTACCGTCGGCGGCGAGCCCGATCCTGTCACCGGAATGGTGCTTGACCTGAAAGATCTGAAGGAAATTCTGGAGCGCGAAGTCATGCAGCGCATGGATCACCGGCACTTGAATCTCGAAGTTCCGGAACTCAAGGGTCAAATTCCCACGTGCGAAAACATCGCAAGAGTCATCTGGAATCTGCTCGATCCGAAAATCAAGCAGGGCAAACTGCACCGCGTGCGACTTTACGAAAATTCTGATCTTTTCGCCGACTGCTACCGTAACGGCGCCGGGGCGCGCGTATGAAAAAGGATACGCTCCACGTCGAACTCGGCCGCCGCTACCATTTTTCCGCGTCGCACCGCCTGCACAATTCCAAATTGAGCGACGAGGAGAATTCCCGAATCTACGGCAAGTGCAACAATCCGTATGGTCACGGCCACAACTACACCGTGGAAGTTCGATTTTCAGGAAAAGTCAATCATGACACCGGAATGATTTCCAATCTTGCGGATCTCGACAAATTCGTAAACGAAAAAGTGATTCAGCCGTTTGATCACCGTTCATTGAATGAAGAAGTTCAGGAATTCAAGAAAACCGTGCCGACAACAGAAATTCTTTGCATGGAAATCTTTAAGCGTTTGAAAACTTTTCCTCATGCGAAATTGGAGGCTGTGCGCGTTGTGGAAACATCCAACAACAGCTTCGAGTACGCAGGGAATTGAACGAGGACTAGCAACGTGACGAAACCTACCGAAGAAATCATTCTCAACGAAGTGACGCCGCTCGACACGAAGACGATCGCGCATCACATGCGCGAAATCATCAAGCTCGTGGGCGAAGACACGCAGCGCGAAGGTTTGCGCAAAACGCCGGAACGTTTTGAAAAGGCGCTGAAATTTCTCACCAGCGGCTATCACCAGAATCTCGACACGATTTTGAACGGCGCAACTTTCAGCGTCTGTTACGACGAAATGGTGATCGTCAAGGACATCGAATTTTTTAGTCTATGCGAGCATCACATTCTTCCGTTTTTCGGCAAAGCCCACGTCGCGTATTTGCCGGATAAAAAAGTTCTTGGCCTCAGCAAAGTCGCGCGGCTCGTGAACATGTTCGCGCGGCGGCTGCAAATTCAGGAGCGCATGACGAGCCAGATCGCGAATGCGATCGAAGAAAAAATCGCGCCGCAGGGCGTGGGAGTCATCATCGAAGCACGCCACCTTTGCATGCAGATGCGCGGCGTGGAAAAACAGCACGGCCAGGCAGTAACCAGCGCGATGCTGGGCTGTTTCCGGCACAACAAACAGACGCGCGACGAATTTCTCGCGCTCGTCCGTGCAAAGCAGCACTGAGGCCTTTAGCAGGATTCCTGCACCATTTTGGCTCTCGCATTTTCCCCCGGTTTTTCTAGGATGAACCATGGCTACCGGAACTGCCGCTCCCGCGCGTACTCCGGAAAATCTTTCCGCAACAAATAATACTGCGGCAAAATCCCGCGCACTCACTTTCGCGTCTTTCTTCAGCATTTATTTCATTTGGGGTTCCACGTACCTCGGAATCCGTTATGCTGTGGAAACCATTCCTCCACTGTACACTGCGGGATTTCGCCATCTCGTTGCCGGTTCGCTTCTCCTGATTTGGGCGCTTGCAAAAGGATTGCGTCCGACGGCAAAACAAATCCGCGCAAGCATCGTCATCGGATTTTTTTTCTTTCTCATCGGGCACGGCACATTGCACTGGGCAGAAACGCGAGTGCCGTCCGGGCTCGCTTCGCTTCTCATTGCCACGGAGCCGATTTGGGTTTTTCTCGTTGCGGCCATCGCGGAGAGAAAATGGCACATGAACGCGTCGCTTCTTGGCGGCGTCGTGCTGGGACTTGGCGGCGTTGCGCTTTTGCTTGGACGCGACGGAACGGCGACCGGTCCGGGAATGTTTGTCGGCGCGGTGGCCTGTTTGATTGGCGCGATCTCCTGGTCCGTCGGAATCATTTATTCGCGACGGTCGCATCTTTCGGGAAATCCGCTGCTACTTTCGGCCCTGTCCCTGCTGTCCGGCTCAGCGCTGCTGCTCATGACGGGAACGCTTGTCGGTGAAGCGCGCGGATTTTCGTTTTCGCAAGTGGCGCCGCGTTCGTGGCTCGCTCTTGGATATCTAATCGTGTTCGGGTCAGTAATCGCGTTCACAGCGTACAACTGGCTAATGGAGCACTATCCCCCGACGTTTGTCGCCACGCATACGTACATCAATCCAGTCGTTGCGGTCTTTCTCGGCTGGTGGCTGGCCGGAGAAAAAGTGACGATCAACGTTGCGATAGCCGCGGCGCTGGTGATTCTCGCCGTTTTTCTCGTGGACCGTGGCACGGCGAAATTGCAGATCGATTCCAATACCGCGGCCTGAAGCCACGGCTAAGTTACATCGTTCCTACTTCTACCCATGCAGTCGTGGTGTCCCACGCGAGCTTTAGGTTGCAGCCTTTACCGGCTTTATCGAACGAAATCGTGAAATTCTCGACGGGCGCGCTGGAAGTTCCGGCTTTCATGTCGATGCGGGCCAGGTCTTCTTTTTCTCCGGGGTAATCTGTGCCCCATTCGCCGGTCTTCTTGCTAATGATGAGCGTCCATTTGTCTTTGCCGGGAACGGTGAAGAGAGTGTAGCTGCCTGCGGGAACGTGCTTTCCTCCGACCATGACGTCTGAAGTGGTGACAAAGGTGGTGGCTTCGTTTGCGCCGGTACGCCAGACTTCGCCGTGCTTTACGACGTCGGTGAAGATATTGCGGCCCTTCTTGCGTGGGCTGGAATAGTCAATGGTGATGGATTTGCCACCGGCAAGGTCGCACTTTGCGGTGGCCGGTGGGCTGGGGCGTTTCGATTTGTCCTCCTGGGCGCGGACAAAGATGGCGGCAGCGATGAGTACGAAAACAATGGCACTGCTGATGGTCAAAACCTTACGCATAGGTATCCCTCCAGGGGAAGAAATGTAACACGGCAAGACATATAAGTTTATGGACGCGGTGAAATGGAGAGTGGAAGCAACGAGTTGTCTCTGCGGACCGCTCTTGGATAATAGACGTCTGTTCAGCCTGGGTTAGAGTGAGAGAAGATAGGGAAACGGTCCCAGCCGAGCGGAGGGTGGATCTTGCGAAACCTTTTTCGCAGAGGCTTTTTGCGGCTGGGCCTAATAGTCTGGGCATGCGCGGTTTGTGTCGGGATGAGCCAAGGGCAGGAGCCGAAAGCGGAGTTGCCGGAGGCGCCGGTCGCGGCTTCTGGTGCTGAACCGAGCTCTGCAGGTGACATTGAACTTTCCTGGAAACAGCTTCCCAAGAGAATCGTTCAGGACCAAAAAAGCATTTTGCTTTTTCCAACGCAGCTTGCAAGGGGGCGTTGCTGGATTCCCACACTCGCCGTGGTCGGTGGAACGGCGGGGCTGATTGCTGCGGACCCGCATGCGATGCCATATTTCCAGACTCATGCGGGAAACCTGGACGATTTTAACGATACGTTCGACGGACCGATTACAAACGCAGAAATCGCGATTGTACCCGTAACATTTTTCCTGACTGGACAAATTCGACACGATTCCTACACGAGCAAAACCGGGCTGCTAGCGGGAGAGGCATACGCCGATGGCTATATTGTGAGTCTTGCGATTAAAGCGATTACGCGACGGAAGCGGCCGTCCGAAGTAGCAGCAGGAGCATCATACAGGGACACGTTTTTTAATACCGGAAAATCGCCGTTTGGGAGCAGCTTTCCCTCCGGACACGCAATAGAGGCGTTTTCCGTCGCAACTGTTGTGGCGCAGCGCTACGGGCGTCATCGTTGGGTGCCGTGGGTGGCGTACGGCGCAGCGACTGCGATTAGCCTTTCCCGCGTGAGCACGCGAGCACATTTTCCTTCAGACGTTTTTCTTGGCGCGGCGCTGGGGTATTCGATCGCGCGGTTTGAAGTGTTGCGGCATTGAGCTGGCCGGAGTTCAGAAGTTGAATTTCAAAGCAAACTGAACAATACGAGGATTGTTGCTAGTGGAAACGACCCGACCAAGGTTGCCAGCCGTGAGTACATGTCCGGTTGTAGGGTCCAAGCTGCCTCCCGAGGCAAGAAGAGCATTCTAATTACTGATGGGATTTGCGAGGTTTGGGTGATTGAAAGCGTTGAAGAACTCAGCGCGGAATTCGCGATAGCCCCGCCGGGGACGTGTCTCAATAAATCGGGGCGCATCCGCGGAATCATTCAAGGCTTCGCGCAAACGATTTATCGCGTTATTCAGCCCGTGGTCGAAGTCAACGAACGTATCGCTCGGCCAGAGTCTTTGATGAAATTCTTCTCGTGTGGCCACTTGCCCGTGGCTTCAAGAAGCATCTGCAGAACCTGAAGCGGCTGGTACTACAACCTGATCTTTCGACCGTCCTTTGGTAGCTCACCTGCGCGGAAATCAACTTCGTACAAGCCAAAACGGGCGGGCCTCGCTGCTCTGTAGGGGCTGGACACGGTAATGACTCGCTTAGCCAGGGAGTTTACCACCACTCAGTAGTGGTGGAACAGCAGTCAGCGTTTCACCGGCGCGGTGACAATGCTTCGACTTCTTAATGAGATAGCTCGGGAGACTCAAAGGTTGAATTCGAGATTCCCACGGGATTGCTTCCATTCCAGAGCTCGTCGAGATTCCCCTCGTATCGCTGGTTCCGTGAGCAAGATTCTAAAAGCGCGGACCGGAAGGAGAAGAAATCATGAAGAGCATAGCTTCGATTCGTTTGGCGAGATGGGTATTCGCAGTGGAAATGGCCGGCGCAGCTGCATTTTCAGCGCAGGCGCAGAAGTTTTCGGATTGGTCTGCGCCGGTGAACCTCGGTCCGGTAATCAATTTTGCGCAAGCTAACCAGCACCCGGCTATTTCGAAAGATGGACTTAGCCTCTACTACAGCGCGGGTGCGTTAAACAGTCTGGACATCTGGGTGTCGCAGCGCGCAAGTGTCGACGACGAATGGGGACCACCGCAAAAGCTAGGGTCGAATGTCAACTCGGATTACAGCGATCTGGGTCCAACTTTCACTCCCGACGGTCACTGGATGTTCTTCCAGAGCAACCGGCCGAGTCTCTGCGCCAATCCTGCCAACCCCGTACTGACTCTGGATCTTTATGTTACGCACAGAAAAGACAAACGCGACGACTTCGGATGGGAGCCGGCACAAAATTTGGGCTGCGTCATCAACGGGCCGTACGATGATGGTGGTCCCACTTTTTTTCAAGATGACCAACAGGATCTAACGCTGCTTTACTTCACTAGCACGCGACCGGCACCTCCGGGAGGGGGCGACTTCGACATTTACGTCAGCACTTTGCAACCGGACGAAACATGGGGTCCCGGCGTTTTCGTTCCAGAGTTAAGTGGCCCAGGAAGGGATACTCGCACCGCGATCCGTAGAGACGGCCTCGAGATGTTCGTCTCCGCCGGTCGGCCGGGAGGAGTCGGCAGTCAGGACATTTGGGTTTCTACGCGGGCGACGACGGCAGACAAATGGTCCACGCTGGTAAATCTGGGACCGGTCGTCAATTCCACTGCCTTTGACGGAGCGCCAGCGCTCTCTTGGGATGGAACCAAGCTCTATTTCTTTTCCGAGCGCACAGACGTGACACATTACGGAATCCGCGATCTTTACGTAACTACACGTACCAAGCTGGCCGGTCCAAGCGATCCCCCTACAGCCAACTAAGGCGTGACGTACGGCGGAGAAGAGTCTTTCTCAGTGCGGCGCTGAAGCATTGGATTACCCGGTTTGGAATGGCGCCGCACTGGGGACTCCCCAAAGTGTGGGCTTAGCGTCACTGGGCCGTGCGGCGTATTTGGATTTTCGTGAGGCGGCGGATTTCGAAGATGAGGTAGCCGACGACGGCAACATTGACGAGAAGAAGAAACGCGCGCGGAAATGTCGGGCGATGAATGAGCTCGTAAATTTCGAGTGGGATGAGGCCGGCGGTTGAGATCACGGTGAGAAACTCGGCCCAGCGTTTGCGCAAGAAGAGGCCGACGCCCTCGGTAAGGAAGAGAGCGGAGTAAATAAACGTCCCCAAACTAAGCGCACGAAGTTTGTGCGCATCCACGGCGGTCAATTTTTCGAGCAAAAGATTCAGGTAGTGATTGTGGGGATCGACGCGGAAGAGGTCCGCCCAATGCTGGACCTGCATTACGAGATCCTTGTTGGCGAGCATGTGGACGGCGACGCCGACTGAAAAAAGCATGAGACCTTTGAGGAGTTTGAACGCGGCGATGAGCAACAAGCCACGAGGGCATTTACCGGGGCTGGTCATGGGGAGAGACATTGTAGCCTGGCGGGAAATGGCGCGCAGCTGCGATAGAGATTGGGCAGCAACCAGATAGAAATTCCTCTTGACATGCAGGTAGACTATATATAGGATTGCTATATATAAGGAGGCGGCCATTCTGGGAGCAATCAAGCGAGGGAGCGGTGAGCTGGCGATCCTGTCGGTCGTGGAGACGGAGCCGCTGCACGGATACGAGATCGCAAAACGGATCGAGGAAGAGAGCAACGGGCTGCTGAAATTCACATTGGCGTCGCTTTACCCGATGCTGTACAGCTTGGAGAAGCGCGGGTTGGTTGCGGGAAGCTGGGAAACAACGAAGGCAGGGCGGAAGCGCAGGCTCTACCGGTTGACCAGCGCGGGGAAGAAACAGTTGCAACCGCTGAAGAAAGAATGGGGACGATTTTTCGCGGCGCTGCACCGGCTGGCGGGAGTGACTCATGCCTGATTGGGAAAAGAGAGTCCGGGAATTACAGAAGACCAATCGGTGCGAGCCGCGACTCAGAACGGAACACGTTGCGGAGATTGCGGGGCATCTTGAAGAGGTCTATCTGAGCCAATTGCAAGGTGGTGTTGATTCCGCAAATGCAGAGAAGCGCGCCTTGAGCGAGGTACAAGACTGGCGTGTGTTCTGCACAAAGATTTTCGAGGCGCAACGGGAGGAGACCATGGGCGAGATGATCAAGAAACTTTGGCTGCCAAGCCTGGTGATTTTAATTCTTTCGATCGCCGGAATTTCCGGCGCGCTTGTCAACGGGATGTTCCCCCATGGATTCGCGCTAAATTCGCAAGTAGCTTTGCTCTTGTACGTGCCATGGATTTTCGGTTCATTTGCGCTCGGAATTCTGGGCGCACTTTGTGCGCGGCGAATCGGCGCAGGACAAGGGGCGACCGCCTTGCTCTTCTTGCTTCCCGCCTGCACGCTCATTGCATTGTTTCTCGCGTGGCCTCCGGTCACGTGGTCGCTAGTTTCCTTATATCCTGGGCGGCTCGTAGCTTACTTGGCTGAGTGCTTGACGATGTGGGGAGTGATTCCGGGAGTGGCGACGCTTGTGGGGGTGATGACGGCGAGGAAAATGAGCCGGAAAAGCGCAAGCTGAGAACCGCTCCGGGCTATTTTGGAGCGTTTTCCGTGCGCGGCACGATCGTTATTTGCTGGGAATCGCCCTCGAAAACGCGGTTATAAAAAACTTGAATCGCCGGATATTGCTGCTGCATAAAAAAGTAGCTCGAGAAACGCACGGTGCGGCTCATATAGAGTGTCTTGCTATCTGCCGAGGCGGAAAACTCGTAATAGGCAGCCTTCTGATCGGACCTGTTGGAGATGGGTGTGGATTCAAGCCTCATTCCCTCCGGCAATTCCAGCTTTATGTTTTCGCGATCTTCCCGCGGATAGCTAAAGTCGATAGGATTGGTTCTCTTTGCAGTGATAAACGGATTGCGCTGATTTGTGTGAAAGATGCCCAAGGGGAGGACAAGCCGCCGTCCAGCCTGCGAAGCAAAACTGAGAACTTCCACTTCGAACGAGCTTTTGAGCGGCCCCTCGGAAGTCTGCCAGCCCTCTGACGCGACGAGGTTGACGGTCGCTCCTTGCGGGAGAGAGCCTTTCAAGGAATCCTCGAGAGTCTTGCGGCGAGCGGCGTCGTCCTGTTCCACGGCGTCCAGGCGCATATTGAGAGCTTCCAGTCCTGTATAGAGAACTTCGACTTTACCGCGCAATGAGCCGTCCTCAGCAAGGTGGAGCTCCGCGCTTCGAGTTCTGACGGCATCCGAGCTACTGCCGGTGGGAGTGCCACCGCCCGATGACCAGATCGGGTCTATGCGAACGCCACCAGAGTCCGCCTCGTCCCACGGGAGCAAACCGTATGGACAATATTTGGTAGCCGGGTCGAGGTAGACAAAGCCGCTGCTTAAGCGGACTTGTACCACCATGGCGTTCAGCTGGAGCTCATTCGGCCAGTCCGGCATAAATATCGAAGTCTTTCGAGAGGCGACCATAAAAGGGTACGCCTGAAAACCAGCCGCCCGGGCCAGTGCGACAAAGAGCAAATTGATTTGGTTGGCATAGGCATAACCGTGGTTTAGAATGTCCTCTACGTTTTTGTTTTCGTTCAGATTCTCCTGTCTGCGTTCCTTGTCGGTTTTTTCGGCTTCGAAACTGACCGCGCGAATCTGCTGCACGCGCGCATAGAGTTTTCGGAGTTTTTCCTCGTCGGAATTGCCCGGAGAGATAAGCCGCGCCGCTTCGCGTTCCACGGCTTTGGATTTCTTCATAAACGGTTCAAGATCTTTTCCCGACCGAGTGCCGAGGTCCAACCAGAAGCCGTTCGAATTGTAATATCTCACAGCGTAATAGAGGTCCACGCGGGCTTTGAGGGCGTCTTCGGGAGGAGCATATTCTTCCTCTTCGTAAGCGGGGATGTTGTCCAGATCGAGCTGAAGGATGCCGTTGCCTTTGTCCACGAATTCATGGCCTTGAAGGCTGACATTGTGTTGGAAGATCTGTGGGCCCACTCTTGCCACGATCAAGTGCGATGCCGGCACGTTCACAGTCTGCTTGCGCTCTGCCGGGCCAACCTTATGCAAAACAAAATGGGCATGCCCTACGAAGAGGTCCTGCTGCACAGGCCAGGTAGCTGCGGGATAAGTGAAGCTGGAAGTAAAAACGTATTCGTCAGGATGTTTGATTGAGTCGGGAATTTTTTGCTTGAACTGCAAACGGTAGGAATACTCGATAATCGTGCCGACCTGGACGTTTGGCAGGGCGAAAACTTTAGCGCTGACGCGAAATTTCTTTGCCTTGAGAATTTCACGATCGAAAACCTGATCCGTAAATTCGGATACTTTGCCTTGCCGGTCAATGGTTCGGGCACGGATGCTGTCGACTTGCACTTCTTTCACGGCGTAGGGAATTTCGACGTTGGCGCGCTCGCGGCCTTCATCGCGGAATACTTTTAGGCGTAGGGAACGGGTTTCGGAGGATTTCGTATTGTCGGTCTCTACGGCGTAATAGAGGATTGCGGCCGGCGTACCCGGTACCGCAGGAATGTCTTTCACGGCGAGGTCCTCGGCAGTGAGCGGAGGCAGATTCGGGAGGTCTTGGCCCCGCAGCGGCAAAGCTGACAACCAGCCAAGGAGCAAAAGCAGGATCGAAGCCGGGAATTGTTTTACGTGAAGGCTCATGGTGGTTCCCCGAGCTCACTGGCGCAACGTAGTGTGCGCAGCATACGAATCGAGACGTTGCCTATACAAGAGGAAAACGCTGGGGCCGAAGGCGAGGATCATGATGGCGAGGCCCGTGCACATGCCGAGGCTTGTCGCAAATGGTGCGCAGCAATCGTCTCGGCGGCGCACAATGACGTGGCACGGAACGGCGATGAGAAATTCCAGGATGCTTCCTTTGAGCAGCCACGATAGAGAACGGGAAACCGGGTTTTCGACTTTGCGTAACTTGAAATAAAAAATGAATGACCAAACGATCCACACCAACGGCCAGAAAAGCAGGTAGGAATAAAGTTGCCAATCGTGATCGAAGGTTTTGTCGCCCCAGATTGCCACTAAGACCGAACTGCAAGCTCCGAAACCGATCACTGCCGTGAACAGCCCCGTTAAAACGACGGGCAGGAGCAGGCGCGCGCGCGGCTTGAGGCGACGATTAGACGCGTCGCTGGAAACAAAGAGCAGAAGAATTTGCCCGATAAAAACCAGTGCCACGGGAAGGGCGAACGCCCATTCGCCGTAGGAATCACGCAGGTGACGAACGTAGTTGTACCAAGTGAGCTGTTTGTTGTCGTAAATAGCGAACCAGGCATTCCAAAAGAGTGGCCAGAACAGCGCCAGGACGACCAGAACGTAGTACGAGGTAACTAGCAAGCCCCACTTTTTCATAGCGCCTCCGGGTAGGGAAAGGCTCCTATCACACGCCAAATTACGAAGAACCGATTAGATGGGCAAGCGACAGGACGCGACAGGGCAAGAGTGTCGCTCGATTACCGGGTACTAGGATTCCGTTCGGCTCGAGCGGAGCATGACACGAATTTGTTTGAGGAGAGTCTGGTGACGAATACGCAACAACTTTTCCCGCGGCGTTGACTCCTCGGTGCGGCCCGTTGAAAATGGATTCACCCCTTCCAAAAATCCTCATCCCCGAGTGCGCACTTGAGAATTCTTGTGGCGGAAGATGACTTGCCTTTGGCCGGGTATCTTCAGGAGAGATTGCACCAGGAGCAATTCACGGTTCAAATCGCAACGAGGCGTGCAGAGACTGGGAAGCTCGCGATGGACCAGTCCTTCGATCTGATTCTGCTCGATTTGAATCTGCAAGGCGCGACGGGGCTGGAAGCTTTGCGCAGGATTCGCGCCAGAAAGCCTGATTTGCCCGTAATGCTCCTTACGGGAACCGGAGTGTTGGAGGAAAGAATTCGCGGCCTTGATGCAGGTGCAGACGATTATCTTTCCAAACCATTTGCTTTTGCCGAACTCTCTGCGCGCATCCGAGCGGTCCTCCGCCGTGGCGGGCGCCCGGGCGAAGCTGTTCTCCAAGTAGCTGACCTAAAATTGGATCGCCTGGCCCATACGGTACAGCGAGCTGGCCGCACGAGCAGGTATGGAACTGAATTTCGACACAATGACCAATGTCGTTGACGGGTACATCAACTATCTGCGTCGAAAGATTGATTCCGGCCACGACCGGGCACTCATTCGCACGGTATGTGGCGTGGGCTACCAGATTAGCGTCGAACCGGCACCCTTCCGCGCTCATCTAACAGTAGCGCGCTAAAGAGAGGGCCCGGTACAACCGGCTTGCTGCCCATAAAGTGCAGAAACCAAAAGAGATATCCGTACTTGACGATACCCCGGTGGGCAGACCCCCTAGTGGCAACTTATTTCCCATTCCGGTGTTCCATCTAGTGGGAGCCGAGAGTATGCTCCCGGAGACCGGGCACGTTGGCCAGGCAAGCCGGTCGCAGAACAGGGGAATTCTTATGAAGACCAAGTTCAGCCTAAAGAGTGGCGCAGGCGTGCTGCTTTCGTTGCTCGGTCTTCTTTGTTTCAGCACACAAGTGGCAAAAGCGGATGAAGGCGATCCTCCAACACGCGTTGCCCGAATCAGCTATGCGGATGGACCAGTTTCGTTTCAGCCAGGTGGCCAGGGCGACTGGGGAACCGCCCAGCAGAACGGCACGGTCACAATTGGCGACAAGATCTGGGCTGACAAAGACGCACGTGCGGAGCTGCAGGCAGGTCAGGCTTCCGTTCACGTGGCCAGCATGACTGCGCTTTCGTTTCTCAATCTTGACGACAACACAATTCAAATGCGCGTTGCGGAAGGGTCGATCAACTTTCGGGTTCGCGAATTGCGCGAAGGCGAAGTCTATGAAGTAGACACACCAAATCTGGCATTTACAGTTCGCGAAGCGGGAGCATACCGCATTGATGTTTCGGAAGACGGCGAATCCACACGCGTAACGGTCATTCGAGGTGAAGGTGAAGTTTCCGCGGGCGGCCAGACCTATCCGATCAAACCCGGCGAGCGTGGCGAATTCAACGGCGCACAGGATGTTCGCTACAGCATTTCTCCAGCGCCGGGTCCGGACAGTTTTGACAAGTGGGCGCAAAGCCGCGATCTGAAGGAAGACAATTCCGTTTCGGCGCGCTACGTTTCGCGCGACACTGTCGGTTACAGCGATCTCGACGACTACGGCACCTGGGACGAAGTTCCCGACTACGGACACGTCTGGTATCCCACAGTCGTAGACGCTGGCTGGGCTCCTTATAGTTACGGTTACTGGAGTTGGGTTGGCCCTTGGGGCTGGACCTGGGTTGACTACGCACCTTGGGGCTATGCGCCTTTCCATTACGGGCGCTGGGCGTTCATCGGCGGCCGTTGGGGCTGGTGCCCTGGACCATACTATGCTCGGCCTTTTTGGGGCCCGGCATTCGTAGGCTTCTACGGAGGTGGCGGCTGGGGCGTTGGTTTTGGCTTCGGCGGCGGAGTCGGCTGGTTCCCGCTGGGATTTGGTGAACCTTTCTGCCCGTGGTATCGCCACAGCTTTGGTTATGCGCGCAACATCAACGTGTTCAACACGCGCATCACCAACGTGAACATTTTCAACAACCGGAATTTTGGCAGCCGTTTTAACTACGCATACGCGCACAATCCGCGCGCCGCCACGTTTACTTCCCATAGCAACTTCGTAAACGGTGGCCGCATCAATCGCGGTGAGTTCCATGCGACGGAGGCTTCACTCCGTGGCGCACGCCTTGCGGACAAAAACCGCATCGGCGGATCGCCCACGCGACAAAGCTTCTTCGGCGCCAATCACAATGAAGGACGCGTTGCGACTCCATCTGCAGCGATTCAGAATCGCTCAGTCGTAGCCCGCAATACCCCTGCCCGCGCCGCTTCGCAAATGCCGACCCGTTCTTTCCACACCGGCACTATGCGGCCTGGCACGGAACGCCCGGGTAACGTCGCGAACAATAGCCGCGGAATCGGAAACAATGGACGGAGCTTTGAAAACAACGGCAACCGCCCGCAAAACAGCATGCCGATGAGTTCGGGGCGCTTCAATCAGTCGCCGCAAAACGGCGGCGCAATGACTTCACGGCAACGCGAGCTTTCGCTCGACAAGCCGAACTCCAATATCCGCACGAACGCGGAAGGCAATGCAAGCCGCGGCTTCAATAACAATTCGCCGCGCGGCAATTCGAACGGTCGGACCTGGGAAGCGCAGGGTAATTCTTCGGATCGTGGCCGTGCGCCTGCCGGATTCGGCAACAACGGCAACCGGCCTTCGAACAATGAAATCGCCGGCAACACTCGCGGAACCGGCGTGACGCGCAGCGATCGGCCACCCTGGGCTGGCAGCGGCAACGCTCCTCGTAGCAACATGGAACGCTTCAACGAAGGAAACGTAAACCGCGGCGGCAATTCCAATCGGCCTTCGAATTCCGGTTCTTTCGATCGCGGTGGCAGCAACTCGCGCTCGTACGAGCCGCCGCAACGCAGCAGTCGTCCACCGGCGAATTACAACTACAACCCCGGCAATCAGGGACGCGGGAATTCGCAACCGAGGTCGTACAATCCTCCGGAGCCACGCTCGTACTCAGCGCCGCGTTCTTATTCCGCGCCGGATCGCGGCTACCCAGCTCCAAGCCGTGGCAGCATGGCCGGAGGTGGCTCTTATCGTGGCGGAGGTTCCGCACCAAGTCGCAGTTCCGGCGGTGGCGGAGGATCATATCGTGGCGGCGGAGGCGGCAGTGGTTCCAGCCACGGTAGTGGTGGTGGCTCAAGCCATGGTGGCGGAGGCAGCTCTTCGCATGGTCACCACTAGATAAATTCTCGCGGTGAGAATTGCCGCGCGAGACTTTTCCAGCCCACGTTCGAAGTTCTCGAGCGCGGGTTTTCTCTTTGGCCCGCCTCAAATTCGCTCCCAGCAACTCTTTAGTTTCGGGAGTGTTTCATAGAGTGACGTTCGCGTGCTCAGGGGCCATTCCATTTTGGAAACTGGCGAATCTCGAGGGCTGCCGGGCAACGCAGGTGGTGTTAGCTTGAAGGAGTCGAAAGAGCTTCGCGAAAATCCGTGGATTGGGTCTCGCGTTCGCAAGCTTTAGGAGAGATGCAAATGAAAACCAGGACGACGAAATGGCTGGGCTTCTTCGCGATCTTGCTGACCGTAGTTTTGTTTGCGCCACAGTTAGCCCTCGCGCAAGGCGATCGCGATAGCGACGATCCGCCTTCTCGCGCCGCGCGTTTGAGCTACACCGGCGGCGCCGTTTCCTTTGAACCTGCCGGAACCGACGACTGGGTCACCATCGTCGCGAATCGCCCCATTACCACGGGCGACAAACTTTGGACCGACAAAGATGGCCGCGCCGAACTGCGTTTTGGTTCAACTGCCGTTCGTCTCGGAAGCGAAACCGGCTTCTCGTTTCTAAATCTCGATGACCGCACAGCGCAGATTCGCCTAACCGAAGGCAGCATCAATGTTCGTGTGAAACGCCTCGACGAAGACGAAACCATCGAAATTGACACGCCCAATCTTGCCTTCACCGTACTGCGTCCCGGCAGCTATCGCATCGTGGTCAACGAAGCAGGTGACGCTACCTCCATTCGCGTTCGCGGCGGCGATGGCGAAGTCACCGGCGGCGGCTCTGCGTATGCGATTCACGCCGATCAATCCGGATCGTTCAACGGCATTGATCAACTCAGCGCAGATATTGGTAATTACCGCGACGATGACGATTTCGACCGCTGGTGCAGTGATCGCGACCGCCGTTGGGATCGCGCCCCCTCTGCGCGCTATGTCTCGGATGACGTTGTTGGCTACGAAGACCTTGACGACTACGGTGGCTGGCGCCCAGTGCCCGAATACGGAACAGTCTGGTTTCCTCACACGACCGTCGTCGGCTGGGCCCCTTATCGCTACGGCCATTGGGCTTACATCTCGCCTTGGGGCTGGACCTGGGTTGACGACGCGCCTTGGGGCTTCGCGCCGTTTCACTATGGCCGCTGGGTAGTTGTCGGCGGAGTCTGGGGTTGGGTGCCGTGCCCCCCGCGTCCCGCGGTTGTAACAGTCGCGTATGTTCGGCCGGTTTACGCGCCTGCACTCGTCGCCTGGGTTGGCGGTGCACATTGGGGCGTCGGAGTTTCCGTGGGCGGCCCGCCGGCCGTTGGAGTCGCGTGGTTTCCGCTGGGCCCGCGTGACGTATATTGCCCGTCCTATCGCGTCAGCCAACGATACGTCGAACGCGTGAACGTTTCGAACACGGTCATCGTGAATCGCACGCAAGTCACGAACGTCTACAACAACGTTTACGTGAACAAGACCGTGAACGTCACGAACATCACCTACCAGAACCAGCACATCAACAACTCGGTGACCGCCACTTCGCAGGCGACGTTTACCTCCGCTCAGCCGGTTGGACGCAACATGGTTCGCGTTAACGAGCGGGAAATTACAGCCGCTCCGGTGGCACCGACAGGTCCAGCCGTTGTCCCGCAGCAGCGCAGCGTGTTGGGCGCAGGCGCGGAAGCTCGCGTAAGACCGAACGCCGCTTTCACCAACAGGCCGGTTGTGGCGAAGACGGCTCCTCCTCCTGCGCCGGTATCTTTTGCGCGCCAGCAGCAGGCGATTCAGGCGAATGGCGGAAGGCCAATCGGCATCAATGAAGAACGTCAGATGCAAACTCAGACGACACGGCAGAATATTCGCATCGCGCCACCCGCGCGCCAAATGCAGCCGCAAAACGATCACCGGAATGCCGTTGAAAACCGCCAAAATCAACAGAATCAGGTGAATCAGCCGGTACAGGGCAATCAACAGAATCAGGTTCAACAGAATCGTCCGCCGCAGCAAGGGAATCCTAATCGGCCGCAGACGATTACCAATGACAACATTCAAGGCAACCGCGGCAATCAGGACAATCCGAACCGGCACAACGACCGGCCGCCGACAGCGCGCCCCGATTTAAATCCGCAGCTCGAACAAAAACACCAGCAGGAGCTCGATAACCTTCGCCAGCAACAGGATCGCGAACGGCAAAAAGTTGAGCAACAGCAGGTGCAGCAGCAACAAAAACTCGAGCAACGAAACGAAAATCCGCGAAACCAGCGGAAAGATAGGCCGGACAACACGCAGAGCAATAACCCGCCGCGCAACCAGCAGAACAACGACATACGCAACCAGCAGAACAACGACATACGCAACCAACAGAACAACGACGTCCGCAATCAGCAGAACGATGTGCGGAATCAGCAAATGCAGCAGCACCAGCAGCGGCAGCTGGAACAACTCGAACAAAAGCACCAACAACAGCAACAAAAGCTGGAGCAGCGGCAACAGAAAGAGGAGCAAAAGGCCGCGCGTTCGGATAACAAACCGCAGAAAGAACCAAAGAACGATAAGCCGAAAAACGATAAGCCGCCCCATTGATGGGTACGCAGCGGCGGCTTCGTGAACTTGAAAGAGCGCCTGGTGAAGCCGGGCGCTCTTTTTTTATCCAACTACTGCAGTGCATCGCGCTTCGGCGCTGCGTGGCCCGGTATGTTATCTTGAAGCCGGGCTATGCCTGCTGCTCCTCTTCCTTCATTTGAATTTCGTCGTGCCCTGGGCCACTTCGCAACTGGCGTCACCGTAATTACGGTCGAGCGCGAACCGGGCCATGTGCATGGTATGACGGCGAACTCTTTTGCGTCCGTTTCGCTGGATCCTCCGCTGATTTCCGTTTGCGTGGATCATCGTGCGCGCCTGTTGCCATTGCTCAAGGAAAAGCAGCGCTTCGGCGTAAATGTGCTCAAGCAAAATCAGCAGGCTTTATCGGAGTTTTTTGCAGGGATCGAGCAGGACGATAGCGTCCGGAAGCGGCTTGGCATTTCCTTCGAATGGCAGGAGAAAATTCCGCTGCTCGAAAGTGTTCTTTGCCAGCTCTTTTGCAAACTCTCGGGACTGCATGTCGCGGGCGATCACACCATCGTTATTGCGGAAGTAGAATTAGCAAAATTGTTCGAAGGCCAACCGTTGCTTTTCTATCGTGGCCAGTATCACTGCATTACGGAAAAGCCGTAACCGACGCCCTCGTTAGTGCAAACCCTTAATGGGATCGCGCTTTACGCCATATTGCACGCCCCAGCGGTCGGTCATTTCGTTTCGAATTTCCCACAATTCCGGAAAGAATTTGTGGCGCATGCCGTCTTCGAGAATCTCCACTGGCCGCCCCTTTAGCGATTTCGAACCGAAGCCGATGGTGCGGTGGATCAATTGCATGTGTTCGAAGCGGAATTTTTGAAAGAGTTCGTCAAATTCGGCGAGGGCTTCCGCGACCACGTACGCCGGGCCGTGGTCATATTTCGAATCGTAAATGTGTTCGACCGTCAGTCCGTGCTTCTTCAAATAGTGCTCCTCGAACGAATTCCAGATTGGCTGGTACATTTTCAGCAGCACGCGAAAACCCGGCGATTCCTGCCCGCTGCCGTTGCCAAGCCGCTGGCGAATGTCCTGATACTCCTTCGGTGACATGGTTTCGAGCAGAGCGAGCTGTTGGATCATCAGCCTCTGAGTTGCATGAACGCGCCGAAAAAGCGTCAGGACCCGATTTGTATTTTCCTGCTGCAAGTAGTCGTCAATATCCAGCAACGTGTACGCGATCAGCTTCATCCATAGCTCTTCCACTTGATGAACGATCTGAAACTGCATTTCATCGCGGTTGCAGAGGTCGCCGAAATCGGACTGGCAGGACAGCAGCGCCTTCGTGTTCAGATATTTTTCGTAATCAAGCGTGCCGTCCCCATTCATGATTGCGTAGAACTGCTCACGATTCACAGCCATCCTCCCAAAATGTGCAGGTAAATATCTCTCAGCGCGTGGTCAATACAGCGTAACGCATCTGTGGCGCGGAATGAAGGCGAAGCAAATATGCTGTGGAAAGCTAATATTCGTCTTACGCGCTGAAGGGTTTCGAGGCAACTGAAGGAGACTTTGACAACGAACCAGCCGGTGCAAGGTGAGAACAGTTACCTGAGCTGTAGCCGGTGGGCAAGAAAAGCGCCAAGAAGGGCGCCGAGAGAGTTGGTGATGACGTCGTTCAAACCGGAATCGCGCTGTGGGATATAAGCCTGAGCGATTTCGATGAGGAAGCTGAATAGGGTGCCTGAAAGAAAAGAGCAGAAGATGGCGAAGCGGGCGAACCGCGTATTCGCGAGGCATGTGCATAGAAGAAACCCGAAGGGAACAAAGCCGACCACGTTGGCAATGGCGTCGCGATAGTAGGCCAAAGTCGTCTCGTAGCGAGTGAGCGGGGGTTGGAGAACGGGCTTGCCGGGAACGAAGAACTCTTCTGGGATTTGCAAATCCGGCGCGGAAGTGACGGAGCTGTGAGCGATTTTGCCTGAGGATTCCGCGAACGAGTATTGCGCGAAAGGAGCAGCAAGCATAGCCGATGGAGCGAAATTTGATGCGGAGAGGGAGTCGTAGTGAAGGCGGACTTCTTCGGGAGAGAGCGCGGAAGCATACAGCGAAAGGAAGTAAAAATCGCCACGCCACGGACTGAAATCGACAGGCGAAGTGCCGAGAACGAGTTGACCTGAAAGATCGCTGGCCCATATTTGGAAGCCAGGAAAGAATTGCTTTTTCACAGCGTTTACATAGATCGTCGTGCCGGACGGGCTGGAGGTAATGGTCAAGAAAAGGGGGACACCGCGCTGGAAGAGACGTTTTGCGTAGATTCTTTGCGGGATCCGGCTATCTGGATTTCTTGAAAAATCGCGCGAAACAAGCAGGCCGCCGTCCCACTGACGGATACGAAAACGATTGGAGCCGGAGGGCTCATAAAAGGCAAGGATAGAGCGGGAGGACCAGATTTCGTCAGAGCGAAGCCAAACTTCAATGCTGGCGAAATTGCCGGGGTTCGGCGCCAGTAGCGGGGTGGCGCCGACCAATATTCCAGGCTTCGAAAAATGGATGCCGCTACGGTTGGGAATCCAGTTGGCGCCGTTCGACGGGAAGAAGTCGAAAGGCCAGAGAGTCGCGGTCGTGATTCCAGCGAAGACAAACAGGAAAAGAATTACGAGAAGTTTCTTCTGCGAAAAGAAGTAACGGAGCAAATCTGTCACGAAGGAAACTTACCGTTCGTTGCCGCTGGAGGGGCGAGTTTGTTCGGTGGAGTCGATCTCTTTACGGTGTGACTTTACTTCGCGCAAGGCATAGATGGGCTTGTTTTGAGATTCGTAATAGGTGCGCGCCATAATTTCGCCAAGCAAGCCCATGGAAATGAACTGGATACCGCTGACCAGAAGCGCGATTGAGAGCAGCATCAATGGGCCGTGCTGCTGCATTACGGACATGTGGTAGTACAGCTTCTTAAAAAGCACGTACGCGCCTATCAGTAAGCCGGTGCCCGTTCCAGCAAGCCCGAGCAAGCCAAAAAATTGCAGCGGCCTCGTGGAATAATCCAGCAAAAACTTCACCATGACCAAATCGAGAAACACGCGAATCGTGCGACTGATGCCGTAGTTCGAACGTCCCGCTTTGCGCTGCAAATTCTCGATAGGCACTTCGACGATACGCGCGCCCGTTGTACTGGCCAGAGCTGGAATGAAGCGGTGCAGCTCGCCGTAAAGCTGAATCTCCTGCAAAATCTCGCGGCGGTAAGCCTTAAACGTGGTCCCAAAATCGTGCAAATCCACGCCGCTGAGCTTGGCCATCAGCCAGTTCGCCGTGCGGCTCGGTATCTGCCTCATTAACCAGTGATCGCGCCGCGCATAGCGCCACCCGCTCACGAGGTCATAGCCCTCTTCGATTTTCTCCAGGAACTTGGGAATCTCTTCCGGATCGTGTTGTAGGTCACCATCCATCGAGATAATCACTTCTCCGCGCGCAAAATCGAATCCCGCTTTGAGCGCGGGAGTCTGTCCAAAATTGCGGCGCAGACGAATCAGATTCACGCGACGGTCGTGCTCGTAAATCTCGGAAAGCACCTTAAAAGTATTGTCTTTGCTGCCGTCGTCCACGAACACCAGTTCGTAAGGCTCGCCGATGGAGTCCATCACTTCCGTCAGCTTCATGTACAAAGGCGGAATGTTTTCCTGTTCGTTGTAGAACGGAACGACGACCGAATACCGGACTAGGGAATCCGTTTCCATACTTAGTTTGCTATCTGACCATAGTTTATCAGGCGAATCCCGTGCGATGCGACAGATTTTCGCACTGTGGTGTCTGTAAGAATGGCCAGCTCGGACGCCCGCGAATCCTGCAGGCGTGTTGGAGTCTGGGCCAGATCGTCGTCCATGTAACCCGGATGGCACATCAACTCCGTGGTGCCTTCCGGCAGGACTTTCAGCAGTTCCAGGACGCCTTCGCGAGTGAGCACCCCCGTTTGGGCAATGCCGCAGAAATAGTCAGCGGTTTCGATGCCCGCATTGTCGGCAAGCTTCCGCGCGTCGCGCGCGAGCAGCTTTAGGCCACGGGCTTGAACGCCCTGTTTGAGCAGCACCCCCGCATTCACGCCCGATTTTCCGGATAGCGCCGCGCGCAGGGAAGAAGCCTCATTCGAAATGCGTATCGAAGCGATAGAGTGCCTCTTGGCGAGTCTCAGCGCAACAGGGAACAACCCGGGAAGCATATGAACGTGCTTGTGTCCGTCGAGGTGCGTCGGGGAAATCCCCGCTGCGCGGACTTTTTCGATTTGTGCGTCCCATTCGCGCTCGACTTCCGTAACCTTCAGCTTCTTTCGGGCCAATTTCAGCAACAATTGCTCTGGCCCACCGAAAAATTTTCCATGTTCGCCTACCATGCTAGCCACAGTTTTGACTCCAGAAAGCGGCGGGCCATCACTCAGATTCAAATGGACGCCAACACCCATCGCCGGCAGCGCTCGAGCTACATTGACGCCATCGTCAAAGGCTGCCCCGTTGGCAATCAATGACGCGCTGGTGACAATCCCGTTGCGATGCGCTTCGGCAATGCCGCGATTTACTCCGGCAGTCCACCCCAAATCATCCGCATTGACAATGAGAGCCTTCATTGCACCCTGTACTTTTCTTTTTTGCGGGCCTGTCCGTTCGGACAGCTATTTAGTTTTACGCGCCGGACGTTTTGTACCATTGACCGTTTCTCACCCCAACTCTAGCATGGCCAGTAGCGAGAACTGCTGAGGCAACATGCACGTCAAAGCAAAAGGCGCAAAGGCGGTTGTGGTGGAAGGCGGCGGGACTTCGGACAAGCGCCGCGGGCACCGTATGAATTCCCGCGTGCCGGTTCGCCTGGAGTGGGATGACAACGCTGGCTCGCGCCGGGGGCTCGAAGCGCACACGCGCGTCGTCAATCCTTACGGCTGCATGGTCGTCCTTCCCGAATCTTTCTCGCTCGAAGATCGTCTTGCTTTGACGAATCTCGCCACTGGATCGAGCAACGCCGCTGTTGTCGTATGGAAAGGCAATCCCCGCCCCGAAGGGTGGGAGTACGGCATTGAGCTGGTCGCGCCGGACTTGGATTTCTGGGGATTGGAGCTATGAAGCCAGCCACAACGCACAAAACGGGGCACGGAAACGCTGTCAAGCCCGGCTTGACGCGGCCTTTAACGTCAGAAGAACGTCGCCGCGCGCAGCGCGTCCTGCTAAAGATTCCCGTAAGAATACAGGTCGCGGGCAAAACGCAGATTATGGAAGGCTCTACTCACACCGTTAGCGCGAACGGCGGGCTGATTGTCATTCCTGAAGCGCTCGCGCAGGGAACTAAAATTACGATTGAGAATGTCCGCAGCCAGAAATCGATTGAAGCCATTGTCGTGCGTCCGCCGCAATTCAGCCCGGAAGGTTCGATGATCCCCGTGGAATTCGGCGCAGCTTCTCCGAACTTCTGGAACATTTTCTTTCCGCCGGTTGTGAACTAACCTTTAGTTGCCTCTTCTGAATGTAGCGCAGGGCGGAGTCTTCGAAGCCTTGCGGCTTTTTCTTACGTGTGAAGGCTCTGTAGCTCCGTCCCTCGCCGCCTTTTGGCGAGAACGGCATCTTTCCCGTCGCCTAATGAACCGAGACGCTCCCGGTTCCTTGTGACGCCGCGTAGTTCGTATCACCGCTGTACTTCGCTGTGATGGTGAGCGTAGTTCCGCCGCCCCCGCCTCCACTGTTGCCGCTACCGCTGCAACCCGCCAACACCGCGGAGGCAACTACAAAGAGCGCGACGACCCCATATGCGTACGCACGGCGCGGCCCACGCATGCGCAGCATGGCGAGATACAGAATCAGCGCCATCGCTGCCAACAGCGCTGCAAGCCATTCGAACGGCGTCGAGCGTGGCCGATTGTCAAAGTTCACCGGAGGCGCAAACGCGGTTAGTGTCGTCGTGAACGACGCTGTACACGAAGCGCCCGACGTCACTTGCCCGCTGGAGTTGGACACCGCCCCCTTGGGCGTGCACGTCACCGCCGTTCCGAGGTTCGTTGCGCCGTTCTGGAATTGCACCGTTCCCGTCGGCCCTTGCGCCGAATTGCTGTTCGATGAAATCGTCGCCGTCAGCGTTACTGACGCGCCTGACGTAATGCTGCTGGGGCTCGCAGCAACTCCCGCCTGCGTGGCCGCCGGCGTGATCGTAACAGACAGCGTGTTCGTATTTGTCGAGGAGATAAAGCTGCTATTGGCGTCAGCCGTGTATGTGGCTGTAATTGAGTGAGATCCCCCGGTCAGCTGAACGGGCTGATCTTCGATAAATCCGCGGTTATTCACCTGTGCGACGTTGCTAGCACCGGGAGTCTGCGCGTTCGGAAAATCCTTGAGCGGCGATCCGCCGTCAAGTAAGGCCACCGTTCCCGTCGGGCAAACAAACTGCGGATTGCCCACGCAAGACGCTCCAGCGTTGTTCGCCACGTCCACCCGCAAAATGTACGCCGAGCCATACCCCACCGTTTGCGCCGCTGTCGTAATCTGCCCTGTCGAAGTCACAAAGCTCACAATGACTTTGGCGTTTTGCTTCCCGATGCTCACTGCGGTTGTCGTCGCAGAATCACTCGGCGCAAAAGTTCCGTCGCCCCCGTAATGCGCTTTGACGTTGTACGTTCCTGCGGGAAGCAGCGTCGTCGTCACCGTGTAGTTCATTCCCGAAAGCGTCCCCGTATCAATTACCGCCCCGGTGGTTGCGTTTTCCAGCACAACCACGCCCGTCGGAGTCCCCGATCCGGCCGTAACTGTGCCGGTGATGGTTTGCGCCGTGCCTAGGCTCGAGTTGATCGTCGCCGGGCTGATCGTTGTCGAAGTGGCGGTCATTGTCGGCACCGCCCAGTTCGTCAGCAACGCATTCACATTGACCGAACCAAGTCCTGTCGCCAAATCGTAACCCGCGGCGGAAGTGAACGCGGGATTTCCGCCCGATTGCAGTACGCCGTTCCCACCCGACGACGTCTTGCTGCAGTTCAGACTCGCTCCTACGCACGGCACCGCATTATTGCTCTTGGTCACATCCAGGAACACGCAGGTTCCTGGCAGCGCAGTCCCCGGATTCGTAAAGCTCGAAGAATTACAATTCGCAAAAGTCTCGTTCTTCGCCAGGGAGTACAGAACGAAGTTTGCATTCCCCTGCCGCTGACCCGTCTTCTGATTCACCAGCGCCATCACGCCCGCGAACGCCGGAGTGGAAACCGAGGTTCCTCCTACAGCCTGAAAGTCATGAAACGGGCTTGTCGTTACGAATTTTGTCAGGTTGCAACCAGTATCTCCGGTAATGTCCTGGTCTGATTGGCAGATGATGTAGAAACTCTTGTTCTGCCCGTCAGAAGCGAAGAACGATACGTCCGGAGTATCACGTTTGCCGTCCGCGGGCATTCCAGTAACTCCAACGGACTGAAACGCCGGCTTCGCGTATATGGTGCTCGGCCCGCCGCTCGCCGCAACGATGTTCAAGTTGGTGTTTGTCGTGGCCGATGCGCATCCGTTTAACCCCGTCGCGCCGCACGAATCGTTCCACGGAACCTCCGGAATGTACCCAATCGCAGATGCTTGCGTGCTATTTGTGTTGGCGGAATTCCAGAAAGTGCTTGTAGTGTTCACATCATCGAAATCCGTTCCGCCCACTGCGACGTTAAACGGCGTCGACGCCGTTCCGCTGATAGCGATGCCTTGCGTTGCGCTGTTTTCATTGTTCGGACTGTCGCATCCGGCAGATCCACTGTCGCCCGACGAAACGGAAACCGTAATACCTTCCGCCGCCGCCTGCTGCCATAGCCCGTTGATGAACGTGTTATTTTCCTGAGCCTCGCACAGTCCGAAGCTGACGCTCATTACAGGCGCAATGTTGTTGTCTATGATGAACTCGGCGGAAGCATCGATCGCCTCAACTGCGTCCGTCTGCTCCTCTTCCGACACAACAAACTTGATCGTCGCCTTTGGCGCGACCGCTCCCGACCACTGCACATCCAAATCCGCTTCGGCTTCTTCATTCGGATCAGACGTCCCGGGATCCGCGCCGTTCAGAATCACGCAAAGCTGCGGCTGCGCTACGGCCAAATTGCAAGTCGAATAGGCAGGCAAACCAAACATAGAACGGAAGTCTGTTACGTCCTGCGGATTGATGTTCGACCGCCCGACAATCGCGATGCTCTGTCCTGTGCCGTCGAACCCGCTCGTTCCGGCCAGTCCGTTCGGCACGTTGTAAATCTTCGCGAAGTCCGCCGGGCCTACTCCAAAAAACGTTCCGTTCACATCCGTAAATGTGAACAGCGGCCGCGTTTCTCCCGTCAAATCGTCACGCCGGAATTTGCCAAATCGCTTCACGTGCGGCTGTTTCCGGAAATTGTGCAGCGAAGCCATTCCCTTTATGGTGGGCGCCAACGCCGCGGGAATCTGCGGGTCGCTTACGTTCGCAAAATGCTCTTTCCCATGCACATTGAATCTGTGAATCTCCGTTGCGAACGCTCTTCGTACTGATCCCACTGTCCCGTTAAACTCAACTATCGTTTTTCCGTTGTTCGTCTTGATTCCCGTGAATCCCTGGCTCGCAAGCCAGTTTTTCACGGCTTGCAAGTCCTCATCCGACGGTCCGAATTTCGCGCCGTACTCTTCCGGCGTCAGCCATTTATGAAAATTCGCCGAGTTCGGATCCGTCTGCTCGAGCATCAGTTTGTCGAGCGCCGTCTGCTGTTCCGCGCTTCTGTTGAGCAGCAAAAAAATTCGGTTGACCGGTTGGCCATCATCCATTGCACCGCGGTCAAACTCCGAACGCGCAAACGGATGAACGTTTCCGCGAAGCGTCATCCGCTTCGACTCGTCCACATTCTGCGTCACGAGCCGCTTCGTCGTTTGCCCCCGCGCTCCGGGTGCGCACGCAAACGCAAACAACATCGCCATTGCGGCGAACACACTCGATACTTGCAGCTTCTTATTCCCAAAATTTTTCATGGAAGTTCACGCCCCGGAATTCTTCACAATATTGGCGAACCGTGTTCGCAGATTTGACTGGCTGGGCCAAACATAACCACATCGGACGACAAATCTGCCCGCTGGGTTGCTCGCGTTTCCGTCAGACGCGGGGCATTTCTCGACTTACCTGAGGGTAACAACGAGGTTAACACAAGGAGGGGAACAGGGTAAGAGCTTGTGGCGGCCGATCTCTTTATCGGTTCTATTGCGCAAAGCCAGACGATCTTCTATTCCTTGTCAAAGGGCAGAGCACTCAAATCCACATTTCCGCCGGAAAGAATCACGCCAATTTTCGGCGCTCCAGCGTCCCCGTGCGAAGGCAAGTGCAAACTATCGAGCCCGCCCTTCCTCAAAAGAGGCGCCACTACTATCGATGACGACGGCTCCACAACGATCTTCATCCGCTCCCAAAGCAGCCGCATCGCCCCAATGATCTCTTCTTCACTTACCAGCAGCACGCCGGAAAGTTCCCGCCGCAGGATCGCAAACGTCCTCGGAGCAAGTGGCGCACGGAGGCCGTCCGCAATCGTGTCGCTGGATTCGAGCGGCTGGAGCTGGCCCGTCTGCATTGACAGGTAGGCATCGTTTGCCTTGGCTGGCTCGCATCCAAACAGCCGGATATCCGGCCGCATATGCCGCGCGCTCAGGCACGTCCCGCTCAGCAGCCCCCCGCCGCTGACCGGTGCGAGGACCGCGTCCAAATCCGGTATGTCCTCCAGTAGTTCCTTCGCCGCCGTCGCCTGCCCCGAAATGATCCGGTCGTCGTCGTAGGGATGGACAAGCACCGCCCCGGTCTCCGCCTGGATTTTGGCTGCCGTCTCCTTCCGCGCTGACATGGTCGGCTCGCACAGTGCGACTATTCCGCCGTATGCCTCGACGGCCTCGCGCTTCACCTTTGGGGCATTCTTCGGCATGACAATCCATGCCTTCGCACCACGCCAGGCCGCAGCACAAGCCACTGCGGCTCCGTGGTTACCGCTGGACTGGGTCACAATGCCCTGCCAGACATCTTCAGCAGGCAGCGAGAAAATCGCATTGGTTGCGCCGCGGATCTTGAAAGAACCGCTCTTTTGAAGATTCTCGCACTTGAAAAACAACCGCGCGCCCGAGAGACGATCCATCGTCTGGGAGGTCAGGACGGGCGTCCGGCGAATCCGCGGCGCAATCCGCGCGTGCGCCTCTGCAATCTCCCGCCAGGTGGGGTGCGTGGCCTCAGCGTCCGCGTTTCCTCTTGGCACTTCCGGGCTGGTCTGTGGATATCCCATCTCACTCCCCCGCAGCATGGAGAAGTAACATGGCGAAGCTTTCTTCGCCCCAACTTTGAACCGCCATTATGACGCCTTTTCGGCACCAAAAAACGTCCGATTTGGCCTGATTTCAGCGACTTTTCCCTTGACCTCGGCCCATGGTCTGCTACTCTAAGGTTGCCCTTCCGCTGGGTTGCGAAACCCGCAGTATCCTTCCTAAGCGCGGAGGAGGTCCCCTGTGGACATTTCAGAGCGTCGGCATCTGAAGCGCTATAACCTTCGCACACCGCTCCGTTTTCGAGCGATCGGGCTAGCCTCGGACAAAACCGAACATTTCACCGAAGTTCTGAATATCTCGCGCGGTGGGTTTTACTTTGCTACGTCCGCCCCTCTGACGGTTGGTATGCCCATCGAAGCCACTCTGCGCATGCCCGCGGACGTCACTGGTAGCAAACAGGAAGAAACCTACTGCCGCGCCCGCGTCGTCCACGTCCGCAACCAGCCCTACGGCGATGGCCGCATCGGCTTCGGCGCCGAAATCGAAGCCTTCCTCTCCAACGGCAACAAGTAGCGTAGGCCTGGCTTTCGCAGGCGGGCTCTTACGACTGCAATCGCAAGGTCGAACCAAATCCGTGGACGGACTGCCTGACTACCAGGCTGACTAGGCTTACCAGCTAAAGCCCGACCCTATTTCGCTCCTGTCTCTTGAAACGTAACCTTTGCTGTGCCCACATTTTGAAACCGGTCATACGCCCTCACCGCAAGCGTATGTTCTCCTGGTGCTAGTGCAGGAAGGCCGCCGTGGTAACGTTCCACTGGCGCATCGCTGACGTCATTCTCCGGCGAGACTAATTTCCATTCGCCACCGTCCATACTGTATTCCGCTTTTTCAATCGCCGTCGCCGAGTCGCGCGCAATAAAGCTGAAAGGCCTCCCGCCGCTCATTTTTCCCGATGGCGGTCCTACCCGCAGATCCTCAATCACCGGCGGCGTGTTATCCACTTCAAATCGCTCGCTCTCTTTTTCTGCTGTCAGCGCTCGCGCACCATCATTCGAAGCCGCGTCATTCGCCACAATCTTCAAGTAATACGCGCCATCCGCCATCCCAGTCGTGTCGAATGCGTAGAACCGCTGCTCCAGATTGTCCTTCAGCAGCTTCCACTCCCTTTCTCCCTCGCCGCGAAAATAAACCGCGTAGCGCAAGTCATCATCGTTGTCGTCGTGAGCGCTCCACAGCACCGATTGAAATCCTTTTTGCAAAACTCCCTGCGGCGGCGGCTCGAATTTTGGATTCGTTACGGTGATGTTCTGGCTTTGCACCACCCCGGCAACCGGAGGCGCAGGCGGCATCTTCAAAATCACATTCTGCGGCTGCCCGCCCGAAACAACCACCGTGCTTTGCGCTTTGATTCCCGGTTCCTGCACCGCAATTCCGTCGATTAACGGCGCGACATTCTTCGGCAAATACGCCACGCTCACCCAGTCAATCCCGTCTCCGGGCCTCCCGTCGTGAATTACCGCTTTCCACTGTACGAAACGCGCGGAAGGAGCTTCCGTGGAAGTTCCCGATTTGCTGCAGGGCCCAAACCACTTTGACCATTCTTTCCCCGGATCTTCCGTGTTTCCTGTGCGCACGTAAAATTCCAGCCGCGGCTGATCCGAAGCAACTGGGAGAGAGCTGCGGGCTATCGGCGGACTCCACCATTCAATCCGTCCCCATTGCGAAAAAAGCTGCGCATCGAATGGCCGCGATTCGTACGTTCCTTCCGCTTCATATTCCGGGCCCAGCGCAACCAACTTTCCCGGATTCGCCGTGCACAAGAAGATCTTTCCCGCCGAATTGCGAGCGATGCCGGTAATTTGCGAAGAGCCCGCTTTCGCAAGCTGAGCAAATACGCCGCGCCCATCAATCGCCAGCAGCGCTCCATTGTTTCCCGTGCCCGCAAGCAATCGCCCGTCTTGCCCAATTCCGAGCGCGTAAACCACGTCCTCGCGCGATGTCCAAAGCTCTTCCGGCGCGCCGTATACATCGATTTTGTAAATTCCACCGGAGACTTGAGGGGTAAGCCCAAATACTTGCGGCGGCTGCTGCACGCCTTGCGCCGCGCCGATCACGGTGACGTTGCCCGTGCTCGTGATTACTGTGCCTTGCGCCGCGCCCTGCGGAATATTCCCCACCGCAGCGTTGTGTTGCCGCTCGCCAATCGCCGCAGCATAAATCGTTCCATCCGCGCTCACGCTCAGCGCCGTTACTTCGCGCTTTGGTGTTTCGTACACCACAAAGCCTTGCGCTGCTGCTTCCTCGGCGCCGCGCTTGCCCGTCTTTTTCGTCAAACGCAGTACTCGGCCGCTCGGCTCCGTCCCTGCGATCAAATTTCCGCGTCCATCGAACGCCAGCACGCGAATGTGCGCTTCGTCGCTTGAATAAAAAAGCTCACACTTGCCGTCCGGCGCGACCGCGAAAATCTGCCCCTTGTCTCCGGTTGCCACGTACAAAGTTCCATCCGGCGCAAACACCAAATCCCATATGTATTTTGTCTTCGGTTCGAAAAAAACCGTCTTTTCGCCGCTCGCCGAAACCTTATAAACCTTTCCATCCGGCGACGTGGCAACGTAAAGCGCCCCTTTCGAATCGAACGCAATCCCTTGCGCGGAAAGATCCGGCGACTGAAACACCGTCGCCGCTTTCCCGCTTTCATCCAAACGGATCACCTTCGCCGGCGACCCGCCCGCCGCATACGGCGTGCCTTTCGCATCCAGCTTCACCGCCCACAAATACGAAGCATCCGCGTCCGCAAGCTGCGTAAATTTTGGCGCCAGCTCCAACCTTCCGTCGCTCCGAACCGCAACCCCATGCGTCGTCCCCTTCAAGAACTCTTCATACGTTGATTGCTTCCACCGCCGAGTATGTTCCGCGATCGCAAGAGCCGCATTCACCAAGCTCGTCGTTATGATCAAGGCCGCCGCCGCACCAATCCACTTTAGTTGTCGTTTGCTCTTCGCCATGTCCACGATCAGTGCGCCCCACCTTTTCTATTTGTGATTTCAACACTCTTCGACGTTCGGACTTTTAGACCTTCAGACGTTCAGACCGCCTCACCTTACTGGCAAATTTAGTGAAATGACCCCGCTCACCGGCCCGCCCAGCGCCACTGACGATTCGCTTGCCAGCGATTCGCGCAGCACCTGCACGCTGCCCGGCCCCGGTTTTCCGTCCACAATTGTGATCTGCGAAAGGGGCACGTTCGGCATTTCCTTGTCGTCCCACAACATCGTCGGCGAAGGCGCGAACAACCCTACATACAACCGGTCGTTCCGCCGCTCGCGATTCATCATTCCAATGAGCTGATCCAGTCCTTCCGGCCCGCTTGAAGTTCCACCAAATCCGAATCCGCGCGAGGCTCGATTCAGCCAATCCGCATCGCATACAAGCACGCGCAACGTCGTGCCATGTCCTATCTGATCCGGCACATGCACAGTCGTCTGCTCAATCCTGGGCGCTCCGCGATACGGCCGCAGCAGCACGCGCACCCGCAACGTCTCGCCGGGCGTCGCTTCGCCCTTTTCCAACCATGCGCTGTCAATCGTGTACGACTGCCGCCCCGCAAGGCTTTCCACTCGAAGTGAAATCTTTTCTACGTCCGGCGCTTCGAACGCGTTCGTAAAGATCCGCCCAAAATTGCCCATCAAGCTCAGTGCAATCTGCAACGCATCCGGATTCAGCGTGTCGCCAGGCGCAAATGTATTTTCAAGCTGCACGGCCGTATGGCCCTTCAATTTGATTTCTCCGCTCATCCGCAGTGTCGTACCTTCGCCGTATACCGCATTCTGTGTAAGTCCGCTGAACGTGGTGATCGCAACAAGCAGCGGCGTCAGTTTCGGATGGTTCACCAATTCGAAATGCAGATTCTTTTCGCCGACTGGAGTTTTCACATCCAAATCCATCGGAATCATCGCCGGCGCTGCGCCCAGTTTTCCCGTAACGGCCGTAATGTGGTCGCCCGTAATCGTTCCAATCGAGCCGCCCACATTCACGATTTTTGTCGAAGCCAAATCCGAAGAAAGCGTCGTCACCACGCGGCTGCGCGCCATCGGCATTTGCACGTTGCCCAAATTCAAAAATGGATGTCCGCACAAAAAAACTTTGTCTGCGTGAACCGCGGTGACTGTGCACGCGGAATTGATCGACGCGTCGCCCTGCACCAAGACCATTCCCGCCATGTCGCCCGGAGAAAGTTTTCCATCATCAGGACGCGCCGGAGTTGTGCCACCTTGCGCCGCGACAAATCCGTACGCGCTGAGTTGCGGCGCGAATTTTTCGATCGCCGCCGGCTGAAATCCAGAAAACACCAGCGGCGTTTCGATCGATTGCAACGCAGCGCCGTTTTGCACTCCCGCACGCATCGCCGTTTCCGCAGGCAAAGGCGCAATTTGTTCCGCGTTCGTCGGTGAGGAAAAAGTTCCGCCGGAAATTACGTCTGCAATTGGCGTCACGCCCGCAATCGGCTCTTTTGTGAACAATCCCAATTTCAGCGAAAGCGCGCCGGCCAATTTTCCTTCCAGATAAACCGGGCTGCCGCTCATTCCCGCGACCACTCCCGTGTGTTCGACTTTCTGTCCCTTCAGTTGCACCAAAATGATGGATTGTTTTGGCCCGAGAAAATTCGGCATCACTCCCAAAACTTCCAATTCGAATTTCTCGACCTGGTCGCCTGCAAAAATCGTGTATGCATACCCCTGCATCCCGGATTTCACCTGGTCCAAAGGCAAAAAATCGTTGGATTGGGCCTGACTTAGCGACGGGAAAAGCCCAGCGCACGGTGCCAGCGCCGCGAGCGCGAGAATAGCGTAAATCCTTACAACCTGTTTAGAAACAAAGAGTCCCGAGAGCATGGGTTCGCCATGATACCTGCCGGGGTACGGGGGCGCAATCGAACCACCGCGCTGAAAAAGATGGAACCCGCGGCTTAGGAGTTCTAAAACTGGATTAGACGCGGCCGTCACAATAAAAGTGTCGGCTAGCGCCCGTTAGAACAAGCGATTTGAGGCAGTTAGAAGAAAAAAGGATGCAGCGAGCGCTGAAAGCCTTCCGAGCTCAGTCGTGGTGGTGCATTGCGAAAACTCTGTCGAGGGAAGATTCGTAGGGGTAGGCGTGGACCATCCAGCCGAAGATGGACGGGCGAAAGTGGCCGCCAACTGCGTCGCAGGCTTCTTGCGTGGCGATGGAGCCCTTCAACCCAAACTTCGTCCAGTCAGCGGTCTTGAGTTGTGACTGAGCCGGGAGGCACAGATTCGTGTGCAAGTGCCACATCGCAACGCTGAGGGGTACGCGCTGATTCAGCTGATCTTCGGTAGCGCGCTTCGGCATCGTGTACATCGCGCCCACAAGTTCGTAACCGCTGCCCGTTTTCTTGTAAAGCAGGGAAGTCGGTCGCGAAGGATCGAATTCCATCGCCGCAAGAAATCCGTTGCCATAATTCGTGAAGTGATATTCCGGCTGCGGAACGTTCGGCATGAAAATCTTGAAGCCATCGTTCAGCGCGACCTGATAATCGCGGTACTTTTCAATTCCCGTTTTCAACTGCGTTAGAACCTCATTCGCTTTTTGGAGGTCAGCGGGAGTTTGCGTACGCATCGCGGTCATCGTCATGTGCGAATTCGCGCCGTGCATGTGCGCCATATCCGCCATGACGTCTTTTTCGCTGGCTTGCTCATCCGCATCCGGCATCTGCATTCTGCTGTGATCCACTCCCTGCCTGGATTGGCTCGCGCTGGAATTCTGCTGCTCAGATTGCGCGCCTACAACGGGCACACGATGCCCCGGCATCGCCGAGAGCAACACCGCAACTACAAATACGCCGGTAGTTAACATTCCGCCTCGTACGGCAATCCGGCGAAGTTCCTTGCTGGCTGACATTTCTGAATCTCCCCAATTCCTACATCTATGATACGCAGCGGCATACGCACTTGTTTCATCGCGTTTGCATAAGAGTGTGATGCCGCAAACTGTCCCGCGGTACAGGTCAAAATGGCCCGCGTGTTAGAATTTCTCCCGTGAGCAAACAGGTTATTCATCCCGCAAAATCGCTTTCCGGTGGTGTGTTGATGCCCGGGGATAAATCCATCTCCCATCGCTACGCGATGCTGGCCGGGCTCGCGGAAGGCACTTCGGAACTGCGCAATTTCGCTGCCGCCGCCGACTGCCACAGCACTCTCGACTGTATGAAAGCGCTGGGCGCGGACGTGAAAATGGACAAAACTACGGTCCGCGTGACGGGCCATGGTATGCGCGGACTCAAAAGCAGTTGGTACGCGCTCGACGCGGGAAATTCCGGCACAACAATTCGACTCCTTTCCGGAATCCTTGCGGGCCAAAATTTCAAGACGACCATCAGCGGCGACGCGAGCCTGCAAAAGCGGCCAATGAAGCGCGTCGTCGGTCCCTTGCGCGAAATGGGCGCGGAAATCAAAGCTCGCGAAGATAATTTTGCGCCGCTCGAAATTCGCGGGGGAAAGTTGCACGCGATTGATTTCAAAATGCCCATGGCCAGCGCACAGGTGAAATCCGCCGTACTGCTCGCGGGGCTTTTTGCGGACGGCGAAACCATCGTCACGGAGCCGACCCGCACGCGCGATCACACGGAATTGGCGTTCGAAGAGTTCGGAGCACCCGTTGAGCGTAACGCGCGCGTTACGAAAATTCACGGTGCGGGTGCGAACGGTTCGATTCAATTGCATGCGCGCAATCTCGATGTTCCCGGCGACATTTCTTCTGCCGTATTTTTCATCGCGGCCGCTTCACTTTTTCCCGAGTCGAGCATTTTGATTCACAACGTCGGATTAAATCCCACGCGCACTACGATTCTTGACGTTTTCGCAGAAATGGGTGCGAACATTCAGATTCACTCCGTGCAAAGCGCGCACGGCGAAGTTATTGGCGATCTTGCTGTGAAGGGCGCTTCACTCAAGGGCGGCGTGATTTCCGGCAGCACGATTCCCCTGGTGATTGACGAATTGCCCATGCTCGCCGCGCTCGGACCGTATACCGAAGGGGGAATCGAGATTCGTGACGCCAGCGAATTGCGCGTGAAGGAAAGCGATCGCATCGCGGTTTTGGTCGAGAATTTGCAAAAGATGGGGGCAACGGTGGAAGAACGCCCCGACGGGTTAAAGGTGGAAGGCCGTTTAGCAGGTAAATTGCGCGGAGCGGAGATTGAGCCCCATGGCGATCACCGCATCGCAATGGCTTTTGCAATTGCCGGGCTGGCCGCGGAAGGGCCAACGACAATACGCGATGCGGAATGCGCCGGAGTTTCGTTCCCGTCGTTTTACGACGATTTGAATCGCGTTGCGGAACGCTAGATTTTCAAAGAGCAAAGAGCGGGTCCAGAGTTCCGCCATTACAAATTCAAAAACAAAACCAAGAAAAAAGCTGCCGGCGTAAAGCCGCCCCTACTATTTGGAGCCAATTACTCCAGGGCCGAAGTAGCGGTAGTGGCCGGTGATCTTCCAGGAAAAGAGGACGTCTTCGATTCTTGGTCCCGCACCGATGTTGTGCTCGATGAGATAGCGGCCAGAATCGGGCGATTTCTTGTTCACGACGATGCCGAGGTGAGGAACGTTGCCGCCGAGATCCCAAGTGATAAGTTCGCCGGGAAGATAGTCGTCCGCGCGGTCCGTAATCGGCAGCGATTCTCCTTTTCGCGAGAAGAAGACGCGCAGATTGGGAACGCGGCGATGATCGATGTTTGTGTCTGTGTGGGGAAGCATCCAACGGCGCTGATTCGGGTAAGCGGAAAAATTCTGTTTCATGTCCTGGTGAACTTCCTTTTGCAAATCAATTCCCAGAGCGCGATAGGAGCGGATGATTTCGTCGGTGCAGACTCCGGTATCGGCGGGGACATCGCCGTTGGGGTAGGGGATGCTGCGATAAGCGGGATCGTAGCGGACGGAGAGCTGAGTGCGTTTAGTGGCGGCCTCAGAGAGTTTTCCAAGAAAGGTCTGGCGCGCGTCAGCGGGGCTTTGGGGCCTCGCGCTGGAAGGGTACAGGAATAAACAAACCGAAGCTAGAAGCGCATGGGAAGTGGCTAGGCAGCGCATGTTTAAGGAATTAGACGCGGCCACACGATTTTCGGACGAAGCTGGTTAACCATAATCATCCCCTCCACCCCCTGTTTTTTGTAAGTGCTGAAAACTAGACCGCCGGCGGTGCAGGGGGCGCGACTATTTTGGCGCCGGGACGAGGATGGCGGCGCGGACACTGGGCGGCAGTGAGCAGATGTGTTTTAGAAAGAGTGCCACTTGCCAGAGGCGGTCGTCGGAATCCCACTGGCCGTTGACGAACATGCCGGAGCGGAGGATGCCGTGTTTGGCGATCCAGAAGAGTTGCGCTTCAGTGTAATCGGTGCCGACCGTCGAGAATTGCGGAGGAGAAGGGATGAGCGCGGATGCGGAGCCACCCTTACCGGGTTCGAGTTCGCCGTGCCAGCCTGAACATTCGGCGAGATAAATTTTACCACCGGCGATGAGGTTTTGATCCGTGGGAGGAAATGGATTGGGGATTTCCGGAGCGTGGCGGCGGACGGAAGCGTGGACGGCTGGTCCGAGCAGATAAGATTCGAGACGGGAGGCTGGGACGTCGGCGCCCACCTCCGCATAGCCGAGACGGAGATAGGCGAAGATGGCGAGCGCGCCGAGGACGAAGTTTTTCATGCGGACTCCCTGCGCTGAAGTTGGGAGTTTAGACGGATGAGACTGCGATTGGATGAAGGCAGATGTGAGGAAAGACAACGCGGAGATACGGAGGACGCTGAGGAGTGGGGAGGTGGCTTAGGAGGTTTTGCGGATGGCGATGGAGCCATAGGAGGTGCGGAGGATGATTTTGACGGAACGGCCCGAGCCGTATTTGCCTTCGAGGTGGGTGTCGCCGTTCTTGGACGTGGTTTTGTTGAGCGAGGGGCTGGAGAAATCAGAGTCAATGTCGCAGGAGTGGCAGTCGGCCACGATTTCAAAGTTGGAGTTGGAAGGCAGGCTCAAAGTGATGCCTGAGGAGGAGTTGGTCAGCTGAATGTCATCTTTTGGCGCGGTGGAATAGCGGACTTCCATATTTCCGTTTTTATTGTCCACGTTCACTTTTCCGCCTGGATTTTCGATGGTGACATCGCTCGAGGAAGTGCGCAGCGTGAGGTTGCCAGGAGCATCCACAACTTCAAAATTTCCAGAACCGACTTCCATGTGACCCGTGAGCTGCGTGAGGGTGAAGTCGAAGCGATGGGAAATCAAGCGCACCCCCTTTGCAATTTTCTCGGCGCGAATCGGCCCATAAAATTCGCCATTCAGGATCATGCCCCCGCTGGCGTTGACCACGCTGACTTCGCCGCCCTTGCCAGAAATTTTGACGTCACCTTTAATATCTGTGACGGTTGTGACGGTGGAGTCGCTGCCCTGAGTATCAACGTCCACGCCGCCACCGACGTCGGAAATCTCAACATTGCCCCTTCGAGATGTGACGGAAACGCCTGTGGCGATGTCCGAAACGCGGACGTCGCCTTTGCCTGTTTTTACCGAGAGGTCAGACTTTTTAGGGACGCCCACATCCAGATCGAAAGCGAAGCGCGAATCGTTTTCCGCCGAGCCGGCAGGACGAAGCACATAGGAATCGCCGTCCTTGGCCAGTTCCAGCTTCAGATTGCCGGCAAGCTTATCGGCGGCTTCTTCGTTCCAGGCTTGTACTTTCTTTCTGCCGGTGACGCTGATTTGCGATTCGTCGGCAGCATGGACGGAGACATCGCCTCGCCCAATGTCTATTTGCACGCGAGCATTGGGTGGCACAGAAAGAGGTGAGACATCGAGGTCATAGGGGAAGAAATCGTCGATGTCAATGCCGATGCGTTCCCAGCCCCCGTGGCTATTCACCTTTCCGCGAACGAGATCCACGATGATGACGACGCCGACAAGGCAGAAGACACCAACGACGAGAAAGATTTCACCGGGCGTGGTCCAACTTCCGCTGCGGCCCTGGCGCTGCGCGACGGTGCGTTCGTAGAATTTGACAAGGCCCCAAACGATGAAAATGAGCGGCCACCAGTGTTTGAGGATGTCACCGAGGCTGATGTGAGCGTAAGTCCAGAACAGCATCAAAACGCCGAGCGAGATGAGCAGTAGTCCGCTAAATAATCCGCTGGAGCGTTGGCGAGCTGGCGAGCCGTTAGCCATGTCTACTTTCTACTGTTGCCCTTGTGCTGGGCCTTGATAAGAACTCGGAGGCGCGGCCGGAGGCGGCTGTGGAGCGCGAGGATCGATATGGCCGTCCATAGGTGCAACGGAAGAGGCGAGCAAAATCGCTCCAATAACGATGAAGATAACCGGGAACGTGCGGCCGAACCAGAGACCAGCACCGTGAAATTCGCTGAGCAAGAAGAGAATGCCGAGCGTGGTGATAATCGCGGGGCCCATAAGGCCGCGAATGGCGCAGCGCCGGCAGGTGCAACGGATCTTGTCGCTCATGCAAAAATTCTCCTTCGAGAGGGCCATCCGCCGCGGCGGACGGCCGCTGCAACTACGAGCCGCCCAAGCGTTTGCGGAACATCAAAACTCCCGCGCCAATCAAAAAGAGCGGCCATAAGCGGCCCAGGGAAATGTGCAAATAATCAAAGATCCGAAAATTGCTAAGAAGGAAAAGCACGCCGATACCTATCAAAAGAATGGGACCGAGGGGCAAGTTCTTGCTTAGGTTATTGAGAGGATCTTCGTTCGGCTGACCCGTCGCTTTGGCTTGCGCGACGCGCATGGAGTCGAACGCCATGTAGAGCACAAATCCACCGAGAAGAATTCCCAAAAAAGCCTTAGCGCCCTCGCCGACATCATCGGAAGCCAGGCCGAGAATCATTGCGGCAAAAACCACAATGTGAATCAGAGCCTTGTTGTACTCGCCGTTGTAGACGGCGCCGAGGCCGGGAAACATGCCGAGGACGAAGGCGACCGCGCCGCGACCGCTGCCGACTTGGGGAGGCGGGACAGCAGCCGACGGAACATACCCGGGCTGCGAATAGGAAGGCTGTGAGTATGGATCGGCGGGAGCGGGAGGCGGAGCCACGCCCATCCCCGCGGCGAGACAGTTTTCGCAATAAAGAACTTCGCGGACGGGCCGCGCGCAATCGGCGCACATCGCCTTTCCACAATTACGACAAAACCCGGTTGCATCCACCTCAGGATGGACGGCACACTTCATCTATTTATTTCTCCCTTCCCAACATGATGGGCAAGCGGCGGCCAGCACAACGGAGTGCGAGGCCAAGTCATTGGCACGATTCTGCTGTTTGGGGGAAGCAGGAGCGGAACCGTCGGTGCTGCCCGGATTCTTGTCAGGAGGGGTTTGCGGAGTGGTGGAGTCCTGGGTGCCGGGCAGTTCTTCGGAACGCTGGAGTCGCGACTGGATTTCGTAGACAACGCGAAGATCGCTGACGAATTTTGCGCTGCGAGCATAAACGAGATGCGCTTGCCGGTCGGCTCCGCGATAGACGCTTGCGGGTGCAAGATCAGCAATGCGCGGCTTCTTCCAATTGAATCCTGTGAAAGAAGCGAAGACGAGGAACATGGCGCAGAGAGAAACGCCGCCGTAAGCTATGCGCTGCGGATTGAACGCGCGGAACCAGGCAAGAACGGCTTTCCAGCCGGTGAGGGTTTCGCGCGGGCCGAGCGTTTTGTCGAGAATGTTGTAAACGAGGCGCTGGGGAGGCTCGATTTCCGGGAGAGAGCGCACAGTGGCCAGCGCGTGAGTGACGCTGGAGACAAGAGGAGTGCAACGAGCGCAAGTGTTTACGTGCGCGTCAAACTCGTGCTTTTCGGCGGCTGAGAGAAGGCCGTCGAGGTAGTCGGTCAAGAGAAGCTCGGTTTGTTCACAAGTCCAATTCATAAAGCACCCGGCGAAATCAAGAAGGACGCACCCCCATTTGCTGGAGGATGCGTGCCAATTCGATGCGGCCCCGGTTAATTCTGGATTTTACCGTTCCTTCGGGTACCGCGAGAACCCTTTGAATCTCGCCATATTCCAATTGTTGCAAGTCGCGCAAGATGACGGCCTCGCGCAACTCGGGCGAAAGTTTGGTCAGCGCCGACTGCACCTGGGAACTGAGTTCGCCGAGCAAAGCTTGTTCGTCCGGGCGGCGAGCGCTGGACTCCTTGTTTTCCACGACCGGCATGGCGTCGTCGAGCGAGTCAGTGGCTCGATCACGCTTGGTGCGGCGGTAATGGTCGATCAAGAGGTTGCGCGTCACGCTCGTCATCCAAGTTGCAAAGCCGCCGTGAACTGCACGGTAGCTGGCGAGGGTTCTGTAAACCCGGAGGAAAACATCCTGCGAAAGGTCTTCGGCTTCCGTGCGGTTGCCGGTGAACCGATAGCAGATGTTGAAAACGCGCCGGTTGTGGCGACGCACAAGTTCCTCCCAGGCCGAGCCATCTCCCTGGAGGCATTGCTGGACCAGTTGGACGTCCTGCTCCAACGCTTCATTAGCCTCGAATCCTAAAGGTCTCTCGGCCTGTCAGAGTATGG
>Ga0126376_10000012_pt1 | contig 69339 bp, 62 predicted proteins | sample PanSoiMetPlot_15_FD_92760 | JGI IMG/M metagenome (GOLD analysis project Ga0126376, IMG submission 92760) | Tropical forest soil microbial communities from Panama - MetaG Plot_15 | ecosystem: Environmental > Terrestrial > Soil > Tropical forest > Bulk soil | place: Panama | collected 2016-02-17 | reverse complement strand
GGTGCAGCCGGAGATGATGGCGATCCGCGAGCGCTTCGCCGACGACAAGATGAAGCAGCAGCAGGCGATGATGGAGCTCTACAAGAAGGAGAAGATCAACCCGATCGCCGGCTGCCTGCCGATCATCATCCAGATCCCGGTGTTTTTCGCGCTTTACAAGGTGCTGTTCGTCACCATCGAGATGCGGCACGCACCGTTCTACGGCTGGATCAAAGACCTGGCCGCGCCCGATCCGACGACGGTGTTCAATCTGTTCGGCCTCATTCCCTGGGACCCTTCGCACGTTCCGCTGATCGGCCCGTTCCTCCTGCTCGGCGCCTGGCCGCTGATCATGGGCGTGACCATGTGGTTCCAGATGAAGCTCAACCCGCCGCCGCCCGATCCCACGCAGGCGATGATCTTCAACTACATGCCGATCATCTTCACCTTCATGCTGGCAAGTTTTCCGGCCGGGCTCGTGATTTATTGGGCCTGGAACAACACGCTTTCGGTCGCTCAGCAGAGCGTGATCATGCACAAGCACGGCGCCAAGATCGAGCTGTGGGATAATCTCAAGACGACGTTCGCCAAGAAGAAGCCGCAGGGGTGAACGTCGCGCGTCCGTTCAGCTCCGCTGAGATCGAGGCCGGCCGCAAGCTGTTCGCGGGCGACTGGCAGTTCGCGGCCGCCGCGGGATCGCTCGAGGCGCTGCCGGTCATGCGCGGCATCGAGGTTGCCGTTGCCGGGCGCTCCAATGTCGGCAAATCGAGCCTGATCAACGCGCTCACCGGGCGGCGCGCGCTGGCGCGCATCTCGCACACGCCCGGCCGCACCCAGGAGCTCATTTTCTTCAGCGGGCCGTCGAAGCTCACCCTCGTCGACATGCCGGGATATGGCTATGCCGCTGCTTCGAAAAGAAAGATTAAGGCCTGGACAGCGCTCATCGATGCCTTTTTTTTGGGCCGCGCCAATCTCGCGCGCGTGTATCTGCTGGTCGACGCGCGCCACGGCCTCAAGCCGGCGGACACAGAGGTGCTCGAGAACTTGGACAAGGCGGCGGTCAACTACCAGATCGTCCTCACCAAAGCGGACGCGGCGACTGACGCGGATCTCGCGGCACGCGTCAGCGCGACGCAACCGGCGCTCGACGAGCACCCCGCGGCGCATCCGGAGGTGCTCGTAACTTCCGCGCGCAGCGGCAGCGGCATTCCAGAGCTGCGCGCCGCCATGGCGCGGCTCATCAAGGAGCGCGGCGCAGGTTAGGTCGGAAATGCCATTCTGCGCTTTGCTAATCAGCCCAGGCTCGGTAAAAGTCCCAGCGACAATTGCTGCCCGCGGCACGGCCGCCGGTTGCCGGAAAACTTCGCGATGAACATTTCGCCGCACGATATCGCCCGCGTTCTGTCGGAAGCGCTGCCGCACATGCAGCGCTACGACGAGGAGACTGTGGTCGTGAAATACGGCGGCCACGCCATGGGCGAGGAGGACATGGCGCGCAGCTTTGCCCGCGACGTCGTGTTGATGGAGCAGACCGCCATCAATCCCGTGGTCGTGCACGGGGGCGGCCCGCAGATCGGCGAGATGCTCAAGCGGCTCGGCATCAAATCGGAATTTGCCGGGGGCTTGCGCATCACCGATGCCGCGACGATCGAGATCGTCGAAATGGTGCTTGCCGGCTCGATCAACAAACAGCTCGTCGGGTTCATCAACGAGGCCGGCGGCAAAGCCGTGGGATTGACCGGCAAGGACGGCAACATGGTGATCGCGCGCAAGGTGAACCGCGCCGTCATCGATCCCGGTTCCAACATCGAAAAAATGGTCGACCTCGGCTTCGTCGGTGAACCCGACAAGATCGATACCACCGTTCTCACGCAGATCCTCGGCCGCGAACTCATTCCGGTCCTGGCACCGCTCGCGGCCTCCGCCCAAGGCGGAACCTACAATGTCAATGCCGACACCTTTGCCGGCGCGATCGCAGGCGCGCTCAAAGCCAAGCGGCTGCTCTTGCTCACCGACGTTCCGGGCGTGCTCGACAAGTCCAACACCTTGATCAAGCAGCTCTCGCCCGACGACGCGCGCGAGCTGATCGCCGACGGCACCATATCGGGCGGGATGATTCCGAAGGTCGAGACCTGTATCTATGCCCTCGAGGCGGGCGTCGAAGGCGTGGTGATCCTCGACGGCAAAGTTCCGCACGCAGTATTGCTCGAGCTCCTCACCGATCACGGCGCCGGCACGCTGATGATGCGCTGACCGTTCGATTGCGTTCGCGATGCGCTTCCCTCCCCGCGGAGCGCACGGAACCCCCGTCAGGCCCCTGTAAGGTCGGCCGGGAATTCTGAACAAACTGTCATCAAATGTGCGACGTGCGCGGCGAAACCTGCACGCCGGCTCGGGCGTTTATTGTAACGACGGATTCAGGAGGGTGCGATTCAGGAGGGTGCCATGTTCCAATCGAGCACGCGCATCGCGGCAATTTCCATCATCTGCGCTGCAATGGCGACGACCGCGGCGGCGCAACCGCATAAGGGAGGAGGAGGCCCAGCGCCGGGACCGCACGCCGGCCCCGCGCCCGCAGCGCCCGCCCCGCACGCGGCACCTGCCCCGCGTGCCGCGCCGGCTCACGTCGCGGCGCCAGCGCCACGTGCTGCGCCAGCGCCCCACGCTGCGCCGGCACCACATGTCGCGGCGCCCCGGCCGGCGCCAACACCGCGCTCTGCGCCGCAGCACGCGCCTCCGTCCTCCGCGTCGCGCGCGGCGCAAGCGCCGCGTCCTGCGCCGCAGCATCTCGCGCGTCCGTCCGGCGGCGCAGCTTCGGCCATGGCGCGGCACACGCCGACGCCGCGGAGCTCTGCGGCTCCCGCCCAAAAGCCGCAAGTGAGCGGCCGCAATGTCGGCAGCCGCGCGGGCGCAAGAGTTGCCCAGCCCAGCCAGCGGCAAAATCTGGCACCGCAGGCTGGCGCGGGCGGCGCTACCGCAACAGCACCGTCCACCTCCGGGCACGGCGGCCGCAACGTCGCGCCACAGCAAAACGTTGCTCCGCAACAAGGGGTCGTTCAGCAGAACCAGGCGGGCCGCACCGCTCCACAACAACAAAACGTGGCTCCGCAACAACATGCGGTTCAGCAGAATCAAGCGACGCGCGCGGCTCCACAGCAAGGCGGGGCTGCGCAAGCCGTGATTCCGCAGAATCAAGTGAACCGCATCGTTCCGCAGTCGGCGACCCGCGCCCGCGCGGCCAGTGACCCGCGCGCCTTCTCCGGCGGCGTTTTGCGCAACCAGAGTTTTGCGAGCATGGCCGCCACCCGCGATCCCAGCGCGCGCACGCTGGCGAACTCGACATTCCAGGGCCGCTTCTTCAACCCGCAATGGCGGCGGCATAGCGCGTTTCCGATCGTGATCGGATTTATCGGCCCGCTGTTCTGGCCTTACGCCTACGACGACTTCGTCGACTACACCTTCTATCCGTATGCGTATGACACGTTCTGGCCCTATGCCTACGACGACTTCTACGACGGCATGTTCGGCACCTACGCGTACGGCTATGGCGGCACCTACGCGTCGGTCGAGCCGTCGAGCGGCTACGGCGGCGCTTACGCTCGCGGCGATTACGCGCGCGGCCGTTCCGGTCGGGCGGGGTCGGTTGCGAGAGGCGCCGCGGCCGGCCGCAGCGTCGAAGCCGACCTCTGCAGCGGGCAGACCGCAGGGCTGACGGATTGGCCAATCGAGCGGATCGCACAGACGGTCGAGCCGAACGACGCCCAGCGCGCCATCCTCGACGAACTCAAAAACGCGACCGCGCAGGCGCTCGACCAGCTCAGGGCAGTCTGCCCGACGGCGCTGCCGAGCACGCCGACGGGCCGGATCGAGGCCATGGGCCAGAGGCTCGACGCCATGCTGGCGGCGGTGCGAACCGTGCGGCCGGTGATCGAGAAGTTCTACAACTCGCTCAATGACGAGCAGAGGGCGCGCTTCAACGCGCTCAGCCCCGACAACGGCGATCAGCAGCAGGCGCAGCGCGATTTGACGCAAGTCTGCAACGCACGCGCCTCGGGCATCGCCAGCTTGCCAGTGGAGCGGATCGAACGCGCGCTGGGGCCCAATGAGGCACAGGAGAGCGCGCTGAAGCAACTACAGGACGCCACGGCGCAAGCATCCAATTTGTTGAGCTCCGACTGCCCCACCTATCGCGCGCTAACGGCGGTCGGCCGCCTGCAAGCGATGGAGGAACGGCTCGATGCCATGCTGCGCGCGGTGCAAACCGTGCAGCCGGCGCTCGAGACGTTTTATGCATCGCTCAGCGATGAGCAGAAGGAGCGCTTCAATCGGCTCAGCCCGTCACAGGGTTAACGCCGCATCCGTTCTTCCCCGCGTAGGCGCGGACCCAGTCCCTCCTGGATTCCCGCTTTCGCGGGGATGAACGGAGATCTCCGGCGACCGAATATGGAGCGGCTATTCCGCCGCGATGCGCACTTCGGGGGCGGCTGAACGTACCTCGGCGTCGACGTGGTTTTCGTACTTGACGAAGTTCTCCTGAAACATGCGCACCAGCTTGCGCGCGGTTTTGTCGAACGCCGCTTTGTCCTGCCAGGTCTTCATCGGATAGAGCAGGTGCGGCTCGACGCCGGGCACCGAGGTCGGAACCGCGAAGCCGAAATATGGATCGGTGCGGAAGTTCACGCCCTTGAGCGAGCCGTCGAGCGCGCCGGTAACCAGCGCGCGCGTCGCCTTGATCGGCATGCGCCGGCCGACCCCGTAAATGCCGCCGGTCCAGCCGGAATTGACCAGCCAGCAATCGACATTGTGCTTGGAAATGTAATCACGCAGCAATCTGCCGTATTCCGCAGGAGGCCGCGGGAGGAACGGCGCGCCGAAACAGGTCGAGAATTCCGGCTCAACTCCGACCAGACCCTTCTCCGTGCCGGCGACCTTGGCGGTGTAGCCGGAAAGAAAATGATACATCGCCTGTGCCGGCGTGAGTTTCGCGATCGGCGGCATGACCCCGAACGCGTCGGCGGTGAGGAAAATGATGTTCTTCGGGTGCCCAGCGCGTCCGGTGCGCGAAGCGCGCGGCATGAACTCGAGCGGATAGGCTGACCGCGTGTTCTCGGTCTTACTGTCGTCGTCGAAGTTGGGGATGCGCGTCTCGGGATCAAACACCACGTTTTCGAGCACCGCGCCGAAGCGGTTTGTCGCGGCGTAGATTTCCGGCTCCGCCTCCTCCGAGAGCTTGATGCATTTGGCGTAGCAGCCGCCCTCGAAATTGAATATGCCCTCGGGGCCCCAGCCGTGCTCGTCGTCGCCGATCAGGACACGGTTGGAATCGGCCGAGAGCGTGGTCTTGCCGGTGCCGGAAAGGCCGAAGAACAGCGCCACGTCGCCGTCCTTACCCACATTGGCCGAACAGTGCATCGGCATCACGCCCTGCGCCGGCAAATAAAAGTTCAATGTGGTGAAGACCGACTTCTTCATTTCCCCGGCATAGGACGAGTTGCCGATCAGAATGATCTTCTTGCTGAAGTCGATGGCGATGACGGTTTCGCTGCGCACCCCATGGCGCTTCGGGTCGGCCTTGAACGAGGGCAAATCGACGATAGTGAGTTCTGGAACAAAGTCCTCGAGTTCAGGCTCTACCGGACGGATCAAGAGCTGGCGAATGAAAAGAGAGTGCCAGGCAAGCTCCGTGAAAACGCGCGTTTTTATGCGGTACTTCGGATCGGCGCCGCCATAGAGGTCTTGCGCGTAAAGCGTTTTGCCGCGCGCATCGGCGATGAAATCGTCATAGAGCCGCTGAAAGTTTTCCGGCGTGATCTTGCGGTTGCCGCCCCACCAGACCGTATTCTCGGTCAGCGCATCAACGACCGTGTGCTTGTCCTTGGGGGATCGGCCGGTATGGGCGCCGGTTTCCGCGCACAGCGCACCGCCTTGCACAAGGGTGGCTTCGCGCCCGGCGACCGCGTGCTCGTAGAGCAGCGGCGCGGTATGGTTCCAGTGGATCGCCTTGAGGTCCTTGAAGCCAAATCGGTTGGCGCCATAGGCGCTGTTCCGAAAACCCGTTTCCTGCACGAAAGACCTCCACGACGCAGTCCGCTGCCGCCGGACCTACTCCCCGTCGCCTATATAAGCATTGATGATAGCGCCCGCCGGACGATCCCGCGACCATAAATGACGAGCAGGGACTGTCAAATGCTGCGGCGCAACACCGTGCCTCTCATTCGGCGAAGTTGAACGGCGCATCGCGCCTGTGTAACGGCAAGCGGCTCTTACGCCGCGCGCCGCGCCTCCTCAACCATTTGCTTGAGCATCTGGCGCAGAGCGTTCGGCGCGCCCACACGTTGCGGGAACGAAAGGCGCAATGCGGTACGCTCCAACTGCAGTTCCAGACCCTCGGGGTCGCAACCCGCACAGCGCCATTGCCCGTCGGGAGCACCGAGGAGCGTGGTGGCAAAAAGGCGCACCGCGTCTGCGTGGTCGCGGTTCATGTGCGCAACAATTTCCGGCTCGGCGGCGATGAGCTCGGCGGCATCGCCGGTCTCGGTCAAAATATCCCGCGGCTTGAGATCGACGATACGGCCAAACCCGGCGACGAGATGCACGCCTTTGAGCGTAATCCGGTAGAAGGCGAAATCGGCGAAATCCGCGAAGCCTTCCGACTCCGGTTGGCGCTCGAGATAACGCCGCCGCGCATCAGGCTCTTTGGTAGCAGCGGCGGTCCCTATGAGCATGATGCGGGCGCCTTGCAGGGGATCGCCCGGCTTGCGCTCATCGATCATCAGCGAGACGCGCGGGTCGGCGAGAATGTTCTTGGAGTGCACGGCAAGGCGGGAGATCAATAGAAGCGGCGCACCGTCAGCCGCGGTCGCGACGTTCACCAACGAGCAGTAAGGGTCGCCGAAGCCCTGCATCAGCGTCGCCAAGGCCGCCGAGCGGGCCTCGCGCAACAGCTTCTTGGCGGCGAGGGCAGGCTCAAAATTCGCGGTCGCTTGCATTTGGCGTCTCCGGTAAAGGATGGTACCAAGCGCTCCCGGCCCGACGAAGCCAGGGAAAAAGCTCGATCGCGGCGCACGAACTTGAGCTTGGCGGTGAGCGCCGACGCGGGCTATGCTAACAAACCCCTTGACGAATCACGCCTTTGTCAGGGATTCGCCACATTTCGGCCGTGCTTTGGGGGCTTCAAGTCTCCAGGGCGGATGCAGGGATAGGGGCTATGCCGACCATCGCTCTCGTCGATGACGATCGCAACATCTTGACCTCGGTCTCGATCGCGCTCGAGGCCGAAGGTTACCGGATTATGACCTATACCGACGGCGCCTCCGCGCTCGACGGCTTCAAGACATCGCCGCCCGATCTCGCCATTCTCGATATCAAGATGCCGCGCATGGACGGCATGGAGACCTTGCGGCGGCTGCGCCAGAAGTCCGACATGCCCGTGATCTTCCTCACCTCAAAGGACGAGGAGATCGACGAATTGTTCGGCCTCAAAATGGGCGCCGACGATTTCATCCGCAAGCCATTCTCGCAGCGCCTCCTGGTCGAGCGCGTCAAAGCGATCCTGCGCCGTTCGGCACCGAAGGACGGCAGCGCGCCGAAAGAGGGCGACACCACCAAGGTGCTCGAGCGGGGCCTGTTGCGCATGGATCCCGAGCGGCACACCTGTACGTGGAAAAACGAGCCGGTGACGCTCACGGTAACGGAGTTCCTCATCCTGCAGGCGCTGGCGAGCCGGCCGGGCGTGGTCAAGAGCCGCAACGCGCTGATGGATGCGGCCTATGACGACCAAGTCTATGTGGACGACCGCACCATCGACAGCCACATCAAGCGATTGCGCAAGAAGTTCAAGGGGACCGACGACGATTTCGATATGATCGAAACGCTCTATGGCGTCGGCTATCGGTTCAAAGAAATGTGACGTCAAGGGCGGCTTGGCGACCAGGCTCGACCGCCTAAGATCGGCGCCGGCGGGGCCTGGGATGGGGGCGCGCAACCGGCAGACCGACTGTGCTCAATCGAACGCCGGAGAGTTTCAAGACCGACCTCGCGCCGGAGCGGCCCGACGAGGAGCTATCACCGCTGACTAAAGGCGGGCGCTTTCCCCGCCTCGCGCTCCACGCCAGGCATCGCTTTGACGACCTACTGGCGTTTGCAAAAGCCACCCTGCAGCGCGCAGTGCGCTGGCAGCACAGCTCGCCTCTCCTTGTCCGCGTCAATCGGACCGAGCGCACGCTGGAGGACCTCACAACCGCTATCGAGCCGGAACGTCCCGATGAGCGGCCATTGGCCCTCGCGCGGGCGGTGCTGCGCCGCTGCGGCGAACTCATCTCCGAACGCTGGCACCTCTTTGCCCGCGCAGCTTCTTTGAGCCTTCGCCGGCTCGATGAAACGCTGGAAAGCCTCAAGATCGAGCTCGAAAAAAAACAGCGCGAGGACGGCGCATCGCTTGCGAAAACTGGGCGACGGCGCTTCGCCGTCCTATTGCTGCAAAGCTGGCATCTTTTCGTCCGCGTCGCTTTTTCGAGCCTGAGCAGGCGGATCATTTTTCTCAACGTGACGGGTCTGCTCGCGCTCGTGATCGGCATTCTCTATCTATCGCAATTCCGAGCGGGCCTGATCGATGCGCGTATTCAGAGCCTGCTCGTGCAAGGCGAGATCATTGCCGGTGCTGTGGCCGCGTCGGCGACGGTGGAGACCGACACCATCACCATCGATGCCGAGCGGCTGCTCGATCTGCAGGCCGGTGAGAGCTACGGGCCATCCGAGGAGGCGCTGTCCGGGCTCGAATTTCCGATCAACCCCGAGCGCGTCGCGCCGGTGCTGCGCCGCCTTGTTTCGCCCACGAATACGCGCGCGCGCATCTACGATCGCGCCGGCGTTCTCATTCTCGACAGCCGCAACCTCTACGACGTGCTGCGCTTCGATCTGCCGCCGCCGCGACAGAAGCCCGGCGTGCTTGAGCGCGCCTACGTGACCATCCGAACCTGGGTCAGCCGCGGCACGCTCCCACTCTATCGCGAATTCGAACCACAGAACGGCAAGGGCTACGGCGAGGTCGCCAACGCCCTGCAGGGCTTCAAGTCCAGCATGGTGCGCATCAATGAGCGCGGCGAGGTGATCGTATCGGTCGCTGTGCCGGTGCAGCGCTTCCGCGCGGTGCGCGGGGCGATGATGCTCTCCACCCAGGGCGCCGACATCGACAACATGGTCGGGGCCGAGCGCGTCGCCATCTTCAAGATCTTCCTGATCGCCGCCGGGGTGATGGTAGTGCTCTCGTTCCTGCTTGCCGGCACAATCGCAGGCCCGGTGCGGCGGCTCGCGGAAAGCGCACAGCTGGTGCGCCGGCGGATTCGTTCCCGCGTCGAGATCCCCGATCTGAGTCACCGCCGCGACGAGATCGGTCACCTCTCGGGGTCGCTGCGCGACATGACCGCCGCGCTCTATAACCGCATCGAGGCGATCGAAAGCTTCGCCGCCGACGTGGCGCACGAGCTCAAGAATCCCCTCACCTCGCTGCGCTCGGCGGTCGAGACGCTGCCGCTTGCCAGAAGCGATGAAAGCCGCAACCGCCTTCTCGCCGTCATCCAGCACGATGTGAAACGACTCGACCGACTGATCTCCGACATTTCCGACGCCAGCCGGCTCGACGCCGAGATGCAACGGCACGAAGCGCAGCCGGTCAACGTCGCCAAGCTTCTCACCACCGTGGTCGGCGTGGCCAACGAACGGCACGACGATGGCGTCACTGTCACGCTGTATTTCGAAGGAGGCGGACCGGAGGCCTTCATCGTGCTGGGAAGCGACTCCCGCCTCGGGCAGGTGGTCGACAACCTGATCGATAATGCCCGTTCATTCTCGCCGCCGGGCGGGTCAGTGCGCGTCGCGTGCCGGCGGTTGAAGAGCCAGATCGAGGTCATTGTTGATGACGATGGCCCCGGCGTGCCCGACGAAGCAATCGAGAAAATCTTCGAACGCTTCTACACTCACCGACCGCACCAGCCCTTCGGACAGAATTCGGGCCTCGGGCTGTCCATCTCCAAGCACATCATCGAGGCGCATGGCGGCCGCATCCGGGCGGAGAACCGCGTTCGACCGGGTGCGGAGGGCGCGCCCGTGGCGCTCGGCGCACGTTTCACGGTACGGCTGCCGGCCATGTGATGGCGGCTGAGACTCCGACCGTGCACGCCTCTGCCGTGCTGGCCGGCGCGCGCGCCGTGCTCATCCGCGGGCCGGCGGGATCAGGTAAGTCACAACTGGCGCTGGCGCTCATTCAGGCGGCAGAAGCGGGCCTGCTTCGGTTCGCCCGCCTCATCGGCGATGACCGCCTTCACCTCGAAGCGCATCACGGGCGCCTTCTGGTCCGCCCAGCCGCCACGCTGGCGGGGTTGATCGAGGTGCGCGGGCTCGGCATTCGCCGGCTCGATTATGAGCCGGTGGCGGTCGTCGGTCTGGTGGTGGACCTGGCAGCCGAGGACGCGGAGCGCATGCCGACGATCGCCGACACGGTACTGCTCGGCATACCGGTGCGGCGGTTGGCCCTCGCGGCGGGTGCCGCCCCCCTTGCCTCAGTGCTTGCGCTCCTGCGCTCACCGGACGGTGATGTTAAACCTCGGTTATGATCCTTGCGCGCCGCAACGAGGGGATTGAAGTAAGCGCCCGGCGCTCACCTTCCGGGCGGAAGGGCCACCCGCCGGGCTGGCTCTATTGCAATGCAACACCATCCCCAAACCCTCGGAAAAGCCCTTGCGCAGGGGCTTAGGATCGTGATGATGGGCGCCCTTTCGTGCGGCGCAACCCCAGACGTGCCGGCGGGGAACTCGATGATCGGCCTCGTACTCGTCACGCACGGGCGCCTTGCCGCCGAGTTCCGCTCGGCCCTCGAGCATGTGGTCGGCCCGCAAAAGCAGATCGAAGCAGTGACCATCGGCCCGGACGATGACGTCGAACAGCGCCGCAAGGACATCATCGAGGCGGTCAAGCGCGTGGATAGCGGCGAAGGGGTTGCCATTCTCACCGACATGTTCGGCGGCACGCCCTCCAATCTCGCCATCTCGGTCATGGGGCGTCCGAAGGTCGAGGTTCTCGCCGGCATCAATCTTCCGATGCTGGTGAAGCTCGCCAAGGTGAGAGACGAATGTCCGCTGACCGAAGCGGTCGCGGCGGCCCAGGACTCCGGCCGCAAATACATCACCATCGCCAGTCGCGTTCTCACCGGCAAATGAGCGAATCGGCCGGCGAGTTTTCTTCCGCCCATGATTCGCCGGACGCGGCGTCCATTACCCGCGTGCTGCAAATCTGCAATAAAAAAGGGCTGCACGCGCGCGCCTCGGCGAAGTTCGTGCAGACGGTGGAGAAGTTCGACGCCGAGGTGAAAGTCAAGCGCGGACATGAGATCGTCGGCGGAACCTCGATCATGGGATTGATGATGCTTTCGGCCGGTCCCGGGACGACGATCACCGTCGAGGCGAGCGGGCGGGAGGCGGCTGAGGTCGTCGCCGCGTTGGCCGCGCTTGTGAGCGGGCGCTTCACGGAAGAGGAATAGAGCGCGACGCCCAACCTCGTCATGGCCGGGCTTGACCCGGCCGTCCATCGTCTTCGCAAAAGCTTCTCGCGAAGAATGATGGACGCGCGGCTCAAGCCCGCGGGTGACCCGTGCGTTTGTGGGTCGAGCCCCGGCCGCTGGTCGATCGCCTTCGCCGGGGCAGACCCGAACGCTCCGCCGGCTTCACGCCACCTTCTTTGCCAGCACCTTCGCGGCGGGCCGCAGGTCGGCCACCAGATTCCTGTACTCGCGTTCCTTGTCGGCCTCCTCCTCGATGCGCAGCAGCCAGGAGGGATGGATCGTGACGAAGGCGGCGGTCCCGTCGGCGAGGTGCAAGGTCTGCCCCCGCAGTTTGCTGATGGTGACCGAGCGTCCCAGGAGGCTGCGCGCGGCGGTCGCGCCGAGCGCGACAATGGCCACCGGCTTCACCAGCGCGCGTTCGGCGTCGAGCCAGATCTTGCAGCGCTCGATTTCATAAGCGTTGGGCCGCTTGTGCAGCCGCCGCTTGCCCCGCATCTCATGCTTGAAGTGTTTCACCGCGTTGGTGACGAAAACCTCGGTGCGGGGAATGCCTGCATCCGCCAGCGCCCGGTCGAGAACGCGCCCGGCGGGGCCGACGAACGGCTTGCCGGCGAGATCTTCCTTGTCACCGGGCTGCTCGCCGACGAGCATGACATGGGCGGACCTGCGCCCCTCCCCCGGCACCGCCTGCGTCGCGTGCTTGTAGAGCGGACAGCGCGTGCATTCGTTCTCCGCCTTGGCAAGCTCCGGCAGCGAAGTGATGGCCGGAGAAAGCTCGAGATCGAGCTGCGTTTTCTCTCGCATCGGGCGCTCCTGACCGATCGTCGCTCCCTGCCGCATCAACGCGCGCGGTATCCCGGCAGTTCGGCGGAGTGCAGATTCACATCCGGACTGGACATAAAGAAATCTTTATATCTTCGTTGCAGGCATCCGCACACCCTGCTATAGGAGCGCCAAGCGGCGGCCGGCCGGCGCGCCGCCAATTCCCAACCTCGTAAGGACGGTCATGACCGCTCAATCGAAAGCCGCCAAGAAAGCTGCCCCCGCCACGGCGGCTGCCGACTACGTGGTCAAGGACGTGGGCCTAGCCGAGTGGGGGCGCAAGGAAATCGCCATTGCCGAGACCGAGATGCCCGGCCCCATGGCGATCCGCGAGGAATACGGGCCCGAGCAGCCGCTGCGCGGCGCGCGCATCTGCGGTTCGCTGCACATGACGATCCAGACCGCCGTCCTGATCGAGACGCTCAAAGCGCTGGGCGCCGACGTACGCTGGGCCTCGTGCAACATCTATTCGACCCAGGACCACGCCGCGGCGGCCGTAGCAGCGAGCGGCACGCCGGTCTTCGCGGTCAAAGGGGAGACGCTCGAGGACTATTGGGACTACCAGCACCGCATCTTTGAATGGAGCGACGGCGGCACGCCCAACATGGTTCTGGACGACGGCGGCGATGCCACGCTTTTGATTCACCTCGGCCTGCGCGCCGAACGGGGCGAAACGAGCCTGATCAGCAAACCGGTCAACGAGGAAGAAGAAATCCTGTTCGCCGCCATCAAGAAGCGGTTGAAGGACAAGCCCGGCTGGTACAAGCGCAATGCCGAGGCGATCAGCGGCGTGACCGAGGAAACGACGACCGGCGTTCACCGGCTCTACGAGATGCAGAAGAAAGGCGCATTGCTGTGGCCGGCAATCAATGTGAACGACAGCGTGACCAAATCGAAGTTCGACAACCTTTACGGCTGCCGCGAATCGCTCGTCGACGGGATTCGCCGCGGCACCGACGTGATGATGGCAGGCAAGGTGGCCATGGTCGCCGGCTTCGGCGACGTCGGCAAGGGCTCGGCCGCCTCGCTGCGGCAGGCCGGCTGCCGCGTGCTCGTCTCCGAGGTCGATCCGATCTGCGCGCTGCAGGCGGCGATGGAAGGCTACGAGGTCACGACCATGGAGGACGCGGCGCCGCGTGCCGACATTTTCGTCACGGCCACCGGGAACCTCGACGTCATCACGCTCGAGCTCATGCGCAAGATGAAGGAACGGGCGATCGTCGCCAATATCGGGCATTTCGACAGCGAGATCCAAGTCTCGGCGCTGCGTAACTTCAAGTGGCACAACGTGAAGCCGCAGGTGGACGAAATCGAATTCCCGGACGGCAAGCGCATCATCCTTTTGTCCGAGGGACGCCTGGTGAACCTCGGCAATGCCATGGGCCATCCGAGTTTCGTGATGTCGTCTTCGTTCACTAACCAGACGCTTGCGCAGATTGAGCTGTGGACCAATCCGAAGAAGTACGAGAAGAAAGTTTACACGCTACCGAAGCACCTCGACGAGAAGGTCGCGCGGCTGCACCTCGCCAAGGTCGGCGCCAAGCTGACAAAAATGTCTGACAAGCAAGCCCAGTATATCGGTGTGCCCGTCGAGGGGCCGTATAAATCGGACCATTACCGGTACTGAGGATTTCCCAAGCCCGTCGCTGCTCGTTAGATTACGACGGGCGAGCGCCACATCGCCCCTCTCCCGCTCGCGGCGGCCCCGCTAGTGTGAATGCTGCTTGTCTGCCAATGCCGCCCCGCTTGGCAGAAAGACAGCAACTTCCGGAGACAGTCTCGACAGATGCACAAGATCGCCTGCCTGCCCGACGATGCCCAGCTTTCTATCGAGGCCGGGGAAACGATCCTCGAAGCCTCCCTTCGTGCCGGTGTTCCGCATGCTCATGCTTGCGGGGGTCGGGCGCGCTGTTCGACGTGTCGAATAGGGATTCTGGAAGGCCTGGAGTACTGCAGTGAAAGAACTGAGCAGGAGCGCGCGATTGCCGGCCCACTACGCTTCGGGCCGGAGGTTCGGCTCGCATGCCAGACTAAGGTCTCAGGTAATCTGAAATTGCGCCGCCTGGTGCTGGATGAGACCGATCTCGAGATCACGAGTCAACTCGCAAAGCCGCGGCTTGGGCGCTGCGGCGAGAGCAAGACGCTCGCCGTGCTCTTCTGCGACATCCGGGACTTCACCAATCTTTCACAGCAGCTTTCGCCTTATGACCTGATGTTCGTCCTGAACCGGTATTTTTTTCACATGGCCGACGCGATAGAGCGTAACGGCGGCCACATCGAGAAATTCATCGGCGATGCGATCATGGCGATTTTTGGCATTGACGATGCGCCGGACATGCCTGTGCGCGCCATAAAAGCAGCGATCGACATGCTCAGCGCGGCGGACCGCATGAAGCATTACATGAAGACGATGTACGACGTCGATTTCGACGTCGGCATCGGTCTTCATTACGGTGACGCAGTGATAGGCACCGTCAGCGGCGGCAGAGAGGAACGTCTCACGGCCATCGGCGAAACCGTAAACGTTGCGAGCCGCATCGAGGGCGCCAACAAGGAGGCCGGCACGCGTCTGCTGATCTCCGAGGCGCTCTACCGGCAGACCGAAAAGGAGGTGGAAGTCTCCGACTTCGTGCGCGTGCGACTGCGCGGCACCAACGAGCGCATGTCGCTCTACGAAGTCATTCGTTTGACCCCGGAAGCCGAAGCTCGGCTCAGCGCTCAAGATCGACGCGAGACGATGCGTTTCGCGGGCCGTGAATGGACGCGCCTGGCCGGCGAGGACGAGATAGCGGACGGCGCGCGGCGGGTTTTCGAGTTCGAGGCGTTCGACCTTGTCGTTCTACGCAAGGGCGAGAAGTACTTCGCTTGCAACAATTCCTGCCCCCATATGCATCTGCCGTTCTTCGAAAAAAGGGATGCGACCGAGACGGGCATAATAATCAAGTCGCCTACCGGGCGAGAGATTCCGCGCGACAGCCGTGCGACCGACGATCTTGGTCTCGTGTGCCGCTGGCACGAAACCTGTTTCGATTTGCAGACGGGCGAGGCTCGCAATTGGGCCCCCAGCCTACAAGCCGACGGCACGTCGAAAGGGTGGGAATTCATCGGCGATGTTTCGAAAAACCGCACACCGATAAAGCCATTGCCTTGCCTCGTGAAGGACGGCTTCCTGTGGGTGGCGCTGGTTTAATCGGATTGCAATCACGCTGGGAAATACTGTAAGCGAGAACGTTGTGCGGGTTGCGCTAGCCGTAGCACCGGACGCAATTTAGGGTCGGATGGCGAGCCAGCCTGTCGGTTCGGACATTCAAGTGTTGCGTGGCGGGACCGTATTGACGATAGTCAGAGCGGCTCACCCAATTTCATGCGTGGTCAAATAATGAAAAACGGAAATCGGAAAGGCCGCAACACAATCGAGAATTAATGCACACCAAGAGCATCGCGGGAGAGATCGGTCTTCCGACGCCGAAGGAGCAACCGCCCCGGAAACTCTCAGGCAAAAGGACCGCGGTGGACTGACGTGCTCTGGAAAGTGGCGCGCCTTGCGCCCGCCGACGGGATAACGTTCTCAGGCAAACAAACAGAGGGGGCACCGAAACAGCGGCTCAATTGCCGTAGTAGGGTGCTCCAATGTGGTCTGATTCTTCCCCTCTTTATTTTCGATTGGCGCCGTCGGCGAACCAGCGGAGGCGCGTGTGAGCGAAGCTCATCAGCCGACGCCACTCCTACGTACGCCGCTCTATAGCTTCCATATCGAACGCGGCGCGCGAATGGTCACGTTCGCGGGCTATGAAATGCCTGTGCAATATCCCGGCGGTATTCTGACCGAGCATCTGCATACGCGTGCTGCCGCTGGCTTGTTCGACATTTCGCATATGGGGCAGATCGCGCTGCGGCCCAGGTCGGGACGCCTGGAAGATGCCACTCGCGCGCTCGAAAAGCTGGTCCCCATTGATGTCATGGGCCTCGCGGAGGGACGGCAGCGCTATGCGATGTTCACGAACCAAGCCGGCGGGGTTTTGGACGATCTGATGGTTGCAAATCGCGGCGATCATCTGGCGCTCGTCGTCAACGCCGCTTGCAAGATCACCGACCTGGCGCACCTACGTCAGCATCTTGGAGAAGTCTGCAGGATCGATCCTCTGCCAGATCGTGCGCTGATTGCGTTGCAGGGTCCGCTGGCCGAAGCAGTGCTGTCGCGCCTCGCGCCCGCCATCACCACCATGCGTTTCATGGACGTGTGCACGACACCTATCCTTGGCGCAAACTGCGAGGTTTCGCGATCCGGGTATACCGGCGAAGACGGATTCGAGATCAGTATCCCAACCGATCGCGTTGAAGCAATTACGCGTGCGGTGTGTAAGGACAATTCGGTGATGCCGATCGGTCTTGGCGCGCGGGATAGCCTGCGACTGGAAGCCGGACTTTGTCTCTACGGGTCCGATCTCGATCCGGCCACGACGCCGGTAATGGGCTCACTCGAATGGGCAATTCAGAAAGTCCGGCGTACTGGCGGATCGCGAGCGGGCGGATTTCCCGGCGCAGAGGTCATTCTACGGCAGTTGACGGATGGCGCACCACGGCGCCGCATCGGACTGAAAGGCGAGGATCGAGTTCCTGTGCGCAGCGGCGCGAAGCTCTACGCGGACGATATTGCGGCGAGGGCGATCGGCATCGTCACATCCGGCGGCTTTGGGCCGACTGTGCAGGCACCCATCGCAATGGGTTACGTCGACAAGGAGTTCGCAACGAGCGGCAAGCGGATTTTCGGCGAGGTACGCGGCAAGCGAGTTGCATTGAGAGCCTCCGACCTGCCGTTCGTTCCCCAGCACTATAAACGCAATTGAACCGAGGAGACGCAATCGCGATGTTGAAGTTCACAGAAGACCACGAATGGCTCCGTGTCGAAGGCGACATTGCCACGGTGGGCATCACGGCCTACGCGCAGGACCAGCTCGGCGATTTGGTCTTTGTCGAGTTGCCGGCTCCCGGAGCACGACCCGAAAAGGGAGCACCAGCCGCGGTCGTCGAATCCGTCAAGGCTGCCTCGGAGGTTTATGCGCCGGTGAGCGGCGAAATCACCGAGATCAATCAAGCCATTGTCGATGACCCGGCGCTGGTGAACCGCGATCCGATGGGCAAGGGTTGGTTCTTCAAAATTAAGATTTCTGATCTGGCCGAGCTCGACCGCCTACTCGATGAGAAAACCTATCAGGCGATGATCGCTTGACGCATTCACTGCAACGAAGCGCAACCACGCAGAAGGCGACGATGATGTTCACCAGAACGACCGATTTCGATCCGAGCGATTTTTCAGGTCGGCATATTGGACTGTCACCCACCGACATCCGCGAAATGCTCTCGGTTATCGGAGTATCCAATATCGAGGAATTGATTTTAGAAACAGTTCCCGACACGATTCGGCAGGCAGTCCCGCTCGCGCTCGCCGCGGGAATTTCGGAAACGGAAGCGCTGCAGAAACTCCGCATCATCGCTAATAAGAACAAGGTTTTCACGTCTCTGATTGGCCAGGGGTATTACGGGACGATCCTCCCCCCGGTAATCCAGCGGAACATCCTTGAAAATCCCGCCTGGTATACGGCCTATACGCCCTACCAGCCCGAGATCAGCCAAGGGCGGCTTGAGGCCCTGCTGAATTTTCAAACCATGATCTCCGAGCTCTGCGGGCTCGAGATTGCGAATGCCTCGTTGCTCGATGAGGCGACCGCCGCCGCGGAAGCAATGGCGATGGCGCGCCGCGTGGTGAAATCGCGGGCGAACGCCTTTTTCGTCGATGCCGAATGTCATCCGCAAACAATTGCGGTGGTGCGCACACGCGCCGATCCGCTGGGTTGGATCATCAAAGTCGGCGATCCGACGAAAGAGCTCGAGCCGGCCGAAGTATTCGGCGCTCTGTTGCAATATCCGGCAACCTCCGGAGAGATCCGGGACTTTCGCACCGTCATTTCAGCGCTGCAGGCGGCCGGCGCCAGCGCTGTGATAGCAACCGATCCGCTCGCGCTGACACTGCTCACTCCCCCCGGGGAACTGGGGGCGGACATCGCCATCGGATCCACTCAGCGCTTTGGCCTGCCGATGGGCTATGGCGGTCCGCACGCTGCCTTCATCGCAACGAAGGACGCCTACAAGCGCGCGCTTCCTGGCCGCATCGTCGGCGTGTCAGTCGATTGCCGCGGTCGCCCCGCCTACCGGCTTGCTTTGCAGACTCGGGAGCAGCACATCCGCCGCGAAAAGGCGACCTCCAACATCTGCACGGCGCAAGTTCTGCCGGCGGTGATCGCATCCATGTATGCGGTCTATCACGGGCCCGATGGTCTCAAGCATATCGCGCGCAACGTGCATCACACCGCCCTAACATTGGCCAAAGGCCTGGCGCGACTCGGCTGGCGTGTGCAGCAGGCCGCTTTCTTCGATACCGTCACAATCCAGGTGGGCGCGCTTCAATCAGAAATTCTGAGAAATGCCGAGTTGAACGCGATCAATCTTCGTAGGATCGGCGCTGGCGCGGAGGCCCGCATCGGCATCAGTTGCGATGAAACCACGACGCCGGCGGTGGTCGAGGCAGTGTGGTGGGCATTCGAGTGCCAGGGTAAAGCTCGGGGCGCGAGTCCGTCGTTCGCCGAGGTCAGCACGCAAGCGAACAACCTGATTCCATCGCCGCTTGCCCGTCGTAGCAACTTCCTGAGGCACCCGGTCTTCCATCTCTATCGCTCAGAAACGGAAATGCTGCGCTACATGCGACGCCTTTCCGATCGCGACCTCGCCCTCGATCGCAGCATGATCCCGCTCGGCTCCTGCACGATGAAACTCAACGCGACGGCCGAAATGACACCCATCACGTGGCCCGAATTTGCCAGCATTCACCCTTTTGCGCCAACGGACCAAGTCGAAGGCTATGCAGAGCTGATCGCAGATCTTTCCGCCAAGCTTTGCGAGATCACCGGCTATGACGCGATCTCGCTACAACCAAATTCTGGCGCACAGGGCGAATATGCCGGCTTGCTTGTCATCCGCGCCTATTATGCCAGCCGAGGCGAGCCGCAGCGCACCGTCTGCCTGATCCCATCGTCGGCCCACGGCACCAATCCGGCATCCGCGCATATGGCCGGGATGGATGTTGTCGTGATCGGTTGTGACAGCGACGGCAATGTCGACCTCGGTGATTTGCGAGAGAAGGCCGAGCAATATTCGAGTCGTCTCGCCGCAGTTATGATCACTTATCCATCCACGCATGGCGTGTTCGAATCCGAAATTTGCGAAATTTGCAGAGTCATTCATGCCCATGGCGGACAGGTCTATCTCGACGGCGCCAATCTCAACGCGCAAGTCGGGCTGGCGCAGCCGGGAAGATATGGCGCTGACGTCGGCCATCTCAACCTTCACAAGACCTTTTGCATCCCGCATGGCGGGGGCGGCCCCGGCATGGGTCCGATCGGCGTGAAAAAACATCTTGTGCCTTTTTTGCCTGGTCATTCGGAACGGCCTGGCGGGCCCGCGCAAGTGGGTGCCGTCAGCGCCGCGCCGTTCAGCTCGGCGGCTCTCTTGCCGATTTCGTGGGTCTACATGGTCATGATGGGCGGCAATGGCCTGCTCGCCGCGTCACAAGTTGCGATCTTGAACGCCAATTACGTCGCGCAGCGGCTGAAGGACCACTACGCGCTGCTTTACAAGGGGCCGCATGGCCGCGTCGCACATGAATGCATCATAGATACGCGCCCATTCAAGGACAGCGCATGGGTTTCAGTCGAAGACATCGCTAAGCGACTGATCGACTATGGATTCCATGCGCCGACAATGAGCTTTCCCGTAGCCGGCACCCTTATGATCGAACCCACGGAATCTGAATCGAAGGCTGAGCTCGACCACTTCTGCGAAGCCATGATTTCAATTCGATCGGAGATCTCGGCGATCGAAAAAAAGGCAATGGATTCTGAGAACAACGTCCTCAAAAATGCGCCGCATACCGTTTTCGACCTCATTGATGAAGACTGGGATCGCCCTTACCCGCGTGCGCTCGCATGCTTTCCGGTCAAGCGGCTGCTACGCGATAAATATTGGTGCCCCGTGAACCGCGTAGACAATGTCTATGGCGACCGGCATCTCGTTTGTTCGTGCCCGCCCATGGAAAGCTACCAGTCAGCGGCGGAATGATGTCAGCGGCTTCAAGCCGAACGCCCCGATCCTCGCGATTGAGTTCGGCACATTGAACCGTTAGTTTTGCGTTTGCAGAGAGCGCAGCTGGGGCAAAAATCTTGCGAGGCCGGATCGTCCTTGCCGTCATTTTTTTGGCGGCGTTCATTCTCTTGTTCCGCCTTATCCTCCTCGCGGGCGAATTGGACGCGATTGTCACCGCGGCGCAATTCGAAGCGGGCGCGCGAGAATCACACCACGCTGCGCGCGTTCCTGCATCCCATGCCGAAAGGCGCCGACCTGCACACACATCTCTCCGGCGCGGTCTATGCGGAGCGCTTCCTCGCCTGGGGCGCGCAGGAAGGGTTTTGCGTTGATGTCGAGAAGGTCGTGCTGGCGAAGCCGCAGTGCGACCGGGCGGGGGCACGGCCACTGTCCGACGCCATGCGCGACCAAAAATTTTATGACCGCCTCGTCGATGCGTTCTCGATGCGCGACTTCCTGCCGACGCCCGCCCTTCCCGCAGGCCGCGACGAATTCTTCGCGGTCTTCGACCGGTTCGGAACGGTGTCCGGCTCACGTTTCGTCGACATGACGGTCGACCAGCTCAAGCTCTATGACAGCCAGAACGTGCAGTACGTGGAGTTCATGACCTCGGCCTATTGCCCGAACGATCGCGGGAAATTCGTCGCCGCCGTCGCCGCTGCGAGCGACGACGCAGCCAAGCTCGCGGCGCTCGAGGCGAGCGGGCTTGCCGAATGCGTGGCGGGCAAACGCCGCGGCCGGTGGTGGTCGAGATCAGCCTCACCAGCAACGACCTGATCCTGGGCGTGCGCGGCAAGGACCATCCGTTCCCCGTCTATCTGGCCGCCGGCGTGCCGGTGGTACTCTCAACGGATGATGCGGGCGTCTCGCGCATCGATCTCACCAACGAATACTTTCGCGCGGTACGCGATTACGGGCTGGGCTATGCGCAGCTCAAGGCGATCGCCCGCAATTCGTTGAGCTATTCCTTCCTCGCCGATAACCAAAAGCGCGATCAGCTCGAGCGCTTCGAGCACCGCTCCGCCGAATTCGAGCACGCCGTGGCAAGTCGGCAATCGCCGTTCAGCAAGGCCGTTGCGCTGATCAAGGCCGCAGTCATCGCGCCTCCCTGACACCGGGACAATCGGCGGGCAGTTCGCTGCGCGGCGTCTCCTTCTGCCGTGGCGGGATGGTGACGAGCAGATAGCGCGCGGGCTTGCCGTCGACGCCGAGATAATTTCGGGACACCTCGATCTCCGTCTGCTTGCCGGGAGGAGAACAGCGCGCCCGCCGCATCGCGGCGTTGGCGCACCAATCTGCGCCCGATCCTCGAGCCGGACAAAGCAACGCGATGCCATCACGCGCGATGCGCTCCTCCACCGCCGGCGAGACCGTGCTATCGAGCACGTGCACCGCAAGCGGATGGCTGCGCATATAAAAGGTCACGCCATCGGTGAACTCGTCAAAACCGCCGAAGAAACGCAGCGGCGCGTCGGTGGTCTCGCGCCACAGCCGTTCGATTGGTTCCGCCAGAACGGAGGCATGGACGGAGCCTGGCGGGGGACCCGCGCGGTGGATGACAAAGGCGACGGCAGGCGCCGCCGCCACCATGACGACGGGCAACGCCACCGCAACCGTGAGGACGCGAACGGCGTCGCGACGCGCGAGTGCGACGAGCGGCGATGACAGCAGCATGACAGGCAACAAGGTGAAAGCCGACATCGACCACAGCGATACCAGCCGCACCCCGGCTAACGGCGCGATCGCGGCGGGGGTCAGCAGCACCGCCCAAAACGCGGCCGCCGCAAAGCGGCGTTGCGGCGCCGGCGGCCATGCCATGTCCTTGACGGCTGCGCCGCTCGGCCGCGCCATGAGCAGCACGAGCAGGAGCGGCAGCGCGACATAGGCGATGCTGCCCGCGAGATAACCGAGCGAGGCGGCGAGCGTCGACTCGAACGAACCTTCCCCGTGCAAGGTGACCGCATAGGAGAACGGAGCAAAGCCGCTCCCAATCAGCCAAGCGAGGTGCGGCGCGAGCGCGAGCGCCCCCACCGCGATCGTCACCCAAGGCACCGGCGAGGAGAAATAGGTGGCGCGGCGGCGGTCGATGAGCGCGGCAATGCCGAGCCCGATGAGCAGCACGATCGACCAGTATTTGCCGTACATTGCCGCCGCCGCGAAAAGGCCGGCGAGCGCGGCGTCGAACACGCGGCGCGTCTCGAACGAGCGCAGAAACCACAGCGTGGTCGCCGCCCACAACGGCAGCAGGATCGTGTTCACGTTGAATTTGAGGCCGTGGAAATTGAAGAACGGCACCAGCGTGAGCAGCGCGAGACCCACGACGCGCTTTTCGCCATCGAGAAATCGCGCCGAGACGCGCCACGCGATCCACAGCGCAAAACCGACATTCGCCATCGCCAGCAGGTAGTAGGCCCAGTCGGCGGTGGGAAAGACGCTGAACCAGGCGCGCACCACGACCATCGCCAGCGGCGGGTGCTTGGGATAGCCGAAGGAGAGCTCGCGGGAGAGCGCGAACTGCTCCGACATATCGGCGTGAATGTCCTGGCTGCTCTTGGCGATCGCCCCGTAAAGCGTCCAGAGCGCCACATAGCTCAGCAGAACGGCGACGACCGTGCGCTCGCGCCGGGCGGGATCGGCGAGCGCATCGAGCAGCCGCTCGATCACGGCGAGGCGGCGGCGCCCGCTCTGCGTCATGGCCGTCATTGCAAGCACCCGATCTATCCGGGCGGCAGCCTATGGCACGACGTACCTTGGAGGTCCATATCAAGTCCGCCATTGCTTTGCCGCATCCGGCGGCGATGCTAGAAATTGCTTCGGAAGAGGCCAGGGAAGATCCTATGTGCCGGTGGATTGCATATCGCGGCGAAACGATCCCGCTGGAACAATACGTCACCGCCCCCGCTCACTCGCTGGTGGTGCAGAGTCAGCGCGCGCTGGAATCGACCGCCGCCACCAACGGTGACGGGTTCGGCATGGGGTGGTACGGGGAACATCCAGAGCCCGGACTCTATCGCGAGGTGCGTCCGGCCTGGTCGGACGAGAATTTGCGCTATCTCTGTCGACACATCCAATCGCATCTCTATTTCGCGCATGTGCGCGCGGCGACCGGCACGCCGATCACGCGGCCGAACTGCCATCCGTTCGCCTGCGGCCGCTGGCTGTTCATGCACAACGGAATCATCGGCAACTGGGCACGCTTGCGGCGCCGGGCCGAAGCGCTCATTCCCGACGAATTCTACGGCTCTCGCATCGGCACCACCGATTCGGAAGCGGTATTTCTCGCCATTCTCGGCGCCGGCGGCGACAAGGATCCGGTCGGCGCCACCGCGCGCGTGCTCACCAGCCTGACCGAGATGGTCAGCAGTAAGGGCTATCATGAGCCGCTGCGCTTTACGGCGGCGCTCGCCAACGGGCACGATCTTTATGCCTTCCGCTACGCCGCCAATGACCAAGCCAATTCGCTCTATTATCGCGAGTCGGGCGACAACGTGGTGATCGTGTCGGAGCCACTCGATGCCGACCGGGTCCGTTGGAAGCAGGTGCCGCCCGGCCGTGTGATCGTGGCCCGCGAGGGAGAACGGGTGGCGATAGAGCCGTTCCTGGCGGAGCAGCGGGTCGCGGCGGAGTGATGCGGTTCCGGGTCCCGATTCGTCATGCGCGGGCTTGACCCGCGCATCCATCTTCTTACGAAGAGGGATGGATTGCCGGGTCAAGCCCGGCAATGACGGTGGACGGGTCTGCGCGGGCGCTCCGTCGGTATACTCGACAGGCGAGACCCCAGTCCTTGCCGCTCGCTGAGGCGGGTGCTAATCCGCGCGCCATGAATGCGGCCATCGAGAACATCCGCAACTTCGCGATCATCGCGCATATCGACCACGGCAAGTCGACGCTGGCCGACCGGTTGATCCAAGCGACCGGCGGGCTCACCGAGCGCGAAATGGTGGAGCAGGTGCTCGACTCCATGGACATCGAGCGCGAGCGCGGTATCACCATCAAGGCGCAGACGGTGCGGCTCAAGTACCGGGCGCGTGACGGCAAGGACTACGTGCTCAATCTGATTGACACGCCGGGCCACGTCGATTTCGCCTACGAGGTCAACCGTTCCCTCGCCGCCTGCGAAGGCTCGCTCTTGGTGGTAGACGCTTCGCAGGGAGTCGAGGCGCAGACGCTCGCCAACGTCTATCAGGCGATCGAGAACAATCACGAGGTCGTGCCTGTCCTCAACAAGGTCGACCTCCCCGCGGCGGAACCGGAGAAGGTGAAGCAGCAGATCGAGGACGTGATCGGGCTCGACGCTTCGAACGCGATCCTGATCTCGGCAAAGACCGGCCTCAATGTTCCCGACGTGCTCGAGGGCATCGTCACGCGGCTGCCGCCGCCCAAGGGCGACGGTGAGGCGCCGCTCAAGGCGCTCTTGGTCGACAGCTGGTACGACAGCTATCTCGGCGTCATCGTGCTGCTGCGCATCGTCGACGGCGTGCTCCGGCGCGGCCAGCGCATCCGCATGATGGGGAGCGGCGCCGCCTACGAGGTCGACCGGGTCGGCGTCTTCACGCCGAAGATGGTGGACGTCGACGAGCTCGGCCCGGGCGAGATCGGCTTTCTCACCGCCTCAATCAAGCAGGTCGCCGATACCCGCGTCGGCGACACCATCACCGACGACCGCAAACCGGTGAGCACGGCGCTACCCGGCTTCCGGCCAGCCGTTCCCGTCGTCTTCTGCGGCCTCTTCCCGGTCGACGCCGCGCAGTTCGAGGATTTGCGCGCCGCCATGGGCAAGCTGCGGCTTAACGACGCGAGTTTCACCTACGAGATGGAGACGTCGGCCGCGCTGGGCTTCGGCTTCCGCTGCGGATTCCTCGGCCTGCTGCATCTCGAGGTCATCCAGGAGCGGCTTGCGCGCGAGTTCAACCTCGACCTGATCGCGACCGCACCCTCGGTGATCTACAAGATCACGCTGACCAACGGAAACAAGCTCGAGATCCACAATCCCGTCGATATGCCGGATCCGGTACGGGTCAAGGAGATGGAGGAGCCGTGGATCCGCGCCACAATCATGACTCCGGACGAATATCTCGGCAGCGTGCTCAAGCTCTGCCAGGACCGGCGTGGGGCGCAGATCGACCTGACCTACGTCGGCAACCGCGCGATGGTGAAATATGACCTGCCGCTCAACGAGGTGGTATTCGACTTCTACGACCGTCTGAAATCCGTATCGAAAGGCTACGCATCGTTCGACTATCATCTCACCGACTTCAGGCCGGCGGATCTCGTCAAGATGCAAATTCTGGTCAACGGTGAGCCAGTCGATGCGCTCGCCATGCTGGTGCATCGCACGCGCGCGGAGAGTCGCGGCCGCGCGATGGTGGAAAAGCTCAAGGAGCTCATCCCGCCGCACATGTTCCAGGTGCCCATCCAGGCCGCGATCGGCGGCAAGATCATCGCGCGCGAGACGGTGCGTGCGTTGCGCAAAGACGTCACCGCCAAATGTTACGGCGGCGACGTGACGCGCAAGCGCAAGCTTCTGGAGAAGCAGAAGGAGGGCAAGAAGCGCATGCGCCAGTTCGGCAAGGTGGAGATCCCGCAGGAGGCCTTCATCGCGGCACTGAAGGTGGACGTGTGACGCCACGGCATCAATTGCTGACTCGTCATGCCCGGGCTTGGACCCGGGCATCCATCAAAAGAAACCCTTCATGCGAAGAGGATGGATTTCCGGGTCAAGCCCGGCAATGACGGTGGATGGATCAGTGCCAACGGCCGTCGGCGCCGTAGCTCTCACGTCCCGCCGCGTTCGAGATCGTGATCCGGCATCGCCACGAAGATCAGCACGGCGATGATGGTGATAACGAATCGGAAGGCACTCGGCACGCCGTTCCATTGCTGCGACTGCCACATGCCGAACCATTCCCCTGCGATCGACATGAATCCGACCTGCCACAGCAGAAACCCGAGCGTAAGGCCGAGGACGGCGAAGCTTTTGGCTCGATTGAACGTGGCGGCATCGGCGCGCAGGGCGCGCGCGAGCGCCGCCGCGCCGACCCAACACAGGAGCGCCGTTGCTGCCTGCGTCGCGATGATGAGCGCGTAGGCGGCGTGCCAAAGCGCAGGATTGGTGATCGCCCGGTATTTAATGGTCGAGAACGGAAAGATCGTGCCCATGGACATGACGTGCTCGACGAACGCAAAATTGGTGTTGTAATCGGTCAGGTTGCCGAAGACGACCAATGTGGCGAACAGCGCGATCGCCGCCACGGTTGCCGCCTTGGCCGCACGAATGGCGATCATGGAGATCCTTGCAGCTTATTCACGTCGCGACCTTCCGAAAAAGTTGAGCAGTTTTATCACACTGGCACTCCCAGCCGATTGCCTGATGAAATACTGATCGGTTGCCCGGTGTTCTTCGAACACGGGATTCGCAAGGATGGCGTTCCCGCCGCGAAAGAGGGAGGAGATCAATGAACAAAGGTATTGCAAGTATCGCTGTCGCCGCGCTGACGGCGTTTGTGATCGAGACACCCATGGCGTTTGCCGAAACCGTCAACCTCAAAGCCAGCCTGAACGCCGCGCAATCGGTGCCGCCAACCAACAGCGACGGTACCGCCAGGGCAGTTACGACACTGTGACCAACCAGTTGACGTACACGGTCACGTATTCCGGCCTAACGGGCAATGCCACCGCGGCGCATTTTCACGGGCCCGCCGATCCGGACAAAACTGCCGGCGTCATCGTCCCGGTCCAGGGCTCAGTCGCAAGTCCGATCGACGGAACCGCGACGCTGACCGATACCCAAGCGGCCGATCTTTTAGCCGGTAAATGGTATTTCAACATTCATACCGAGGCGAACTGGCCGGGGGAGATTCGCGGGCAAGTCACGAAGTGACATTCGCGAACATGATGTCGCGCTCGCGCCGATTGCGACAGGCAGTGCCACATCGTTCCCTCCCCCGCTTGCGCGGGAGGGACCGGGAGGGGCACGCAACAAGATAGACCTTTGAGCTCGCCCCCTCCCCAACCCTCCCCCGCCTGCCCGGTCGGATCCGGATTTTTGCGCTGGCTATGAGTGCTTGGCCATGGCAAGCAGCCTCTCGATAAACTTCGCGTATCGAGAGGACCAATGACGCCGAGAGCGAACAGCCTAGCCGCGAGTCTCGCGCTCGTTCTCGCCGGGGCCCCGGCGAGCGCGCGCGCCGGCGATATCGTTCTTAAAGACGCGGCCTCCATGAGCGGCGCGATTCTGTGGCTCAGCTCAGGCGCACCGGGCCTCGTCCTGGCGGTGGTGCGCGGAGACGAATCCGTCGTGCTCGGCTACGGCGAGACGCGCCCCGGCAGCAAGGTCGAGCCCGATGGCGGCTCCATTCTGCGCATGGGCTCGATCGCCAAAGTCATGGCGGGTCACGTGCTCGCAAGCATGGCGGCCGACGGCGCGGTAAAGCTCGTGCATCCGCTTGCCAAATACGCGCCGGCCGGCGCGAAAGTGCCGGCATTCGCCGGGCGCGAGATCACGCTGCTCGACCTTGCGACCTACACGGCCGGGCTGCCGCGCGAGCTGCCGGATGTGCCGGATCCCAAGCCCGGAGAGAACCCGTTCATGCACTTTCAAGCCGATGCGTATTGGCGCTGGCTCGCGCAGGCCACGCTGCCCTACGCCCCGGGCTCCGGCGCGATGTATTCCAATCTCGGCTTCGGGCTGCTCGGCGAGGCGCTCGCCAAAGCCGGCGGCAAGCCCTATGCGGCGCTGCTGGCCGAGCGCGTGGCGACGCCACTGCGAATGGTCGACACGACCACGAAACTTTCCCCGGCGCAGACGCCGCGCGCCATGACCGGGCTTGATCTCGACGGCAAAGAGGCGCCGCTGTGGGATACACCGACGGCGATGGAGTCCTCCGGCAACGTCTTCACCACCGGCGACGACATGGTGAAATGGATGCGCTGGCACCTCGCCGACGACGCCACTGGCGCCGAAGTGCGCACGATCGACCAGGCTCCCTACCGCTGGCACGACGGCCTCAAGGCCGCTGTCGGTGTCGGGGGCGAGAAGATGGACGGGCTGGGGCTCGGCTGGATCATTTCGCTTCCCAAGGAGAAGCGCCCGTTGATCATGACGAAGAGCGGCGGCATCGCCGGATTCATGACCTATGTGGTGCTGGCGCCCACGCGCGGAGTGGGCGTTTTCGTCGCGGTCAATCGGCTCAACTTTCCCATGTTCGAGGGGCTCACCAGCGCCGCGCACGACCTCGTCGCCGATTTGGCGCCGCGCTGAAACGCACGAGCGCATCAAAACTTGGAATGATGCCCTCTTACGATCTCTTGACGATCGGCCACTCCAATCTCGCGGCCGATCGTTTCATGGCTTTGCTCAAGAACGCGGGCGTGAGCGCCGTCGCCGATGTGCGCTCGGTCCCGTTCTCGCGCTGGTGCCCTTGGTTCTCCGCAAAACAGCTGGCACAGCGGCTCGCGGAGGAAGGGATGACCTATATCCAGCTCGGTGACGCCCTGGGCGGTCGCCCGCGCGATCCAAAGCTTTACCGCGATGGGGTGGCCGACTACGAGGCAATGGCCACGCGAGAGGAATTTGCGGCCGGCCTCGGGCGCGTGGTGGATGCGAGCGAGCGCCAGCGCGTCTGCCTTCTTTGTGCCGAGCGCGAACCGCTCGATTGCCACCGCTGGCTGCTGGTTGGACGGGCGCTCGTCGAGCGCGGACTCGCCGTCGGCCATATCCGCGCCGACGGCACGATCGAGACGCACGCAGCTACGGAAGAGCGCTTGCTCGCGATCGGCGGCGCCGACCTCTTCCGCGATCGTGCGCAGAACCTCGCCCATGCCTATCGACGGCGCGCGCGGGCGATTGCCGCGCGGCTCAAAGACTGAATGTGACGGGCGCGCGAATGGCCCCGGATTTGATTTGGGGGCGAAGAGCCCAGAGGCCGCATGATAGGTGCAGAGTGCGCCCTTCCATACAATCGCCACATGCGATGTCCCTCATCCCCGAAGGGGCACAAGATTCTGGATCGGATGCTGCAAGGATGAGAACGATAGAGCCACCGAGCGCATCTCGCACGATTGTGGTGCGTGTCGCCGCATTGGCGCTGGCCGCGTTGCTCGCGCCCTCGGGCGCAATCGCGCAGGACAAAGGCACCCTCAACCCGCAGCCGTTGCCGCCGCTCGCCAAGCCTGACGACCCCGCAACGCCAGCCAAGGAATTGTTCGGGCGCAAGACCGCGCCCGCGCCTCTGCAAGCGCGCACTATCGGCTTCTATTCCAAGGGCTGTCTCGCCGGCGCGGTGGCGCTGCCGATCAACGGGCCAACGTGGCAAGTGATGCGGCTCTCGCGCAACCGCAACTGGGGCCATCCCAAGCTGATCGAATTCCTCGAGCACCTTTCAGCACAAGCGCCGAAGACCGGCTGGCACGGCCTCCTCGTCGGCGACATCTCGCAGCCGCGCGGTGGCCCGATGCTCACCGGCCATGCGAGCCATCAGGTTGGGCTCGACGCCGACATCTGGCTTACGCCGATGCCCGACCGCGAGCTCACGCGCAAGGAGCGGGAAGAAATCTCAGCGACGATGGTGGTGGCCGAAGATCGCAGGGACGTCGACCCGCAGGTATGGACGCCCGCGCACACGGCGGTCATCAGGGCCGCGGCGAAGGATCCGGAAGTCGCCCGCATCTTCGTCAATGCGGCGATCAAGAAAGCGTTGTGCCGCGAGGCCGGCAGCGACCGGCGCTGGCTCGGCAAGGTGCGGCCGTGGTGGGGACATGACTATCACTTCCACGTGCGGATCAACTGCCCGTCCGATAGCCCAGACTGCGCGCCGCAGCCGCCGCCGGAGGCGGACGACGGCTGCGGCAAGGATCTCGAGTACTGGTTCACCGAGGCAGTGCTGCACCCAAAACCGTCACCGGTGCCGGCGAAACCCAAGCCGCCGCTGAAGATGGCCGATCTGCCCGCCGCCTGCCGTCAGGTGCTGCTGGCGCCGTAGGCGCCAATCTTGTGGCTGCCGAAATATTCGCGCTGACTTTGCCTTTCCGCACAGCGCTATAATACGGACGTCAGTTGTTCTCGACTCGTCATGCGCGGGCTTGACCCGCGCATCCATCGCAAAAAAGCACTTCATGCCTAAGCGATGGATTGCCGGGTCAAGCCCGGCAATGACGCGATGGGTCAGTGGCAAGGCCCTTGATATAATGCTGTTCCAATGATCGAAGGCGGCACGACCAATCCCAGCGCGCGCGAGCTCGCGATCCTGCACGAGCTCGAGAAAAAGGTGCTGTGGCTCGCGAGCTGGACCATCCATCACGCCAACCATCTGCGCGAGAACCTCGACGGCGTGAAGGTCGGCGGACACCAGGCCTCCTCCGCCTCGCTCGCCACCATCATGACCGCGCTCTATTTCCACGCGCTGCGGCCGCAAGACCGCGTCGCAGTCAAGCCGCACGCAAGCCCGATCTACCACGCGATCCAGTATCTCTTCGACCGGCAGACTCGGCAGAAGCTTGAGGATTTTCGCGGCTACAAGGGCGCGCAGAGCTATCCCTCGCGCAGCAAGGATATAGACGACGTCGACTTCTCGACGGGCTCGGTTGGGCTCGGCGTGGCGCAGACGCTGTTCTCTTCGCTTGTTCAGGACTACGTGCGGGCACATGGTTGGGCGTTAGAGCGGCCCGAAGGCCGCATGATCGCGCTGGTCGGCGACGCCGAACTCGACGAAGGCAACATCTTCGAGGCCATCCTCGAGGGCTGGAAGCAAGGGCTGCGCAATTGCTGGTGGATCATCGACTACAACCGCCAAAGCCTCGATGCGGTGATCCGCGAGGGTTTGTGGGCGCGTTACGGGGCGCTGTTTCAAGCCTTCGGCTGGGACGTGGTCATCCTCAAATACGGCTCGCTATTGCAGCAGGCATTCCGCGAACCGGGCGGCGAGCGTCTGCGCCAATGGATCGATAACTGCCCCAACCAGCTCTATTCCGCGCTCGTTTTCCAAGGCGGCGCCGCCTGGCGCAGGCGCCTCCTCGACGAGATCGGCGGTCAAGGCGCCGTCACGCGGCTGATCGAGGCGCGCTCCGACGAAGAACTCGCGCGGCTGATGACCAATCTCGCGGGCCACGACCTGCCCTCGTTGATCGAAGCCTTCGCCAAGGTCGATCACGAGCGGCCGATCTGCTTCATCTGCTACACCATCAAAGGTTTTGGCCTGCCGTTCGCGGGGCACAAGGACAACCATGCAGGCCTGATGACCCCCGCGCAGGCGGAAAGCTTGCGCGCCGCGATGAACGTCCGTCCCGGACACGAGTGGGACAAGTTCGAAGGATTGAGCATCGCGCCGGCCGAGCTGCAGGAATTTCTGCGCCGGGTACCGTTCCCGGCCGGAACGCGTCGCCATCAAGCCGCGCGCATCGAGGCGCCGGCGGATTTGCCCGTGACGATCAAGCCGGTGATGTCGACGCAGACGGGTTTCGGCGCGCTGCTCAACGAGCTCGGCCGCGGAAAAACCGCGATCGCGGAGCGCATCGTCACTACGTCGCCGGACGTCACCGTCTCGACCAATCTCGGCGCCTGGGTCAACCGGCGCGGACTATTTGCCCGCGAGGCGCTCGCCGATACGTTCCGCAGCGAGCGCATTCCCTCGACGTTTAGTTGGGATTTCTCGCCCAGAGGCCAGCACATCGAGCTCGGCATCGCCGAGATGAATCTGTTCATTCTCCTCTCCGCGCTCGGCCTCTCGCACGCGATCAACGGCGAGCGCCTCATCCCGATCGGCACGCTCTACGACCCGTTCATTCAGCGCGGGCTCGATGCGCTCAACTACGCCTGCTACCAGGACGCCCGCTTCATTCTGGCGGCGACGCCGTCTGGCATCACGCTGGCGCCCGAAGGCGGCGCGCACCAGTCGATCGCAACCCCGCTCATTGGGCTCGCCCAGGACGGGCTCGCCGCCTTCGAGCCGGCATTCGTCGACGAGCTCGCGGCGATCCTCGCGTTTGCCTTCGACTACATCCAGCGCGATGCCGAGGGCGAAGCCTCGGAACGCAACTGGCTGCGCGACGAGACCGGCGGCTCGGTCTATCTGCGGCTTTCGACCCGGCCGATCGAGCAGATCAAGCGGGCGATGACGCCGGAGCTGCGCCAAGCGATCGTCGACGGCGCCTACTGGCAGCGCGCGCCCGGCCCGAATTGCCAGGTCGTGGTGGCCTATACCGGCGCCGTGGTGCCGGAGGCGATCCAAGCGGTCGGGCTGATGGCCGAGGACCGCCGCGACGTCGGCCTGCTTGCCGTCACCTCGGCCGACCGGCTCAATGCCGGTTGGACCGCCGCGCAACGCGCGCGCGAGCGCGGCCTCGTGCACGCGCGCGCGCATATCGAAAAGCTGCTGGGCGATGTGCCGTCCCACTGCGGGATCGTAACGGTCATCGACGGCCATCCGGCAACGCTCGCCTGGCTCGGCGCTGTCCACGGCCATCGTGTGCGCGCGCTCGGCGTTGAGCATTTCGGGCAGACCGGCTCGATCCCGGACCTCTACCGCCACTACGGTATTGACGCCAACGCCGTCGTTGCGGCGGCAGCGGCGCTCACGCCGGGCCGGCCGATCCGCCACCTCAAGGCGCTGCCATAGCACGCCAAACTTCTTCTCGCTTGGTCAGGTCATTGGGAGTGCCCCCGATGCAAACAGCCCTTTGCAAGCTCTTGGGCATCGACGTGCCCATCATTCAGGCGCCCATGGGCGGAGCCGTGGGTCCTGCCATTGCCGCGGCGGTCAGCAATGCGGGCGCACTTGGCATGTTGGTGCTTTGGCGAGCGGACGTTGAGGAGGTGCGGCGGCAGATTCGGGAAACCCGCTCGCTTACGCGGCGACCGTTCGGCGTGAATCTCAATTTGGAATTTCCGCAGGAAGAGCGTCTTGCGGTGTGTCTCGACGAAGGCGTCCCCATCATCTCATTCTTCTGGCGTGATCCTGCGGCGCTCGTGCCGCGCGCCAAGGCCGCAAATGCGATCGTTCTTCACACAGTCGGGACAGCCGAGGCGGCGCGCCGAGCCGTGGACTGCGGCGTCGATGTCGTCGTTGCGCAAGGGTGGGAAGCGGGTGGCCACGTCCGCGGAACGGTTGCCACCTTGCCGCTCGTTCCCGCCGTCGTCGACGCAGTCTCACCCACACCCGTCGTTGCCGCCGGTGGGATCGCCGACGGCCGCGGCCTTGCCGCGGTCCTCGCGCTCGGAGCATCGGGCGCATGGATCGGCACGCGGTTTCTCGCCAGCAACGAGGCGGCGATTCACCCGCGCTACCGTGAGCGGTTGGTGAAAGCGACGGAGAACGACACCGCGTTCTTGGAGGAATTGTTCGATGTGGGCTGGCCGAACGCGCCGCATCGGGTGCTGCGCAACAAGACCGTGGCCGCCTGGGAAGCGGCGGGGCGTCCCCCTTCCGGCAAGAGACCAGGCGAGGGCGAAGTCATCGCGACATCAAAGATCAGCGGTCATATCGTTCGTTATCAGTCCTACACGCCCGGCGCCGACGCGGAGGGCGACATCGAAGCGCTTTCGCTCTGGGCCGGCCAAAGCGTGGGTCTAGTATCGAAGGTGCAGCCAGCCGGCGAAATTGTGCAGGAGATTGCAAAAGAAGCGCGAGCGATTCTTGGAAAGTTGTCAGCGTGACCGCACACACAGTTACGCCGCCGTCCAATCCGGCCGGATCGGTCCGGACACCCCGTCGAGCGCGCCGTCCGCGAGCTCGCAGACGAGGAGGCGCGCCGGATCGACCGGGCCGGGCATGGTCGCGCGACCCTTGGGAATGACTTTGAACCCGCTCTTGCCGTAGTAGGGCTCGTCGCCCACCAAGAGGACCAGCCGGTGACCCTCGGCCTTCGCTTCGGCGAGCGCCCGCTCGATCAGCGTATAGCCGACGCCCCGTTCGCGAAAGGCAGGGTCCACGGCAAGCGGCCCGAGCAGCAGTGCCTTGGTTTTGCCGATGCCAATCGGCGACAGACGCACCGAGCCGATCAGCAGCGTGCCGATACGTGCGGTGAACGACAGGTTGAGTCGATGGCCCATGCGCTCGCGCAGCCGGTACGCCGACTTGGCATAGCGGCCAGGGCCGAACGTGCGCTCGTGCAAGCGCTCGATCGGCACCGCGTCGTCAGCCGTTTCCGGCAGGATGCTAAGGGACAGGTCCGTCATCTGCTCAAGCTGCGCGCTTAGCATTTGCCGGCGGCGAGGTCCATTGTCCGGCAGGAAACCTGCGCGACGGGCGGAAGAGCTGCAAGCTCTCGTGCGAGTGCTTAGATAATTGCGACCCCGGGAATGGAGAGCTTGGCCATGGGCCTTTTAGTCGACGGAGTTTGGCGGGAAGAGCAACACAGCGAGCGCACGCCCGATGGACGCTTCATGCGCCCGACCACGCGCTTTCGCAATTGGGTGACGCAGGACGGCAGCGCGGGCCCGACCGGCGAAGACGGCTTTGCCGCCGCACGCGCCCGCTATCACCTCTACGTGGCGCTTCCCTGCCCTTGGGCGCATCGAACGGTGATCATGCGCTTGCTCAAGCGGCTCGATGATACGGTGTCGATGTCGGTGCTCGAGCCGCTCTATGGACCGCGCGGCTGGCGCTTTGGCACGAGCCCGGGCACCACGCCCGACACCGTCAACGGCGCAAGCGAGCTTTATGAAATCTATCTGCGCGCCGATCCACGCTACACCGGGCGCGTGAGCGTGCCGGTGCTGTGGGACAAAGAGCGGCGGGCCATCGTCAACAACGAATCGTCCGAGATCATCCGGATGCTCAACGGCGCTTTCGGTCGCTTCACCAACGTGCATACCAACTATTACCCGCCCGCGCTGCGCGAAGAGATCGACCGCATCAATGCGCTCGTTTACGAGAACGTCAACAACGGCGTCTATCGCGCCGGTTTCGCCACCTCGCAGGAAGCCTACGAAGAGGCGTTCCGCGCGGTGTTCGGCGCGCTCGACGACGTCGAGCGGCGGCTCTCGCGCCAACGCTACCTCGTCGGCAAGGACATCACGGAGGCGGATTGGCGGCTGTTCACCACGCTCGTTCGTTTCGACGCGGTCTATTACAGCCACTTCAAGTGCAACCTGCGGCGGATCATCGACTATCCCAATCTGTCAAATTATCTGCGCGACCTCTACCAACAGGACGGCATCGCCGCGACCGTGAACATGGATCACATCAAGCGGCACTATTACGCCAGCCAGCGCCACGTGAACCCGACCGGCATCGTGCCGCTTGGGCCGCAACTCGACTTTTCGGCGCCGCACGATCGCGGCAGATTCGACAATTAGATCGTGCTCTCATGAATCGCCGGCCATGTCCGCTTTCGGGCAAACCGGACATACCACGCGGACTTCAGCCCCGAATTCAGAACAATTCAGATCCGTCTCCGAGACTTGTCCGCTCCACTGTGGCAGGCTGCACCGACAGCAGACCAAGTGCAGAGGAAGAAGTCGCGGTGTTCAATACAAGACGGCGTGAGCTCATCACGTTTCTCGGCGGCGCGGCAGCATGGCCGCTCGCGGCAGTTGCCCAGCGGCTCAAGGTGCCACAGATCGGTGTCCTCGTGCTGACGAACGCTGATGGGCAGTCATTGACTCGGGAATTGCGGCTCGGACTCCGAGATCTCGGCTATTCTGAGGGTCAAAGCTTTGCCTTCCAACTGCGTTCCGCGGATGGGGATGCGGCTCGGCTGCCGCAACTGGCTACTGAGCTCGTGAGCTCGCAAGTAGATGTGCTTGTGGCAACCTTCACCCCATGCGCTCTGGCTGCAAAGCAAGCAACAACAACCATTCCAATCGTGATGGCCGCTGTTGCGGACCCTATCGCTGTGGGACTAGTGACCAGCTTGGCGCGCCCCGGCGGCAATATCACAGGGTTTTCCAACATGGCCGCCGAAACGGCCGGAAAAAGCGTGGAATTGTTCCGGGATATGCTGCCCTCGATAGGTCGCGTTGCGGCTCTGGCCAACCCAGCCGACCCCTTCACGGCTCCTTTTCTGGAGCAGGTCCAGCTCGCGGGTCGGACTGCCGGGATTCGCATCGAACCTGTCGCGATGGCCCGAGGACCTGAAGAAGCAGACGCCGCCTTGGCCACAATATCCCAGGAGGGGGCCGAGGCCGTCGTTGTTCAGGGAATTTTCTTTTCCAAAACAATTGCTGAGCTGGCTTTAAAATACCGCCTGCCCACAGCCTCAGTACTCCGTCAATTCGCGGAAGTGGGAGGTCTCATTTCGTATGGCGCCGATATACGCGACATATACCGGCGCAGCGCCACGCTCGTACACAGGATCCTGCAGGGTACGAAGCCATCTGACTTGCCCGTTGAGCTACCGACGAGGTTCGAACTTGTTTTGAATATGAAAACCGCGAAGGCACTGGGGATCGACGTGCCTTGGTTTTTTCAGCAACGCGCCGATGAGGTCATCGAATGAATGACGGACGTCCGCCTCCACGCCGCTCGCGGGGGGGGGAGGGGCCATGGCGAATGAGTACACGTCCTAGACCGTGCCTGCCGAAGCACCCCTCTTTCTCAGGCGCGCGGTGGCGACGAGATCGAGCCGTCCATTCGCATCGATGACCACGCCATAGTCGCGTTCCGCGTCCTGCGCGGTGATGAAGCCGTCGAGGACGTCGTCAAGCACGCGCTGCGGGTCGCGCGCGCGTGGGTCGCCGACGCCGCCGCCGCCCGGCAACTCGAGACGGATCGCATCGCGCGGCGGCACCGTCTGCCGTCCTTTGGGCCGGATGGGGCGGCCCGAGCGCAGCGCCACCGCGCCCGCCGCACCGGGATGGCCGCCGTCACGCCCGCGCGCAGGGTTGTGCACGCGCTCGAAGTTGCACAACAGCGCGACCGATGCGGCACCGGCCCCGCCGAGCTCGATCACTTGGCCGAGCCCGCCGCGCGATTTGCCAGCACCGCCGGAGCGCTCCCGGAATTCACGGCGATAGAATACCACGGGAGCCACGCTCTCGGTTGCTTCCACGGGAATGGTGCGCACGCCCGATGGGAACGCGGTCGCGCTGAGCCCATCCTTGGTCGGCCGTGCCCCGGCTCCGCCGCAGTGGAAGATCACGGTACTGAATTCCGGCAGCGCGTTGGCGTCGGTTCCCTCTTCGACTTCATCGACGAGCGAGCCGCCGCCGAAGATCTGTGGGTTCCACAGCGAAGAGGCCCCTTCGGCCGGCACCGGCATCACCTGGTGGAGGCAGCCGAACACGACGTCGGGGAGCATCTGACCGACCGTGTGGCGTGCCGCGACCGGCCACGGCCGCTTCACGTTGAGCACACACCCTTCGGGCGCGCTGACGCTGATCGGGGCAAGCGAGCCCGCATTGTTCGGCACCTCGGGCGCCACCAGGCATTTGACCCCGAACGCGGTGTAGGCGAGGCAATAATTGTACACGACGTTGATGCCGTGAGATGACGCCGGCGACGTGCCGTCAAAATCGACGTGGATGCCGTCATTGGAAATGGTCAAGGCGGCATTGAGCACGAGCGGCTTGTCATAGCCGTCCATGGTCATGCTGTTGCGATAGGTGCCCTTCGGCAAGGCGCGGATGCAGCCGAGCGTCGCCTCGCGCGAGGCTTCGATGATGGTCTCGCCGAGCCGGTCCAGATTGGCGATTTCGAACTCGTCCATCATCTCGAGCAAGCGACGACTGCCTTCATCGTTGCACGCCGCGGTCGCGTAGATGTCGCCTTCGACCTGCAGCGGCTCGCGTACATTGGCGCGTACCAGGCGCAACAGGTCATCATTCATGCGCCCCTCGCGGGCGAGCGGCATGATCGGAATGGATAGGCCCTCCTCAAAGACCTGCCGACCGTCCGGCCCCATCCCTAGCCCCCCGATATCGACCACATGGATCGTGTTGGCGAACAGAGCGACGGCTTCGCCGCGATAGAAGCTCGGCGTCACCACCGTGATGTCGTGGAGATGGCCCGATGTCAGCCAGGGGTCGTTGGTGATGTAGTGGTCGCCGGGCTTCATGGTCGGGAGCGGATACACGTCGAGAAAATGCCGTACCGCGTTCGCCATCGAATTCACGTGTCCTGGGGTACCGGTGACTGCTTGCGCCAGCATGCGGCCTTGGCGGTCGAAGACGCCGGCTGAAAGATCGCCGGCCTCGCGCACCGAGGTACTAAACGCCGTGCGCAGCATGGTCTGCGCCTGCTCTTCCACCACGGCAATAAGCCGGCTCCACATGATTTGGCTGTGGATCTGCGCGAGCGCGACGTTGGGGCGGTCGACCATAGCTCAAGCCTCGTTGCGGATGAGTTCAATATAGCCGAAGGCGTCGATGCGGGCGTCGAAGCCTGGATTGACGACGGTCGAGGTCTCGTCTTCCGCGATCACGGCCGGGCCGCTGATACGCGCTCCAGGCGCAAGCTCGTTCCGCCAATAAATGTCCACCTCGCGGAAGTCGCCGGTCTCCGAGTCAAAGATGGGCCGCCGCGAGCGCGGTTCTGGCTCGCTCGGCCGCTCGAGGGCCGGCGCGCCGAGGTGCCCTTCCGATGGCGCGCTCACGGAGACGACCCAGCTCAATATCTCGATCTCCACGCCGGGGATTGCTCGGCTGTAAAGCCGGCAATAGGCCGCCTCGAACAGCTCCCTGATGGTAGATTGGTCGGCAGAGGTAAATTCCCGCACTGGAAGCTCAAGCGCGATCTCGTGGCCCTGACCGCGGTAGCGCATGAAAGCCGAGCGATGCTCTGCAAGGTTAGCGGCGGGCGCCGCACGCCGCACGATTGCCTCGGCTTCGGCGCGCATCTCACCGACCAGCCGATTGGCTGACGCAGGCTCGAATCTGCCAAGACGCATGAGCCGGCTACGAACCACTTCGTAGGCGATGGGCGCGCGCAGCAGCCCGATCGCCGAACCCACGCCTGCGTTGACCGGGACGAGCACGCGGCTGATGCCGAGCTTTTCCGCCACGCGCGCGGCGTGCAGCGGAGCCGCACCGCCAAAGGCGATGAGCGTGCGCGGCGCAAGGTCTTTCCCGCTCTCGATCGCATGCACGCGCGCCGCATTCGCCATGTTCTCGTCCACGATCTCGCTGATGCCGAGGGCTGCATGTTCGGTTGTGAGTTTTAGGGGATCACCTAGGCGCTCAGCGAGAATGCGCTGGGCCGCAGCAACGTCGAGAGGCATTTTGCCGCCCGAGAACGTCATCGGATCGATGCGCCCGAGAACCACATCCGCATCTGTCACGGTCGGTTCTTTCCCACCGCGGGCGTAGCACACCGGACCCGGCTCCGAGCCGGCGCTGTCGGGACCGACGACGATGCGGCCGAGCGTATCAACGCGCGCAATCGAGCCGCCGCCAGCGCCGATCTCGACCATTTCGATCACTGGAATGCGCAGCGGCAGCCCGCTCCCCTTAAGAAAGCGGTAAATCCGGGCGACTTCGAACGCACGCGCGGTCTGCGGCTGCGCGTTGTTGATGAGGCAGATCTTGGCGGTCGTCCCGCCCATGTCGAAAGACACAACCTGATCGCGCCCATGTTGACGCGCGATGCAAGCGGCGAAGATCGCGCCGCCCGCCGGGCCGGATTCGACCAGCCGCACGGGAAGGCGGATCGCGGTCTCGGTGGTCGTGATTCCTCCGCCCGAGGTCATCAGTAGCAAGGGACAGCGAAAGCCGGCACGCACCAACTCGTACTCGAGCTTCGCAATATACCGGCCAATCAAAGGCTGGAGATACGCGTTTGTACAGGCGGTGGAGAAGCGCTCGTATTCGCGCATCTCCGGCGATACCTCGCAGGACAGCGTCACTGCGACCTTAGGCAAGCGACGGGCAATTGCATCCCCAACCCGCCGCTCGTGATCCGGATTGGTGAAGCTGTGCAGGAAGCCGACCGCCACGGCCTCGACCTCGTTCGCAGCGAGCGACTCGATCGCGCGGTCGACGCTTGCGTCCTCGAGTGGGAGAAGCACCCCGCCGTGTGCATCAATCCGCTCGCGGATCGGCAGGCGTAACCGCCGGGGAACGAGCGGCGGCGGCAGATCCATGTTGATATCGTACTGTTCGAAGCGATTTTCGTGACGGATCTCGAGCACGTCGCGGAAGCCCTCGGTGGTGAGAAGGGCCGTTCTGGCGCCCTTGCGCTCGATCAGCGCGTTGGTGGCAAGCGTGGTCCCATGAATGATCAGGGCGAGCTGGCCCGGTTCGACGCCGGCCGTCGCAGTGACCGAGCGTAAAGCGGCGAGCACGCCATCTTGCGGCGCCTGGGGCGTGGTAAGGATCTTCGCCGTGAAGCGCCGCTCCCCCACTTCCAGAGCGACATCGGTGAACGTGCCGCCAATGTCGACGCCGACCCTGACTGTAGGAGAAGGTGTCACGCGTGAGCGCTCAAGCCAGTGTTTACGTCAACTAAATCGGCTCGTTGCGCAGGAAGGCGGCGATCCTCGCATCGCGCTCGAGGTTCGCGAGATCCTCCGCCGAAGGCAACTGCGGCTTGTCGCGCGTGGCGTTCACCATGCAGAGAAATCCGAGCGGCTCGCCCTTGCTGGCGCGGAACTGGTGCCAGGTCATTGCCGGAACGGTGACGAGATCGCGCGTCTCGACCGGTCTGACCTCCTCGCCGACAAGGCAATGACCGCGACCGCGCAGGATCATGACGGCATGCATATGCTGGTGCCGCTCAAGCGTGGAGTAGCCGCCGGGCGCCACCTCGAAATAGCGTAGCTCCCCATAGAGCTTCGGATCGGCGAATAGCACTTGCCGAGTGACGGACTTGAACAGCGCGCGATCGTCTTCCTTGTACGGAAGCTCTTCCACGCCTTCCCAGCGATAACCTTTGGCCTGACGGTGAATGGTCGTTTCGCGGCTGGCCATGACATCATCCGTAGGAATGTCGGTGGACCGCGGCGACGAAGGCCGTGGTCGCTTCGCGCAAATGCTCGCGTGCCTCCAGCAGCGCTCCGCCGATCAGCAGCATCACGTCGGCCCCATAGAAATCAAGCATCTCCGCCACGCGATCGATGTGCATGCCGCCGGCCGGCACCGGCATGGCGGGCCGCAAGCGATCGCGCTCGTCCAGGGCCGCACGCGCCAGGGCCCGGCAAATATCTGGGGAGTAGCCGAAGCGTCCGCCATAGTTCGGGAAGATGACCGCGTCGGCCCCCAGCATGCGGAACAGCTTGCCTAGCAACAGCGGGGGAGAGATCCGCGCCGCCCCGGCCATGGTGGGATGGGCAATGAAAGCGACGGTCGGATTCTCGCGCACGAGCCGATGAAAATTGGAAAGGCCTGCGATCATCGGGGCGATCATGACCGTATCGAGGCCGGCTTCCTTCGCGGCCGCGATCTGCGACCGCATGGTGTCGAGATCGCCGGACAGGCTCGGCACGTAGCGCGCTGCCTGGCCGTTTTTCTGCTCGAGCTTTCGCAAAGCGGCCGCCACCGCTTCGAGCCGCGCCGCCAAAGGCGAATAGGCCTGCTCGGCAAGCCCGTGGTCGTCCTTGATGTAGTCGATGCCTGCCTGCGCAAAATCCTCGGCAAGCCGCGCGAGGTCGGCCGGAGCCAAGCCTTGCGGCTTGAGCGGCGAAGACGTCAGAGCTCGCGCCCGCGCGCCGACCCGCCGCCGCAACTCGTGCACGCCCTGCCGGGGGCCGCCGAAGTATTCGATCAAATCATTCGGCAGCGCGACGTCCGCAAGCTCCACGTCCTCGTGGAGCGACGTGTTCCCGAACAGCATATTGATGAGCTGTCCAGGGTCGCGACCGACAGTCTCGGCCGCGAGCGAGATGCGGATCTCGAACAGGCCAGCTTTCCTCTCGCTGATCCCCTCGACTCGGCCGACGATGTGCGAGCGCACCCGGTCGTCCGCAATCGCCGCGACCGGCATCTCGACGCTTTGCTCGACCGCAATCGCGCGCGCGCGCTCCTCGATCGAGCGCGCATCGCAGCGGACTAGATAAATGGCCTGCAGGCGAGAGTGCAAGGAACGCTTCCTATAGAACGTCTCGGCGTCCCCACTCACCATCGCTCGCTGACCGGCGCGCCGCCGAGCACCTCGATGATGCGCGCGCGCGTTGCGGCGGTGGTGTCGTTGGGCAGCGCATCGAGGGCGAAGAACCCGTGCGCGACGATCTCATGGTCCGGAACCGGCGCGGCCGCCTGACGGAACGCCCGCACGACGAAGAGCGCGACATGATCGCGCCGCGAATCGCGATCGTTGAAGAACAGGCCGTGCAGCTGCGGCGCGGCCATCATTTCGATATTGCCCTCCTCCTGAAGCTCCCGCGCCAGCGCTTCACTGATCGTCTCGCCGGCCTCGACCCCGCCGCCCGGCAGGTGCCAGCCGCTCACGTAGCTGTGCTTGACTAGAAATACCCGCCCCTCCTCATCGATCACCAGCGCGCGCACCCCGAGCGTCATGGCGCGCGCGAAGCGCCAATAGGTGTGCAGGACGCGTCGCAATCCCGGCTCGAGGGCACGGCGCGTCGCGTCGAGGCTGGGGCGTTTCATGCCGGTCTCATCTCCTTCCACCGCAAGTGAGCGCCTCCGGCTTGTCAAAAGCGCGGCTTTGCTGTCTAGAAGGGTTCTAACATAGCTCAATCACGAGTGCGGGCCCGTGAAACGTTTTGCCGAACTCACCGAACAGGAGATTCTCGCGCTGGCCATCACCAACGAGGACGAGGATAGCCGCATCTATCGTGGCTTCGCCGAGGGGCTGCGCGAGACATATCCCGCCTCGGCCAAGGTCTTCGACGAGATGGCGGAGGAGGAGGTGCGCCACCGCACCATGCTGTTCGACCTCTACCGCTCGAAGTTCGGCGAATATCTGCCGCTGATCCGCCGCCAGGACGTCAAGGGTTTCATCCAAAAGAAGCCACTGTGGCTCATGCACCCGCTCAACCTCGACGAGGTGCGCAAGTTCGCCGAGAACATGGAATACGAGGCGGCGCGCTTCTACCGGCGCGCCACCGAGACCACGCGCGACACCTCGGTGCGCCAGCTCCTGGTCGAGCTCGCCGAGGCCGAGGTGGAGCATGAAAGCCTTGCCCACAAGCTCGGCCAGCAGATCCTGACACCCAGCGCGCTCGCCAAGGAGGACGAAACCGCGCGGCGCATGTTCGTGTTGCAATACGTGCAGCCCGGGCTTGCCGGACTGATGGACGGCTCGGTCTCGACGCTGGCGCCGCTGTTTGCCGCCGCGTTTGCTACCCACAACACCTGGGAGACGTTTCTGGTCGGGCTCGCCGCGTCGGTGGGCGCGGGCATTTCCATGGGCTTTGCTGAGGCGCTTTCCGATGACGGCTCGCTGACCGGACGCGGGGCACCGCTGGTACGCGGCGTGGTCTGCGGGGTGATGACCGCGATCGGCGGGCTTGGACACACGTTGCCCTATCTCATTCCCAATTTCTGGACCGCAACCGTCGTCGCCATCGCGGTGGTCGCGGTCGAGCTCGTCGCCATCTCCTACATCCGTAACCGCTTTATGGACACGCCGTTTCTGGCGGCGACCTTTCAGGTCATCGTCGGCGGCGCGCTGGTGTTTGCCGCGGGGATTCTGATCGGGAGTTCGTGAAGTCAGTCCCAAGCCTTATGTTCGTTCTCGCACATCTGTCGGACCCGCATCTTGGACCGCTGCCGACCCCGCGGCTCGTCGAGCTCGCCGGCAAGCGGGCGGCCGGCTTTTTCAACTGGCGGCGCAAGCGCCACCGTATCCACCGCGCCGACGTGCTCGCGCGCATCACGGCCGACCTCAAGGCGCAAGCGGCGGACCACATCGCGGTGACCGGCGATCTCGTCAATATTTCGCTTGTGGCCGAATATGCGCCGGCGCGTACGTGGCTTATCTCGCTGGGCACGCCGCACGACGTCACCTTGGTGCCGGGCAATCACGATATCTATGTGCGTGCCGCCGCGGCGTATCCGCAGTCCCACTGGGGCGACTATATGCGCGGAGACAATGCGCCAGAGACGAGCTTTCCGTTCGTGCGCCGGCGTGGCCCACTGGCCCTGATCGGATTATCAACGGCAGTAGCGAGCGCGGCCTTCCTGGCCACGGGCCGGCTCGGCCGCGAGCAGATCGCCTTGCTTGCCGCGGCGCTGGAGCGCCAGCGCGAGTTCTTTCGCGTGGTGCTGATTCACCACCCGCCGATCAGCAAGCCGGCGCGGCATCTCAAGCGTCTCGTCGACGGCGCTGATTTTCGCGCGGTGCTGGCGCAGCACGGGGCCGAGCTCGTCATCCACGGCCACGACCACGTGCACTCGTTGATCGAACTCGACGGGTGGCACCGCCGGATCCCGGTCGTCGGCGCGCCGTCAGCGTCCGCAGCCGCAGCGCCGCCGGGCGAGCGTGATTGCGGCGGCTACAACCTTTACCGGATTGAACGCGACGCTGGCGGCTGGCGCTGCGAGGCGATCTGGCGCGGCGCTACGCGCGCGGGCGCCGCTATCGTCGAGATCAAGCGGATCGTCCTTAGCCCCTAGTCCGCGCCAGAAATCCTCTCACTGGCACTTTAGCGGGCTCTTACACGCAGCGGCCGCCGTCGACCTCCAGGACGTTCCCGGTGAGGAAAGACGCCTCCTCGGACGCGAGAAACAGCGTCGCGTTGGCGACGTCCTGGATCGTCGCAAAGCGCCCGAGCGGCACCGTGGCCTTGAACTGCGCACGCAGCTCCGGCGAATCGCCACCCATGAAGGTCGGCAAGAGCGGCGTCTCCGCCATGACCGGCGCGATCGCGCACACGCGGATGCCGTCGCCTGCGAGTTCCGCCGCCATCGATTTGGAGAGGAGGTTCACCGCCCCCTTCGAGGCATTGTACCAGGTCAGCCCCGGCCGCGGCCTAATCCCGGCGGTCGAGCCGATATTGATGATCACGCCCGACTTTTGCTTGCGCATCAGCGGTACGGCCGCATGCGCGAACAGGAAGATGGATTTGACGTTGACCGCCATGAGGCGGTCGAATTCAGCCTCCTCCACCTCGAGCATGGGCCGCCGCACGTGGCTCATGCCGGCGTTGTTGACGAGAATGTCGATTCGCCCAAAAGCGTCGACGGTCGCCTTGACGCAGGCCTCTACGTCCGCGCGCTGGGAGACGTCGCAGCGCACCGCGATCGCCTTGTTGCTGGTGGAAGCCGCGGCTTGCCGCGCCGCCTCAGCATCGATGTCGACGACCGCAACACGTGCGCCTTCGCGTGCGAACGTCTCGGCGATGCCTTTGCCGAAGCCCGATGCCGCGCCAGTGACGAGCGCAACCTTGTTGTCAAGACGCATGGTACTTCCTCTTTCGCTCCGTTGCTCTCTCAGAGCACCGCTGTCGTCGCCGCGCAAGCGGGGACTTATGTTCCAGAGCCGGTGGTTATGGGTTCCCGCTTTCGCCGGAACGACGCAGTCGGATTCCACAGATCAATCTGGCTTGACTCCATAAGCCCGCGCCCAGCCCAACCCGTCTTCCGTCTTCGCGCGCGGGCGGTACTCACAACCCACCCACTTGCGGTAACCGAGCCGGTCGAGCGTCGCGAAAATTTCCGAGTAATTCACTTCGCCCTCATCGGGCTCGTGCCGCGACGGCACGGCTGCGATCTGCACATGGTCGACCAGGGCAAGATGTTTCTCGAAGCGCCGAATGAGGTCGCCGCCGACGATTTGCGCGTGATAGAAGTCGAACTGCATGCGCACGTTCGGCCGCTCTACCTTGGCGATGATGTCGGCCGCCTGCTCGGCGCGGGTGAGAAAATAGTCCGGCCGGTCGCGTGGATTGATCGGCTCGATCAAGAGCGTGATGTCCCTCTCCTGTGCCGCATCGGCGCTGCGCATCAGATTCCTGATGAAGACCATCTCTGCCGCCGGCCGCTGTTCCGGCGGCACTTTCCCGGCGAGGCAGTGAATTTGGCAGCCGCCGATGACGCTCACGTAATCGAGCGCTTGCTTGAACAGCGCGGCAAACTCGCGTTCGCAGCCAGGCACGGCTGCGACGCCGAACTCGCCGCCCGACGCCTGACCGGACGCGGTGTTGATCCCGAGCATGGTCAATCCGTGGCGGTCAAGCTCGGCTCTCACGGCGGAGGGGGCGTGGTCGTAGGGAAGTTGCAGCTCGACGGCGCGAAAGCCGGCGGCTGCCGCCGCCGCAAACCGCTCAATCAGCGGTCGCTCGGTGAAGAGATAAGCAAGATTGGCGGCGAAGCGGGGCATGCTGGGTGAACTGTGCGGAGACACTCTTATAAATGAAATCTGAGAAGGGTGGAGCATGCCGCGTGGGCTGTGCCACTATCCGACATCGACCTCCTAAGCACGCTCTCGACCTTCTGGCATGCTCCCTAACGACAGCTTCCATATCGCCGTCTTGCCCGGCGACGGCATCGGGCCGGAAGTCATGGCGCCGGCGCTGGCGGTGCTTGAGAAGGTCGCAGCATCGACGCCGGGCCTCAAATTCCGCTTCACCGAGGCGCCGGCGGGTGCGAGCCATTACCGGGAGGCCGGCACCTCGATGCCGGCGTCCACCATCAAGCTATGCGAGCAGGCGGACGCGATCCTCCTCGGTGCCTGCGGGCTGCCGCACATCCGCTATCCCGACAATACCGAGATCATGCCGCAGGTCGAGCTGCGCTTCATGTTCGATCTCTACGCCGGCGTGCGCCCGTGCCGGCTGATCCCGAACGTTCCAAGCCCGATCGTCGGCGCGGCCGAGCGCGGCATCGATCTCATCGTGATCCGCGAATCGACCGAGGGGCTGTTCGCCTCGATGGGCAAGGGTGTCGTAACGGAAACGGAAGCGTGCGAGACGCTGCTGATCACGCGCAAGACCTCGCAACGGCTGTTCGATTTCGCGTTTCGCCTGGCACGCCGGCGCAAGGAATGTGGCGGACGCGGGCTTCTCACCTGCGTCGACAAGGCGAACGCTTTCAAAGCCTACGCCTTCTTCCGCGGCATGTTCGACGAGTGCGCCGCGCGCTATGCCGACGTCGAGACCGATCGCCTCTACGTCGATGCATGCTCCGCCATGCTGGTGCGCCGCCCGTGGGACTTCGATGTGATGGTAATGGAGAACATGTTCGGCGACATCATCTCCGATCTGACCGCCGGCCTAATCGGGGGCATGGGGATGGCGCCCTCGGCGGACATCGGCGATGCGCATGCGGTGTTCCAACCTTGTCACGGCACCGCGCCCGACATCATGGGCAGAGGGCTCGCCAATCCGACCGCCATGATTCTTTCCGCCGCGCTGATGCTCGACTGGCTCGGCGACCGTCATGCTCATGCCGGGGCCGCCAAGGCCGCCCGCGCCATCGAGCGCGCCGTGGACCGCGCCTTTGCCGAAGGGCTCAAGCCTTGTGAATTCGGCGGCGGCGACGACACCGCTGCGATCGGTGCGGCCGTGCTGCGCGCCCTTGACGCGCGGGCCGGAACATAAGGGTTGTTGCCCACTACCCTGCGGGATCCGTTCCATGATTCAGACGGATCCCGCACTATATTACGTTGGAAACATCGCCCTTTTAGCGGTTGGGATTTATCCCACCACTCCTCCCACCTCCGCGGTGGGACCTTTTGTGGTTGACGCAAACTGCGGTGCCTGGTTCGCTATGGGCCCCTTCCCGCGCAGCCGTCTCCTGAGGCATCGCGCAGGTTCGGAGCAAAACCCCGAGGCGTTGGCCCCATGAACGCCCAGGAACTGCTGCAGCAGATCGCCGAATATTGCCGGCACACCGGACTAGCGGAATCAACCTTCGGCCGCCGCGCCGTCAACGACGGCAAGCTCACCGCGCGGCTGCGTAACGGCGGCCGCATCACCACCGAGACGTTCGACCGCATCCGCGGCTTCATGGAGAATAACCGGCCGGCGCCTGCGCCTGCCGCCGTCATCGAGCGTCCGCGCGAGCCGCGGCCGGCCTTAGCGCCGGCGCCCGCCGGCCAGCGCGATCCGCAGCGCAATTTCCGCTTCTTCGACAACCGGCAGAAATACCTTCTCTTCGTCAGCACCTGCAGCGAAAAATGGGTGATCGCCAGCCGGGTTGCGCTCGAACTCGCCAATGTCCATCCGCGCCCGCCGGCGCTGCGCGTGTTCGACGCTGGCGTCGGCGACGGCACGGTATTGCTGCGAGTGATGCGCGCGATGCACGACCGATTTCCAACCACGCCGTTCTACGTGGTGGGCAAGGAGATCAGCCTCGAGGACGTGCGGCTTGCCTTGCAGAAAATGTCCGACCGTTTCTTCGAGCATCCGGCAACCGTTTTGGTGCTGACCAATCTTGCCTATGCCGACGCGCCGTGGCTGGCGGTCAAGTCGCTGTCCGCGGCCTCGAGCATGGTGTGGCACGAGGTGCCGCTCTCAGGCGATTCTGCCTATCGCTTCGAGCAGCAGATCACTGATCTCGTGCCATTCCTGTCGCAGAACTGGAAGGCAGGGGTAAGCCCGAAGACCGGCAACCCGGTCTACGAGCGCCCGGTGGTGCTAGTGCTCTATCGCGCCGACCACAAGTTCCTACTCGACCCGATCATCCCGCGTCCCGGCGGCACGATCGCCAATTACGACCTCGTCATCGCATCGCAGCCCTATCGCGCGCGCGCTTCGCTCGAGTTCAAAGCCAAGCGCGTGATCGCACCGCTGGCCAAGGCACTGGGACCAGGCGGCAGGCTGATCGCCATCCATTCCCACGGCAACGATCCGGGCATGGAGATTATCCAGCGCGTGTGGCCAGGCGACGATCCGTTCATCCACGACCGCCATCAGATCATGAAGGCGGCGAAGCACGAACTCGGCCCGGCCGGGCGCGAACTCAACTTTAACGCCTATGCCGACAACCGCTCGCTTTTCCGCTACGAAATGCACACCTTGCCGAGCGAGATTTCGGATCAGTCGATCGGCACCTCGACCCTTTTTGCCGCGTGGAATGCGGCAATCTACGTGGCGCAGATCGAGGACGACCGCCTCGCTGAGGTCGTCGCCGATGGGCGCTATCTCGAGTCCACGCGCGAGGTTCTGCGCGAGCGCGGGGGACTCTGGTTCTACGATGAGTCCTACGTGATCTCGCGCCGGCGCGAGTGAGGGTATAGCCGCAGTTTTCCGCCGTGATCACCGTCGACGGGCGATGGATTCCGTATCGAGCCAGCGCCGGGGACAAGGCGCGGCGATAGGTCGCCTCAATACGCCGCGGCGAGCAGCGTACGCACGTCTTCCGCCGACACTTCGCGCGGCGCGAGGATTTTCATCGCCGCGATCTGCTGTGCGACGAAATCGGTCTTGGCGCGATCAAAGCCCACCTCGCTGAGCCGCTGCGGGATGGGAAAGCCGGCCAGCATCTGGGCCAGACGATCCGCGCCTTCGCCGCCGAGCGCGGCTACGAGCCGCGTGCGCGCGTCCGTGGCGGCTTCAAGATTGAACCGCGTGACATGCGGCAGAATGATCGCGTGGGTCTCGGCGTGCGGCAGTCCAAGGCCGCCGAGGACATGGGCGAGCTTATGCTGGAGCGCGGTGCCCGAGGCGAGCACGACGCCGGCAAGCCACGCGGCGACGAGACATTCTGCGCGTGGCGCGCGGTCGCTGCCGTCGGCAACCACGCGCGGCAAGTACGTGGCAAAGCGGAGCAGCGCGTCGCTCGCCAGTGCCATCAGGAACGGAGTGCGGTTCGCGACCCAAAACCCCTCGACGCAATGGGCTATGGCATTCATGCCGCTCGCCGCGCTTATCGCCGCCGGCAGCGCCAGCGTGAGCTCCGGGTCATAGATGATCGTGCGCGGCAACACGCGGGCATCCTTGCCGGTGAATTTCTGCTCGCCGTCGCTGAGCCCCCAGATCGCGGTTGCTTCCGAACCGGAATAGGTGGTCGGCACCGCGATGATTGGCAGGCCGAGATCCCGCGCGATTATTTTTGCGAGTCCGATCGCGGCGCCGCCGCCGGCGGCGATAAGGCCATCGGCACCGCGCGCGGACGCGACGCCCGCCTCCGCCACCGCCTTCGGGACGTGCAGCGCCGCCTGCGCATGTAGCCCCGCCGCACGGCCCCCCAAAATGTTGACGATCCGGCCGCCGAGCCGCGCGCCGCTGCCACGGGTTGCGATCACCAGCGCGCGATTCAAGTCCAGGCGCGCCGCTTCGTCGGCGACTCGTGCGACCCCACCCAGCGCGAATACAACGCGCTGACCTTGGATGTCGTGAACGAAAGATGCGACCATCCGACGCGCGGCCTACACCGATTGACCTGCAGCAATCATTGTAACTCGCCTTGCCCGGCGCGTCGTGCAAATATAATCGCACTTGCAAGGGAGCCCGCGCTTGGGTTGCTCCCAAGGGAACAATAGACACTCACCGGAGGGAGCCCATGCAGTCCATCACACGCCGTGCGCTTGCAAGCGCGGGGCGCCTGGTCGCAGCACTGATGCTGGCCGTGGCGGCGAACGCCACATCGGCGAGTGCGCAGACCTACGGCTTCGCTACGCTGCAACCCGGCACGCTTAATCACACCACCGCGTCGGCGATCGCCAAGGTGCTCAAAGAGAAAGCCGGGCTCAACGTCCTCGTGCAGCCGACCGCCGGAGACCAAGTGATCGTCCCCATGGTCGCGCGCGGCGAGGCCGAGATCGGCATTTCGAACGCGATGGAGGTGCACGATGGACTGGCCAAAGGGTTCAAGGAGTTGCGCATCATCGCCGCGGCGCACGCGTTGCGCGTCGGATTCTTTGTACGCAAGGATAGCGACATCCGGACCCTCGCAGACCTCAAAGGCAAGCGCGTGCCGTATGGATTTTCAGCGATGCGCGCCCTCGAGCCCACCGTGCGCGCCATGTTGGCGACGGCCAATCTCAGCGAGAAGGACATCAAGCCCGTCCTTGTGCCCAACGTGATCCGTAGCGCCGATGACTTTGCTTCCGGCGCCGCCGATGCATTCTACTTCGCATTCGGTGCGCCTAAGGTGCGGGAGGTCGACGTCACGGTGGGGGGCATACGCATGGCCGAGATCGACGAGCAGGGCATGCCCGCCGCGCGCAAGATCGAGCGCTGGGGCTACTTGACCGACATCAGCCCGGGGCCCGCCTTCATCGGAGTTGAAAAGCCGATGAAAGTCTACAGCTTCGACAACCTGCTCTTCACCAGCGCCAAGACGAGTCACGATTTCGTCTTCAAGATGCTCGACACGCTATTTAACAACAAGGACGAGCTTATCGCGGTCCAGCCTGTGCTACGCGAGTTCTCCGCGCCCTTCGCCTACAAGCAGTACGAGGTCACGTACCATCCAGGTGCCGTGAGGTATTTCAAGGAGCACAATGTCGGGCCCAAGGCGATCGACTGATCAAGCTCCCGCGAAGACGGGACGCAAGCGAACGCCGTACAAAATTACGTCCGGGAGGGAACGACCATGGCCATACCACGCTACCTGATCGCGGCCTGCGTTGGTGCGACCGCGCTGGTTTGTGCAAGCGCCGCCGCCAACGCGCAAACGTTCGGTTTCGCGGCGATGCAGCCCGGTACCATCAATCACACGACCAGTTCGGCGATCTCGAAGGTGCTAAAGGAAAAGGGCGGCATCAATGCACTGGTACAGGCCACGGCGGGCGAATCCGTCATGATCGCGATCGTCGGGCGCGGCGAGGCGGATTTCGCCATGGCGAACGCTCCGGAACTCGGCATCGCGCTCGCCAATAACGGCCAGCCGGACATTCGCATCATCGGTCCGATCTATACGCTCAAGACCGGTTTCTGGGTGCGCAAGGACAGCAACATGCGCACTGTCGCCGATCTGCGCGGCAAACGCGTGACCATGGGCTACTCCGCCATGCGCGCGCTCGAACCGATGTCGCGGGCGATTCTCGCAACCGGCGGACTCACCGAGAGCGATATCAAGCCGGTGCTGGTTCCCAACGTCGTGCGCTCGGCGGATGACTTCGTCGGCGGGGCGGCCGACATGTTCATGTTTGCCTTCGGCGCGCCGAAGGTCCGCGAGGTCGACGTCACGGTCGGCGGCACCCGCTTCTTGGAAGTCCCCGAATCCCCGGGAATAGCCGCGGCGCGCAAAATTTCACCGTACGGCTATCTAACCAACGTCGAACCGGGACCGATCTTCGTCGGCGTCGAAAAACCGATGCAGGTCTACACCATCGACAACATCCTGTTCACCCACGCCAAGGTGCCCGACGACGTGGTGTACAAGGTGATCGAGACGATGGAGGCCAACAAGGCCGAGATGATCGCCGTCGCTCCGAACCTGCGCGAGTTCTCGGCAGCCGGGCTCAACCGGCGATACGATTTTCCATTCCACCCCGGCGCCTTGAAATACTTCAAGGACAAGAACGTCGAAGCCAAGGCGTTCCCGTGAACGAAAGGCGAGAGGCTGCGGATGCGGTCAAGCCTGCAGCGGCCGCATCTGAAGAACGGTTGCTCTCGAGCGCGGAGGAGTTCGCCGCCTCCGCATCGAAAGCAACCGTCTTCTTCACCAATCTGCTGCAGGGTCTGCTCGTCGCTTGCGTCGTGCTCTGGGTGCTGGACGTACCCAGACAAGTTTTCAATGTTTCGTTCTATACCGAGCAGCTGCTGACCGTTTGTCTTGGTCTGACGCTTGCGCTCGCCTTCGTCGTGGAAACGCAGCGCGAATACCGCGCGATCGATCCCGCCGGCGCGATCGCCGTCGTCACCATCCTAGCCTACATCCTCTATCGCTTTCCCAATCCGTTCGACATCCCATGGCTCTTATGGGCCGGCTTGGCACTGGCATTGCTCTGGACATTGCTGGCAAGCCGGCGCGCATTCGCACGCTCATTCGATTTTGCGAGCGCCATCGTGTCGCTCTTGCTGTGCGGCTATATCTTCGTGCGTTACGAGCCGCTGACCTATGAGCTGGCGATGCTGCCGGTTGAAGGCATCGTCGGCAGCGCGGTCCTCTTGTTCCTCGTGCTGGAAGCAAGCCGCCGCACTTCGGGCATGGGTTTCGTCGCCATTATCCTGGCGATGGCAGTCTACATCTACATCAGCCCGAGTCTGCCGGGAGACTTTCAGACGCGGTGGGTCTCGCCCGAGCGGCTCGTCGCCTATCTCGGCCTCGACGTCAACAGCATGATCGGCGCGATCCTGCAGGTTGCCGTTCTCGTGGTGATCCCGTTCACCATCCTCGGCCAAGTGCTCGCCCGCACCGGCGGCGCCGATTTCTTCGCCGACGTGTCGATGGCCGCCATGGGCCGCTTCCGCGGCGGCTCCGCGAAGATCGCGGTGGTGGGGTCCGCCTTGTTCGGCATGATTTCGGGCAGCGCGGTATCGAACGTGCTCGCCGTCGGCATCGTGACCATTCCGACCATGATCAGATCGGGCTTCAGCCGCTATCGCGCGGCGGCGATCGAGTCGGTCGGATCGACTGGCGGCCAGCTCATGCCGCCGGTGATGGGCGCCGCGGCCTTCATCATGGCGGAGTTCCTGCAGGTCTCCTACGGCGCGGTCTGCGTCGCCGCCGCAATACCGGCGATTCTCTACTACGCGTGCCTGTTCATTCACGTCGATCTGGAGGCCGCCAAGCACCGGATCGGCTCCGTCCAGGACCCGAATGCTCCGACGCTCGGCGAGGTGGTGAAATCGGGCTGGCATTTCCTGGTGCCGATCATCTTCCTGGTGCTCGCGCTGATCTACCCCGAAGTCTTGCTGCTGACTCCAGAGAAGGCGGCCATCGTCTCGACCGCCATTCTGATGGTGCTCACTCTGATCTTCGGCTACCGCGGCAAGCGCCCGACGCTGCTCGGTCTCGGCAAAGCGATCGTCGAAACTGGACGCATCTCGCTCGACATCCTGCTGATCGGCGCCGCCGCGGGCGTCATGGTAGGCATCCTGGCGATCTCCGGCCTCGCGTTCAGCATGACGATGCAGCTGCTCGCGCTGTCAGGTGAGAACGTCTTTCTGCTTCTGTTGCTGATCGCCGTGCTCGCCTTCGTGCTGGGAATCGGTCTGCCGACCGTGAGCGTCTATATCCTCACCGCCACGCTGTTGGCACCGGCGCTGGTGAAACTCGGCGTCACACCAATGGCTGCGCACATGTTCGTCATGTACAACGGCATGTTGTCGATGATCACGCCGCCAGTCGCGTTCGCGGCCTATGCCGCCGCCAATATCGCGCGCACCGATGGCTGGACCACCGGCTGGATCGCCTGCCTCGTGGGCTGGAGCACGTTCATCCTGCCGTTCCTGTTCGTGCTCACGCCGAGCCTGCTCATGGACGGTCCGAGCTACCTCATTGCGTGGAACTTCTGCCGCATCCTGTTCGGATTATTCATGGGCACGGCGGCAATCGTCGGTTTCGGATTGACGCGGCTGACCATACCGGCGCGTTTGCTATACGGAGTGGTCTCGCTGCCGATCGTGCTGCCGCCAGAATCGTTTGCAGGCGGCTACTACGTCAATCTCGCCGGGATCGCAGCCGGGATCGTTCTGCTCGTGGTCGAGCATCTGCGCCGTGGCAGCGCCGCCGTCAAATCAAAAGTCGCATCCTAGAGAGCGGCGGCGTTCTGTCGCTGGTGCAAGGATAGCCGAGGTTTTGGCGGCGAGCTAAAGCTCGTTTTTTTCGAATCTCTGGTTGTAATCGATAATGTCCCTAAGTAGGCGTGCTACCGCGGCACGAATGCGCGAAAAGTCTGAAAGGGCAAATAGTCAGGTCAAATCGGGAGCATCAATCACGCGCAGAATTGCACCAGTGATCGCCGTCATGGCTGCGCTGATCGCGCCAGCGTTCGCGCAGAAGGCCGAGATTGAGGCAGTGAACGCGAAATGGATAGATTTCTTCAATAAGGGTGACTTCGCCGGCGTCGCGTCGCTCTATACCGAGGACGCGACCGCCTTCCTACCGGGTTCCGCCATGGTGAAGGGCAGAGCCGCGATCGAGGCAATGTGGAAGAGGATGGGCGAGCAAGTGAGCGATCCGAAACTCACGACCCTCGACGTCAAGCCACTGGGCGTCTCCGCGGCGCGTGAGATCGGGACTTTCAGCCTTAAGACCAAGGGTCCGCGGCCGCAGGAAGTCACCGGCAAATATCTCGTCGTGTGGGAGAAGATCGGAAGCGACTGGAAGCTCGCGGCCGACATCTGGAACGACGGCAAGTAGCCCGCGGGACGCTGCGGTCAAAGCCGATGATCGCCTCGGAACACCCCGAGGGTGGTACGCAAATCTAAGAGGGACAGCGCCGCACCATTGTTCGAGGCTGATTTGGCTCCCTGTAGTCCGCGATTTCGACGCTGCCGACGCTTGTGAAGAGGTTGTTGGCGATGTCGCTCGGCACCTCGTGAGTAAGCGGAGCGAGCGCCCGGCCGCTGTCGGCGCATCTGACGGAAATGCCAAAATTCCAAGCGTGAATCGACGCACCGCTCTTGGTGCGAACGATGACGTTCAATTTTGCGTCGTCGACCGGCCGATAGCCGAGCGATGACACCTCGCCCGCAAACGTCATCTTCACGTCGCCGCCGCCCTCATTGCGCAGGAACGCGACCGAAACATGCGTGATTTGAAATCGACGATCGTTCGACCCCTTTCCGACCCAGACCAGTTGCTGCCCTTTCTGGACCGTTTCCTTCAAGGTCCCGGTGATTGGTGCGACATCAAAGATGGCCCTCTGCTCGAGCGACACCGCCTCGGTGACGTCTGGCCCCGCCTTGTCTTGGGGGAGCGTCTGCGCATGCGCCGGTAACGCAGCACAGACGGAGAGACCAATCAGCGTAGCGCGTCGTGTAAGCTTGAATGTCATATCTCGCTTCCCGCCGCGCTGAACCGGAGGAGAAGACGGCGTGGCAAAACGGTCGCGACGCTCGGCACGAGCCTGCTCACAAGACAGGGCATGAGAGGCGAACGGTTGAGACCGTTAAACACAACGGCGCGGGATGCCGCCTAATGTACGGCGGTATCCTCGCGCCAGATTCCAAGCACTTCCTGCGCCGGTCGGTCAGAGATTGAGAACAGCACGGATTCCTTGCTCGCCCGGTGCGAATAATGCTTCCACGGCGGCACCACGAACACGTCGTTTGGTCCCCATTCCAGCGCCTTGCCGTCGACGGTGGTCGAGCCTTGCCCTTCGGCGCAGACGAAGATCGTTCCGTCGGTTGCGCGATACGGCTCGCCCTTGAAGCCCTTGGGGAACAGCGCAAGGTAGGCGCCCATGGTCGGCAACACCGGGCCGCCGTTGATTGGGTTGGCATAGCGCACGCGCGCACCGTGGCGCTTGTCGATGTCGCCGGCTTTGAGCATGCGCTCGATGATCGGACGCGTGCGCGCGTAGGTGTAATTGATGACCGGGCTGCGGTTTAACCCCGCCGGCGCGCCGTCCGGCAGCACCCCAGAGCCGTAGAAGCTGAGCGAGTCCCCGTCCGCCCGCTTGGTGGCCTGGGTCGCGGTGGCAAACTGATCGGCAAACGAGGTCTCGAAGAAATTCACCTGCGGAAAATCGAGCACGTCGAGCCAAAGCATGGGCTTGTCGGAGGTATTGCCGTGGTCGTGTGGCGCCCAGTTTGCGGTGATGACGAAATCGCCGGGCGACATGAAGGCTTTCTCACCCTCGACCGCGGTATAGGCGCCTTCGCCGTCGAGCACGAAGCGGATCGCGGAGGACACGTGCCGGTGGGCGGGAGCGACCTCGCCGGGCAAGATCATCTGCACGCCAGCGAACAGCGTGTTAGTGGCCTTGGATTCCCCGCGCATGCCCGGGTTCTCCAAGATCAGCACGCGCCGCTCCGCCTCCTCGGCGGTGATCAACGGGCCCGATTCCATGACCAGCCGCTTGATGTCGCCGTAGTGCCAGATCACCGGCCGGCAGCGCGTCACCGGCTCCTTGGTGACGACGTTTTTCATGACCTTCCAAAGCGGCGTCATGTCGTGCTTGGCGATGCGCTCGTAATAAGCCTCCCGCATCGCCTCGATATTGTGCTTGGGACCAGGGGCCTTGCTCTCGGCCCGCCTGCTTGCGGTGGCGCTTGCCATGGCGCTCTCCCTCGATCAATTGAAACGGCCGGATCGAGAATAATCCAAACCCGGAAATTAGTATATAATGAAACTATCTCCCTGGTTGAAGGGCCGGAACATCAAGTGTTTACGTTGCCGCCGTCGACCGCCAGCGTCTGCCCGGTAACGAAATCGCTCTCCGCGGACGCGAGAAAAACGAGCGCGCCAAGCAGGTCCTGCGGATGCTCGTCGCGCTTGAGCGAGCGCGACTGCACGGCGCGCTCGCGCGCGGTCTTCACGTGGCCGGGATTGTCGCTCATGACCGTGTCGCTCAATGTGAAGCCCGGAGCCAGTGTGTTGACGCGGATGCCGTGCTCGCCGAGCTCGCGCGCGAGCGCGCGGGTCAACGCCATGATCCCGCCCTTGCTGGTGACGTAGTGCAGCATCCACGGGATGCCGCGAAAGGCGGTGCCCGAGCCGATATTGATGATCTTGCCATAGCCTTGCGCGATCATGTGCGGGGCAACGTGCTTGACCATCAGGAACGGCCCGCGCAGGTTGACGGCCATCACCTTGTCCCACAGCGCAGCATCGATCTCGGTGCATTTCGCCTCCTGTAGCGGCGCAAAAAGCGCGGCGTTGTTCACCAAGACGTCGATCTTGCCGAAGCGCTCCATCGTCGCGCCCACCACTTTCTTGACCGATGCCTCGTCGCTGACGTCAGCGACGGCGCTCATCACCGAGTTGGCCCCGTGCTCGGCGGCGATTTCCTCGGCGAGCGCCCGGCCATCGGCGATGTCGGCGATCATCACGCGCGCGCCCTCCGCCGCGAGCGCCCGCGAATAATGCCGGCCTATGCCTTTTGCCCCGCCGGTGATGATCGCCGCGCGGCCGGACAGTCTCGCCATGACCTAATCCTTTGCGCTCACGCGCCTGATGAATGTCTCGAACCCGCCGAGCTGTAGCTTGATCATGTCGCTGGCGGTCTGATCCTTGAGCTCGAGCGTCTTCTCGTCGAATTTCTGCGCGGCGAAGGTGACGATCACCTCCGGCCGGCCGAAAAGCAGGGCATCGACCGAGGTAAGCGACTGCCGCAGGTGATACTGCATGCGCGATCCGCCGAGAATGCCGCCGGCGGCCGATTGCAGCGCAACCGGTTTGTCCTTGAACGGCTGATCTTTCATGCGCATGACCCAGTCGATGGCATTTTTCAATCCACCGGGGATCGACCAGTTGTACTCGGGCGACACGATGATCAGCCCATCGGCGCTACGGATGGCGTCCGCCCAGGCGACGATCTCGGCTGGAAAGCCGGTCGCGTTCTGGAGGACGCTGCACGCAGCTTCATTCCCGAAGGCGCCAGCGCCGGCAAGGTACGTCCGAGGGCGGCGTTGTAGGAGCCCTTGCGCAACGAGCCGTAGATCACGAGCACATCGAGTTGCTGGTTGGCCACGATTCACCCCCCGGAGAACACCGTTTCAGCTTTTCGGCGCCACGCGCGCAATGAAAGCTGCAAATGCCGTCAGCTGCTGCTTGAGCAACCCGCGCGTTGCCTCGTCTTTGAGCTCGCCGGTCTTCTCGTCGAATTTGGACCCGCAATTGCCGATGAAAATCTCCGGCTTGTTGAGCGTAAACGCGTCGAGAAACATCATAGACTTGCGCAGATCGTACTGAACGCGCGCGCCGCCGACCGGCCCGGGCGAAGCCGATTGCAGCGCCACCGCCTTGCCGGCGAACGGCTGGTTCTGCAACCGCGACACCCAGTCGATCGCGTTCTTAAGACCGCCAGGAATGCTGAAATTGTATTCGGGCGTGCAGAAAATCACGCCGTCCACAGCACGGATCGCGTCCGCAAGCGTGGTGACCGGCGCGGGAAACCCGGCCGAGTTCTGGATGTCGAAGTTGTAGAGCGGAAATTCCGCAAAGGACGGCGTCGGCTTGATTGTCATCCCCTCCGGCGCAAGCGATGGCAGCAGCCGCTGCACCATCGCGTTGTAAGACCCCTTGCGGAGCGAGCCGCAGATCGAAACCACGGTCAAATTGGCCATGACAGTCTCCGCTTTATCATTGAAACAGAGCGAGCCGCAGCGGCAAACGCCGGCACGAGCTCAACGCGTGCACTGCTCAGCACGATCGGCGGCCCGCGTTCTACTTCTCATCCTCGATTGGGTTGACGAGCAACCCGACGCCCTCGATATCGATCTCGCAGACATCGCCCGCTTTCATCCATACCGGATTGGGCTTGCGCGCGTGGCCGACGCCGGAAGGAGTGCCGGTAAACACGATGTCCCCGGGCTCGAGCGTCATGCCCTGCGTTATATAGGCTATAGTTTCCGCGACCGGAAACATCATGTTGTTGGTGTTGTCCGACTGCATGACCTTCCCATTGAGCCGGCTCTCGATCTTCAAGCCTTTCCCGCCGGCGGGCACCTCATCGGCCGTGATCATCCAGGGCCCGAAGCCGCCGGTGCGGTCGAAATTCTTGCCCATGTCCCATTGCGTTGTTTTGCGCTGAAACTCGCGCACCGAGCCTTCGTTGCCGCAGGAATATCCGGCGATGCAAGCATATGCATTGGCAGGCGTGAGGTGCTTGGCCCGCTTGCCGATGACCAAAATGAGCTCGGCTTCGTAATCGAGCGTCTCGGATGCCTTGGGCCGCAGGATGGGTTGTCCATGCGGGACGAGCGAGCTGCGCCCGCGCATGAAGATGGTCGGAAATTTGGGGATGTTGTCGCGCTGGGAACCTTCTTTGACATGTTCGAGATAATTGAGCCCGAGGCAGATCACTTTGCCGGGAACCGCCACGGGCAATCCGTAGGTAAGGCCTTTGAGCGGACGGCGAGCGGACGCGGGCGCCCGTTTTGCCGTCTCCTCGAGCGGCGAGAGATCGCCGTTGTTGCGCCGTAGGCATTCGCCGAGATCACCGGGAATGGTTTTGTCGACCGCCTGCAGGTCGATGACTTGGTCGCCTTCGGCCACGCCGAGATGCAATCCGCCGTCAGCTGCAAAACCGACAATTTTCATGGTCACTCCCTCACCAGATTTCGCCGTCCTTTTAGCAACAGGAGATAGGGCGGGCAAAGGCGCAGAGAACCTTTCTGTATAGGCAGGGCGCCCAGCGCCTTTACGCAGACTCCAGCTCGCACGACAACGATCACGCGGCGCGGGGGAGAAAGTGCTTGCGCAGCATGTCGCGCGCGGCGCGGCCGGCGTCGAGATCAAAGGTATTCACGACGGCAAGACGAAAGCCACCCGGCGGCATGGCGTGGCGCTTGGGTTCCTTTTCTTCGTGAAACGTGACTTGCACGCTCGATACGCCCGGCATGCGCAGCACATCTGCGAGCAGCGCGGGCGGCGGATGGCGGTAGCGGCATCCGTGCGGGCCGAACAGCACCACGCTATACCCGTCGCGCCGGTCCGTATCAGGGAAGCTCCACTGCCGCTTGTGATAGAGGCGCACGACCGCCTCGACCCAGCCGGCGCCATAGAGGTCGGGCCATTGGTCGCTCATGCGCAAATGCATTTCGATGATGCGGCCGCCGATGCTCTCGATGTTGACGATGCCGGTATAACCTCGCAGATGGCGGCCGATCCATGTGCCGCAATAGTGCTCGATGCCGGGTTCCCGAGCAGCATGCACCGTCCAATAGTCGAATGTGCCCTCCCTGCCCGGCTCTCCGGTGACGTGACGCCACCAGTGCGGCTCGCCCTCCACGACCGCGACATCCAAGCTGACGTGGCGGCCCTCCAACAGCGTCATCCACATGTGTCCAGGCGTGAGGCTTGATTCGTACTCCGCTTGGGAGGAGAGGACGCGGCTTGCTACTCCCATACCCTTGAGATTGATGATCGGCTTCGAAAACACCGGAAAGCGCGGCGGCGGCACGCCGTGCGGACCGGCATCGAGGCCTTGGCTCAGCGCGATTGCAATCTTGTCATAGACCCAGCGATGAGCCGGATACCAAAGCCAGGCATCCGCGTCTTCGGTCGGGATATTCACACCCGGTGGACAGGCGGCGTGCTCGAAATATTGCAAGCGCCAAGGATCGGCTTCGCATATCGGCATGGGCGCCGTTTCATCGGGTGCCGAACGTCAGCGCGTGAATTGAAAAATTCACTCCGGCGTCGGTCCAAACGGCGAGCGGACCCCATCCCGCGCCACGCGCCAACGCAGTGAAGTAGTCGAGCGTATATTTGTAGCTGTTCTCGGTGTGAATCGTCTCGCCGATCTGAAATTCGATTCTTCGCCCGGTCACGCCGACGTTCTGGCGTTTCTTGCTGACGACGTGCATCTCGATGCGGTGGCGCTCGGCATTATAGAAGGCGCGATGCTCGAACTTTTCGAGGTCGAAATCTGCGCCGAGCTCGCGATTGATACGAGCGAGGAGATTGAGATTGAATTTCGCGGTCAGTCCGGCCGTGTCGTTGTAGGCAGCATGAAGGGTGCTCGCGTCCTTCACCAGATCGACCCCGATGATCAACGTGGCGCTGGGCCCGAGCATGCGCCCGGCATGGCGCAGGAAGGCGACGGCTTCCTGCGGCTCGAAATTGCCAATAGTGGATCCCGGGAAGAACCCGGTATGCCCCAGTCCCGCCACGGCCGAAGGCAACGCGAACGGCTGGGTGAAATCGGCTTCGACCGGAAGCACCGCGAGACGCGGATAGTCGCGCCGAAGCTCTTGCGCCTCCTGAATGAGCATCTCCGAGGAGATGTCGACCGGCACATAGGCCGCGATCGTGGGTACGGATGCCAGCAGTGTTCGGACCTTCCTGGTCGAGCCACTGCCGAATTCGATCAGCGCCGAGGTGACGGGAAACAAGCGGGCCATCTCGGGCGCGCGCGCCTCCAGGATCTCCAGCTCGCACCGCGTCAGATAATATTCCGGCAATGCCGTGATCGCCTCGAATAGCTGCGCACCGGTCTCGTCGTAGAAGTATTTCGGGGAGAGCCGTTTGGGATGCGCAGTCAAGCCGGCAATGACATCGCGCGCGAAGGAGGGAGTTGGGGTGAGGACTTCGTAGCGAACAACGGCCTCAATCGGCGCAACCATCACGCTCTCCGCCCAATCACCAGCGCGCGCTTATCCCACATAGTCGAGCAGTCTGAGGCCACTGAACTGCCAGCGCGCCGACGGATAGAAGAAATTGCGGTAGGCTGCACGCGTATGACCGGCGGGCGTCGCCTGCGAGCTTCCCCGCAAAACTATTTGGTTGATCATAAACTTGCCATTGTATTCACCGAGCGCGCCCGGCGCGACCCGGTAGCCCGGATAAGGCAAATAGGCGCTGCGCGTCCACTGCCATACGACAGCGAAGGCATCGTCCAGAAGGTTTTCGCGAGCCGCGACCTCCCATTCCGCTTCAGTCGGCAAATGCTTGCCCGCCCAGCGTGCGAAGGCGTCCGCCTCGTAATAGCTGACATGGACAACCGCCGCGTCCGGATCGACCGGCTTGAGCCCGCCGAGCGTCAACGCGTGCCACACTCCATCGCGCTTCTTCCAATAGCCGGGCGCGTTCCAACCTTCGGCCTCGACCGTTGCCCAGCCGTCGGAAAGCCATAACGATGGCGTCGCGTAGCCGCGGTCGGCCATGAAGTCGAGCCATTGCGCATTGGTCACGAGAGTCCGGCCGATGGAGGCCGGCTGGAGTAGGACCGCGTGCGGCGGCCCCTCGTTGTCAAAACTGTATCCGGCGCCCTCGAACCCGATGCGATGGATGCCGGCCGGCAGCGCGACAAGTTCGCACGAGCGGGGCATGGGCGGCGGGCACCAATCGGCGGCGTAGGCGGGCGCCAACGGGTTTTGAGCAAAAGCGTGCAATATGTCGGTGAGAAGAAGCTCCTGATGCTGCTGCTCGTGATTGAGCCCGATCTCGAGAACGCGCAGCACTTCCGGCAATTGCGAGTCCTCCGCGCTCTCGAGCAGTCGCTCGACGCCCACGTCGACGTGGGCGCGGAAGGCAGCAACGCGTTCGCAGTCGGGCCGCGTGATGAATCCGCGCCTCGGCCGCGCGTGCCGCGGTCCGGCCGCGACGTAGTAGGAATTGAAGAGATAGGCGAACTGCTCGTCAAAGATCCGGTAGCCGGGAAGATGCGGGACCAACAGGAACTGCTCGAAGAACCAGGTGGTGTGCGCGCGATGCCATTTGGTCGGGCTCGCGTCCGCCATCGACTGCACCAGCTGGTCTTCGGCGCTCAGGGGAGCGGCACGACGCTCGGTCTCCGCGCGAACTGCGCGGAAGGCATCATGCCAGCGGGCGCGAGGATCGTTGGCTTCGGCGCGTGAGAGTTCTCCGCCTTCGTCGTGACGGCGAAGACGGACAGGTAACGAGGTCGCGGGCGGCATGCCCAATCCCGGGTTGGAGAAGCAACTAGGTGACGAGAAACCGCTTTGGGCTATCGATTGTTCCCCCATTATACGTTACCGCGCGGGGCATGCTTGCGGCTCGCGGACAATTTACGGATTTGTGAGCCGACGCTGACGGCGCCGCGAAAAGTCAGACTTTTTATGAGCTTACGCTCCTATTTCGCCGCGCTCGCGCCGGCGGCCGCCGCTATGCCATCTTGCTGGCCGGTGCCGCCACTCGCGCCGATCGCGCCGATGATTTTGCCGTTCACGACGATGGGAAGCCCGCCTTCGGAGGCCACGGGTTTCTCCGGAAATGTCGTGAAGGCGGTATTGCCCGCGGCATACTGGTCCGCGAAGGCCTTGCTCGGCCGGCGGAACAGCACCGCGGTGCGCGCCTTCCCCTGAGAAATCTCGGCTGACGCCAATTGCGCGCCGTCCATCTTCTCGAAATAGACGAGCTCACCCGCCGGCCCGACGATCGCGAATGCCATACGCCAGTTGTTCTTCTTGGCCTCGGCGAATGCGGCCGCCGCGACGCCCTTCGCCTGTTCGTTGGTAATCGGTGTGCCATAATCGGCGGGCGGCCCGGGAGGAGCGGGGGATGGTGCCGGTTGCTGCGCCATGGCCGTACCGGCGAGCACCAGAATCGAGGCAATACTGAGCGCAATGACGCAATCAAGTCGCATGGTCCTATCTCCAACTCAATTGTTGCGGCGTCATGATGTTGTCGAAAATTGCTCGTCTTTAGGCTCAGCGCCGACAGATCATAACCGGGTCCAATCAGCCGTTTCAGGCAAGTCCTCGATCAAGATAGGCGAGTTGCCATTCCACGAGCAAGAAGCGCTGTCGCCAAACGCGAGGAAGCAAGCCCTGCAAATGTGGCGAAGCCAATGCAGACGATGACCGTGCAAACAAAGCGATCGACGTGGGCCGTGCTGGCCGTGGTGTTGACGGCAGCACCCACATCGGGATTCGGCCAAGCGAATTGTCGCAACACGGCTCCGTTCGAGCCATGGCTCGCCGCCTTCAAGAAGGAAGCGGCAGCGCAGGGCATTTCAGCATCAACGATCGCGGCGGCGTCCCCGTATCTGGTGCTCGATCAACGCATAATCAATATCGATCGCGGGCAACGCTTCTTCGCCCAGAATTTCCTGGAAATCTCCGACAAGATGCTGGCTGGCGGGCGCATTCCGAATGGGATGGCGCAAATGAAGAAGCATCAGGCGACGTTTACGCGCGAGGACAAGGATTTCGGTGTGCCAGCTTCCGTCATCACCGCATTCTGGGGGCTGGAAAGCGACTTTGGCGCTGGCCAGGGCAAGGACCAGGCGATCAAATCGCTTGTCACCCTCGCCTACGATTGCCGCCGCTCCGACATGTTCCGCGGCCATCTGTTCGATGCGCTGCGCCTGATCGAGCTCGGTGACCTGCGCGCTGATGAAATGATCGGCTCATGGGCGGGCGAACTCGGTCAGACGCAAATGATGCCGTCGGAATACATGGCGCACGCCATCGACTACGATGGCGACGGCAAACGCAATCTGATCAAAAGCGCCACGGACGTCATAGGTTCGACCGGAAAGTATCTCGTCCATCTCGGTTGGAAGCGCGGCGAACCCTGGCTGCACGAGGTGCGCGTGCCTACGAATCTGGCGTGGCGGGAGGCCGACCTTTCGATCCAACATCCGCGCGTAAAGTGGGTGGCTTGGGGTGTCACGCGCGCTGATGGGAAGCCGCTGCCGAACGACAACTTGCCGGCGTCGGTCGTGTTGCCCTTGGGGCGGTTTGGACCGAGCTTCCTCGCCTACGACAATTTCCAAGCCTATCTCAAATGGAACCAGTCGCTGAACTATTCGCTGACGGCAGCCTACTATGCGACGCGTCTGGACGGCGCGCCACCTATGCACCGCGGCAGCCCGGACATCCCGAAAATCAGCTTTGAAGAGACCCGCGAGCTGCAGCAGATTCTGGAAAAGCGCGGCTATGACGTCGGCCGTATCGATGGCGTGCTCGGCCTCAAGAGCCGCGTCGCCATCCGCGATACGCAGATCAAGTTTGGCCTGCCTGCCGACGGCTGGCCGACCGCGGAGCTGCTCGCGCGGCTACGCGCAGGGAGATAGGTCTCTCACCCTCTCGCTGATCCCACGCCAACTCGCCGGGTCACCCGCGGGCTTGACCGGCGGGTCCATCATTCTTCGTGAGAACTTTTTGCGAAGAGGATGGCTGCGTGAAGGAAGACAAGACGTTCGTTTCATCCGATCATATTGAACAGCGCGCCAAAAAAGCCTTTTCCCTCGCGCACGGCTGCGACATTGCGGCGCAGCCAGGCATCGAGACCGAGGCTGCGACCGGCGGCATTGAGCGCAAAGAAAAACATCACCATCGCGAGGAACACGTAGGACCACGGCCACTCAGCCGGACTGCCGGGCCTGTAGATGCCCAACCACAGATGCAGCACGAATATGATGCCGAGGACGCCGATGAGGCGCACGCCGAGACCGAGCATGAGCGACACGGCAAAGGTGAATTCGGCAAGAAAGATGATGGGGTTCAAAATATAAAGATAAGGAAGATAGACAGCGGTAACGAGCTCGCGATGAAACTCGAAGGCCGCGCGGCTCGCCATCTGTTCGGTCCAGTATTGCAAGCCTCCGGACACCGGCAGCGGCAGCTTCCACAGCATTCCCTGGAACCACATTCCGCCCACGAGCACGCGAACGAACCAGGTGCCGAAATGAGAGCCCGTGCGCTGCGCTGGATCTTCCCGCCAGTTCCGGATCGCGATCACGATGCTTGCGATAATGAGGGCCAAAAACAACGCGACGAAAAGATATTTCCAAGAGCCGAGGGCGTTCTGATCGTCAGTGTTTCCGATCACGAAATCCCAAAAATCAGAGAACGGATTCGGCACATTCGGCATGGGAGTATCTCCGGTCGTTCCCGCGAGAACGCGGGAATTCGTGCAACCGCGACGCCGCCAAACGCGAGGATAGCCCAGTGGGCCAGGCCCAACCCTACACCGTAACGTGATCGGCCAATAGCTCCGCCTGCTGGTCTCGTTGCAGCGGCCCCGCTAAGCTCAATCGGCGGCGGAATGACGGTGGTTTTCCCAGCGTCTAGCACGGGGACGTTATCGCCATGATCGTTCCTGCCTCACAAGCACGCGAGAGCTCGAGCACGACAACGGCTGAGCGCAGATTTGCACTCGGTCTCGGCCTCACCAACGAATGCAATCTGGCCTGCGCGTTCTGTTATCGCGATCCGACGCGGATCGATCGCTTATCCCTCGAACAGGTCCGCTCGGTGATGCGAAGCTTGCCGGTGCGATCGGTCAATCTCGGCACCGGCGAGAACGGCATGCATCCCGAATTTGGCGTCTTTCTCGATTACCTGCGCTCCGAGCCGATCAAGCTCACGATCACCTCGAACGGCTATTCGATCGAGGCATTGGACGATGCCGAGGTGACGGCTTTTCATGATGTCGAGTTCTCGCTCGACTATCCGACCGAGGCAGAACAGGATCAACAACGCGGATCTGGAAACTGGCGTCTCATCCATGAGCAGGCTGCGCGATGCCGCGGGTTGGGCGTATCGGTGACGTTCATCGCCGTCATGATGCGTTCCAATTTCGATCGCCTCGCCGATATCGCCGACATTATCAAGGCGTACGACGCGCCTTTGCGCCTCAATGTCTATCAGGCGGTCCGTTCCGACGTCTTCGCGCTGACCTACGACGAGTATTGGCGGGGCTTCGAGGCATTATTTGCCAGCACCGATGTGATCGCGATCGGGGAGCCGCTGGTGCGCGCGATGGCCGGATTGCCACCACGGCGAGGCGGCTGCGGCGTCGCGACTGTGCGAGTGACGCCGCGGGCGACCGTCCAGCCGTGCGTGTATTGGCCCGGTGCCGGCGCGCCCCTCGATCTCCTGCTCGATGGCGGAGCCGACATCATCGATAGCGAGACGTTTGCCGACGCCCGCGCCGTGCCCTCCCTCTGCCGGACCTGCAGCTATGTCGGAACCTGCGGCGGCGGGTGCGCAGGGCGGCGGCGGCTCATCAACGCGCTGGATACGCCGGATCCCTACTGTCCCGTCGTCCGCGGCGGCAGCCGCAAGCTCAAGGTGCAGATGGCGAGGAGCCGCGAGCTGTCCAAACTCGAAAGCGCCTGCACCACAATCGTGGTGGCACGTTGAGCGAGTGGGTCTCGCGCTTTTGACCTTCAGGAGCGCCCTAACATTGCGACCAGGGCTTCGAGAACAGCTAGCGCATTGGCAGTGCCGTCGGCTTCGCCTTTTTCGAAATCCCGTCCTGCTTGCCCCATGCTGTTGGTCACATGGGCCAGGCAGAGAACCGCCGCGCCACTCGCGCGGGCAAAGGCATAAAGAGCCGCGGCTTCCATCTCGACCGCCAAGTGGCCTTTGGACCGCGCAGCTTCGATCGCCGCCGTCGTTTCGCGGAACGGCGCGTCCGTGGTCCAAGTCGCACCGACAAAAAAAGGCTGCTTGCTTTGCTCAAGCGCGGCGGCCGCTCTTGCGACCAAGCGCGCGTCCGCGTCCGCGTACTCGCTCGGCGAGGCGTAGTGATAGCTGGTGCCCTCATCGCGCAAGGCGCGATCGATGAGAACAAAGTAAGGCGTGGGGCCGCACGGCGTGATTTGCCCCGCCGATGTGAGGCTGAGCAAGAACCGGCACCCGCTGGCGAACACTTCTTCGGCAATCAGCACAGCAAATGGCGCGCCGACAGCACAGCCGATAATTCCTACCGTTTGTCCCGCCAATTCAAAGCTATCCAGTTGTGTGTGATAGCAAGGCCAGGAATCAAACGGCTTTGATCGGTTTTCCCTTTGCAGCCGCCGCACGACGTCGCCATCCGGATCAAGAATGCAGATCGCCGGCACCTCGATATGCGTGAGTCCTTTTTGCCGCCGCGCTTCGCGCAGCAGTGCGGCCGGGCGAAACACGGACGGCGACGAAGGATCTTTGTTGTCGAGCAGTGGAGGCATGGTCAACGCGGCCGCTCAAAGTCCCAGGCGAGGCGCTTGTAGCGGTCGAACTTCGAGAGCGTCATTTGCTCTCCTTATCGGACGCAGGTGCGAAATCCGGCGATGACGTCGTTGCGCTCGGGGGTGAAAAAGTTGCGGTAGAGCGGACGCGCGAGCCGGGCGCTGGTGGCGAAGCTTCCGCCGCGCAACACCTTGCGCGTGTTGAACCAGGGCTGCGAATAATCCTCGTAGGGATCGGCAGCGAAGCCCGGGAACGGCACGAAGTCGGACGCCGTCCATTCCCACACATTCCCGATCATCTGCCTGCATCCGAAGGCGCTGTCGCCCGCGGCGCAGGCGGCGACGTCGAGCGGGCCGTCGAAGGCAAAACCGAGGCTGGCGCGCTCGGCGCTCGGCGCCGCCTCGCCCCACGGCCAGCGGCGCTTGGGGTTGGCCAAGCCGTTCGCACTTGGCTCGCCCACGGCCGCAGCCTCCCATTCAGCCTCGGTGGGCAGCCGGCGCTCGGCCCAGTTGCAGTAGGCTTGCGCCTCGTACCAGTTGACGAAGGCTACCGGGGCGTGCGGCGGGAGCGGTTCGACTTTATCGTGG
>Ga0126376_10000011_pt1 | contig 72539 bp, 60 predicted proteins | sample PanSoiMetPlot_15_FD_92760 | JGI IMG/M metagenome (GOLD analysis project Ga0126376, IMG submission 92760) | Tropical forest soil microbial communities from Panama - MetaG Plot_15 | ecosystem: Environmental > Terrestrial > Soil > Tropical forest > Bulk soil | place: Panama | collected 2016-02-17 | reverse complement strand
TCAGTTGATGGTGGCCAGCGTAAAAATTTCTTGGGAAGGGGGCGACGTCGCCCCCTTCTCTAGATTCCGAGGAAGCAGATGGAAAATTCAAATTACGGCAAGTGTGCCCAAGAAATCTGTCTCACTGTAGGGGTGCACCCCATGATTTTGAGTCCAACTCTGGGTCCAACAGATGGGTTAATTGGGGGTTTGCAGGGCTTTCGAAGAGCTGGTTAAGTGGTGTCGGATCTATAGGTTACGTGAATACTGACGCGTTCAAGATTCTGAGCTACAGGCCCAGGGGTCGTGAGCCAGGTTAGAGCTGGTCACTCAAACCCAGGGCAAGAAGGTGTCGGGCTAGATTTCGCTTAGTGTGTCGGTAATCTCTAAACCTGCGGGTCTTGAGGCGGGTTCCACACGGTCTAGGGAACCATTGTGCTGGCGAGGCCATTACGTGATGACTAGGAGAATTTCTTCAGGCGGATTTCGTTCCAAAAATCTCCTTTAGTCCGGCTTGTGCCGTTTCCGCGAGTCTCTCGGCCGTGAGCCTGGGTCCCGGGGCCATGCGAGCGGCGTCCCGAATCGTGTCGTCGACTTTTCCAAAGAGCCTGTCGGCCGACCCTTCGAGTTCCGCTATGCGGCTCGGATGCAGTTTAGGCGCAACGGCGCTGCCAAAGTGCTTCTGCAATTCCTCGACAATTTCCGAGAACACTTCGATCGTATCGTGTATGTACAGCAGGTCCTTCGCTCTGTCTTTATGGTTGCGCTGCTCATGGATGAGAATTTTCTGCGCCAGAAAACTTGCCGGGTTGGCGATCTGCACGGTCCGCTTCGGTGACATTGGGTATCCGTTTTCCTCGCCTAACTCCACCTTCCAGGGCGAAACCAGCAAAATCTCGATGTAGCGAAGCAGTTGCGAGGAAACGTCGCCCACTTCCTTCGTCGCCTTACGTTTGCCGCTTCGGTCATATTCACTTCCTTCGAGTGGGGCAAGGAACTCAGCGTAGAAACCACCTCCTTTTCCGTAGTGATAATGCGTCGCCGGCGGGCTGTCCTCGCCCACGAACTCCTCTTCGAATCCCGCCTCCAGCAGGCGCTTCCGCACGGTCGATTCTTTCTTCTTGAGTTTCGGCGGTACGGCTAGATCGCCGTCGAGAGTTGTCAGCGGAAGGTAGTCAAGCTTTCCTTGCACGAGGATCGAGACGATAGAGACGATGTGCCCATCCTCCGACAAGAACGACCTCGCCGAGCCAAGGCTCCATCGCAATAATGAATTTCGAAAACGCTTCGAGTTCGGGATCTCGTTCGCTCATGGTTCGGACGATTCAAAGGCCGGCGACAGAATTTTTCTCCAGATAAGTTCTGCCTGTTCCTTGCCTCGGGACGGATGCCGGCTGACATCCAGCCAGACCTGAAGAATATCGCTCACGGGCACACCGTCTTTCGGAACGACTCCCCGAAAAATGCTTTCCCGATTCCCCGGAATGCGCACGTAGAGATCGGCTTCTTCTTCCTCTGCATTCCCTGAAAGTCCGAGGTCCTTCAGCACTGCCGCGTTCAAACGCTCCAGGTAAAGATATGGCTTTATGCCATGCACAAACCCGATGCCCAGCGCCTCCGCTGCCTCAAACAATCCGAGGCACAGGCGCGGCGACGAGAGTTGATCCGCAGGATTTGAAGGGGCCGTAGCTTTATCCGATTTGTAGGAACGGACAGCACTCCAGAGAGCCTTTTTGCCGCGATGAAGAACCCAACGCATCGGGATTTCAAGAACGCGTCGCTGGCTCGCTCCGACCCACCGATTCAGCAATTCTCTCAGCCGGACCAGCCGCAATACTCCGCCTCCGGACTCTAGAAAGCCTTCTTTTGAAAACTCCTCGACGAAGCGAAACGCGCTCATCACCGAAACGCCGGCCGCTTCCGCCAGCTGCGAGGGTCCCTGGTGGCTGTTTCTCGGAGCCGACAAATACTCTTCCGGAATTCGGGGAGCCAGAAGGACCTTGAGCATCCATTGGTTCAGGTCGGAAAAAAGCTCTGGCGCACGCACGTTCGGCGCATGGAGTTCGCTGTGCGGTCGCCTCGACAAACTCAGCGACTCCAATCCGTGGCCCGCGAAGAGCCGAAGACCTTCGAGGTCCACCAGCCCAACTGCAACTTCCGGCGCCCGCTTTTGCATAAATTGCTTCGCTTCCTCGGCAATAGAATCTGGGATTCGGTTTGCGCCCACAATCGCAAGGGGAACCGGATGGCTGGACATGACTCGGGAATAGTGAACAGCCTCCAGCGCGGCCTGGGAGAGCAACGGAATCACGCGGTCTTTCCGGCCTTCCGAGGCCCGTTTTAGTTCGACGACGAATTTCTTCCCGCGCCCCGACACCAGAAAATCCGGCGCAACATTCTTCTCTCGGGGCTCCTCAGAGACCTTCCAGCCTTCCTCGCGAAACACGCTCGCCACGATCCGCCCAAGCTGGGCTTCGCTGTCGACGGACGGGTTTCTGTAATGGCCTGGCATCCGCTTACCACGGCCATGGTAATTACCATGGCCACGTTAATTATCATGGCCATGATATCTATCTAAGGGCTGACTGTCAACGGCATCAAATTGGTGTTGACTTTCAACTCACGCAAAATCGGTCGGAAGGCCACACCCCGACATTTTTCGGCAAAGAGTGCGGAAGTGATTGAAACGAAGGAAGTTGTTTTTCGCTCTTTGAAAAGAGAGCCAAAGAATGACCAAAGAACGACCAAAGAACGAACGATTGCGAGTGTACCCCGGGTGTTTTTGCAAAGAGTGCGCAAACCGCTAGATCTAAAAGAGATGGATTGTGCTCTGGCGCAAAAGGGCGAAAAGAGCGGGCAGCTTTGGGAAAGGGCTGTACCAGGAGAGATATGCCATACCCCAAGGCTCGACGTAAACGGGAGACGTTTGCAAGAGCGTGAACCGAAGAGGTTTGGAGAGGCAGAGTCCCACGGGAATCGTTCGAATTGGATCGGCTTACACTCGAAAGAAATAGCATGGCCTTGTTATCAAGTAAGATATATTTGTGTGATTTACGATTAGGCAATTCGAATGGAAAACCATGTCGAGCTAGGGGAATCACTTACAAGAATGTGGCATTTGACCAGCTCTGGCATTGTTGGTGGGAGTTCGCCCTGATTGATTCATTCGTATCGCAAGGCGACCATCGAATCCACACGCGTTGCTCGACGAGCCGGAATCCAGCATGCCAGCAACGTCGTGACCAAAAGTAGGGTGACTGCTGCAAGATAAGTAGCCGGATCTGTCGCCGCGATTCCGATCAGCAACTTAGTAACAATGCGGGTCGCGACCAGCGCAAGAATCATTCCCGAAATGACGCCGCCGATCGCCAGTCTCATACCGTGTCCAACGAAGAGCTTGAGGATCTGGCTACTTTTGCCACCCAACGCGACACGAATCCCGATTTCACGGGTACGCTGCCCAACAGCGAAGGAGACGACGCCGTAAATGCCGACGAGAGCAAGGATGAGGCCTAACAGTCCCATGCCGGCTGCGAGAGCGGCGGCCAAACGAAATACAAAAAATCCGGCAAGTCCTTGAACAATATGCTCCATGGTACTCACATCAATTATCGGCAGGTCGGGTGCGATTGAACGGATTTGGTCGTGAATCTGTCGAGTGATCTGTGACGATGCCCCCGACGATCTCACTTGGAGCGATTGGAACGAGGTGTAGCTTTGAGCCAGTGGAAGATAGAAATAAGGCTGAGGATCCGGGGACAGAAAAAAATATTGCCCGTTTCCCGAGATGCCGACGACTTCGATGAAGGGCCCAGCCGGACCCTTCAGACTGAAGCGTTTGGCCACGGCCTCTTCGCGTGGCCATAGTTTCTTGGCCATCGCCTTATTCACTATTGCGACAGGGCGCGCCATTTCGTTGTCCGTATCCGAAAACGGGCGACCACGCAAAAGAGGAACCCTCATCACCTTGAAATAGTCGGGATCAATGCTGTTGTAGGAAATCGTTGGAGGGTGCTCGCTGGCTGCCGCAGGACTTCCCTCCGGATAAATGAAGCTGGCATGACCAGGATATTGCAACGGTGCAGCATAGGCGAGGCTCACCGATTCGATTCCAGGCATGCCACCTACATGTTCCTTTAGTTCCCGGTACAGGCGCTTTGTCTGCGACTCGTCATAATCGATTTGAGCCGGATCAAGCATAACGTTGAGAACATGACCGGGATCGAACCCGAGATCCATGCTTTCGGCGCGCTGAAGACTACGAACAAAAAGACCAGCCACGATCAACAGGGTCAGAGAGCCCGCGATTTGCACCACAACCAATATCCTGCGAATCTTGTGACCTCCAGCGCCAGAGGAGTTACCATGGCCCTCATGAAGGGCGGAACCAACGTCTCGCCGACCTGCGCGAAGAGCAGGCAATGCGCCGACAAATACTGCGGTGAAGAGGCCCGTACCCAGAGTGTATCCAAAAACGCGCCAATCGAAACTGCAGTCCAACTTGTAGGCGAAATTAGATGTTGATGTCACGGACCCGAGAAGGGAGCCTGCAGCTCTCATTGCCCATTCACCCAAGGCAACGCCAGCGCACGTAGCCAGGAGTGCCAAGAGGAGACTTTCTACAAGCAGTTGCCGTAGGAGCCGCGCGCGGCCTGCGCCAAGAGCAGCGCGGATCGCAATCTCCCGTTGACGCGCCGTAGCGCGCGCAAAAAGGATATTTGTTACGTTCAAGCAAGCGAGCGATAGCACTAAGCCGGAAAGAAAGAGAAACAGACCCGCAATTGCGGGTACGAAGCTTGAAACAAGCGGCGCAGGGCGTGCCATTCTTTCCGGAATTACTCGGGAAGATAGTCCTTGATTGCTTAAGGGAAACTGGGCAGACAGACGTGCAGCAACAACGTCCATGGAGCTTTGCGCTTCTGCGATACTTACGCCGGGCTTCAATCTTCCAAGCAGGTTCAAGCGCCGAGCATTGCGGTCGTTCCAGAATGTGACGGAATCCGCGTCCTGAGGGATCGCACTCACCAGAAGATACCCATCCATGTCGAAGGCAAATAGCGTCCCGTGAAATCCTTGAGAGGCGACGCCTATAATCCGAGCTGACTTTCCGTTGACGCGAGCCGGCTTATTCAGAATTTCCGAGTTGCCTCCAAACTTTCTTTGCCAATAGGAAAATCCCAGGACAATGAGCATCTCGTCACCCGGCTTCTCGCCTTCACCCTGGACAAAAAGGCGGCCGAGGACGGGTTTCACAGCAAGAGCGGAAAAATAGTTACCTGTAACATTGCTGTACGCAAATTCGTCAGCCCTTCCGTCAACACTAAGCCCTCCGACGCCGAGCGAGTAGGCGAATACGTCCGAGAATTTGTCGGACTGGTTGCGGATATCGAGTAGTTCTGGAAAGGAGTACTGAGAGTCATTCTTCTCTTTCTGTTGTGAAGCAATTACAACAATCTCTTCCGGCATTCTTACAGGCAAGGGGCGGAGTAACCAGCCGTTTAGCACACTAAATATCGCGGTGTTTACGCCTATGCCGAGAGCTAACGTAATTGTCAGAACCAAAGTGAGGCCCCATGACTTGCGCATTATGCGAGTCCCGAAGCGGATGTCTTGAATCACGGAGGAGACAAAGCCCACGCCAAGTAAGCTGAGAGCTTCTTCTTTCGTTTGCTGGACTCCGCCAAAAGCCACCCTGGCGCGCCTGATTGCTTCTTGCTGGGAGACGCCATTGCGAACCAGGTCCTCGGCGCAGGCTTCTACATGGAAGCGAAACTCTTCATCCATTTCAGTTGTGCGCCGAGGTCGTTGGATGAAGGCCCCGGAGAGATAACGAAGCCGACTCCAGACGCTCATATTTCCCCAGGCTTGGTGTTCAGAATTCTGCCAATGACACTAGCCATCCGATTCCATCCGTCTGTTTCCATTTGCAGTCTGCGTTTTCCTGAGGCAGTCAGGTGGTAATACTTCGCTCTGCGGTTGTTCTCGGATTCTCCCCAATCGCTTGCGATCCAACCTTGGAATTCGAGACGGTAGAGGGCGGGATAGAGGGAACCTTGTTGAATCTCCAGCAGACCTTCCGAAATTTGCTGGATGCGCAGGAGAACACCGTACCCATGCAAAGGGCCCAGGGAAACGGCTTTGAGAATAAGCATGTCGAGGGTGCCTTGCAGGAGTTCAAGTCGTTTGGCCATGTTGGCTGTTTCCTAGGTTGTCTAGGAGTATGACTGCTTTCTCCCTAGACCGTCAAGGAGAGCTAGGCACTGAAGATAGAAGAAAGTCAGGCGGAGGCAAGAGTGGTTGCCGGCTCGGCGACGACGCGACCGTCGAAAAGGTGGACAGTGCGATCGGCGAAGCGGGAATAGCGCGGATCGTGAGTGACGAGACAAATCGTGGCGCCGCTTTGATGCAGGTCGGAGAGAAGCTGCATCACAGCTTCGCTGTTTTGTGAGTCGAGATTCCCCGTCGGCTCATCCGCCATCAAAATGAGCGGATCTCCGCCAAGCGCCCGAGCGACGGCGACGCGCTGCTGCTGACCGCCGGAAAGTTGAGCGGGAAAATGTTTTTTGCGATGAGACATGCCGACGCGTTCGAGGGCATGCTCGGTTTTCTTCCTTCGTTCTGCCGCTCCCATGTTGCGATAGGTGAGCGGAAGCTCGACGTTTTCATAAACCGTAAGATCACCGATTAAGTTGAACGCTTGAAACACAAAACCAATTTCGCGATTGCGGATGCGCGTGCGTTCGGCGGCGGAAATTTGTGAAACGTCCTTGCCATTTAGAAGATATTTCCCGTTGGTTGGAGAATCGAGCAAGCCGAGGACGGAAAGCAAAGTCGATTTCCCGCAGCCGGACGGGCCCGCGATTGAAATATAATCACCGCGATCGATCGTGAGATCGATGTTGGAGAGCGCATGCGTCTCTACGTCTTCCGTGCGGAAGATTTTTGTGACGCCTTCCATTTTGATGAGCTGAGTCATGATCTCCTCGCGAAAACAACGTTGCCAAAAATTACTTCAAGCGAATTCGTTCGTAATTGCTCCATGCAGAAGTATCGGAAAGAATGACGCGATCGCCTTCGCGCAGTCCTTGTCGAACTTCGACGGAGCTTACGGAAAATCTGCCGAGACCAACGGAGGTGCGCGTTGCTTCCGAACCGTCCGAACTCACTTTAAAGAGAGAGACGACGGATTCGGGTTGGCCGAAGGCGGGGCGGCCTACATAGAGAATGTTTTTCATGTTTTCGATTTCGATGGTGCCGTCTACGGTGAGGTCGGCGCGTGTGCCAGCCGGGAGCGGGCCGTCGAAGGAAACATCAACGGTAACGGTGCCATTCTGAACCGAAGGATCGACACGGGACACATGGCCGTTCACGACGCCGTTGCGCGTGTCCACAGCGGATTTCATGCCGAGCGTGAGTTCGTTGGCCTGCGTTTCAGAAATTTTGATTTCGGCTTTCAGTTTTTTGAGATCGGCAACGCGCGCGAGATTGGTTCCGGGCGCGACGCTTTGGCCGACTTCTACGGGAACGAGTTGCAGAACGCCGTTGATTCCAGCGCGAACGTGGAGCGCGTCCAGTTGTGAACTGCGCAAATTGTAGAGAGCGCGTTGCTGGTCCACGTGGGACTTTTCTGCGGCGATTTTCGCTTCGGCAGTTTCTTCGGCGTTTTTGGCGCGCGCATCTTCGAGCTGAGCGCGGATTCCCAGCTGATCCGCTTTTACCTTGGAGAGTTGCGCCGTGACTTCCGCTCCGATTTGTTGCGCGACGAGTTTTTCATCCACGGCGTGCTGGATTTTTGCCTGCTCGTATTCGCTCCGGACGGCAGCCGCAGCGGCTTTTTGATTTAGAACATCGCTGCCCATCTGCACTTTGACGCTTTGATATTGCGCTTCCGCTGCTTTGAGCTGGTATTCGGCATCAAGCGTGTCGCGTTCCAGCTCGGGATTGCTGAGTTCCAGAATGATCGAATCCGGCTTAACGCTGGCGCCGGGATGAAGAATGATTTTGCTGACGCGCGCAGTGTTGAGCGCGGGAATCCACTGAATATCCTCGGGGACGAGGGTGCCGACACCGTGGACCGCGCGAAGCATGTCGCCGCGTTTGACAGTGTCGGAGAAAAGAGAAGCGCTATCGACGCTTGGAGCGGCGGGACGCAGGCGGGAAAGGGCGTAAGCGACGCCTGCAACGCAGAGCAAGATGCCCCCCGCGATGATCAGCCTGCGGATTGTTTTAGCATGTTCGTTTTGGGGGATGGCGATGTCCATAATGCGATTCACTCATATCGAAGCGACACGGCCGGATCAACGCGCGTAGCTCTTCGTCCGGGGATGAAGCAAGCCAGTAAGGCGACAGCAATCAGGGTTGCGGCCACCGCAGCATATGTGGCTGGGTCCGTGGGCTTGACCCCGAATAGGATGCTGGCGATCGCCCGGGCGAGGCCGAGAGCTAACGCTGCGCCGATGGCAACACCGAACAATGCGAGTTTCAGCCCAAGTTTGGTCACAAGGCCCAAGACTTTCATGGGATCTGCACCCAGAGCGACCCGAATGCCAATCTCTCGAGTGCGCTGATTGACGAAATAGGACAAAACACCATAAATGCCCATCACGGCCAAAAGCACGGCCACGCTGGCAAAAAGGCCCAGCAAGCGCGTGGCGAACTTTGCTCCGTTAAGAGAGTGCGACAAGAGCTGGTCCATAGTCATGACATCGGTTACGGGTTGATCGCGATCGAGGTCTGCAACGATTTTTCGGACCGGTGTTGCCAGATCCTCTGGACGGGTGCCTGGAGCTGAGCGAATTGCGAGATCCTGCCAAAGATGAGCCACGATGGCACCGCCGGGATAGACCTCGGGTTGCTGAAAATGGCAAGCGTAGACAAATGGAGGAGCAGGTTGCTCCAAGCCCCAATGCTTGACATCCCCCACGACGCCCACGATTTGGCGGGGCCGTTCTTGATCGACCGGATAAGGATCATAGCGAAGCAGGATTTGTCGGCCGATCGGGTCTTCATTGGGGAAGAAACGGCGGACAAACGTTTCATTTACAACCACAGCCCAAGGCGCGGCGGCTGTGTCATGTTCGTCTAGAAAACGTCCTCTCTTCAGGGGAATCTTGAGCGTATGGAAGAAACCAGGGGTGACTTCGTTGTATCCCGCGCGCGGCCGCTGATCGGGAAGCGGTGTGGGATGCCCCAAAATGGAGAAGCTGTACTCCTCTGAAAAATCCATCGGCAAACCGGTAATTGAACCGGCGGATTCAACTCCCGGAAGCGCAGCCACTCGTTCCAGAAGCTGCTTGTAAAAAGCACTCACTCGTGGCGAGGCTCTTTCCATATCGCCACCCGGCACCCTTTGCATGTACTCGCCGCCTTCGGGCAGCCGAATCGGGATCGTCAGAAGGTTGTGCGTGTCGAATCCCGGGTCTACTTGTTGCAGGCGCCAGAGCGAATTGATTGTGAGACCGGCGCCAATGAGAAGCACCATGGCCATGGCCACCTCACACACTGCTAACGCATGGCGCGTCAGACTCCGCGAACCACCAGAGGTCCAGTGCGAGCCTTCGTGGAGGATTTCGTTGGGATCGGGCTTGGAAGCCTGGAGGGCCGGAATAAGTCCGAATACGAATGCAGTCAAAAGGGAAATACCCAGAGTGAACAGAAGAACGCGAGCGTCAATATTTGCGTTCCGCGTGCTGGGAAAGTTAGCCGCAAACGAACGAAAGATCTGGACGCCCCAGTGGGCAAGGAGGATTCCGAGTCCACCACCAAGCAGAGCCAAGAGACTGCTTTCGGAAAACAATTGTTGCATTAGGCGGCGGCGATCGGCGCCAAGCGAAGAGCGCATTGCATATTCTCTGCGGCGAGTTTCTGTCCTCGACTGCAACAAGTTAGCGACGTTGGCGCAAGCAATCAGGAGAACAAGAGTGACAGCACCAAAAAGGGTATACAGGGCTTGTCTAGCTGAGCCGAACAGCGTTTCATGAAGGGGCTGGAGCTTCTTCCCAATGCCCTTGTTTGTTTCCGGGTAGGCTTGCTCAAGACGACGGGCAATAACATCCATTTCTGTCTGAGCCTGGGCGAGAGTGACGCGCGGCTTAAGCAGCGCGACCGGCAGTAACCAATGATCCTGGCGGGCTGTGTAACGAGAACTCCCCGGATTTATAGGCTGCCAGAGATCAACCGGCTCACCAAAAAAGGGGGTGAAGCCAGGAGGCATGATGCCCACAACCGTGGAAACAATTCCTGTATTGCGATTGGTGAAAGTTTTGCCAAGGATGTCAGGATCGCTGTTGAAGCGAGTTTTCCAGAAAGAATAACTGATGACTACCGTTTGAGTGAGCTCTTGCATTTCGTCTGCGGAAAAAATTCTGCCGCGGATCGGCTTCACCCCTAGAAGATTGAAGAAGTTTGGCGTGACGTCCTGTATGCGGATGGCTTCGGAGCCGTTGGCACCAGAGAGTAGAGAAGATTCGGTACCGCTGGTAAGGGCAATATCTTCAAAGACATCATTCTGTTTTTGCCAGTCCAGAAGTTCTGCAATAGGCGGAGGCTGGCGTTGCTCGGGGTGCGCGAGAGAAATTTCCCAGATGGCTACCATTCTGTCGGCGTGAGAGTAGGGCAAAGGGCGATAGAGCAGGGCGTTCATGATGCTGAAAATCGTGGTGTTTGCGCCGATTCCAAGCGCGAGGGAAAGAACCACCACAGCTACGAAACCCGGAGACTTGAACAGCGTGCGAAATGCGAAACGAAAATCTTGCAGCAGCGATTCAAGGAAGGGCAGGCTGCGAGATTCGCGGTGCTTTTCTTTGGCCTGTTGAGGGCCGCCGAAGCTTATACGCGCCTGGCGCTCGGCTTCGTGGAGGGACATGCCGTTCTTGAGATTTTCTTCGATGGCGAATTGGAGATGCGAAGTCATTTCCGCATCGAGATCACTGTCAAGTCGCGTGGGACGGATGAAAGCACGGAAGCGAAGAAAAGATTCGCGGAAGAAGAAGGTCATTGATCGTCCCCCTCGCTTTCCATGGAAAGGACTCGGCCCATGATGCCCGTGAGACGCTGCCAGTAGGCCGCGTCAGTCGAGAGCTGTTTGCGGCCGCGCTTGGTAATGGAATAGAACTTGGCTTTCCGATTGTTGTCCGAGACGCCCCATTCGGCGGAGATCCAGCCGCGTTGTTGAAGTCGGACGAGGGAAGCATAGATGGTCCCCTGGTTCAGGAGGATGGCGTCGCCGCTGACCTGTTCGATACGTCGGGCAATGCCGTAGCCATGTTGGGGCCCGAGCGCGGCCAGAGTTTGCAAGACGATAAGGTCAAGTGTGCCCTGCAGGAGGTCGAGTCTTGGTTCAGGAGGCGCCATTTTGTTCACTCCTGTGGGGATACCACAGAAGGATACCAGCATTCCTGTGCGGATGCCACAGGAAACGTGTCGGCATCCCACAGGTAGAGACGAGAGAACCGCGGAAAAAGTTTGATTGCGAGTTAGCCCAGAAAGATCTTGGCTATACGTGGAAGAGAATGGTCCGCGGCTGCGGGGGTAGCAGCCGCCGAAGTGGGGGTTACTGAAGATTGTGCTGCAGAGGTTTCATCCACCTGCCCGGCACCGATACATGCTTCCACTCCACCCAAGGATCGAGCCCACTACGGCAATGCCTCCGAGGACGGCCGCTGATCGGATTCCCAGCGAATTGCAGCCGTCCGACGGAAGCGTTGCCGTTAACAACGTGAAGCGTACAGAGTGCTGCCCGTTAAGAGAATCCGGCGAAACCTCGAATCGGAAAAAGTTGGAGACCTGAAGAAGACTCAGGCAAAGTCTCCATACGTTCTATACGACGACTACCGAGGGCGATTGGCCGGCTTTTACGCGGGGCAGGATTCGAGAGCCGGATAGTCGGTGTAACCCATATCGTTCGGGCTATCGATTATTTTAAGTTGGCGAGGAGTTTCTTGAAGCGCGGGTCGTCGCGGAGGCCATCGTAGTCGGGATCGTGCTCGATCCAGTCGCGCTTACCCCAACCTTTTGCGAAGACGCGCTCGAGAAAATCCAACGCTTCTTCTTTCCGCCCAGCCTTGGCGTTAAGACAGGCAGCGTTCACCAGCGTGCCGAGGTCATCGGGAAAGAGCTCGAGGGAGCGTTGGGACCATTCGATGGCGCGCGTTTTGTCGCCATGGTCGTAGAGGCAACCCGAGCCTAGGGAGAGAGCGCGCGCGTCGCGGGGATTCAGAACGAGAGCGCTTTCGGCGCGATGGATGCCTTCTGCTTCGGCTTCGAATGCCTCTTCCATGCGTCTAAGCATGCGTAGGGACTGTGCGAGCAGCATGGGGCTCTGAAAGTCTTCGTGACGGATTTTTGCGGCCATGCAGAAAAGTTCCGCAGAGCGTTCAATGTCGCCATGGGCAAACGTGGTGCGGGCGAAATAGTAGTAGCCGTCAAAGAAAAAAGGGTTGGTGCGAATGGCTTGTTCGAACTCAGCGACAGCTTCGTCGTAGCGGCGGGAAAGCGCGAATGAAAAGCCGCGAGCCACGTGAGCATCCGCAATTCCCGGAGCCAACTGCAGCGCTTTTTTGCTAGCGCGCTCCGCGCAATCCAAGTCCTCTTCTTTTGCGCCAAACCACTCGTATAATGTGGCATGGACCATCGCGAGTCCAGCGTGAGCGGGAGCGTAGTTTGCGTCGTGTTCAATCGCGCGTTCGAACATCTCGCCGCTTTTTTGCAGGTCCGGTCGTGTTAGGCGAGGAAGATACTGCCGGCCACGCAAGAAATATTCATAGGCGGTTGCGCCGGTGTGAGGGCGCTCGAGCGCCTGCATTTCCTTTTGGCTGAGAACGTTTCCGCGAAGCGTGGCGACTACACTTTGGGCGATTTCATCTTGAATGGCGAAGACATCGTCGAGAGTGCGGTCGAAGCGCTGCGACCAGCGGTGAAAACCGGTGGCGGCTTCAATCAATTGGACAGTGACACGGAGATGATCCCCGGCTTTGCGAACGCTGCCTTCGAGAAGAGTTTCGACACCAAGTTGCTGGGCGACAGCGCGTACGTCCGCGCCGGAGTCGTGGAATTGAAAAGAAGCGGTGCGAGCGGCGACGCGAAGCCCGGCAATGCGAGTAAGGGCATTAATCAATTCTTCGGCGATGCCTTCACAGAAATAATCCTGGTCGCGAGCGGGGCTCATATCGGCGAAAGGAAGAACGGCGATGGAGGAGACCTCTTTAATGGGCGACGGTGAAAGGGAAATTGGTGCGGGTGTCATAGCCGCTGCTTGCGGGGTGGAAAGTGGTGCAATAAAGCGGTAACCCGCTCGCGGAACCGTTTCAATATACTGGCGGCTATCAGAATCCTCCCCAAGTGCTTTACGAATAGCAGAAATGTTGCGGTCGACGCTGTTTTCTTCAACGGCCGTTTCGGGCCAGACGGCGTTCATGAGCTCGCTTTTGGAGACGAGCGTGCCGTGGCGCTCGACGAGAACGCGCAAGGTTTCGAATGCTTTACCGGTGAGAGAAATGGAACGACCGCCGCAAGTCAGGCGACGTTCCCCGACTTCCAAGCGGAAAGGGCCGAACTCAAAGACGGTATTTGTGCGTTCTGAAATCACGTCATCCAACACAAAAAATTCCACCGCGCCGAGAGACACATGCTTCCTTTCGAGCACGAGTCGAGCAAAAGTCCTCGATGAAGCGGTACCTGGTATTGACGATTGTAACCCAGAGACAGGGCATTGAATGCGACAAACCAACGCTTCAGCTATTCTTCGCCGATGTCTTCGTTCCAAACAGCCGCATTGGCCTGGATGTAGCCGGAAAGCAGTGAAAAACACTCCGAAGAATTGAGGTCGATGACTTCGATGTCGAGCGAGCGGAGCCAGTCAATGCCACCCTGGAAATTGCGACTCTCGCCAACGATGACTTTTTGAAAGCCAAATTGGCGGATGAGTCCGCTGCAATACCAGCAAGGAGCGAGTGTGGTGACCATGATGAGGTTACGATAGCTGCGCTGACGGCCTGCGTTGCGGAAGGCGTCGGTTTCGCCGTGGAGGGAAGGGTCGCCGAGTTGTACGCGGCGATTGTGGCCCGCGCTAATGAGTATGCCGTCGGCGTCGAAGATGGCCGCGCCGATAGGAATGCCGCCTTCGGAGAGGCTTTTGCGGGCTTGCGCAATGGCCACGGCGAGAAGGGCAGCGTGGTCGAGAGGCTGACTCATGCGAGGGATTATACCTAACGCATTGTGCTAGGCTTTCGAAAACGAGCATGAGCCTGCGCGGATTTCGATCCAAACGAGTTGTGACGCCGGAAGGTGTGCGGCCGGGGACGATCCTTGTGGAAGGAGAGACGATTCGCGAGGTGGTTTCGAAAGGGGAAATTCCCGCAAGCATTCCGTTGAAGGATTTTGGAGAACTGGCGATTTTGCCGGGGCTGGTGGATTCGCACGTACATGTGAATGAACCGGGGAGAACGGAGTGGGAAGGATTCTTTACGGCGACAAGGGCGGCCGCGGCGGGCGGGTATACGTTGATCGTGGACATGCCGCTGAATTGCTTGCCCGCAACGACGACGGTTGCAGCGCTGGAAAAAAAACGTGAATGCGCGAGGGCTGCGAGCCGTGTGGATTGGGCGCTTTGGGGCGGAGTGGAGAGCAACAATCAAGGGCGCATTGAAGATTTGACGAAGGCAGGAGTTCCGGGGTTCAAGTGCTTCCTGATTCATCCGGGAATTGATGGATTCACGATGGTGACCGAGGGGGAGTTGCGCACTGCGTTGTCGCACATAGTGAAAACGGGACTGCCACTGCTCGTACATGCCGAGTTGAGCGGGCCGATTGATGCTGCCATGGAGGGACTTGCGAATGCGGATTGGCGGCGGTACGAAACATACTTGCGATCGCGGCCGGATGAGTCGGAGTTGCTAGCAATTCAGTTGCTATTAAGGTTGTGCCGTGAATTTGGATTCAGACTGCACATAGTGCATCTTGCGACGAGTAAGGCGATTGAGATGTTGCGCGCGGCGAAGACGGAAGGGCTGCCGATAACCGTGGAGACGTGTCCACATTACTTGTTTTTTGCAGCGGAGGAGATTCCGGACGGAGCGACGCTGCACAAGTGCGCGCCGCCGATTCGAATGCGGGAGAATTGCGAAGAATTGTGGCGGGCACTGCAAGAAGGCGTAATCGATTTTGTGGTGACGGATCATTCGCCTTGTCCGCCGGAGATGAAAAAGCTGGAGGAGGGAAATTTCCGAACTGCGTGGGGAGGAATTGCGAGTCTATCCGTTGCGTTACCAATTATGTGGACGGAAGCGAGCAAGCGCGGGTTTGTTTTGACGGAAATTGTGAAGTGGATGGCGGCAGGGCCAGCAAGGTTAGCGGGGTTTGGCATGCGAAAAGGGAAAATTGCGGCGGGATTGGATGCGGATTTTGTGGTGTTCGATCCGGTAGCGGAATTTGTTTTGGGCGAGGAGCACTTGCATTACAGGCACAAGATTTCGCCTTATTTTGGGAAGCAATTAAAGGGGATCGTTCACGAAACGTACGTGCGCGGAAATTGCGTTTTCGTGAATGGAGAGTTTCCGGGCGAGGTTCGCGGTAAAGAGTGCCGATTGTAGATGATTGGCTGAGTTTGGCGAACTAGAGTTGCGGCAGCGACTTAAGAAAGGAGAGCGGTTTGACAGAGAGTCACATTATCGGCGCGGCGGTTCCGCGAAAAGAGGGGCGGGACAAAGTGACCGGACGCGCGCGTTACGTGGATGACATGACGCTGCCCGGGATGATTTATGGCGCGACGGTGCGCAGCACGATTCCGCGAGGAAAAATCAAGAAAATCAATTTTGGCGCCAGCGTAGCGTGGGACGAGTTTGTTGTGGTCAGCGCCAAAGACATTCCCTGCAAAAATTGCATTGCGCTGATTCTGGAGGATCAGCCGTGCCTCGCGGATGGAGTTGTGAATCATCCGGAGGAACCGATTTTGCTCCTGGCGCATGCGGACCGGCATTTGCTGCGAAAAGCGGTGGATGCAGTTTCGATCGAGTATGAAGAATTGTCTTCCGTGTTCACGATGGAAGAAAGCGAGCGACAGGCTGAAATCATTTGGGGCGAGAACAATGTTTTCAAGACGTATTTGATTGAAAAAGGGGACGTGGACGCGGTCTGGAAAGGGGCAACGCACATTGTGGAGGGCGAATACTTCACAGGGGCGCAGGAGCAACTTTACATTGAGAATAACGGCGTGATAGCGACGTTCGACGTCGAAGCGGGCGTGACGGTGTGGGGCTCGCTGCAATGCCCGTATTACGTAAATAAGGCGCTCATGGCGCTGTTTGGCTTGCCGGAAGAAAAAGTGCGCGTTGTGCAGATGGAGACAGGTGGAGCGTTTGGAGGAAAAGAAGAATACCCGTCGATGATTGCGGGGCACGCGGCGCTGCTCGCGAAAAAATCAGGCAAGCCGGTGAAGATTATTTACGACCGTGCGGAGGATATGGCCGCCACGACGAAGCGGCATCCGTCGCGAACGCGGCATCGCACAGCGGTGGACGCGGACGGGAAAATTCTTGGCGGTGAAATTGACATTGTGCTGGATGGCGGCGCTTACGCAACGCTTTCCTCTGTGGTGCTTTCGCGTGGGACGATTCATGCAGGTGGGCCGTATTCCTGGCCGAACGTAAGAGTCAGTGCGAAAGCCGTGGCGACGAACGCGCCGCCGCACGGCGCATTCCGCGGATTTGGAGCGCCGCAGACGATTTTTGCGATGGAGCGGCACATGGAGCGCATCGCGCAAGTCGTCGGTGTTTCTCCGATTGAGATTCGGAAGCGGAATTTCTTAAAGCCGGGAATGACGACGATCACGGAACAGGTGATTCGCGAAGAAATTGATTTGGGGCGTTTGCTGGACCGGGCGCTGGACCTTTCGAAATACTCGGAGAAGAAAGAAAAATTCAAGAAAGCAAACGGGGAAGTAAAAAAGGGAATGGGGATTGCCGCTTTTTTGCACGGTGCGGGATTTACGGGTTCGGGAGAGCGGTATTTGAATTCGCAGGTTGGAGTAGAAGGGCTCGCAGATGGAACGGTGCGTGTGCTGGTTTCCAGCACGGAGTTTGGGCAGGGAACGAATACGGTGCTTTGCCAGGTGGCGGCGGAAGAACTTGGAATTCCTTATGAATATGTGACGATCGCGCAGCCGGACACGGCTGCCGTTCCAAACAGCGGGCCGACAGTCGCTTCGCGCACTGCGATGATTGTGGGAAAACTAGTGCAGTCGGCAGCGCGAGGATTGAACCAGACGCTCGTGGGAAGCGGATTGTTAAGCGAAAAGTATGCGCCGGAGGAATTTCGAGCGGCGTGCAAGAAACTCGTCGCCGCGAAAGGAACCCTGAAATCCTATGCGCGATACGATGCTCCATCGGGAATCTTTTGGGACGACGTGAAATATCGCGGCGAAGCGTATTCGGCATTTGCCTGGGCAATATATGTTGCGGAAGTCGCTGTCGATCCTGTGACATACAGCATGACCGTGGAAGATTTTGTCGCGCTGCAGGAGGTTGGGAAAGTGCTGCATCCTCTGCTTGCAGAAGGACAGATTACCGGCGGAGTGGCGCAAGCGATTGGATTCGCGCTTTACGAGAAAGTTGTATGGCAAAACGGGCGGATGGCCAACAATCAAATGACCAACTACATCATGCCGACTTCGGTGGATTTGCCGTCCATTCGCGTGTTCTTCGAAGAAAAGGGAAATGTACACGGGGCGTACGGCGCGAAGGGGATTGGCGAACTTCCGATGGACGGCCCTGCACCTGCGATCGTAAATGCAGTGGAAGACGCGACGGGAATCCCGTTCAACTCGATCCCATTGCTGCCGGAGGACATGTTTCAGGCAGCGAAGCGGCAGAGCGCATGAACGTCGCTACTGAAACTGCCGGTAAGCAGGAATTTTCTCTTTTTGTAAATGGAAAGGCGGAGAGCGTTCGCGCATTTCCGATGGAACGACTGCTGGGTGTTTTGCGAATCGAGTTGGGTTTGAATGGCGCAAAAGAAGGCTGCGGCGAGGGTGAGTGCGGATCGTGCTCTGTACTGATGAATGGCGAGCTAGTGAATAGCTGTCTTGTGCCGATTGCGCAAGCGGACGGAGCGAAAATTACTACGATTGAGGGATTGGCAGGGGACGGAAGATTACATCCGTTGCAAGAAGCCTTTCTTACGTGCGGAGGCGCGCAGTGCGGGATTTGCACTCCGGGAATGATTTTGGCTGCTGTGCATTTGCTGGACAAACAGCCGCGGCCAACGATTGAGGAAATTAAGGAAGGGCTTTCGGGGAATTTGTGCCGCTGTACGGGGTACATGCAGATTTTTGATGCGGTGAGCAAAGTGGCGCGAGGAGAATTCTCGCGATGAGAGCGGACCCGAGAGAATACTCGCTGGTTGCGCCTGACAGTTTGCGGAAGGCTGCCGCGCTGCTGGCTGATGAGCCGGGACAGTGGACACCGATTGCAGGCGGGACTGATGTGATGGTGCTGTACGCGGCGGGAAAACTTGCCGCGCGGAAACTGGTCAGCGTGTGGAATCTGCCCGAGCTGCGAGGAATTGAAGTGACGCCCGAGGTCCTGAGGATCGGGGCGGCTTGCACATACAGCGATTTGCTGAGGCACGAAATCGTTGCGTGCGAGTTCCCAATGCTGGCGAGTGCGGCTTCGTGGACCGGCGGAATAGCGAACCAGAATCGCGGCACGCTAGGTGGAAATATTGCGAATGCTTCTCCGGCCGCGGACTCTTTGCCTGCACTACTTGCCTACGAAGCGATTCTGGAGCTCTACTCAACGCGAGGCACGAGGCGAGTGCCTTATACGGAATTCCATTTTGCCTACAAAAAGCACGCTCTGGCATCCGATGAGCTGATTCGAAACATTTGCCTGCCGAGAAAGACCGCCGGATACGTCTCCTATTGCCGGAAAGTGGGCGCGCGGAATGCGCAGGCGATTGCAAAAGTATGCATCGCAGCTTTGGCGAAAATTAGCGGAGGAGTGATCGAGGACGTGCGGATTGGAATGGGAAGTGTTGCTCCAGTGCCGCTGCAATTGAAAGAGACGGACCGAACATTGCTTGGGAAAAAAGTGGAGCCTGCCCTTGTAGAGCAAGCGCGACGAACGGTGGCGCAGCAAATTAAGCCCATTGATGACATTCGTTCTACGATGCGATACCGGAAGGCGGTTGCCGAAAATCTTGTGGCCGAATTTGTGGAGAAGCTTTGCGCTGAAGCGAGCCCGGGATGAACGAAGTGCTGGCGCGCTGGAACGAACTGCGGATGGCGGATGCGGCGAAAGAGATTTTGTCGTGTTGTGGAGCGAGCGCGTGGGCAGAGGGAATGATCAGCAAACGGCCATTTGAGGATGAGGCCGAGATGTTGATCACCTCAGACGAAGTTTGGCGCGGGCTCGGGTCTTCGGATTGGCTCGAAGCGTTCAGGAGCCATCCCAAAATCGGCGAATCCCGAGCGATCGCGCCTTCCGGAGAGCGTTCGGCTGCCTGGTCGGAGCAGGAGCAAAAAAATGTTGCGGGCGCCCAAGAACACGTGAAAAATGCCCTGGCGGAAGGGAATCAAGCGTACGAAGAAAAATTCGGATACATTTTCATTGTGTGCGCCACGGGCAAATCTGCTTCGGAAGTTTTGGAGATTCTGCAGCGCCGGTTGCAGAATGGAAAAGAAATTGAGTTGCGGGAAGCTGCGGAAGAGCAACGGCAGATTACGCAGTTACGGCTGAAAAAATGGCTGGGAATTTGAAACGCATTTCGACGCATGTGTTGGATACGGCGTTGGGCAAGCCAGCCGCAGACCTGCCCGTTCGTCTTGAACAGCGAGAAGCATCGGGGAAATGGGCTCAAGTTTCTTCGAGCAAAACCGACGCGGACGGAAGGTGCGGGCAACTGTTGCCCGATGGAAAAGAGATACCCAGTGGCGAATACCGGCTAACCTTCGGAACGGCGCAATATTTCAAATCGCATGGCGTGGAGGGCCTTTATCCCGTAGTTGAAATTACATTTCAAGCGCGCGACGGTGAAGCGCATTTTCATATCCCATTGCTTTTGAGTCCGAACGGCTACACGACTTACCGAGGAAGCTAAGCAAATGGCGAGGCTCGCGGAAAACAAGTATGGGAAGTCGCGCGTCCGCGTGATGCGGGTGAAGCGTGGGCCGAAGGCTCATGAACTGCGCGAGTGGATGGTAGAGGTGCTGCTGCAAGGGGAATTCGAAACCTGTTTTTCTGAAGGCGACAACAGTAAAGTTCTGCCGACGGACACGATGAAAAACACGGTGTATTCCCTGGCGAGAAGTTCATCTGCAGATTGCATTGAGGATTTCGCGAAAGAGATTACCGAGTTTTTGCTAAAGCGTAATCCGCAGGTTTCGGCCGCCGAAGCAAATATCGTCGAGGCGGCTTGGGATCATTTGAGGGTCGGTGGCTCGGAGCATCCGACGACATTTGTGCGGACAGGTGCAGAAAATCAGACGACTAGCGTGCAAAAAGAGCGCGACAGAGAGTTTTCGGTTACGTCTGGGCTGGATAATCTAGTGATCTTGAAAACCGCGGGCTCAGCATTCGAGGGATACATAAAAGATTCACTGACCACGCTGCCGGAAACCACAGATCGCTTGTTTGGCACGGCGCTGCGCGCAAATTGGAAGTATGACTCAGCGGAATTGAACTTCAGCAAGCTACGAGCAAGGACTAGAGAGTCGTTGCTCGCGGCGTTTGCCGGGCATCAAAGCAAATCGGTCCAGCATACACTTTACGAAATGGCAAAGTACGCGCTCGCGACTGTACCGGAGCTGCGAGACGTCGAGCTTGTCATGCCCAACAAGCATTGTTTGCTTGTGGACCTTTCGCGATTCGGGCAGGACAATCCAAACGAGATTTTCGTGCCGACCGACGAACCGCACGGCCAGATTGAGGCGCGCGTTTGCCGCGAGTAATGAGTGTGCGAACGACCATGAAAGACAGAACGGTGCGGGCACGGGAAGTCCTAGCGCGGTGCGACGCACTCGCGAACTTCAGTGAAGACGCGAATTCACTGCGGCGAACCTTTCTTTCTCCGCCGATGCACAATTGTCACGCGGCGGTGGCGGGATGGCTGAAGCCCCTGGGCGTTTCGACAAAGATTGATGCGGCAGGAAACATTCGAGGCGTTTATCCCGGGATGGATTCCGCTTCGTCACGTATTTTGATTGGATCTCATCTCGACACGGTTCCCAATGCAGGCAAATACGACGGAATTTTGGGAGTTGTTCTTGCGATCGCTCTGCTGGAGGAGCTGGAAGGAAAGCGGTTCCCGTTTGCAATCGAAGTCATTGGATTCTCCGAGGAAGAAGGCGTGCGATTTGGAGTGCCATTTCTTGGAAGCCGAGCGTTGACAAGGCGCGTTGATGAAGAGTTGCTTGGGCGGCGCGATCGTAACGGAATCAGCGTGCGGGAGGCGATTCAACAATTTGGCTTGGATGAGAGGCGAATCAGTGAGGCTGCTCTTGCGGACGATGTGCTGAGTTACTTGGAGTTTCATATTGAGCAAGGGCCGGTTCTGGAAAAGCTGGGACGCCAATTGGGGGTGGTCGAAACGCTCGTGGGACAGACGAGGCTGGCGCTGCGTTTTTTGGGAAGAGCAAATCACTCCGGAACAACCCCCATGGATGCGCGACGCGATGCGCTGGCCGCGGCTGCGGAATGGATTGTTGCGGCTGAATCATACGCACTGAAGACCCACGAGTTAGTCGCGACAATCGGTTCAATCGAAGCAAAGCCCGGCGCAACCAATGTAATTCCGGGAGAAGTTCGGCTCAGCCTGGATATACGGCACAGGTCAGACGAAGTGCGCGCGCGCGCGGTTCGAGAATTGACGGAGTTTGCAGAAGCGATTGCGAGGAAGCGCGGGCTTTGCTCACAGTGGAATTCATTGCTCGAGCAAAACGCAGTTCATCTTGATGACTTTTTGGCAGGTCAAATTGAGGTGGCGATTCGAAGCAGCGGGTGCGAGCCGCACCGAATGACCAGCGGCGCAGGTCACGACGCGATGATTTTGGCCGAAAAAGTTCCCGCGGCGATGATATTTTTGCGGAGCCCCAGCGGGATCAGCCACGATCCGGCGGAATCCGTATTGCCTGAAGACGTGGAAAAGGCGATTGAGGCAGGTGTTCGATTGCTCGGCGGGCTGGCTTCATCGCAAGAATTTTTGGGAAGGAAGAACCGTGCATAATTTTGGTCAAACGCGCAGCGCGCATCAGCCCAATCACTTGCTTTTGACCGCGGACACGTTTGTGCGCGCGCCGCTGCCTGGGATGAAAAAGGCGGCGGCAATTGTGCACATCAGCCCCGCGCTTGGAGCCGGCTTCACGGAGTACACGGCCGAATTTGAATCCGGCGGAGAACTGGGAGACACAACGGCACAACGCTTTTTGTATGTGCTGGAGGGGGCGATCAGCGTCGAAGCTGAAAGAAAACGGAATGACCTTGACCAGCGCGGCTACGCTTACATTCCGCAAGGGTTTTCCCATCGTGTTACTGCGAAGAAAGCCAGCCGTGTCACCGTAGTCGAAAAAACGTATCAGAAACTCGAAAATGTAGCGGCGCCGGGACTGATTGTTTCGAAAGAAGACGCTGTCAAAAGCCAACCACTCAACGATGACAAAGATCTGCAAGTGAAGTGCTTGCTTCCTGACAATCCAAGCTTCGATTTTGGCGTGAACACCCTGACGTATCAGCCGGGCGCCGCGCTGTCCATGGTGGAAATGCACGTGATGGAACATGGGCTGATCATGCTCGAAGGCGGCGGAATTTACCGGCTGGGCGGTGCGTGGTATCCGGTGACGGCGGGCGATTTTATCTGGATGGCACCGTGGTGCCCGCAATGGTTCGGCGCGATTGGGAAAAAGCCGGCGAAATACCTAATTTATAAAGATTGGAACCGGCATCCGCTTGCTCCGCGCTGAACATGAATCTTTCCATCGATCGCGAACGGCTGGTTTCGGAAATTGAAGCGCTCGGAAGAATTTCCGAAGCGGAACCACCTGTCGTCACGCGAATTGTCTTTACGCAAGCAGACTTGCGTGCTCGTGCCTGGGTGATTGTGAAGTGCAAAGAAGCAGGACTCGAAGTGCGGCAGGATGCCGTTGGAAATACGTTCGCGCGCTGGAAGGGAAGCGACGCAGCTGCACCCGCCGTGGGGACAGGTTCACACATTGATGCGATACCGAATGCGGGCAAATACGATGGAGTGGTCGGGGTGCTCGGCGGCCTCGAGGCGATTCGGACGCTTCAAAGCGCTGGATTTCGTCCAAAGCGCTCCATCGAGCTGCTGATTTTCACTTCGGAGGAGCCGACGCGATTTGGAGTCGGATGTTTGGGAAGTCGTATGCTTTCAGGCGTTCTGTCCGCGGAATCTGCCACAAAATTGAAAGATGCGAATGGCCAATCCCTAGAGGAAGTCAGACGCAGTGCTGGATTTGATGGACACCTTCGTAGTGTCAAGCTGGCGGCCGGACCCTATCACGCGTTTGTTGAGTTGCACATCGAACAAGGACCGCTGCTGGAGCGCGAGAAGATTCAGCTCGGAATTGTGGAGCGAATTGCGGCGCCGGCGAGTGCGAACATTTTTCTGGAAGGTGCCGGCGGCCACGCGGGCGGAGTCTTGATGCCTGACCGAAGAGATGCATTGTGCGCCTCTGCGGAACTTATCTTGGAGGTGGAACAAGCTGCGCGATCGACAGGCGCGACCGACACAGTCGCGACGGTCGGCATCTGTGAGGTTTTTCCTGGCGCAGTGAACAGCATACCGAGCCGCGTGCGCTTGAGTTTGGACGTAAGAGATACGGATCTTGCGCGGCGCGACGGAGTGATGGACGAGATTGCGCGGGCCTGCGAGTCGATTTCGCAAAAACGTGGAGTTTCCGTTCGGACTGAACTTCTCAATGCGGATGCGCCTGCGGACTGTGCTCCGGAAGTGGTTCAAACACTCACTGACGCGTGCAGGAAGCACAAGCTGAGCTATCTACCGATGGTCAGCCGCGCGTATCACGATTCGCTTTTTGTTTCGCGCATTGCTCCAACGGGGATGTTGTTCATTCCTTGTCTGAACGGTTACAGCCACCGGCCCGACGAGTATGCCGCGCCGGATGATATTGCCCGCGGTGCGCTCGTCTTGGCGGAAGCACTGGCGAAATTGGCAGGTGGTTCCTCGCAGTGAAATGCCAGACGGCTAGTTTCCAAAATTCATTCTACGTTCCTGAATATTTGTTGATGGACACTTGCACTTGCGATGGGAGCCTAAAAAAGGCAGAGTGGCGGAAGAACCTCTATGTCATCTGATTTCATGTATCAAGCGATTGCACTTGCGCTCAAAAACATCCGCGATGGAGGCGGTCCGTTTGCCGCCCTGGTGGTGAAGAACGGCGCAGTGGTTGCTTCGGGCGCCAACCGAGTTACGGGGACGAACGATCCCACCGCACACGCAGAAATTGTTGCGATCCGAGAAGCTTGCAAGAAATTGAATTCGTTCCAACTCGACGATTGCGAGATTTATACGACCTGTGAGCCCTGTCCCATGTGCTTGGGGGCGATTTACTGGGCGCGGCCGGTGCGCGTTTTTTATGCGTCCACGGCTTCTGACGCGGCCGCAGCGGGTTTCGATGACGCTTTCATTTACGACGAATTGCAAACGCCTTCCAGTAAACGGCGCATTCCTATGACGGAAATGCAGAGGACCGAAGCTCTGGTGATTTTTCAGGAATGGTCGGCAAAGTCAGATAAAACTCCCTATTGAATTCTGTGGCTGGACGGCATTAACGAATTGGCGGCTGGGAATTGTGTTTTTTGGATGTCCCGGAGCTATAGTATCGGGAAGCTGAAATTGGCCTTGATGTACTGAGGAGAACCATGCCCAGGATCGTTCGTTGCTCCCTCATCCAAGCAAGAAATGCGGAGTCGCCGCAGAGTTCCCTCGAAAAAATTCGGCAGGTGATGACGGAGAAGCACGTGGCAATGATTCGCCAGGCTGCTGTTGCGGGTGGGCAGATCATTTGCCTGCAGGAGATTTTCAACGGGCCGTATTTTTGCGCAGAGCAGTCTACGCGTTGGTACGACATGACCGAACCGGTGCCCGGCGGCCCGACGATTCAATTGATGCAGATGTTGGCAAAGGAACTTAAGGTTGCTCTTATCATTCCGGTTTATGAAGTCGAAGCCGGAGGAATTTATTACAACACCGCAGCGGTGATTCACAACGATGGTTCTTACTTAGGGAAATATCGCAAGACCCACATTCCGCACGTCGCACCGGGTTTTTGGGAGAAATTTTATTTTCGCCCAGGGAATCTTGGTTATCCGGTGTTTGATTTGGGATTCGCGAAAATCGGCGTTTATATATGCTATGACCGCCATTTTCCGGAAGGCGCGAGAGCACTGGGCTTAAACGGCGCCGAAATTGTGTTCAATCCTTCGGCTACCGTCGCCGGTTTGAGCGAATATCTGTGGAAGCTGGAGCAGCCGGCGCACGCTGCCGCTAACGGATATTTCATCGCGGCGATCAACCGCGTGGGCACAGAGGCCCCGTGGAACATCGGCGAATTTTACGGATCGAGCTATTTTTGCGACCCGCGCGGACAAATTTTTGCGCAAGCTTCGCGTGACAAGGATGAAGTACTCACCGCCGATCTCGATTTGGAAATGATTTCGCAGGTTCGCAAGACCTGGCAATTTTTCCGCGACCGCCGGCCGGACATGTATGAAGCGTTGGTGAAGCCCTGACGGCGAGTTCGCGCGCAGGAAGTTGAAACAACTTCTTCGTCACTCTGGAGGATGGTGTGTCAACGGTCAACACACACGAAGCGAATGCGGAACTCGTTGCACGCTTTCCGGAGATACATCCGCCCTTCGACAAAGTTTCTGCAGTCATCGAGGCGAACCGCTGCCTGTATTGCTTTGACGCGCCGTGCACTGCTGCCTGTCCTACGCATATTGATGTTCCCCGCTTCATAAAGAAAATCGCGCAGGGCAACTTGCGAGGATCTGCGCTGACGATTCTTGATGCAAATATTCTTGGTGCAAGCTGCTCTCGTGTTTGTCCTGTAGATGTGCTCTGTGAGGGCGCATGCGTCTATCATCGCTACAACAAACAGCCGATCGAAATCGGCCGCTTGCAGCGGCACGCAATGGACGCGTTTTATCAGAATGGCGCGGCCCTTCCCCGGAAGTCGGCTGAACAGCGCGAAGGCCGTGTGGCGTGCGTTGGAGCTGGGCCCGCTTCGCTCGCCTGTGCTGCGGAACTTCGGCAGCATGGCTTTGGCGTGACGATTTTTGAAGGCAAACCGTTGCCGGGCGGCCTGAATACGTACGGCGTCGCGGAATACAAACTTCGCGTAAGCGACAGCCTTCGTGAAATTGAAATGATTCGGGAGCTTGGGGTGGAATTTCGTTTTGATACCAATATTGAGAGCGAGTCATCGCTCTCAATACTAGAGAAAGAGTACGATTTCATATTTCTCGGCATCGGGCTCGGTGCGATGCACACGCTCGACATCCCCGGCGCGACTCTTCCCGCCGTTGTGGACGCATTGAAATTTATTGAAGACTACAAGACCGGCGGAAGGCTTGCCGTCGGACGCCGCGTGGTAGTCGTCGGTGCTGGAAACACGGCAATTGATGCGGCTCGCGCTTCCGTGCGCCTCGGAGCCGATGAGGTGCAGATTCTTTACCGGCGCGATGAGAAGAGCATGTCCGCGTTTCTCTTTGAATACGAACACGCGAAACAGGAAGGCGTGGGATTTCAATGGTGGACGAAACCTGTTGCCATTGTTCCATCGGTGGATCAGAGAAGAATCGAAGCGATTGAGTGTATGAAAGTGCAGTTCGATTCGACGGGAACATTGAAAGAGATTCCCGGCTCACGGTTCCAGATTTCCTGTGACATGGTGATTCCCGCGATTGGGCAATCGCCGCTACTTGAATTTCTGCAAAATTGCCGCGGCGTTCGCATAGAGAACGGGCGAGTCGCCGTTGATCGTGCAACGGGACAGACGTCGAACACGAAATATTTTGCGGGCGGCGATTGCGTGAACGGTGGCAGGGAAGTGGTTGACGCTGTCGCGGACGGAAAGCGCACCGCGATTGCCTTGGCCAGGCTGTTGGAGAAAGCCTATGTCTGAGCGCAACTTCACTCCAGACATTTCCGTGAAATTTGCCGGGAAGATTTTTTCGCCGAACCCTTTCTGGCTTGCTTCGGCGCCTCCCACCAACTGTGGTGAACAGGTGATACGCGCGTTCGACGCAGGCTGGGGCGGCGCAGTGTGGAAAACGATCGGCGATCCAATCGTGAACGTTTCGTCGCGCTATTCCTCAGTGGACTGGAATGGCCAACGAATGATGGGCCTGAACAACATCGAACTAATCACCGACCGGCCGCTCGAAGTAAACCTGCGTGAAATTGCGGAAGTAAAAAAACGCTATCCGCACCAAGCTGTGATTGCATCGCTGATGGTGGAATCAAAGCGCGAGGCATGGCACAAGATCGTGCAGCAATCCGAAGACGCGGGGGCCGACGGACTCGAACTGAATTTCGGCTGTCCGCACGGGATGAGCGAACGCGGGATGGGCAGCGCGGTCGGCCAGGTTCCCGAATACACAGAAATGATCACGTCCTGGGTGAAGGAGAAAGCTCGCACTCCTGTGCTCGTCAAATTGACACCCAATATTTCGGACATCCGCGTCGTTGCGCGAGCAGCGAGACGAGGGGGTGCAGATGGCCTTTCCGCAATCAACACAATCAACTCAATCACTGGAATTGACTTAGACACCTTTATTCCGCGGCCAAACGTTGATGGAAAATCCTCGCACGGCGGATATTGTGGCCCTGCGGTGAAGCCGATAGCGCTGAACATGGCCCACCAAGTGCAATGCGATCCGGAATCGCGGCTGCCGCTGAGCGGGATTGGAGGAATTTCTGATTGGCGCGATGCGGTTGAGTTTCTGCTGCTTGGCTGCAGCAACGTTCAAGTTTGCACCGCTGTGATGCACTACGGCTATCGCATTGTGGAAGAGATGGTGGACGGCCTAACAAACTGGATGCGCGAAAAGGGCTTTGCAAGAATTTCCGACTTTCAAGGGTTGAGTCTTGTGCGCGTTCAGGACTGGAAGCACCTCAACCTGAATTACAAAATTGTCGCGCGCATCCACGAAGAAAAATGCATCGGTTGCCAATTGTGCTACACGGCTTGCTGGGACGGCGCGCATCAGTGCATTCACATGGATCGCGTCCCGGCAAGCAATGGCCACGCAACACCCGCTATGCGCGAAGCCGCAAGCCGGCAAGCAATCGCTATGACGCCGGTCCCCAAATTGGACCACGCCACTTCCAGTAATGGCCAAGAGCCCTGTCCCACTCCACTTGCCCGCATCCCGCGCGTGGACGAATCAGAATGTGTCGGCTGCAATCTGTGTTTCCTGGTTTGCCCGGTGGAAGGCTGCATCACCATGGAACAGGTGGACACGCATCTGCCATCAGAATCTTGGGAACAACGCACGGGGAATTCTCCAAATCCAGCAAGAAAGTGCGACTGATGGGACTGCTCATTCAGAACGGCACCGTTGTAACTCCAGAAAAAACTTTCCCGGCGGATATCTTGGTCGAAGGCGAAACGATCAAAGAAGTTCGCGCGGGAATCGCGCCAGCTCCTGCTCACAGAACACTCGACGCCAGCGGCATGCTATTGCTCCCCGGCGGAATTGACGCGCACACACATCTGGACATGCCCTTCGGCGGCACAACTTCGAGCGACGATTTCGAAACGGGCACGCGCGCGGCGGCCATCGGCGGGACTACATCTATCGTCGATTTTGCAATTCAAGGTCGCGGCACGCGGATGCGCGATGCGCTCGACACGTGGATGAAAAAAGCGCAAGGCAAAGCGTGCATTGACTACGGCTTGCACATGATCGTCACCGACCTTGCCGGCGCCGGTCTCGAAGACATGGACGAAATGGTCAAAGAAGGCGTTGCGAGCTTCAAGCTCTTCATGGCTTATCCAAACGTCCTGATGGTGGACGATGCAACGATTTTCAAAGCGTTGAAGCAGACTTCGAAAAACGGCGCGCTGATTTGCATGCACGCAGAGAATGGCAGCGTGATTGACGTCATCGTTCAGCAAGCGCTGGCGGAAGGGAAGACGGCGCCCGTCTATCACGCACTGACGCGTCCGACAGTTGCCGAAGCCGAAGCGGTAAATCGCGCGATAGCACTGGCGGAGATCGCGCATGCACCGGTTTACATCGTTCACCTTTCGTCTGAGGACGCGCTCAACCAGGTACGCGAAGCGCGCAGCCGCGGCGTTCCCGTGTTTGCGGAAACTTGCCCGCAATATCTTTTGCTTTCCATCGAGGAACTAAAGCGACCGGGTTTCGAAGGCGCGAAATACGTTTTCACGCCACCGCTGCGCGAAAAAGAAAATCTTCCAAAGTTGTGGGATGGTCTGAAAGACGACAATTTGCAAGTAGTTTCGACGGATCACTGTCCGTTTTGTTTCGAAGATCAAAAAGTCCTTGGCAAAAGCGATTTTACCAAAATCCCGAACGGCGGCCCCGGAATTGAAAACCGTCTTCAGCTTTTGCACCACCACGGCGTGAACGAAGGGAAACTTTCGCTGAATCGTTTCGTCGAAATTGTTTCGACGGCACCCGCGCGCATCTTTGGCATGTACCCAAAGAAGGGAACGCTCGCGGCTGGAAGCGACGCCGACATTGTCGTTTGGGATCCTAAAGCCGAGCACACCATCAGCGCAAAAACGCACAATATGCGTGTTGATTATTCGATGTTTGAAGGCTTTCGTGTGCGCGGCAACGCCCGTCAGGTTTTTTCTCGTGGCGAGCTTGTTGTGGAAAACGGCAAATACGTCGGAAAACCGGGCCGTGGCTCGTATCTGCGTCGCACTGCACGGGGCGGTGCCTGGGCATGAGCGCCAATCACGACGCAAGCCTCTACAACAAAGATCTCGCGCCCATCCCGCTCGAACGTCGCACGTGGAGTACGTACAACTATGCATCGCTCTGGGTCGCAATGAGCGTTTGCATACCGACCTACATGCTCGCGTCCGGGCTCATTGATAAGGGCATGAGCTGGAAACAGGCCATCGGAACGATTCTGCTTGGCAACTTGATCGTCCTTGTCCCAATGGTTTTGAACGCCCATGCAGGCACAAAGTACGGGATTCCATTTCCAGTTTATGTACGCGCGTCGTTTGGGGTACGAGGCGCCAATGTGCCGGCTATCCTGCGCGCACTCGTTGCTTGCGGATGGTTCGGAATTCAAGCGTGGATTGGCGGCCAGGCCATCTATTCGATGCTGGGGGTTCTCTGGCCGGGCCTCGCGGGGCGCGAAGGTGTTTCGTGGGCCTGTTTTCTCGCGTTTTGGTTCTTGAATATGGTCGTCATCTGGCGCGGCATTGAAACTATCAAATTTCTTGAAGGCATCGGCGCGCCGTTTATGCTCGCCGTCGGTCTGCTTCTGTTATTTTGGATTGCGCGAAAAGCCGGCGGGCTTGGACCAGTGTTAAGCACGCCCAGTAAATTCAAAACTCTGGCTGAGTTTTGGCCTGTCTTTATTCCTTCTCTTACGGCCATGGTTGGTTTCTGGGCAACGGTGGCGTTGAACATTCCCGACTTCACGCGCTACGCAAAATCGCAGAAAGCGCAAATGACCGGTCAAGCGCTTGGTTTGCCGACGGCCATGACGCTCTACTCTTTTATTGGCGTCGCCGTGACTTCGGCTTCCGTTTTGCTTTTCGGCCATGCGATTTGGGACCCTGTTGCCTTGCTGGGCCGCTTCCGTGAGCCGATTATCGCTTCCATCGCGCTCGTCGCGTTGCTTGTCGCCACGCTAAACACAAACGTTGCCGCAAACGTCGTCTCGCCATCGAATGACTTTTCGAACCTTAACCCACGCTTAATTTCGTTTCGCACAGGCGGACTCATTACAGGCGTCATCGGCATCTTGATGATGCCGTGGAAGCTGCTCGCCAACGCCGACCGCTACATAAACGGCTGGCTCGTTGGTTATTCCGGTTTGCTGGGGCCAATAGCGGGCATCATGATTGCAGACTATTTTATTGTTCGCAGCCGTAACTTGAATCTCGGCGCGCTCTACAAGCGGGGCGGCAGTTATGAGTACACACGTGGATTCAATTGGCGCGCCATGATTGCACTGGCTCTTGGCGTAGTGGTTGCACTCTCTGGCCTCCTTTTGCCTTCCCTTCGATGGCTGTATGATTACGCTTGGTTCGTAGGATTCCTGATTTCTGCGGCAGCGTATTGCATTTTGATGGGCAAAGCGCCTGCTGCGGAAAGCCAGGCCGCGCAAGCAAGCGTCGTCGAACCCTGAATTTTTCTGCATTACTGCACTAATAAAAGTCCTTTGAGAAGTTGAGGAGTTTTTTGCATGAGTAACTCGCTTTCGTCGGCACAGGTTGTGGAATCTACAAAAAGACTGAACTACGGCACCTGGCGCTTTCAAAAAAGCTGGAACCCGCTGCACATCGTGGACGCGGAAGGCTGCTATTTCATTGACGCCAGCGGCAAGCGCTACCTCGATTTCTCCGCGCAGCTGATGTGTGTGAACCTCGGCCACAAAAACCCTGCGGTGATTCGCGCTATCGAAGAGCAGGCTCGTTCGCTCCCTTACATCGCGCCTTCCTACGCATCGGATGCTCGTGCGCAATTGAGCAACTTGCTGCTTGATGTGTTACCGAAGGGCCTCGAGAAGTTTTTCTTCACGACTTCCGGAACGGATGCGAACGAAGCCGCCTTCAAAATCGCTCGCATGTACACTGGAAAAACAAAAATCATCGCGCGCTATCGTTCTTACCACGGTTCGACGACCGCCTCTATCGCAGCGACGGGCGATCCCCGCCGCTGGGCCATGGAACCTGCCGGCAAAGCGCAAGGTTTTGTCTTTGCCCCCGAAGTTAACTGCTATAACTGCCCGATCAAGCACACCTATCCCTCTTGCGGTGTAGCTTGCGCGGACTACGTTGAGCACATGATCGTGAACGAGAGCAATGTGGCTGCGATCGTCCTCGAACCCGTGACAGGAACGAATGGCGTGCTCATCCCGCCCGCAGAGTATTTTCCCAAGCTAAGAAAGATCTGCGACGCGCAAGGCGTTCTGATGATCGCTGACGAAGTCATGACCGGCTGGGGACGCACAGGCAAATGGTTTGCAGTAAATCATTGGGACGTGCAGCCGGACATCCTTGTAACAGCAAAAGGCATCACTTCTGCGTACGTTCCGCTCGGCCTTTGCGCGACAACATCAAAAATTGCGGCACACTTTGACGACCACTATTTTGCGCATGGCCATACGTATGAAGCACACCCCATGACGCTCGCGCCCGCCGTTGCCACGATTCATGAAATGCAGCGGCTTGGACTCGTCGAACGTGCGAACAAAATTGGTGCTTATCTTGGTGAGAAACTGAAAGCGCTCATGGCGCGCCATCCTTCCATCGGTGATGTGCGCGGCATCGGTCTTTTCTGGGCCATAGAACTCGTCAAAGACAATAAAACCAAGCAACCGTTCAACACCATGCGAGACAAAGTCGAAGGGAAGCCACTCGTTGTCGATCAGGTTGCCGCCGAAGCAATGAAGCGTGGTGTTGCTGTCCAGGCGTGGGTCAGCCACTTCGTCATCGCTCCGCCGCTGATCATCACTGAGGCAGAAGTGGATGCCGGCGTTGCCGCGCTAGACGCGGGGCTTTCGATTGCAGACGCAGCACTGCCCTGAGCCTAGAGCACTACCAAAAGTTCACGCCGCAAAAAGATTCTTTAGCATGAACCACAAATTTGCCGGCCGTTCCGCGAGCCGTCGCACGAACCACGGATACCAGTAATTTCCATAAGAAACCAGCACCGCCGTCCGGTATCCGTCAGCGGCGAGCAGTTCCTGTTCCGCGCGCTGAATTCCATAGAGCATCTGAATCTCCAGAGCGCGCTTCGGCAAACCTTCCTGCGAGGTCAAATCGCTCAAGCGGCGAATCAGCGCAATGTCATGCGTTCCGAATGCTACGCGCAACATTCGGCCATCGCGTTGTGCAAGCAGCATCTCGCGCCCCAACGAAAAGTAATTTTCGTCCACATCCTTTTTTGCAGGAAACGCGACATCTTCGCTTTCTTTATATGCGCCTTTGACTAGCCTTACAGAAGGTTTCAGTGCGAACAGACTCTCCAAGTCTCTTTTCGTGCGATAGAGGTAGGCTTGCAAACACACACCCGTTCGAGGGAATTCTGTAACGGCTCTTCGATACACTTCGAGCGTCGCATCCACATACGAACTTGCTTCCATGTCAATCCAGACGGTTTTTGCTCGGTCTTCCTGCTGCAGGATTTTTTTCAAGTAGCCGAGACACAAATCCGGGGATTGATCCAGCCCGAGCTGGGTGAGCTTCACGGAGATTTCAGTTTGCAGGCCCGCCTCACGAATTTTGCGCAGCGCCGTGAGATAGTGCGTGGCGACCTCTTCAGCTTCACTGATGTCGCGGATGTTTTCGCCAAGATGCGTGAGAACTCCGCCGATTTTTCTTGCTTCCAGCGCTTTTGCCGCTGTAAGCGCATCTCCAATTTCTTCTCCAGGCATGAATCGCGACACACTGCGTCGAACAAACTTGTATCGTGAAGCCCGTTCGCGCATCCAACTGTTTGTCGAAGCAGCAAGCAGCAGTGACCGCATAACGTTCATCAAGTTCTCCAGCGGAGAGGAGCGTCATTCTTCTCTTCTTTAGTTTTCTTCCCAATCAAACGACCGTATCACGGCCTTCTTCCATTCACGATAAAGTTTCTCTCGCTCCCGCTCACCAAGTGACGGTTTCCAGATTCGATCCGCTTGCCAGTTTGCTTGCAGTTCATCCGTACTCTTGTAAAAGCCCACGGCAAGTCCCGCGGCATAGGCGGCACCGAGCGCACTCGTTTCTGCCACCTTCGGCCGCACGACTTCTCGGTGCAGGATGTCGCTCTGAAATTGCATCAAGAGCGCGTTCGAAACCATCCCTCCGTCCACGCGCAGGCACGACAGCGGAATTTTCGCATCTTTTTCCATGGCTTCGACAACTTCGCGCGTTTGGTAGGCAGTCGCTTCCAGAGCAGCCCGCGCAAGGTGCCCTTTGTTTGCGAATCGCGTGAGGCCCGCAATCACGCCGCGCGCGGATTCTTTCCAATACGGCGCATAAAGTCCGGAAAATGCCGGCACGAAATAAACGCCGCCATTGTCGGACACCGTCTTTGCCAGCGTTTCAACATCAGAACTCCTCGTGATTAATCCAAGATTGTCGCGCAGCCACTGCACGAGCGCTCCCGTAATTGCCACGCTGCCTTCCAGTGCATAGTGAGCTGCGGCCCTCCCGCGTTTGTAAGCTACGGTTGTCAGCAATCCAAATTGTGACGGCACAATTTGCTCGCCCGTGTTCATCAACAGAAAACAGCCTGTACCGTAAGTGTTTTTCACTTCGCCCGGACGAAAACAAGCCTGCCCCACGAGCGCCGCTTGCTGGTCGCCCAAAATTCCAGCGATTGACACGCCCCGTGCGGTCCCCTGAGCGACGGCTCCATAAACCTCGCTGCTCGATAGAATTTGCGGCAGCATGGCGCGAGGAATTTCAAATGCGCGCAGCAATTCTTCATCCCAGTCCAGTGTTGTTAAGTTGAAAAGTTGTGTGCGGCTGGCGTTCGTGACGTCGGTGGCGTGCACTCCGCCATTAGGACCACCGGTCAAATTCCAAAGCAAAAATGTATCAATATTTCCAAACAACAATTCGCCTGCCACGGCCCGCTCCGCCGCTCCGCGCACATTTTTCAAGATCCAACGAAGCTTCAACCCGCTAAAGTAAGTGCTAAGCGGCAGCCCTGTTTTCGCGCGAAAACGGTCTTGCCCGCCCTCCGCGCTGAACTTCGCAACATCGGGCCCGACGCGCGTGTCTTGCCACACGATCGCGTTCATCACCGGTTTTCCAGTTGCTTTTTCCCAAACCAAGGTCGTTTCCCGTTGGTTCGTGATGCCAATTGCGGCGAGATCCGCCGCGCTCAATCCATCTTTCGTCAGCGCTTCGGAAATAACTTCCTGAGTTCTCTGCCAAATCTCTTGCGGGTTGTGTTCCACCCAGCCTGGCTGTGGATAAATCTGCTCGTGCTCTTTCTGCGCCACACTTATGATGCGCCCTTCTCTATCGAACACGATGAACCGCGTGCTCGTCGTTCCTTGATCGATTGCCCCGATATAACTTTCCACAAATAAGCCTTTCCGTTCAGTCCATGTCGCGGCTCTTTTGCAGGGGAAAAGGTATATCTCATTTTCTTTGTCCGCGCATCTAACTATTCAAGACAGATTAAATTGTCGAATGTTTAGGAGAAATAAAATCATGAAAGCAAAATCGTTTCGGCCCTCAGTTTTGCTTGCAATTGCAGCAAGCGCATTGGGGCTAGCTATCTCAACCGCGGCCCTGCCGCCTGCCGGTCCTGGCGGCTCGACAGTCACAATAACCGCAATAGGCAAGAAGGAAGCTCCGCCGACTGTTGCAAAAGATGACGTTCAGTTGTCTCTGGGCAAGGAGCGCAAACAAGTCGGCACATGGGTAAAAGCAGAGAAACTATACCTTGCCATTTTGATTGATGATTCGCTCGACAGTGAAGTCGCCTCACAGTGGAATGATCTGAGGCAATTCATCGAAGCGCAACCGCCGACAACTTCCATCGCCGTGGGCTTTGCGACAAACGCCACCGTCCGCGTCGCGCAAGACTTCACTACGGACCACAACCTCGCAGCAAAGGCGTTGCGCATTCCTCTCGGGACGGCTGCATACTCCAGCCCCTATCTTTCCGTCATTGACTGGATGAAGCGTTGGCCGGCTACGGGCGATCGCCGCTCGCTGCTCCTCATCTCTTCCGGAATTGACTACTTTCGCGGCGGCTTCGATCCGATCTATCCGGACGTGGACCCGGCAATTTCCATAGCGGAAAAAGGGAACATTAATCTCTGGAGCATTTACTATCCGGGCGCGGGGCACCTCAGCCGGTCCTTTTTCCGGGCAAACAACGCGCAAAACAATCTAAGTAAACTCAGCGAGGAAACTGGAGGCGAAGCTTTCTATCTCACCACTTCCGCGCCGGTTTCGTTCAAGCCGTATCTCGATGAGCTGCAATTGCACCTCAACAATCAATATCTCCTCACGTTTGCGGGTGACGGCGGTCCAAAAGGGAAGTTCGCCAACATTCGTCTGAAAACGGAGCTGGCTAAGGTTGAATTTATGCACGCAAATCAAGCCTGGCTCCCGCCAACCAAGTAAGACGCGATCCGGCTATCCACTTCAATCGAAAAGGCTCTGCGTTCGCGGAGCCTTTTTCTTTTGGCCGGGCCGCTTGTACTGCATAACGCATCCCGCTAAACTACGGCTCTGTCAAATTCCCATTCGCCCATGGCGCGATTTGACCTGTATTCAATCGATTTAAATTGTATTCGGGAGCAGCGAATGTCTCTTTTCATCAGCCTTAGAAGAAACTGGATTCGTACCTTTGCGCTCTCCGCGGTTTTGGCCGCTGCGGCTCCTGCATCGCGCGCGGATGGCGCAACATTCCTTCGCGATGGCTGGAAAATCCAGTCTTCCGCGAAAGTCTCCGCAACGGGGGATCAAGTCTCGATAGCTGGGTTTCGTACGGAAGGCTGGTATCCGACTTCCGCTCCTAAAACGGTTTTCGCCGTTCTGGTGGAAAACGGCGTCTACAAGGATCCTTACTTCGGCATGAACCTGCGCTCCATTCCCGGTGTCGATTACAAAATCGGCGGCCAATTCGCCAACGAAGAAGTGCCGGAGAACAGCCCCTATGCTGTTCCCTGGTGGTATCGCAAGGAATTTGAAGTCTCCGCCGCGGACAAAGGCAAACGCATCTGGCTCGCCTTCCGTGGCATCAACTACCGCGGCGATATTTGGATCAACGGGAAAAAACTCGCAGGCTCGGATGTAGTCGCGGGTGCTTTTCGCCGATATGAATTTGACGTCACCGACTTCGTCCACTTTGGGGCGAAAAATGCCCTTGCTGTGGCAGTCTCTGCGCCTCATGCTGGCGATCTCGGTATTACCTGGGTTGATTGGAATCCGACTCCTCCTGACAAAGACATGGGCCTTTGGCAGGAAGTCGTACTCTCTTCAAGCGGCCCTGTCACCATCCGCCATTCCACCATAGAAACCAAGCTCGACCTTCCCGGCGCCGATTCCGCTCATCTTACGATTCGCGCGGAACTTACTAACACCTCGGCATCGGCAATCAAAGGAACTTTGCGCGGAACTCTTCAGGGCGAGTCTTCACCCATCGAATTCTCTCAGCCCGTCGAACTCGCCCCGAACGAAAAGAAGGAAATCGTCTTTTCGCCTGATTCCACAAAAGATTTGATTCTCTCGAAGCCCAAACTCTGGTGGCCCTACCAGATGGGCGAACCGTATCTTCATCGCCTAAAGCTCGAATTTGTTGGACCCGCTTCAGCCGTTTCCGACACGCAAGAACTCTCTGTAGGCCTCGTGCAAACCGATTCCGAGTTGACTCCCGAAGGTTACCGCTTACTGAAAATCAACGGCAAGCCCATCCTAATTCGCGGAGGCGGCTGGGCGCCGGACATGATGCTCCGCGTAGATGAATCCCGCCGCGAAGCCGAATTTCGCTACGTAAAGGAAATGGGCCTCAACACGATTCGCCTCGAAGGAAAACTCGAGGACGAATCCTTCATGGAACGCGCCGACCGCGATGGAATTCTCATCATGGCCGGCTGGTGCTGCTGCGATGCTTGGGAAAAATGGGGCAAATGGAGCGAAGAAGCCAAGCAGGTCTCGGTTTTTTCACTTCGTGATCAATTACTTCGGCTACGCTCGCATCCGAGTCTTTTGATGTGGCTCAATGGCAGCGACAATCCTCCGCCGCCTGATCGCGAAACGGCTTATCTTGAAGTCGAAAAGGAAACTCACTGGCCCAGACCTGTCATCTCTTCGGCCACCGCAAAAGAAACGGACATCACCGGAAAAACCGGTGTGAAGATGAGCGGGCCGTATGACTACGTTCCCGCAAATTACTGGATTATTGATGCAAAAGCCGGCGGTGCCTACGGATTTAATACAGAAACAAGTCCCGGCCCGGCCGTTCCGCCCCTGGAAGAACTGAAAACCTTCATCCCGGAAGACAAACTCTGGCCCATCAATGATGTTTGGAATTTCCACGCAGGCGGCGGCAAGTTCAAGACCATTAGCATCTATGCCAACGCAATCGAGAAGCGCTACGGTGAGCCAAAAAGTGCCGCGGACTTCGCATGGAAATCACAAGCCATGACTTACGAAGGTCAACGTGCCATGTTCGAGGCATATGGCCGCAACAAATATAAATCCACCGGCATTATTCAATGGATGCTGAACAATGCATGGCCCGGCCTTATCTGGCATCTTTACAGCTACGATTTGCGCCCCGCCGGCGGATATTTCGGCTCCAAGAAAGCTCTGGAACCCGCGCATGTGCAATTCTCCTATGACGATCACATGGTTGCAGTCGTCAACGGCGCGCAATCCGCGCAAAACAACCTGAAGGTTGTCGCTAAGGTCTATGACTTCGATATGAAGGAAAAATTTTCCCGCGAAGCAAATGTGGATGTCGCCGCCGACGCTGTCGCGCGCTCGTTCGCAATTCCGGAGCCTGCCGACATCTCCACAACCTACTTTCTTAATCTGCAGCTCTATTCCGCGAGCGGCCAACTCATCAGCCGCAATTTTTACTGGCTATCCACGAAACCGGATGTCCTGAATTTTGACAAAACCGAGTGGTATTACACGCCCCAAACCGACTACGCTGACTTCAGTTCCTTGCAGACTCTTCCCCCGGCGAAGGTGAAAGCTTCTTGGAAAGCGATCCCGGGTGCCGAGCGCGACGCCGAATATCACATCACGCTGGAAAACACCGGCTCCGGCCTTGCTTTTCTAGTTCGATTGCGTTTGGTGAAGGGAAAGGGTGCAACGGAAATCCTTCCTGTTTTCTGGGACGACAATTACATTTCGCTGTTGCCAGCCGAGCGCCGGGAAGTCACGGTTCAAGTGCGCAAATCGGATCTTGGTTCCGTTCATCCGGAGCTGATCGTTGACGGGTTCAATCTGGCGCCGATAACGATCCGCCCCGCCCACTGACCGCGCTAGCTACCTCTTGTAGTAGCTGTAACGAACTTTATCGGCCTGTTCGTACGCTTCGCGGAATCCTTCGAGCAGCTTGCCTTTGACGCGCGGCCCGTCCGTCTTGGTCAGGCCCGACCATAGCGTCTTGCCTGTTTTCACTTGCTGGAGCGTTATCCGCGTAAAACCCACCGGCGCGGCCTCCGGCAATTCCGCCGGTCGCACGCTGATCTTCTTGGGGTCGTACTTAGGCGGTTCTGAACTCACCACGGGTTGCACATAGCTGCTTCCCGTCAGAACAATCCTCAGGTCTGCTTTTTTCGGGGACTCCACCGGCTCGAATCTTCCCCACCGCGCCAGTTCCATGTAGGCCGTCGTCGAGAGTTCCGCAAATCCAGACTGATTGTCGATGTAGATTGTCCTAGCCGAGAAAATCGAATTCGGCAGAGTACCGTTCGATGCGTTCGCCGCAGCTGCAAGGATCATCGCCGCAGCCGCAACCAAAGCCAGCAAGAGCCGTTTGAGATTCATGGGCTCCTCCTCAGTAGACCGGATGGGGCGAGTCTAGGCCGGCGGGAAAGGTCGGGAAACTGGCCTTTCGTCCCAAAAGAGTCCAGTTGACCTCGCGTTTCTTTCAGTTTTCTCGGAAAACTCTTAGTCGTCTGAAGCGGAAAGTGAAACGGCCCTCGTCGATTCGCGGATCATCAGCTCGGGACTCGTCCGCTGGTGGGAGATAATCCACTCACGCTTTTCCTGGGAAGCATTGATTCCTTCCATGATGATGTTCACGGCAAGATTGCCCATCGTCTCGAGTGGCTGACGCACGGTAGTCAGCGACGGCACGGACATCGCCGAAAGGGCCACGTCGTCAAATCCCGCCACGGAACAATGTTCCGGCACTTTCATTCCCGCTTTCGTCAGCGCGCGAATAGCGCCCATAGCCGTTAAATCATCGAACGCCATCAGCGCTGTGAATTTCTTGCGCCTCTGCAGCAGCTCTTCGGTCAGTCGAAATCCACCATCAAATCCGGAATTGGGGTCCAATGACTCCGGCAACTGCATCACCAGGTTCGAATCAATCTCGCAGCCTGCGGAATTTGCGAATTTTTGAATCCCTTTCCAACGCGGCGCGGAGTCAATCAACATTTTCGGCCCGCGGATAAACGCAATCTTCCGGTGCCCCAATTTGTACAAGTGCTCTAGGGCCAGCCGCCCGCCCGCTTCGTTGTCCACCATTACCGAACTGATCGTGTCGCCCGGCAATTCCCACCCGATTGTCGCCACCGGAATGTTGCGCCTGTTGAAGTCCGCCAGAAGATGAATGTCCACGAACAGCCAGTTCGCCACCACGATCAACGCTTCCACATGGCGTTCTAGCAGCATTTCCAGCGCGCGTTCGAACCGGTTCTTTTGGTTGTGCGCGTCCGCCAGAATCGGCACATACGATGCCTGGTACAGCGAATTCTCAATTCCGCGCAGAATCGGAATGCAGAACGGGTCGGTAATATCAAACAGCATCACGCCGACGCTGTGCGTCCGCTTGCTGCGCAAGAATCGCGCCATCGCATTCGGCCGGTAGCCCAGCTTTCGCGCCGCCTCTTCGATTTTCTTTTTTGTCGCGGGAGCGATGTACCGCGCTAGTGGCGCGTTGTTCAACACAATCGAAACCGTCGCCGGCGAAAAACCGCTCGCCCGCGCCACGTCCCGCATCGTTACGGCTATGCCCCTGCTGTTGGCTCGCTTCACGCTGGATTCTCTGTGGCCAGCATCATCCGGCACTTTCGGCTCTGATTGCAATGGCGGGCTCATGGCATGGCGCCCCATTCTTATTCGGCAGGCACTTCAAACGAAAGCGGCTCGCGGAACCACCTCGTCTTCCAGATTCCAAACGCAATTCCCGCTGCCATCCAGATACTTCCAAGGATCCGCGCCGGTAAACTCAAGTTCCACCACATCCAGCCGCAAATAATGAATCCCACAATCGGCGGCACGGAATTGGCTACGGTCCTCTTTCCCTCGTGAACGAAATACCGCATAAATGCCGACGCGTTCACGCCCATGAACGCGATGAGCGCACCGAAATTCAGCAGCTCGATTCCTCGCCCATAGGTCAAAAAGAATGACCCCACAAGCACAATTACGCCGATGAACAGCACATTGTTCCGAGGAATATGATGCTTGGCGTCCACCGCACCAAAGAACGATTTCGGCAATGCATTGCTACGGCCCATCCCGTACAGGAGCCGCGCCGCTCCAATCTGAGCCCCCATTCCTGAGCCAAAATTCGCCACAAGCAGCGTCGCTCCCACAATCACGGCCAGCGGCTTTACATACGTGTGTCCAAACAGCACCAGTTTCGGCACAACAATTCCCATCACGTAGGGATACGCCGTATCCGGATCCGGGAACTTTTGCGACCCGGGCCAAACCAATTGCGCGATATAGACTTCCGCTGCGGACAAGAGGCCGATAATCAGGCAAGACATCACTGTGGCCACCAGGATATTTCGCTTCGGATTCTCAGCCTCTTCGGAAAGCGTGGAAATTGCATCGAATCCGATGTAAGTCAGCACGGCCAGGGATGTGCACCCGAAAAGCCCGTCAACCGTAAATGTTTGCGGGTCGTAAAACGGTTTCGTAAAAAACCCCGGCTCACTATGTGGTTGTCCGAAGACGTAGCGTGCCACCGCCACAAAAACCACCACGACCACGACGCTCATTCCCGCAGTCAGTCCGGCGTTTACCCGCGCGGAGGTCTTAATCCCTTGCAGATTTAGCAGCGTGAATACAACCGCGAAAAAAATCTTCCAACCCCATACAGGAATCCCCGGTGCAAACTCGTGCGCCTGCCCCGCGCACCAGATCGTGCAAATCAGCGGGTTCACGATGTAATCCATCACCATACTCCATCCGGTGATGTACCCCGCCGATGGGTGAATCTCCTGCGCGACATATGTGAACGCGGACCCCGCGCTTGGGTATACCCTCGACATTCTTCCGTAGCTGACGGCCGTTGCCATCATCGCCACCATAGCGATTAGGACTGCCGTAACCACGTGGCCGCGGCCGCGCTCGTCTAATGCGCCAAACGCCGACATCGGCGCGACTGGCTGCAGCACAATCATCCCGTACAAAATCAAATCCCAAAGCGTCAGCGACCGGCTCAAGCCGATTTTGGGCGCAGCGTTCTCGTTGCTCAAGCAGCTCTCCTCAACCTCTTACCGCCTCCTGTCATACCTATATTGAATCGTTTTAAGCGCCTGATTCTGCAGCATCCCGCCGTCTCAATGCAACATCATACTTTCGATGCTCTCTCCCACTTTCCTCAGCGAAATTCACAGCCTGTACTTTAGTACAGATGAAATGCATCGAACAGGACGGTATCTTTTCACTTACACGTTGCACGACTTGTGCGCAACGCTGCGTCCGGTTCCAGGGTCTAATCATATAGAAGAGCCCGCCCGGCCAGGTTAAAACTATGGGCGAAGTCTCTCTCAATACCGGACGTAGTCACGCGACGCCTGTTTTTTGGCACATGGTCGCCTTCCTGGGCATCCTCGTGCTTGCCCTTTGGGTCCGGCCTATCTCCATCGAGCCCGACGCTGCGCTCCAGGGCTATCTGCAAATCGTCACGGGCCTCTTGGCCTTCGTTTTTTCGGCAGTCACCCTCGTTCGCTTTCAGGGCACCCAGGATCGCATCTCCCTCATCCTCGGATCCGGATTCCTTCTGTCCGGTTCAGTCCTCGTCGCCTCGAGCCTTTTTTTCTTTGATATTCCCGCGCAGCAGGTTCTGAAGCACAACTGGGCGCCCGTTGCCCTCTGGCTTGGGCGCATGATTCTCGCCTTGCTACTGGTGGTCGCGCTGCTGGTGGAAAGGTTCATTCCCCGCTCCCGCCATCCGAAGGGTGAAATCGCCGGTGCCCTCTTCTCCGTGGTCCTTCTCACGTACCTCATTACCGTTTCCATGCGCAAGCTGCCCACGGAAATGTCCGCGCACCAGTTTGCTTTCGTTCCAAGCCCGCAGCAGCTCTTGCCCGCGGTGATCTTCTTGGTGGCCCTCATCTGGTATCGGCGTCGCCTGCCGACGGACGGCTCCGCCTTTGACCGTTCCGTGTACGCCGCCACTTGGCTCAATTTCGCGGCCCAGCTTGCCGCTTCTCAGTCCGCCCGCCTGATGGACGCACCCTTCCTGCTCTCGCAGGGCTTGAGCGTTATCGGTTACGCTGTGGCTCTCGGCGGCGCGCTGCTCGACAACGCCCGCCTCTTCGAGCAAGTCCGCCATCTCGCCGTCAGTGACCCGCTCACAGGCCTTGCCAACTATCGGCGCTTGCTCGACGTTCTTGAAAACGAGACCGAACGCACCAATCGCAGCGGCCGTCCATTTGCTCTTCTCTTGCTCGATCTAGACGGGCTTAAGAAAATCAACGATACCCGCGGCCATCTCGTCGGCAGCCGTGCCATTTGCCGCGTTGCCGACGTTCTCCGCGTCAACTGCCGCACCATTGACACTGCGGCACGCTACGGCGGCGATGAGTTTGCCCTCGTCCTTCCCGAATCCGAGCAGGAAGAGGCTGACCGCGTCGCGCAGCGCATTCATGCAGTTATGGCCCAGGACCAGGAGCAGCCACCCCTCTCAGCCAGCATCGGTATTTCGGTTTATCGTGGCGAAGGAGAACGCATCGAGCGGCTCATCCACGACGCCGACGAGCATCTGTACGCGGAAAAGGCGAAACGCAACCGCCGCGCCGCCGCTGCTGCCGCTGCACCCCCTCGCCGCCGCGTCACCCGCTCCGGCCAACCCTAGTTTTCAGCGTTAGTGCGTCGCCGCATTCCCCGTCATGTAAGGTCCAAGCTGCTCGCTAATCTGCGCCTTGTCTCCCACCACGACGATCGTCATCTGTTCCGGCTTAATGTATTGCTCCGTCATTTTTTGAACGTCTTTAGGCGTTACGGCATTTACTTTTTGCACGTAGGTCGTAAGGTACGAATCGCCAAGTCCTTGCAAATTTACGTACCGGAGCTGCCCGATCAGCGCTCCTCGCGAAGAATTTTGCAGCACAAAATTCCCCGATAGGTAGTTTTGAATCCCTTTCAACTCTGCCTCGGACGGCGGCTCCTTTTGGAGCCGCTCGACTTCTCCGAAAATCTCCTTAAGCGAAGGCCCGGTAAATTTCGTCGTTACGTCTGCGATCTCCGCCCAGTAAGCGTCGTGATATCGCCGCGAAACTTGGCTGGTCGGAGAATAGGTGTAGCCTTTCGCCTCGCGAATGTTCGAAGTGATGCGCGAACCAAACGACCCGCCCAGCAACGCATTCGTCACCAGCAGCGGGATGATGTCCTCGCTCGCCGGACTCGTCACAGGCAGCCCCACATACAAGGTTGATTGCGGCGCCCCCGGCCGGTCCGTCAAATCCAGCGTGTGATTCGGCTTCACCTGTGGCACATCTGACGCCGGCGCAGGTCCTTTCGCCCACGTCCCAAAATTCGCCGCGATCGCCTTCTTCACCGCTGCCGAGTCAAATCGTCCAGCTACGTATAGATGCGCCCGCTGGGCGCCAAAATTCGTGTCGTAATATTTCTTCACGTCCGCAATTGTGCTTTTCTGAATGCTCTCTTCCGTCGCAAACACCGTCCCATAGGGATGATCGCCGTAGAGCAGCTTGCGAAATCGCATCAGCGCAATATTCTGCGGCACCGACTTTTGGATCGTCAGTTGCCGCAGCGCGTCGTTCTTGATTCGCGCCAGCTCGCTTTCCGGAAACAGTGGATTGCGCGCCACGTCTGCTACGAGCGCGATCGCTCTCGGCCCAAATTCGGAAAGCACATCCGAAGCGATGTCGCTCTCGTCAGCACCGACGCTTACATCAACGGAACCGCCCATGTCCGCGCTCTCTTCCGCAATCTTTTTCGAGCCGCGCGTCTTGGTGCCCTCTTTCATTAAGCGGCCCATCAAATCCGCGAGTCCCGGCAGTTCCGCAGGCTCATTCAAATTGCCGCTGTTCACAACTAGGCTGACCGTCACCTTCGGCAAGATCCCGTACGGCACGAGCGTCACTTTCATACCGTTTGGCAACGTGTAGCCTTCGTGCGCGGGCACAGTAAAGGGTTTCGGTGCGCCGCCTTGCGGTGGCGTTTGTTTCTGAGCGTTTGCCGAAACCGCTGCCAGAAGAATCGTTCCCGCTGCCAGGAAAGTCTTCGAACTCATTATTTTTCTCATCGTCGTCTCCTTCACTCGTTTCCTGCGGGCGCAGCCGGCGCTGCGGCGGCCTTCGGTTCGCGAATCAACACGGTGCGATTTTCTGGTCGCAAATATTCCTGCGCCGTTTTCTGAATCAGTTCCGGCGTCACCGTTTCAAACTGTCCAACCAACGAATTCACTCGGGCCGGATCGTCATCAAACAAAGCAAAACTCGACAGCAGATCCGCCAGTCCAAACCCAGAAAACTGTCCGATGCTGTCGTATAAACTCGACCGCAGCTTCACCATCGCACGATCCAGCGTCGCTTTGTCCACCGGTTTTGTCCGCAGCGGCTCAACCACTCCATCCACGGCCTGCACAATCGCCTCCGGTTTCGTCGATGGGTCGTACCGCCAATCTGCCATCCAGAGCATCGGCCCCTTGTAATTGAACATGTTCCCCAAATAATTGATTCCGCCTTCGACGCTGTCCGTTAATCCACGCTTCTGGACAAGGTCCTGATAGAGCATGCTGTCGTCGCCCTGCACCAGAATCTGGTCAATCAATCCCATCGCGTAGTACTCCGGCGTATTCCGCTCCGGCATGTGATACGCAATCGCAATCGCCGGCCGCTTCGCCAGCGCGTCGGTTTCCGTTACGCGCTTTTCTTTCTCCTGCTTCGGCTCCGCCAGATCCGGAGGCGGCGGCAGTTGCGACGCTGCTATCTTTCCAAAATATTTTTCAACCCACTGTTTTGCCTGGGCCGTTTCGAAATCACCGACAATCGCCAGCGCGGCATTGTTCGGCGCATAGTACGTTTTGAAAAAACTCTGCACGTCCCCGATTGTCGCCGCTTCAATGTCATGTAGATCGCCGTAGAAGTTGTGCGCGTTGAACCAGTTCGTGTTTGCATACTGCGGCATCTGCAGCCACGGGAATCCGCCATACGGCCGGTTCAGCACGTTCACTTTCACTTCGTTGCCGACCACGCCCTGCTGGTTTTTCAGATTTTCTTCCGTCACCGCGAGCCCGTTCATCCTATCCGCTTCGGCCCACAGCGCTGTTTCCAATTTGTTCGACGGCAAAATCTCAAAGTAATTCGTGAAGTCAAAGCGCGTCGAACCGTTCAGCGTCCCGCCGTTCTGCTGCACCAGCTTGATGAACTCCATCTTTCCCAAATTCTGCGAGCCCTGGAACATCATGTGTTCGAACAGATGTGCGAATCCCGTCCGGTCTTTTGGCTCGATTCGAAATCCAATCCGGTAATACACCGCTACGCACACTGTCGGCGCCGTGTGGTCTTGTGAAAGCACCACACGCAATCCGTTCGGCAATTTGTAGTATTCCACCGGAACTTGAAACGTCACTGCTCCCGCGGTACCGCCACCCGTCTTCGGAGGCTTCTTTTCTTGGGCCGTTGCGCAAACGCCCATTGCCGCGGCAATCGCGACCGCAAGCAGGCTCCGCGCCCCGCGATTCATCCCTAAATTCATATTTCCTCCATCGCTTCCGGTAGGACTACCCTTGAGACACCCCACCCTGTAACCCACCTGTTACAGACGTATTCCACCGCAATAAGTTTCCTCAAATTGACGAAATGGCCGGGCCTTGGGCCAGTCACCTAGGCCCTTCCCTCCCCGCTCTCTCCAGCCGGTTCCGGTCGAGAATTCTCACCGCTTTTCGCTTTACTTCGATAATCCCAGCCTTCCTCAGTTCGCCAATTGCGCTCGTTACCGATTCTCGGTACACCCGCAGGTGTTCCGCAATCTCCTGGTGGGTCATATCGCGAACCCACTCGCCCGTAGCCCGCTCGACCAACAATTTCGCAAGCCGCGGCACCAGATCCCGGAAGGAACTTGTTTCCAACTCCAACAGCGTGCCGATAAACCTTTCGCACACCATGTCCAGCAATCTTCTTGTCACCTCCGGATGCTTCTCCCTTAAGTCGTTCATCTGCTCGCTTGGTATTTTTCTGATTCGTGAAGCTTCCGTGGTTTCCGCAACGCAATGATAGATTTGCGGCCCCGAGCATCCCATTTCACCGAAAACGGCAGGCGCCTTCATCTCCGAAATAATTAGCTTCTTTCCCCCAAAATTTCGGTAAGTCTGTACTTTCCCTTGCTCCAGCACGTATAGACCTTGTCCTGCCTCCCCAGTCCTGAAAAAAATATGTCCGGCCATATAATTCTCGGCCTTGCATTTTTCTTCGAGCTTGTGCAGTTCATTCGTTGGAACTTCGCGAAACAATTCCAGAGAACCAAGGGCGCTCGTTTGCTTCATTTCGTCTGCGATCTTTGTTCTTTGCTTCACGCGATCTTCCCATTTCCGCTTGAACTATTGTGCAGCCAAACTTCTCGCACGTAATCCTTTGTAACCTGCCTTACAGACTTTCCCTGAATCCCATACGCCATCTCCACATCTAAATAGGGCAAAGGCAAAAGTAACGCCTCTAAAAGGGAGAATCAAAATGTCCAGACTACCTGCAATCCAGACCGAAGCCGCAACCGGCAAAGCAAAAACTCTTCTTGAGGGAATTCAAGCCAAGTTGAAGATTACGCCCAACATGGTGCGTGTCATGGCCAGCTCCCCCGCCGCTCTCCAAGGCTATCTCAGCTTCAGCGGTGCCCTCGCTGGCGGCGTTCTCGCCCACCAAGTCGGCGAACAGATCGCTCTCGCCGTGGGCGAACAAAACGCCTGCCAGTATTGCGTCTCAGCTCATACCGCTCTCGGCAAAATGGCTGGCCTCTCTGAGTCTGAATCCGAGGCCGCCCGCAGCGGTCATTCCGCTTCTCCAAAAATCGAAGCCGCTCTTCATTTCGCCCACGAAGTTGTTGCGAAAAAGGGCCTCATGGCAGATGCAGATTTTGCGGCCGTTCGCTCCGCTGGTTGGAACGACGCCGAAATCGCAGAAATCATCGCCCACGTCGCGCTCAACATTTTCACCAACTATTTCAACAACGCCACCGAAGTCGAAGTCGACTTCCCCAAAATTGCACTCCACGCCACGGCTTGAGTATTTAACCTTGGAATATGGAGTACGCTCATAACCGAGGTTACGCCCTATGGTTACAAAAATCGTTCCGCCCTTCACAGAAGAAACCGCACTTTTGAAGGTCCAGAATGCCGAAAATCTCTGGAATACGCGCGATCCGGAGAAAGTCGTTCTTGCCTATACGCCCGATTCCGTCTGGCGCAATCGCAACGAGTTCCTCAACGGCCGAGAAGAAATCAAAGCCTTCCTCCGCCGCAAGTGGAACAAGGAACTAGACTATCGCCTCAAGAAAAATCTCTGGACTTTTCGCGAAAATCGCATCGCCGTTCATTTCGAATACGAATGGCACGATGACTCCAGCCAGTGGTTCCGTTCTTATGGCATCGAGCTCTGGGAGTTCGACGACGAAGGCCTCATGCGCCGCCGCATCGCCAGCATCAACGACGCGCCTATTGCCGCTTCCGACCGCCGCATCGCCGTTTAGCACTTCACGATTTGGTTCTCGGCTGACCCTGTATAATGACTCTGTGTAAATTACGTGGAGCAGCGAGGGACCATGTCGGGGGACCGGACCAAGCAGTCGGCGCAAGAGTTTTTGGCCACAAAACTGACGGAAGATTTCGAGGCTCAGGAGAATCGGCTAAACCATGAAGCTGCCGTCCGTTTGTGCCGCGTTGTTTGGAAGCGTGTGGCCACCGCTGTCCAGGAAAAATGCAAGCAATGGAATGAGATCACCGGGGAAGAAACTCTAACGTGTAAGGAAACGCTGCTCGGCGACCTGAGAATCCGTTGTGCCGGACGGCCTCATCAATTGAGCATCCATTTCGATCCTGGCAAACTCCTCATCACATTGAAAAACACCGCACGCGCCGAACACGAGACCGACATCATCCTCAACATTGAAGGCTACGCCACCGAAGCCGGCGACCGCGACGCCCAAGTCGTACACAACGGCGTCGTCGCCAACCCCGACATCGTCGTTCTCGGCGAACTTCGCGTCCTCTCCGGCATGACCCGCCAATAAGCACCATCGTACTTTCCGAAATCTAGGCTAGAACACGGTTGGCTGTTGAACCGCCACTTTTGCGGGAAGGGCGAACCGCCCCTCTACTGGACCTGCGCGCACAACATAACGCAACGGCGATTTTGGGCTCTTCCCGAACGGATAGCACGTTATCAGCGTCAGGGCATCTTCCGCCGTCGGTCCAAGCAGTTCGGTGTCAGTTGGCTTCACCACACGTATCTCTTTCACCGCATACTCTCGTGTTCGCACCTGGTGCCTCGCTTCGTCCTGCCATTCCAGCGAAATGCGATCGCCGACGCGTACTTTCTCCAAAGGCCGAAACCAGCTCGTTCGGTGGCCTGCAATTGCCAGATTTCCCGCTTCTCCGGGCCTGGCACTACTCAGCAGTCGGGCAGGTCCAAACGCCAACACTCGAGCCGAAGCCCCTTCCAGCACATATTCGTCGTACCCGATTCGTGAAATTTGCAGCCGCGCCACTGGATGAGTGTCTGCCCATGGCCATGGTGAGCTTGGCTTTCCTGTCCGCACTCTCTCGTCCCATGCCTTGCGGATAAGAATTCCCGCTAGCTCCGCTTTGGCGTGTAGATATGCTGCTCTGGCAACGAGCCCGCCGCAGAGCACAAGCAGCAGAAGAGCCGCCAATCGTACTGCCTTCATGACGCAGCTCCCGCCCGGCGCGTTGCCAGCCACAGCATCAGGCTCACCGATAACAGTGCCAGTCCCAGCGCCTCCAAAAACTCATCCGCGTTTCCTGTCGGCGGTGCGCCAAATACCGATTCCATTTGCATCCCAGCCGGCAATTCCGATGGCACCGCAACCTTCGCCGATTCGCCTCCCGGATTCACCACAACTTCTTCCACCGCCACCAGCGATGTGAATCGCGTCACCAGCCGGTATTGAATCGCGTGAGCGATTACCTCGCTGCGCAGATTTCCCTGTCCCGTCTCATCTGCAACTCGCCAGCGATCTATCAGCTCGTCCACTTTTTGCCTTGCCCACACCGTCGTGATTCCGGGATGAAACGCCGATCCCGTCGCATAAAACGGAAAACTCGCTTCATATGGTTCGTCGCCGGCACGCGCCGTCAGGCGAATCACTCCCTTTTGCCCGCGTGTGATGCGCCCCGTAATCTGCAGCGGCTGCCGCAAAAACAAATCCGGAATCCGCTGCGGATATACGTCCACCACATCCACTCCCTCGAACTTCACTTGAACGTCGGTCAGAACAGGACTTTCGATCGTTTCCAACAACCGTCTCATCTGGTCCTGAATGTCGCTAAGGTTTGCAATGTGCGTGAAGTTTCCGCGTCCGTATTGCGCCATTTTCGTCGCAAGAAAGAAATTTGGCGCGCTTCCAACCGCTACAGTGAAAAGTCGGGCATTTCCCAGTTCGCGATGCATCACTGAAAAAATTTGTTCTTCGTTTCCGAGGTCGCCGTCCGTCAGTAGCACGATGGTCCGCAAATAACCCGGGTGCTCCGGCTTTTTCATCAAATGTTCCAGCGCGGGCAGCATCTCTGTTCCGCCTTCTGCTTGCAAACGCTCGACATACCGGCGTCCGGCGGCCACGTTGTCTGCGCTTGCGACAAGCGGCTCCGCAGAGAATTCCTGGTAGTAGGAATTGAACGCCAGAATCCCGAACCGATCGTTCGGTGCCAGACGATCTAATGCCTGCAGCAGCGCCCTGCGTGCCTGCTCGATCGAAGTCCCGTTCATCGAGCCCGATACGTCGATCATGTACAGCATTTCGACCGGCACCCTTTTCGTTGGCGCCGCCGTTGGCGGAAATGCAGTCAAAAGAAAATGGCTTTCGCCAGTCTGTTTATCTGGTGAAAGAAACAGCGCCGTCTCCACATGCGCGTTCGCATTGCGCTTGATTTCCAGAACAAAATCCTTGTTGGGAATCGTTTTTCCTGCTGTGAGTTCAATATGTTTATGTCCACTGGCGCTTTCGCTCACTTGAACCGCATGCGAAATGCTCTGAACTTCCGTGGTTTGAAATCTCGCATCCAGATCCACTTGCAGGGAAATGTCATGCCCGTCGCGGCTCTCCGGATTTCGCACCACCGGCGTATTCCGCGAAGCATCTGGCACTGCGTTTGTGTCCGGAGCCCATCCCGTCCCTTGATATCCGATCGCACTCGACCCAGGAATGTATCTCGGGCCCACCACCATCGGAAAAACCAGCCGGATCTTCCCGTCATCCCATTTCAGCGGTTCTACATAACGCAGCTGCACGTCCACGTGATCGCCCGGCATCAGATTTGCAACCGACGCCGTGAAAATATTCGGCCTTTCTTCCTCTACCAACGCGGCGCGCTTTCCCTCTGTCTTTGCCGCGTCGTAGGTTCTCTTCGCTTCTGCACGCTCCTTGATCACGCTGCGAATCACGCGATTTCCGACATGAATTTCAAGATCGTAAACGGCAGCGTCATGCGGCAACGGAAAAACGTAAATGGCCTCAATTGGTGTGCTCGTATCGTTGACGTATTGCTGTTTCACAGTTCCACTTGCCACCAATCCACGTACGTCGAGCGAAACGTTCGTATGGAGTAGCGGCACATATTCGTATCCATTCGTCACCGGCGATCTGTAGCAAAGCACTCCTTCCGTTGCTGCGGGCAGGCTGTTTTCGCTCTGGCCTGCGGATACCGCTCCGGCAAGGATCGTAACGACGGCCAGAAACGCCAAGACAGAGTTCTTACCCAATCGGACCGCGGATGAAAACCCTTCGTTCGAACGCATCTCCCCTCCTCGTGAACACCAGCCGTCACGCAGAAATGCAAACCGTCCGCCAGGCATGCAAATTGCTAGGGAAGGCTGCAATGCTCGAAGAATCAATCGGTTAGGGAAGTGGGAGACTTGCTCTTGAACAGGCCTATTGTGTGGACTTGTCCACGACCGTGGCTATGTACGGACGCTTGCGAATCGCTCAACGTGCTCTGGTACAGCTTCTAGAACACGGCGCGGTGTTGCACGGTTTCCTTGGCTACGAGCGAAAAGCGCGGTTCGGCGGGAGCTTCACCAAGAAGCTGGCTCGTCACATATTCACCAACCGCGGGGCCGTGCTTGAACCCGTGGCCCGAACCCCCGCCCGCGAACCAAACGTTTTCAATCTCCGGAGCTCGGTCGATCAAGAAATCGCCGTTGGAAGTGTTTTCGTACTGGCAGACGCGCGTCTCAGCAATCGGCGCATCGCGCAGAGCTGGAAACCGCCGCGCAACGTACTCCCGCATTTCCTGCGCGGATTTTTCCGAAACCACGCGCGACTGTGTATCCGGATCAACCGATATCCCATGCCGGTCGAGTGCAATTTTCAATCCACGGCTCTCGATGTCCGGCATCCCATAACTTTCATCTCCCTGAAAAAGAAACGTTGGCAATGCGGGCGGCGCGAATCTCGCATCTCCTGCCGGCAATCCAAAATAAAAAACTTCCTGCCGCGTCACAAAAAGCCTCGGCCCAATAATCTCTGGGAAAATCTTCGCGAGCCAAGCCCCGCACGCAAAAACGAACTGCTCTGCAAAAATTCCCTCAGCATTTTTGGTTTTGATTGATTTCAACGCGCCTTTTCCTTGGGGGCTTTCCACCCGTGCGTGTTGAAATGTCACGCCGTGACGAATGGCCTCGTCCACCGTCGCCGCGACTGCCCGCCGCGCCAGAAGCACGCCGCTGTGTGGCTCAAAAATCGCACTGCGAATTTCATCCAGCCCAATCTGCGGATATTTTTTCTGCAGCGTCGCCAAATCCAAATCCTCAAATACGACGCCGCAACGCTTCAACGTCGAGCGCGTCTCCTCCAGCCGCGTTTCATCTGTGCCCGCAAGCCACAGCACGCCGGTATTCTGGAACAGCGCTTCCTTGCCCGTCGCTGCAAACAATTCTTTCCATTGGATCAGCGAGCGCCGCGACCATTGCGTGTAGATTTCGTCTTTGCCGTATCCCATCCGGATGATGCGCGACTCATCGCCAGAGCTCGACCGCGAATGGCCCGGCCCGTATGCCTCGAGCAAAATTACCCTCTTCCCGCGACGCGCGAGGTGCAACGCCGTCCACGCGCCAAAAACTCCCGCGCCAATTACGGCTACGTCGTATCTTTCTCCACTGTTCATACGGGTGTGCAGCACTCTAGCCAAATTCACTCCATCTGACAAAAACATTCCCAAACAGAGCCGCTCTTTAGATATAAACATTTCTTGTGCAATTTGATTGCGAAGCGTAGTATTCCTTCATTGGCCCCTGAAGTTAGTTGGCCAGGTCTTCACGCTGTCTGAAGTTCCTCTCCCCAGTAGTGCTGTCCTTTTGGCCCGAAAGGCTTCTCGCTTGTCCACTTGGCGATTCCTCTCTCGCTCGAGGTTCTCGAACTCTTTTTTTTAAGAATCTTGAGCGTTTCAGCTTCTCGCCGGCGGAATCTTGCATCGAAGTCCAGGTTTGCCTTGCAGTCCAACTAAGCTAAATGGTTCAGGAGAGAAAATCATGGCAGCAGCTGCACAACCCGTCCTGTCGCAAATGACCCTCGATTCTCTGGATGTTCGTAAGCCGTCTATTCAAGTTACTGGCGATTCAAAAACGATTCAGGCCATTCTCAAAAATGATCCATTTCCTTCTGACCTCGCCGACATTACCGTCGGCCAATTAAACGCACAAGCCTCCGCCGGCGGACAATTCAATCTTCCCGGAATTGCCGATGCACCGGTCTCTTTCGATGCTTCCGCCTCGGCAAATGCCTCCCTGGCCGCTTACCAGAACACACTGAAGCTCGCCTCTGATCTCGGCTTTACGGGAAGCTCCGATCTTCCCTTGAATGTGGCATTTCCTATTAACGACACGGACCGTCTGGTTGTCGTCCGCTGGGGTTTTGATCTCGCCGGAAAATTGAACGGCAGCATTGCTCTTAATCCCACCTCCAGCGTGACCTTCGGCGCAAGCGGTGGTGCCGATGGCCTCTTTGCGTTTGCTACTGCCGTGAACAAATCCGTCCATGCCGGCGACGCATTCAGGCAAATGCTGAAAACCTGGACGACTCCCGGAACGATCGCAAGCGGTGTTGACAAACTTCCGGCTTTTACCTGGATTGTCTCTGAAGTCGCCGGTGAGGTCAGTGCAAACCTCGGGGTTACGGCAGGCTACGACTTCAATTGGGTGCGCTCGCTGAGTCTCAATGACCTGGAAGGTGAAATTGGCCTCCGCATCACCGCTGGACTTCAAGCTTCTCTCTCCGCAAATCTCGCCAGCAAATATTACTTCGTCTTAAGCCGGGAAAAAGCGACCGACGATGTCCGCCTTCGCCTCTTTCGCGCCAAAACAAAAGGTTGGGACTTTGCCCTTCATGCCGCCGTGAGCGTGACTCCCTCCACGGGATCCTTTCTACCCGAAAACCTCGACGATTTTATCCAAGGCATCCTCGGCATTCACGATACTCACCTGATCGACTTTCTCCATGCCTCTACCACCGCCGACATCGTCAATACCCTCGGGCGCGAATTCCTGCAAAAGGCAGGCGTCGAGCAGGATGTCGACAAAGCGTTCGCAAATCTCCAAGCCTTTCTCACGAAGTGGGAAGCCTTGCCCCACGCCGTCACTTCCCTTGTTTGGAAATACGCCGGAACAATCGAACAGTTCAATAAGATCAAGGACATCGTCGGCAAGCTCGCTTCTCCGAGCCTCAGCGACTCTTCCATTCGCAACATCCTCGATTCTTTTCTGAAGAACGCTTCTTTCCACGACAACCCCGCCGTTCAGTGGCTCGAAGCTATCGCTTCCAAATCGCTTTTCGAGCTTTATGAAAGCGATGACTTCACCCCTGTACGCAAGGCGGCCTCAGACCTCGCAGGCATCCTCGATGGTTCAAAACTCGAATCAGTACTTGCCAACCTAAAAGCCCAAGTCGACGCCAAACTCGACATCCCCAGCCTGCAAACCGCTGCGCAAAACGGCGATATTTCCGGCCTCTCCGTCTGGGTCGCGCAGCGCCTTGCGAAATTCCTCAATATTGACCTCACGAATCTCAAGGACAATATCGGAAAAATCGATGCGGCAATTAAGACCATTAAAGCCAAATCGCAGGAAATTTATGCCGCAACTCTGCGGGCTCTGAACAACACGTACGGATTCTCCCTCGACTACGCTTACAGTTCCTCCAGCACTCAGTCCGCTTTGATTGACGTTCAGTTTGCCGACGGCGCGCGCGCCCCTATGGCGGACGCCATTAAGGGGAATTTCCAGCAGATCCTCGCGGGGCCCATCCCCGGAGTTACACTGAACACCTGCACTTTGGCCCATTCCATTCGCCGCTCCACTCACATCGAAGTTCACGCTCCATGGTTCAACGGCGCCTCGGACGATCTCGCCACTGGCTACGCAAAGCAGACTTTCGCCGACAGCGATGGCGGCCGCTTGCAGCTTTTTGAAGCGGGTGCAAGCGACACCTTCACCAAACAGCGCAATACCAATGTGAAGCGTTTTGCCAACTGCTCCATTGGAATCTCCGCTGAGGCCAAGGGCGTTCGAAAGTACAACGTTTCTGCCGTGGACTTCGGCTATTCCTTCGTTACTTCAAACTCGAAAATGACTCGCTCCGCCTTCGAATACGAATTCGGAGCCGCCGCCAATCAGTATTTCCCCGGAAAATTCGGCAATTCGAACAACGATCCTGCTCACGCGACATTCGAATCCTGGGTCATCGAGTGGGATAAATTCACCGACGCAAATCCCACCGCCGTCGACGGCGATGGCGTCATCGGAAACACCTGGGCGAATCTTCAGATTCGCTGCCCAGCAAAAAGCGGCATTGATTGGGTTTCCGCACTTATCAACGGCACGCGACAGCCCGATTACATGGCCATGTCCCGCGCCATGCAGGAAAAAATCCGCAAGTACATGCTACTCGCCTACGCCAGCGATCCCAACCGTTTCGCCAACATCCCTGCCGATGGCAGGGATCCCATCAGCGGCTTTCTTGTCTACACCGCTCTTCCTCCTTTGAACGACTTCCGGATTGACGGTTCTGAACTCAAGCCGAATCCTAAGGGTGATCTCGTCTGGGATGTGCTTGATTCAAACCTGTCCGTTCCCATCACGAACTCTTTGGCGCCCGGTCCCTTGCAGGACAATCTCAACCGCATTGCAGGCCTTCTCACGGGAATTCCAAACCTGAAGAGTTCCGCAGGTTTTTACAAGGGCCAAGCGGGCAAAATCGTTGGCAACGTCGTGCAGTTCATTCCCCACCAAAATCCTTACATCAACTTGTTGCAGGGAGAAAAGGGGGTGATCGACGCAGCCCACGACGCCTTTGAAAAATTGCGCAAAGCCGGTAACTCGCAGCTTCAGAATTCGCTGCAGAAATTCTCTTCCGCTTTGATCAATCTCGTCAGCGTCTTTAATGTGCAGATCGCCAAATTGAATTTCGGCGCTGAACCGGTATTTCGTCTGTTTGCACCGATTGTGTTTCAATCGGCGGTGCAAGCTATGTTTGCCGGAACCGCGGCGCTGCCGTTCGACGCGACCCTTGACGTCGCGGTGCTCAAAGGTGCCGACGCAGCCGATGTGTCACAGCCGCCGCCGGACGATCAGATTCTCTTGCGGCAACACATCACCAGTTTCGCCTAAAGCGAAACTGCTTCATTTTCCAGCGGCGAGAACTCTCGCCTAATCAAGTCACTGTCATTCCGAGTGTAGCGGGGCGATTTCTCTCCCGCGTCGTTTTTTTGCGCGTCGTCCGCGAAGTCGAGGAATCACGGCTCAGCTTTAGAGTGTCGGCGGCCATTATTTTTTCCATGCCTGCTCAAGAGCCTTCGCCCAGTGCGAAAGATGATTTAGCGATTCATCATGCGTGGGATCGAGATGCAGCGGCGTGACACTCACTTCGCCCGCAAACACGGCGTGAAAATCCGTGTTCGGTTCGATGTCTTTTTCGATTTTCTGTTCGTAAATCCAGTAATACGTCCGGCCTTTTGGATCCTTTCCTTCCCTCAATTGATTGCGCGTAATCTTTTTCGATTGCCGCGTAAATCGCACGCCGCCCTTCCATGGCTCCGGCACGTTGACGTTCAGCAAAACCTGATCCGGCAGTCCTTCTTTCAAGATAATTTCCGCCGCCTTGCGCGCGATACGTGCCGCGGGCGCAAAGTTATGAATTTCTTTCGGCGCGCACAGTGACATCGCAATCGAAGGAATGTGATGCAGCGCCGCCTCCCGCGCCGCGCCTACCGTTCCGGAATAATAAACGTTCTCTCCCATGTTTGCGCCGTGATTGATTCCGGAAATCACCAAATCCGGTTTTTCCGGCAGCAACCGGTGCAGCGCCACAATTACTGCGTCCGCGGGAGTTCCATCCACGGCCCAATGCCGCTCGCCCTTCGGATGAACCACAATCGGCTGCCGCAGCGTCAGCGATTGCGCCGCGCCGCTTTTCTCTCCATTCGGCGCAACAATACTCAGCGTCGCAAAATCCTCCAGCACCGCCGCCAGCACCTTCAATCCTTCAGCGTCGTACCCATCGTCATTTGTCAGCAGAATGTGAGGTGTTTTTTCTGAGGAGGACATGGGAAAAATGGTCGGGGCGCCCGGATTTGAACCGGGGACCTCACGCACCCCAAGCGTGCGCGCTACCAGGCTGCGCTACGCCCCGACTTGCACAAAAGCCGCGTGAAAAGGGGAAAATAAGAGTGCGTCGCGACTCATTCAAGGCTATCACCTGCGTTCGAGAAGGGTCAAGAAAGCGCGGAGAGAGTCGCGCAAATCCAAAAGCATTTTGCGGTTCAAAAGCTGCGTCGCGCCATGCCCCGGAGGAATCGGCCGCGTTGAATCGGGATCGGCTGCGCCATTCTGCTCGCGCAAATGGCGACGCGCGCCCGCAATCGTAAATCCCTCGTCATACAGCAGCCGCTTGATCTTGAGCACAAGGTCCACATCTTCCTGCCGGTACAAGCGGTGGCCGCTAGAGCTTTTGATCGGCTGCAGCATCGGAAATTCCGTCTCCCAGTATCGCAACACAAACGGTTTGAGCGCGGTGATGCGGCTGACGTCGCCGATGCGATACAGCTCCTGCTCGGGTGAAGTTTGCGTAGCTGCGCCGTTGCTAGCCATGGCCTTCTCAGGAGGGGGACAGCTAAATTCTAACAGTTTGCGCAGCTTTTGTAGCGGCCGCTTTCTATCCGCCGCACTCTCCAAAGCCTGTCATCCCGACCGGAGTAGCTCGGCTTTTTCCTGCGTCCGCCTTTTGCACGCCGGGCTGCGGAGTGGAAGGGATCCTGGCGCGCTGTAGGAACTAGCAAAACCGATGAGACCTTTGGCCTGTCTCACACTCTTACCTTTCTTCCCTTTTGACTCGCGTATCCCGATCCGCCTTCCGCAATCTCTGCACAAACCTGATGGGCGCGCCGGTGAAGTCGAATTTCTCGCGTAACTGATTTTCGAGGAAGCGCTCAAAGCTAAAATGCATCTGCGTGCGTTGATTGGTAAAAAGCAGGAACGTAGGCGGCGCGGTCTTCGCTTGCGTGATGTAATAGATGCGGACCGGGCGCGACTTCGGCGTCGTGCCGCGCTGCAGGTCCACAGTTTTCAGCCAACGATTCAGTTCCGGTGTCGGAATTTTCTGCTTGCGCACCGCAGCAACCTTGTCAATCAGCGGATAAAGCTTTTGCGCGCGTTCTCCCGTCTTGGCGGAAAGAAAAACAATGGGTGCGTAGCTCAGAAATTTCAATTTCTTGCGGATAATCTCTTCGTAGTCCATCAGCAATTTGCCGCGGTCCACCGCCGCAAAATGTTTTCCATCCCCTGCCCGCTTCGCTTTTCCCCTTGCGGTCGCAGCCGCATGGTCGGCAGCTTTTTGTGCGGCTTCGATGGCGAGATCCCATTTGTTGATAACGACGATGACGCTCCGGCCGGATTGCTCCGCATAACTCGCAATCGTCGCGTCGCCTTGTGTCAAGCCTTGCTCGCCGTCGACAACCAGCAGAGCTATATCCGCGCGCTCGAGCCCACGTCTCGCCATAACCACGCTCAGTTTTTCCGCAACGAGTTTTGTTTTTCCTTTGCGCCGAATCCCGGCTGTATCCACGAACCGGTAAAGCCTTCCTTCGCGTTTTACGTCCGTATCTACCGAATCCATCGTCGTCCCGGGAATTGGCGACACAATTGAACGCTCTTCTCCCGCCATGCGATTCAGCAGCGTGGATTTCCCGACGTTCGGCCGTCCAATAATCGCAATCTCGGTGGCATCATGCGAGGTATCGGATTCCGCCGCCGCATCGCCCGAATTCAATTCCGCGAGCGCCGCGTCCAGCAAATCATCCACACCGGAACCATGTTCCGCTGCGATGGGAAATACCGGCACGCCAAACGAATGAAATTCTCCGGCCAGAGATTCCTGGGTAGGCACATCCACCTTGTTCACCGCGACATAGAACGGCTTGCCCGTTCCTCGCAGGAGGCGGGCGAGTTCTTGGTCGAGCGGTGTAATGCCGGATTGCGAATCCGCTACGAGGACGAGCAGGCTCGCTTTCTCAATCGCCACATGCGCCTGCCGGAAAATCTCCTGTGGAATCAGGGCCTTGTCATCCGGAATGATTCCCCCTGTATCCACGATTTCCAGGGTCCGTCCTCGCCATTCTGCTTTTCCATAAATCCGGTCGCGCGTGATGCCAGGTTCATTCGTAACGATGGACCGGCGAGTCCCGGTCAGGCGGTTGAAAAGCGTGGACTTGCCCACATTGGGGCGCCCGACAATCACCAAGGATGGAAGTTTTTGGGGCATAAGGGCTGAACTGGGGCCGCCCAAGCGAGCCTCCGGAGAAAACTGCAAACTATCATCGTAGCGTATTCGGAAAGACCGGGGAAGCGGAGTGGCAGAGATACCGGGCCCCTTAGTGAGGCTCTTGGGGAGTTTCTGCTAGAGTGCTGAGCACCAAGGCTACCCAGGGCGCGTAATTTTGTGTGGCTGGCTGAGTACTAGAAACGCCCATACCACGCCCTCACGACGATGCCACAGGCTGACTATTGCTTTTTCGGCGTTTTCGGAGCGGGCTTACGCTTCTCTGCCAACTTCCTGCGCAGACAACACGGGAGTGCGCTCGGCAGTGGCTTGCGAGGTTACCGATGAATTCGTCTTCGCGCCTGCACCGGGACAGACTTCTGCTTTGTTGTAGGCATTGTCTGCTTTGCGGGAGCGCCCTTATAAACGTTCTGCACTCCCGACTCTGCGAAGTAGTCGTTGGTGATTTCCGGGCTTTGCAAGAGGGGGAGAAGAGCATGGCCCGACCAAATCATTGGTAACTTTAACATTCCAAAGGACTTCATTAAGGATCTCCGCTTAGTCTTGACTGGGCCCGGTTATTTCTGAACAGCCATCGAATGGATTAGGACTTTCTAACTGCGAAGCACTCGGGAGCGGGGCCATAGAGCTGAAGGTACCAGTGTGTGTCGAGAGGCGTGATAGAGTGCTGGCAGCTTAACTCCTCTGTGCAGTTCCGTGCGGAGGGTGTAATTCTTGCCGTTGTGGCTGCGTACTAGGATATGGAAGCACCGAGACCAGGCCGGATGAGCGCGCCGGGAACAGCCGAATCGACCGAGGCCATAGCCCGGGCTAGGGCAGGGGATAGAGAAGCCTGGGGCGACCTCTATCGGCTTTATGCTCCCGGTATTTTCCGGTTTTGCCGAAGGGCGCTTCCCACACGAGAGGACGCAGAAGACGCCACGATGGAAGTATTCAAGAAAGTTTGGGACAACCTGCACCAATACGATCCGACGAGGGCCTTTTCGTCGTGGCTCTATAAAGTAGCGGCCAACCATTGCTGGGATGTCTTGCGCCGCAGGAAAATCCGTCAGGACAAGGAAACCGAAGATCTTGATTCTGTGCCGCTCGAACATCCCGACGCCAACCAACTGGAACAACTCATCGAAAAGAGAACGAGCGAAGAAGTACGCAAGGCGTTGGACAAGCTGCCTGCGCGGGCGCGCATGGCGCTGGTGCTGCGCTATTACTCAGATATGAGTTACGACGAAATTGCCGATCAGCTGGGAGTGCGGCGCGCCTTTGTGGGCGTTGTGCTTCTTCGCGCACGGCATGAGCTGCGGCAGGCGCTGGAAGGCACAGGCGCTCTTGCTGCAGGAGGTGCGAGATGAGCTCGCCGCCAGGGCCGAACTTGCAGGGCAGCAATATGCATCATCTGGATGAAATGACCGTTCTGCTGTACCTCGAGGGGCAGCTCGAGCGCGCGAGGGCGATGGAGGTGTCCGCGCACACGCAGGAATGCGACCCTTGCCGGACGCTGATGCGCGCGCTGGAGCGGGAATCGCGTTTGCTGACGCGCGCGATGTTGGAGGAAGAAGAGCCCTTGCCCGCGCGGCTGGCAAGCTTCCAGGAGGCGGCGCGGCGCTCGATGCAGTGGGTCTGGATGGTGTTTTTTGGATTGGCAGCAACTGGACTTTACGCAATTTATACAAGTTATATCGAACCCGTGCAGAACCGCCTTCAGGACGCGGGCTTTGGCGGGACCAACCTACTTGGCCTTTTGATCTTTCAAGGCGCCTTCTGGAAAGGATGGCAATCCATGGTTTCCTTCGTGGAGATTCTTGCATTGTTGGTAGTGGGAACCAGCGCGGCACTGTTGTTCCGGCGATGGTTCCGGCGAGGGACAGTGGCGGCACTGCTGATGGCGGGCATGTGCGGTGCGCTGATGATGCCGGGATATGCTGCGGCGATTGAAACGCGTAAAGGCGACTCGATTGAAGTGGGAAAGAGCGAAACGATCAAAGGCGACATTTTGCTCACGGGCCACCAAATTACGGTGAACGGAAATGTGGACGGAGATGTGTATGCGTTTGGGCAAGACATAGAGATTAACGGCCACATTACTGGCGACTTGCTGACGGGCGCACAAACCGTGCGTGTCACTGGACAAATTGACGGCAATATTCGCGCCTTCGTGAATACCGTAACCGTTCCCGGAATTGTTGGCCGCAACTTAATGGCCTGGGCCCAAGTGGTGAATGTTGATTCGGCTGGGAGAGTAGGGCGCAGCGTGACGAGCTTCTGTCAGACGCTCGGAGTGGAAGGAAAGGTCGGCGGGGACCTGGTCGCTTTCGATCAATCCACGCGCGTCGCCGGAACGGTAGAGGGGGGAATTAACGCCAGGGGAGAGATGCTGACGATCAAAAGCACCGCGCACGTGGGTGGCCCCGTGAAGTTTGAAGGAGAAAAGGAACCCCATGTTGAAGACGGGGCCAAACTGGCGGCCGGACCGGTGAGTTTTACAAAGCATCAACCACATTCACGAATGGAGACGGGGAGCGGGTATTACATTTGGCGTTTGCTTTGGAGTTCTTCGTTTATTTTGCTGGGAATCGTTTTGATTTGGGTGATGCCGAGTTTTGCCGGGGAATGTGTCACGGCCGCAGAGAACGTTGGCGCATCGCTAGGGCTGGGAGTTTTGGTGGGAATCAGCGTGCCGATTGCTGCGGTGCTTGTCTGTATAACCTTTGTGGGGATTCCGATTGGAATTATGGGATTCATGTTGTGGTTGGTTCTGCTCTTTACTGCACAGCTTGTTGTCGGCGGTTTGATCGGAAGATGGATTCTCGGTCGCACCGAAGATAATTGGGGCCGCGTGGGCCGTATGGCACTGGGGATGGCGATTATCGGGGTGCTCGTGCCAATCCTGCATCAAATCGAATTTATCGAAGCGCTGTTCCGTATGGCCGCGATGATTTGGGGATTTGGTGCGATTTCGCTGGCGCTGTACCGGAGAGTTGTGCGGACGTCTAGTATCCCCCTACCGCCGCCGATCGCCGCATAGTTAATCTTCAGCGAGGCGAAGACCGCAGGGTGCTACGGCGAGCAGGCACACAAAAACTTTTGCCTCGAGCTGCAGGGAACAGAAAAAAGCGGGCTCCCCACAACATCAGGGAGCCCGCGCCTTTGCGGAGGCGGAAAAACTAGGGGTGCGTGCGAACTGCTGCCGCCAACAGGGGCTGAGCTACCCCGCTGTTGGGGTTTAAGTACAGACCCCGGACTGAGGCATTCGTGCCAGTGAGTAAGCCGCTGAATCCTGCGACGTTGTCGTAGGTGGTGTTCGTAAAGGTCTGTACCTGGACCGAATTACTGCCCAGATTGGTAAAGAAGGGAGATGCACCGGTAAGGCTGAAAATGGTGCCAGAAGGTGCGCTAATCGTTCCGCCAATGCTGGAATAACGAAGCAAGGTACGGGTGTAGTTGCTTAAAGTGTTGGTTGAGAAGTCTATCGAGCCGCCCCGGAGCAAGACAGTCTGGCCCACGACAAGGTCCGACGAGCTTAGGAAGCCAAGAGGCGTGGTAGAGACGCCGAGGTTTTTCGGGTCGGCGAAATAGGTTGAAGAATTATTTAGGTTAACGGTCGCGAGGGTGCCCGGAAGAAAGCTCAATATACCCATCCCATTCGTAATCACCATCTTGAACTGATTGCTCGTGAGGGGACTTACGATGATCCCTTCGGCTTCTTGGGCGAAGGGCGTGGGGTCAAGGAATTCGACCTCGGTGGCCGTGAGTGTGCCATCGGAATTAACGATAGCATCCACGCTGATGTTTTGATTGACGGCAACGCAACTAAAACTCGCCGGCGCAGTGCAGATACTGAACGGATCGTCGAATTCGACAGTGGCTGCCATCGTAAAGGTCCGCGTGTCGGATGAAAGGGACGACATGCTAATCGAAGTGCTGGTCGTGGCGGTGACCGTACCCGTGAAATTTTGCAGCGAATCGAGGCCGGAGCTTTGACCGGTGCGCGGAAGCGTTGCGAGGGTGATCGCGCCACTCTGGGTAAAATCGAAAGTCATGCCGCCGGCGCTGGTAACCGCCTTGCCTAGGTCGAAGTTGAGGCTGAAGCCAGAGTTGGTATTTGCGGCGACTGTGAAGTTAACGGGCACGGTAACTGTAGCCGCCGCGAATCCAGCAACCGTAGAGGGTACCTGGCAGACAGCGCCTGCAGCGCAGCCGAGCAGGGTAGCGCCCGAGCTGTTGAAGAAAAAGCTGGATGCGGTCGAGGGAGTCAACTGGATTTTTGCGCTGGTATATGTACCGGCGGGGACGGAATTGCCGGTACCGAGAAATTGCGAATCCGTTTGCAGGCGCGCGAAATCTACGGGAGGCAAAGCTCCTTGAACTATTGTTGCCCCGCTGCCGGAGCCGTTGATCAATTGGACGGATGAGATTTCCCAGGCTAGAAAGGGAAAGAAGAAAGTGTTTGAAGGAGTCGAGGTTACAGTAACGTTGACGACGCCGGTGCCGCCCCCACCACCGCAATTCACTGTGCACACCGTCGTTGGTAGCCCGCTGCAGGAAGAGAAAACAAAAGAGAAAGCGGCGAGCAAGAGAGCCGGCAAATAACGGAGAGCTCGAAGACGAATCATGGACACCCCACGCAGTCAGAAGAAAATTTGCCGCGGCGCCTGGCGTCCGCGAATTTTGTAAAACTTGACTACAAGGAGAACTCTATCGCCTTGGCAGGGGCCTTCGCGGGTAAAGAGGGATGAGTTGCCCAAGTGTTAACGGCGAGACGATTGGGGAGAGCGGCAACGGGTGTGATAAGTTGACGGGACGGAAGTTGATTGGCGGAATTGGGAAACATGGCCAAACTGATGAAAAAGGGCGAGCAAGGCGCGAGGAAGAAGGCTGCGACAGCCGGGGCGACGCGGGAACGGGTGTATGTGCCGCTTGAGGGCGAAGCGGATGTACGCGGCGCAAGAGGAGTGCGCGAAGAAGAGTTTGTAGAACAAGAGGGCGACGTTCAAACGGAAGAGACTCGCGAGGTTGTGCAGACACCGACGATGCAGGAGGTGTTTGGTCCGGGAGGATTGCTGGAACGGTGCATGACGGCGGGTTACGAGCACCGGGCCGCGCAACTGGAAATGGCGGAGACGGTGCACGAAGCGTTTCAATCGCGACGGCATGCAATTGTGGAAGCGGGAACGGGGACGGGGAAAACATTGGCATATTTGTTGCCGGCAATTTCGAGCGGGCGACGCGTGGTAATTTCGACGGCGACGAAATCGCTGCAGGAGCAGCTGTATCAGAAAGATGTGCCCTTTTTGCAGAAATATTTTGCCCCGAATCTGAAAGTTGCGGTGATGAAAGGGCGTTCGAATTTTTTGTGCAAAGCGAAACTGCACCAGATGGCGGATCAGCCGATGCTGCGCGGAATGGAAGAAATAGACGCGTTCCGGCAGATTCGCGATTGGAGCAAGTTCACGGAAGCGGGCGACCGGTCGGAGCTCACGTTTCTAGCGGATGACTCGGAGTTGTGGCCGCGGCTCGATGCGCGAAGGGAAACTTGCACGGGACAGAAGTGCTCGAACTTCAACGAATGTTTTGTGACGCAAATGCACCAGCGCGCGAAGGAAGCGGATCTGATCATCGTGAATCATGCCTTGTTTTTTGCGGATTTGGCGCTGAAACAGGACGACTTTGGACAGATTTTGCCGGAGTACGGAGCGGTGGTGTTTGACGAAGCGCACGAAATTGAAGATACAGCGAGCGATTATTTTGGGAGGCAGATTTCGAATTTTCGTTTTGAGGAACTGGCGCGAGACGCGGATGTTGCGTTGCGGCTGCTGCATTTGGGGACTCCTTCGCTTTTGCGGAGAACGCAAAGAATTCGGGAGAGAAGCCGCGCGTTTTTTGAAGTGTTTCCGGCGCGAGAAGGGAGATTTCCGTTTGCGCGGGCGGAGCGTGCGGCATTTTTGGAGCAGAACCGCGAGGCGTACGACGAACTGGCGCAGGCACTGAAGGGCCTTGAGACCGAATTTGCGGCCACAGCACAGAAACCGGAAGAGTTGTTGCGACTTTCGCGACGAAGTTTCGAATTGCGACAGGAGATGTCGTTTCTGTTCGAATCGAATGAAGGGAATTTTGTGTACTGGTTCGAACGGAGGAACAAAGGAGTTTTTCTGGCAGCTACGCCGATTGACGTCAGCCAGATCCTGCGGGAAAAACTCTTCGAACAGTTCGACACCGTAATTTTAACTTCGGCGACGCTAACGGTCGGCGGGAGATTTGATTACATCCGCCAGCGACTGGGACTGGATCACGCAAAAGAAAAAGCGCTGCCGCCAGAGTTCGATTACGGCAAGCAGGCGCTGCTTTATTTGCCGAAGAAAATGCCGGACGTGCGCGACGCGGGGTTTTCCGGTAAAGCAACAGACGAAATTGTGGAACTTCTGGAATTGAGCCAGGGGCGTGCGTTTTGTCTGTTTACGAGCTATGCGCAGATGAATGATTTGTACGAGCGCATTCGAACGCGAGTGGATTTTCCGCTACTGTTGCAAGGAACGGCGCCGCGTTCAGTGCTACTGGAGCGTTTTAAGAACACGCCCGGCGCGGTTCTGTTCGCGACTGCGAGTTTTTGGCAAGGGGTGGATGTGCCGGGCGAGCAGCTTTCGTGCGTGATTGTTGACAAGTTGCCTTTTGCAGTGCCAAGCGATCCGATTGTAGCGGCGCGGGTCAAAGCGCTTGAAGAGGACGGCAGAAATGCATTTGGGGAGTATCAGGTGCCGCAAGCGGTGCTGGCGCTGAAGCAGGGCTTTGGGCGGCTGATTCGAACGAAGACGGATCGGGGGATTCTGGCGCTTCTGGACACGCGGATTCAGCGAATGGCGTATGGTAAAATTTTCTTAGAGTCGCTGCCGGCGTACAGGAAAACGCAGGAATTGGCCGAAGTTGCGCGATTCATGGAAGCGCCGAGCCCCGCCTGAGATTGCCGAGTTGTTCCCGAGGAAAGAGCGAGAGGCAGGAGCGATTTTGGGAGAGCCATGTTTCAAGTAAGTGTGGAAGAGACATTTTCGTCGGGGCACGCGCTACGCGGATACAAGGGAAAGTGCGAGAACGTGCATGGGCACAACTATCGCGTGCGGGTTTCCATTGAAGGGCCGCAGCTGGATGGGATTGGGCTGCTCGTGGATTTTACGCACGTGAAGCATGCGCTGCGAGGAATTATCGCGAAACTGGACCATCAATTCCTGAATGATTTTGAGCCGTTCAAGACGGTGAATCCGTCAGCGGAAAATATGGCGAAATATTTTTACGAGCAGCTTGCGGGACAACTGAAGGAACTGCCGCCGGGAGCGCGGTTGACGGAGACCGTGGTGTGGGAGACGGACACGGCGTACGCGGTGTATCGCCCGGCTTAAGAGTTTTGCGAACTGGTTATGAATCGAGCGTTCTTGATTGTTTTGGCGCCGGCGGTTGTGGTGGCGGTTGGATACGTGTTCGTGTTGCGAGCGATGGGTTTGGAACCGCCGTATTGGAAGTTAGCCGGGATTGTGGTGATTTTGGGATTGGGATTTTGGTGGATTAGCAGGCTCGCGCGTAAGAAGGTGTAAGTCAATCCGAGGCGGCGCGAGAGCTACAAGAAGACATGTTCATCACGGAAATATTCAAGAGCATACAAGGCGAAGGGACGCGGGCAGGGCTGCCATGCGTGTTTGTGCGGCTAACCGGCTGCAATTTGCGTTGCACCTGGTGCGACACGGCGTATGCGTTTCACGGTGGAAAGAAGATGAGCGTGGATGAGGTGGTGGCGCGTGTTGATGAGTTGGCGGGGCGCGAAGCGACAGCTTCGGGTGCATCGGCCGCGGTGCCGCTTGTGGAGTTGACGGGCGGGGAGCCGCTGCTGCAGGAAGAGATTTATCCGCTGGCGGAAAAGTTGGTTGCGGCTGGATACACGGTGATGATCGAGACGAGCGGAGAACGTTTTGCGGGCCGCTTGCCGAGCGAGGTCATCAAAATTGTGGACGTGAAATGTCCGGATTCGGGAGAAGCAAACACATTCGATATGAAGAATCTGGACGCAGTTGGCGGCAACGATGAAATAAAGTTCGTGATTTCGACACGAAGGGATTACGAGTTCGCACGGGAGTTTACGCGCGAGCATGGGTTGAATGAGAAGGTGAAGCAGGTTTTGTTTTCGCCAGTGTTTGATGATCCGGAAGGGAAGTGGAAAGGGCTCGAGCCGCGGCAATTGGTGGAGTGGATGCTGGAAGACAAGATGCCCGTGAGACTGGGTTTGCAGCTGCACAAGTTTGTGTGGCATCCGGCGACGAAAGGCGTTTGAACGAAAAACTGTCTCGCGCAGAGACGTGGGGACGCAAAGAAGAGAAAAAAAAGAAGATGGAGCGGACGGAAAAAGCGGTGGTGTTGTTGAGTGGAGGGATGGACTCGTGCGTTTGCACGGCAATTGCGCGCGAAAAACATGGCGCGGATAAGATCGCCTTGCTGCATGCCGGATATGGACAGCGAACCGAAGCGCGAGAGCGGCAAGCGTTTGAAGGGATTGCGGATTTTTATGGAGTGCGTGAACGACTGATAGTGAGGCTGGATCATTTTCGCGTTATTGGTGGATCAGCGCTGACGGACGCGAAGATTGCCGTGCCGGAAAATGCATTGGATAAAGCGGGGCCGCACGGAAGCACGATTCCCGTGACCTACGTGCCGTTTCGCAATGCACATTTTCTCTCAGTCGGAGTCAGCTGGGCGGAAGCGATTGGCGCAAATTTCATTTATATCGGAGCGGTGGCGGAAGACAGTTCCGGCTATCCGGATTGCCGGCCGGAATACTACAAAGTGTTTCAGGAATTGATTCGCGTTGGAACGCGACCAGAGACGGAGATCAAAATTGTGACGCCGGTGATCGCGATGAAGAAAAACGAGATCATCCGCAAAGGCATCGAGCTAGGAGCGCCGCTGCATCTAACTTGGTCGTGCTATCAGAGCGAGCAGGAAGCGTGCCGAGTTTGCGACAGCTGCTTGTTGCGGCTGAAGGCTTTTGAGGAAGCGGGGATTCCGGACCCGATTCCTTACCAAAGGAAGGCACTGGCGCGCGGGTGAGGGTTGGAATCCGGCGCGGATGAGAAGATAATAAGGCGCAATCTGAGGCCCTCCCCGAAACGTCCGGCGGAGGCTCCCCGTACAAAAAATGATTTGCCGCGAGAGCGGTTGCAGGCAAAGGAGAATCGAGCATGAACAAATGGGTCAAGACGTTGTTCAGAACAGGAGCGATGGCGGCGGCAATGGTTGCGTTGTTGGTGAGCGTAGCGCCGCGCGCGAAAGCTCAAGATTCGTCGATTAGTGGAACTCTTTCTGATTTGGAAGGAAAGCCTTGGCCGAACAACTCAGTTACGTTGGAAAGTGAGCAGGGAGCGAAGACCGAAGCCAAGTCGGACGCGAGTGGAAAATACACTTTCAGCGGACTGAAGTCGGGGACGTACAAGCTGTATGTAGTCCTGCCGTATCAAAAGGATCCGTATCTGGCGGCGCAGGTGAAAGTGGGTGCCGGACAGAACCTCCCGGCAGATTTGAACATGATCGAGGTGGCAAAAAAGAACCCGGAATACGCAGCCGCAGTGAAGAAGAATATGGAAGAAGGCAAAAAAATGTCCGGCATGAAGGCGCACTTCGATGCCGGTGTTGCCAAGCTGGACCTGGCTAAGGAGAAGAAGGCGGAACTGGCGAAGGCTTCTGCAGATCAAAGGGATGCTTTGAAACAACAGGTTTCGGACCTTGCCGGGCAAGCTGTAACGGAGCTGGAAGCTTCGAAGGCGGCGGCGCCGGAGAAAGATCAGAACCTGCCTTTGATCACCAGCCGGCTGGGTGATGCGTACGAAGCGGCTGGGAGGGCGGACGACGCGATTGCGGCTTACAAGCAAGCCATTGAGTTAAAGCCCGCGGCAAACCTTTATCTGAATCTGGGTGGAATTCAGGGCCGAGTAGGGAAGAGCGATGAAGCCATTGCGTCCTTCCAGAAGGCGGCCGAACTTGATCCACCAAACGCAGCGCAGGCTTGGCGGAATGCAGGAATCATTCTGTCGAACGCCGGAAAGTACAAGGAGGCCGTTGAACCGTTGAAGAAATCGACGGAACTCGATCCGAAGAACGCAATTGGATGGTATTTGCTTGGCGGCGCGCTGGTGGCTAACATTTCGTACAAAAAGGTAGGGGACAGAGACGTGCCGGACATTCCCGCTGGAACAGTGGAAGCGTATCAACGTGCGATTGAGTTGGATCCCAATGGGCCATACGGCAAGGAATCCAAAGCGGCTTTGGATGCGTTGCAGGCAATGGCGCCGGGCATCGCCACGAAAGTGAACGAAAAGAAAAAGAAGCCGTAGAAGTTAGGAAGATAGATTGAGAGAGCCGGCGCTTCGTTTGGCGCCGGCTTTTTCTTCTTACCGATGAGCTAGCGTGCCTGTGGATTTGGTGCGTCGAAGGGCAGCGGCAAAAGCCAACATGCTGAAAGGTAGCAAGATTGCGGCGAAAAGGAGAAGGATTCCAACAGGACGTAGAGTGTCGCGCAAATGAACGGAGCCAAGAAGTGAAGCGCGCATAGCGTCCAGCGCGTATGTAATCGGATTGAGACGTGCGAAAAATTGCAGCCAATCCGGAAGAATGGAAATGGGAAACAACATGCCGCCGGCGACGCTGGACACTCCGAGAAGCAACCATTTGGCCGGATTGCCGCGCTTGAAGAGAAGGAGATAACTGGCAGAAAGGATGCCAAGGCCCGAAAAAGCCAGGAGTGACACGATTAAGACTAGAAAAACGGCGAACCAATTGGCCGAGCGAAGGGGAAAGCCAAAAAGAAGTGTGCCCCAGGCTATGTAAACGGCAATGCGAAGAGTAGTAGCGGCGAAAGGATAGAGAGCAGAGCCGGCAAGAATGGCGGGGAGAGAAGTTTGAGTGACGAGGAGGTGCTCGAGCGTGCCTGTATCCCGGGCTTCCTCGAGACTGTGGTCGAACGTGTCCAGCGCGGCGTTTAAGTAATCAAGAAAAACAAAACCGATGAGAGAAAAAGCGAAATAGCCGCCGCTTTGCGGGAGTGTTTGACGGAGTTCTGGGCTGTCCACAAAGCGGGCGATGTAATAGAACATGGCCGTACCAAAAAGAGCCTGCACGATTTCCAGGATGGCCGTACTGCGATAGGACTTGGCGATGTAGAGATCGCGCAGGAAGAAGAGGCAAAGCTCACGAAGGATGGAGATCATTGCTGAGCCTCGGTTCCGGACGATTCGTGGTTGTGGCCGGTGAGTCGAAAGAAAGCTTCCTCGAGGGAGGAGGAAGAAGCCTTTTGCTTGAGTGAGGACGGAGTTTCAACCGCGAGAAGGTGGCCTTGCCTGAAAACGGCGACGCGATCGGCGAGGAGTTCGATCTCGGGAAGCGAGTGCGAGGCAAAAAGGAGAGAGGTTGCGCCGCGCCGCAGAAGTTCGGATTTCAGAAAATGACGAAAAGAGGCGGCAGCGATGGCGTCGAGGCTGCGCGTTGGTTCGTCGAGAAGAAGAACCCGCGGAGAGTGCAAGAGAGCGCGGGCGAGGCTGAGGCGCTGAATGGTGCCTGAGGAAAGGGTGCGGACCTGTCGATCCAGGAATTCGGAGAGCTCAAAGCGCGCGGCAAATTCGGCGATGCGACCGGGGGCGGCCTCGGCGGACAGGTGATTGAGGCGGCCGAAAAACAAAAGATTTTCGCGGCCGGTGAGGCGGGCATAAAAGCCAAGATCGCTACCGGCGTGATAGCCAAGATTGCGACGGACGTCGCGCGGGGATTCTGCCGCGTCGTGGCCCGCGATGCGGGCGCTGCCTGAAGTCGGCAGAAGTAACGTAGAGAGAATCCGAAGCAAAGTGGACTTGCCGGCTCCGTTCGCGCCGAGAAGAGCAACCGCCTCGCCTTCCTGAACGGAAAAAGAGACATCCTGCAGGGCAGGAATCGTGAGGCGTTCGAAAGGCTGAAGAAAGGAGCGCCAGCCGCTCCGGGCGGGCGGGAAAAACTTGGTCAGTGATTGGATGGAGACCGCCGAATCGGGCACGGCGAAGTTATAGCGCGTCCGGAAACGAGAAACAACTTGCGAAATCTGGTGTTGGAGGAGAGTGATCCAAGCCGGAGCAAAGTTGCAGGATGACCCGGCGCGGGGAGTGGCATAGAATAAGGGCGGCGTGGTTATTCGAAGTGGGCCCCAGCCTGCTGATCTTGTACAGTCCCCGGAAACGAGGCGGAAGCTTGATGGTTTCACTTGCTGATCGTGTGATTGTTCCCCAGCACGTTTTGGTGCGGTTCATGGATCGGGAGTCCGTGCTGTTGAATCTGGAGACCGAGCGGTATTTTGGCTTGGATGAGACCGGCACGCGCATGTGGCAGTTCTTGATAGGGGCACCGAACGTGGGGGCTGCGCTCC
>Ga0126376_10000010_pt1 | contig 75205 bp, 65 predicted proteins | sample PanSoiMetPlot_15_FD_92760 | JGI IMG/M metagenome (GOLD analysis project Ga0126376, IMG submission 92760) | Tropical forest soil microbial communities from Panama - MetaG Plot_15 | ecosystem: Environmental > Terrestrial > Soil > Tropical forest > Bulk soil | place: Panama | collected 2016-02-17 | reverse complement strand
TTGAGCTAATCAAGCTCGCGGACGAGATCGAGGGTGTCATTAAGCAGCACTTCCGCGAGGAGGTGTTCCAGGGCAGGATGGTTTTCGACTACCGCATGCGCACTGGTCCATGTCCGACAACTAACGCGCTCACGATCATGCGGCTGGAAGGTTTGCCTGTAGAGATGTAGGTTGATGCGTACGGACGGGCGGCCACGGAGGGCCGCCCCTACAAAAGACCTCTCAGGCGTTATTGGGCGTTATTGTAGGGGCGGCCCTCCGTGGCCGCCCTTCGTCACTTCAAATTCTTCATGATCTCCATATGGCCTTCGAGGATCTCGGTGGCCTGGTCGGGATCGGGTGTGAGCGACCAATCGTCATGGTCCCATGTGCCGCCGAGGACGATCCCGTCGCGGCGCGGGAACATGTAGCCGCTGCTCAGGTAGCAGTAATCGACCTCAGGCTGCGGCAAAAGTATCTCGAGTTGACCGCGCACCGGGATCAACTCCTCGTCATCAAAAAGCGCACGCGAACCGAGTCCGGTGCAGTTGAAGATGACTGGCTCACGCAGTCGCGCAAGCTCTTCGCGATTGCGAAACTCCTTCACCACCACGCGACCGCCGGCGATGTAAAAGTCGCGCAAGAGCGCGCTGAGATAGATCGACGGTTCGATCAGCATCGTCGTGTACTGCCGTACAAACGGAAACCCGAAATAGTTTTCCGGATCGCGATGCGTCTCGATCTGCGGATAAAGATCGTTGCCGCCGGGCAGTTCGCGCCCGAGCGACGCTTCCTGGCGCATCAATTCAAACGTCTCGATCCAGCGCACGCCGTACTCCGGACCAACGAGCAACTGAAACGCTCGATTCGAAATGTGACATGCCTGGTGAAACTGTTCGTTGAATTTATCGGTGGTGGTTTCGTAAACAGACGTTGGCGACCACGAAGCGCCGGCGATGTTCGACGTCGTATCCGGCGGCAACGCTTTCGCATAGATCGTTACAGTCCCTGGTCCATTCTGGTAACGACGCTGCAACAGCCGCGCAGTCGATAATCCGCTAACGCCGCAACCGAGCACAGCGAATCGCGTGGGTCTGAGAGCTTTGTGCGCAATCAGATAGTCGCGTGTGAGATCGACCGCGAGTGTCGCCGTTCCCCACGAGAGTGTCACGCCACCACCGCCGTGACCATAGTTGTGCACGAGCAGCTTGTTGCCAAACCGCTTCGCATCGACCATGAAACCGCTGGGACGATACGGTCTCAGCCCGACAACCTCACGAATGATCCGGTTGCGTGCAACTTTGACGGGAGCGAAATGACGCTTCGTATCGAAGGCGAGAGCACGACGCGCGGCCAGCAACGCAGTACTCGTGGCTATCGCACCACGCAAAAAATCTCGTCGATTGATCGATGTATCCACGGCTTACGCAGATTACGCAGATTTACTGATCTGTGCAATCTGCGTAATCTGTGGCTATGTCTTCTTTCCCGGAATGGCTCGTGCCGATGGCAGCCACACTGACGCAGGAGCGGTTCAGCGGCCCGGAGTGGATCTTCGAGCGCAAGTTTGATGGCATCCGCCTGCTGGCCTACAAGAATGAAAACGACGTGCAGTTGTTTTCGCGCAATCACTTGCCGCAGAACCTTCCCGCCGTGCAACGCGCAATCGAGCAACTTCCGAATCGCGAGTTGATACTCGATGGTGAGATCACCTGGCGCGATGGCGGAGTCGCGTATCACGTGTTCGACATCATGTGGCTCGATAGCCGCAACGTGACCGGGCTGCCGCTTGAAGAACGCCAGTCGCTGTTGGCCCAATTACCGTTTCGTGAGCCATTGCAGCGCGTGACGCTGATCGACGATGCCTCACCCTGGGAACGTGCGCAGCGAGAAGGTTGGGAAGGTGTGATCGCGAAGCGTCGCGGTTCGATTTACGAGCACCGCCGCTCAAAGCAGTGGCTGAAGATGAAGTGCGAGTTATCGGAGAAGTTTCTCGTTGGTGGCTTTACGGATCCGCAAGGCAAGCGCGTCGGTCTTGGCGCGCTCCTCGTTGGTTATCACAAAGACGGCGATTTGGTTTTCGCAGGAAAGATTGGAACCGGATTCGATACGAAACTGCTGCTCGATCTGCGCGCGCAGTTGGACCAGCTCGAGATTCCCAAACCACCATTTACTAAAGCCGTTGGCCTGCCCCGACTGCGGGCGCACTGGGTTGAACCGAAGATCGTGGTCCAGGTCGGTTTCATCGAGTGGACGGGGCATGGCAAACTACGTCACCCGCGTCTGCTTCGCGTAATCAATGATGATCACTCATCCTGAAAAGATATTGTTTCCCGATGACGGGATCACGAAAGGCGAGCTGGCCTTGTACTACGAGATGATCGCGCCGGTGATGTTGCCGCACCTGCGTCGCCGTCCGATCACGATGGAGCGTTATCATCGTGGCATCGCTGCCCCGGGCTTCTTTCAAAAGGACGTGTCGAAAGGTTTTCCCGATTGGCTCAAGCGCGTTGAGGTTCCGAAAAAAGACGGCACGGTCCATCATCCGATTGCCAACGACACACGTTCGTTACTCTGGCTCGCGAATCAAAACAGCATCACGATCCACGTTTGGCCTTCGCGCATGCCGAATTTGTACAACCCCGACATCTGCATTTTCGATCTCGATCCCTCGCAGGAAGACACGCTCGAACCACTACGCAACGCGGCCTTGCACCTGCGCGACCTGCTTGCTGAGCTCGCGTTGCCGAGCTGGATCAAGACGTCAGGCTCGAAAGGCTTTCACATTGCGGTGCCGCTCGATGGCAAGTCAGACTTCGGCGTAGTTGCGCGTTTCGCGCACGTGGTGGGAAAGATCATGGTCCAGCGCGATCCGGAAAACCTGACGCAAGAGTTCAGCAAAGTCGATCGTGGTGGGCGTATTCTCGTCGACACCGGACGGAATGGTTACAGCGCGACGTATGCAGCCACGTACACGGTGCGCGCAAAGCCCGGCGCGCCGGTTTCGGCGCCTTGTACGTGGGAAGAGTTGGCGCGAGGCGAAGTTGGACCAAGGACGTTTACCTTGCGAAGCATGGCCCAACGCGTCGCGGATGTGGGCGACTTGTGGGCGGACTTGCTCAAGACAAAGCGGTCGTTGGCGCGCCCGATGGAACAACTCGAAAAGCTAAGAACGTGAGAGATGCGCGCGTCCCCAGCGACGGACATCTTCTACGAGCGGCAACACCGAGCGGCCGTAGTCCGACAACGAATAAACCACTGGCGCCGGAACCGCGCCTTTCGGCTCGCGGTTCACGAGACCATCGCTCATCAGTTCGCGTAGTTGTTGTGTGAGAACTTTCTGCGAGATGCCGGGCATCGCTTTGCGCAAAGCGGCGAAGTGCTTCGGCGATTCGGCCAACCAGTAAACGATAATCAACTTCCATTTACCGCCGATTGCCGCGAGTGCGGCGGTTAGCGGACAGCCTTCGACGGGATTCGGTCGCGCGCGTTCACCGTTACCTGAAAGTGCCTTCTTGCTGGCGCTCATACTTACGTTTACATTCCTTCCAGAGAAGATTGGAGGTTGGTGATGATAGTAGAAGTCCGCAGCTATCGAATCAAGCCGGGTAAGCGTGATGAATTTATCAGGCTTTTCGAGGCGCGTGCGATTGACGCGCAACGTTCGTACGGGATGAAGGTCACTGGTCCATTTCTGGACGTGGAGAATCCGAACAAGTTTGTCTTTCTGCGCAGTTTTCCTTCACTCGAGGAGCGCGATCGAATGAAGGACGCGTTTTACGGCGGCGAACTGTGGAAGAATGAACTTGAAGCGCTCGCGATGCCGATGCTCGACAGCTACGACGTCATTCTCTGCGAGGCTTCGCCGGGCTGCGTCTTCGATATCAACTAAGTTGGTTTTCAATCGCGCGCAGACGTTGTGCTGTTGATCCGGTTGCTTCAACGACGACCACATTCGCGGAATCGAGAAGCTCACTTAACTTCCGGTCAACAGCCCTTCGTAACTTTGGAAACTCGTCATCGCCGGATGCGTCGTCGAGCGGCAAGTAGACAATCACTTCGAGCTGCTTCATTGCGTTTGAGATTCGCTCCATCAACATCTCAGAGATATTCGCATCAAGCGCACTGAGGTAAGCGACGAAATCGAGCGGGCAACGTTCGTAAATCACATTCTCTCCCGCAGCGTGTTGGCCCAAACGTTCGAGGTTGAAATCGAGCTGTCGCAAAAAGTCCTCAACGCATGGCTCCGCCGAAAACTCCTCCCCGAAATCCTCAACCAACACAGCATACGGTTCCGGCTCGTGCACAAACTCCGGGTGCAATCGTAGAAGCTCCTCAATCAGCGTCGACTTCCCGACTCCATGTGTTCCCGACACCGCAATTCTCATCACGAGATTTATAGGTTTGGCAAATCCGCGCGACTTGTATGCCAGAAAGCAAGAACTTCAACTGCCGGCTCGCTCGCGACGCGGTAATAGAGATAGTAACGAATGCGCGCCAAATGAAGACGACGAATGCCTTCGAGCTTGACGTTCACGGCACGGACTCCTATATCGGGATGTGAGGCGATCAGTTCAGCGCGGTTTCCAGATCAACTGCGAAAGCGTGAGGAGCCTTCGGCCGATGTTTCTTCCACCATAATGCCGCCCTCTTCTATAGTCCGAGCCGCACTATCAACAATGCGAACCGGTAATGGCGACATCATCAGGTGCGAATCTTTTTTAGCAAATCGAAAGAGCTAACAAGCTCGCCGCGTTCGGCTTCATTAATTGCAGACAACAACTCGCTCTCTTGTTCAGGATTGAGTTCGAACCTCTCGTCTTCCTCGTGAGCTAGAATGGTGACAATTGCCCCTTCAGGCAACTCTTTGCCTTCGACTTGAATTACGCCGTTGGATATTTTCCAGTAGTTATGAGCATGCCTGCATCTTAGCATGACAATGACAGCGAATCACGGCTTAGGTGACTTAAGTAAACGGGGATTCCATGTCAGACGGTGGCTGCGAAGTCAATTAGGAGGCAATCTCATGCCAGACTTGAGTAGCAGGTTAATGAACGACTCCTCTTGTTTGAAAATGCGATTGAACGCCGCGCTTGTTAGCAGAGCGCGCGTTCATCTGGAACGGTCGGCATCACTACGCAGCTCGTCGGCGCCGTTGATTCGCAGTCCAATGAATTGCGTGCGGTAGTGATCCGCACCAATCGTCAGCGGATTTTCGGCACGGCCAACAAGCCCGCATCGACGAGTCGCGTCTTGATCGATTCGAAGTCTGTTTTTGAGTTGGTCCAACCGGCCGCAGGCGACACAACGACCGGAATTGTTTGCCGCTACGAAAACTGCCGTCTTTATGAATCTTGGCGACGAATCCTTCATTCCAGCCCGGGTTTTGAACGTCGCCAAAACAATGTGGCCCGGCTTTTCCGCTTTGGCTGCTGCTGTAGTAACAGTCGACGACTGTTTGACCCTGACACAGTCCAACGATCAATAGGGGCAGAAAAAAGTGTCTAAGGGTCGCATTTCGCTTAGCCAGGATTCTGTCTTGATCGCGGCTAAGTCAAACGGGCGACCGACGCCGCCCGTTGTTTAGATCTCTGGTGCCCGCTAGTAGATTCGAACTACTGACCCCTCGCGTGTGAAGCGAGTACTCTACCGCTGAGCTAAGCGGGCTAGAATCAATAACTTACAGCTAAAATTGGACCAGCCGATTCGCTGTAAACAGATTAATCTGAACGCATCTTAAACCATCTGTGCTCGAATGAGCCAGTGGCAGGAGCGGCCCCTCGCTGCGGATTTAAGTCCGGGATGGCGCGTTACTTAGTCTTACGAAACGAGACGAAACAGGATGTACGCGCGAACTGGTTGCCAAAGTATCACTTCGTCGTTTCGTATCAACACGTCCCGCCACCATCTTAGTCGGCGAAGGGCGAGTGCGTGATGACTTTCCGGCCCCGACTGCGACAGCCCGTTATCGATCGCCTGTTGAGCTGGGAGTTGCGCACTTGGTCTGAGGCGATTGGTGCGCTGAAAGTTACTATTGCGGTCTCGAAGTGCCAACACCAGACGCACCTAGGCGAGGAATGGTTGGCTGACTGATGGAAGCGGTAACCCATGTCTGCGGAGGCAGGGCTACGATCTAGGCTTTTAGCTCGCCATGCTTCGCCTCGAGGTTGGAACAAACACTTACCGATGACATAGAGTTCACAACCTGCTGCGCTGGCAATGATTCCGTATCTGCTTTACCGCGTTTATGCAGTGTTTTGGGTTTACGCGTTATGGCGGGAAAACTAATGCGATGCGGCGCGTAAGGTGGCGGTGAGTTCGTCCGGGTCAAAAGGCTTTCCAATATAGCCGTTAGCGCCAGCCGAGAGGGCGGCCTTTTTGTCGGCATCTGTGACCGCACCGGAGCAAAAGAAGATTGGAATTTACGCGATTTAAGAACCGTGCTCTTGCCGCTGGGCAGCGAACTGCAGAGGAGTAGAAAAGTGTAATCGCTACGAGGAGAATGGAGGCGACCAGCGATCACTACTGTCAGTACAGAAACCGTCAAATCGTCTGTTGTAATGCGCTCGGGAAGCTGACAGAACGATCTCAATTTAAACCTCGACCAGCGAGGATTGCAGGGCATAGTATAGCAAGGCCGAATTAACTGAAATCAATCAGAATGAGCGCCCCGCGAAGAAGATTCTGCCCTCGCTGCGAGACTCGCATTAGCCACTCTGCGAAGCGATGTTACTATTGCGGAAAACTCGTGTTGCGATGGCAGTACGTAGCACTCCTTGTCGTGTTGTTGCTATCAGGATTGGCATTGTTAGTGCGCTCGTTTAACTAGGTCAGTCCCCAATATCTTTGGCCCCACAACTGTACTGACAGTTAATCCTTGTTTTCGTCTGGATACAGTGAAATACTCCGCCAGTCCGAACGCCTTCAACGACCAGCGGATCACCTTTGGTCAATCACGTCGGCTGAACAATTTCGGCGTCAAGGCTGATCTGTCGTACGTCAAGGCGATGCACAACGCGAAGTTCGGCGTTCAACTCTCGCACACGCTGCTGACTGAAGGGTTCAATTTTGGTATCACTGATCCAACCTTCAATGATCCAACTAGTCCTGATTTCCTCCCGGGCTTACTTCCTTTCGATCTAACTCGAGGCGGCCAATACTTTCTCTTTCACGGGCACACGGATATCAAGCAGGAAGCAGTGTACGCTCAGGACAATATAACCATCGGCAATGCGACCGCTTCGCTCGGTGTCCGCTTCGACAATTACAACGGCATCACGAAAGGGCGTTTGGTACAGCCGAGGCTTGGGTTCTCGTATCACATTAAGAGCACGGCTTCCGTGTTGCGCGCTTCCTTTACCCGAAACTTCGAAACTCCATACAACGAAAACCTGATACTCTCGAGCGTGACAGGCGCTGGAGGTTTAGCGAATGGGACGTTGGGCGACACGAGTAACCTGCCCTTGCGCCCGGGTACGCGCACACAATTCAACGTGGGCATGCAACAAGGCATTGGCAAGTACATCGTCCTCGATTTGGATTACTTCAACAAGAAGACTGACAACGCGTATGACTTTAACGCGCTGCTGAACACTTCGGTTTCTTCCCCATCTCATGGCAGAAGTCGAAGCTTGACGGGGCTCACTCAAGTTCAATCTGACAAACTGGCACGGCCTAACGGCCTTTATGGTTGCTGGGCATACGCGTGCGCGTTTCTTCCCGCCGGAAACCGGCGGCCTCTTCTTTAATTCCGACTTGCCGGCCGGGGTGTTCCGCATTGATCACGATCAGAAGTTCGAACAAACGACTAATCTTCAATACACGTTTGAACGCTGGAGGAAATTGAGCCCGTATGTGGGGCTGACCTGGCGTTATGACAGCGGCTTGGTGGCCGGCGCCGTTCCCGACTATGTTACCGCCTTGTCCTTCACGCCCGACCAACAACAACAGATTGGTTTGTTCTGCGGGAGCACACTCGCGACTCTTACTAATCCAATCACAGCTTGTGACTCAGCTAATCGCGGCGCTTTGCGCGTGCGCATTCCCGCCGATGGCACTGAGAACGATGACACGAATCCGCCACGCATCGCACCACGGCACTTATTTGACGTAAGCGTGGGCACCGACAATCTTCTGCGGACTGATCGCACAAAGCTGACGCTGCGGTTCACAGCGTTGAACATTACGAACAAAGTCGCGCTTTATAATTTTCTGTCTACGTTCAGTGGGACACACTTCGTGTCGCCGCGAGCATTTCAAGGGCAGATTGGCTTGACGTTCTGAGGCATTGGTAACGGGCATTCCCTGTTTACGAAGATCGCTTCGTCATGAGAATTGGAGTTCGATTTCTTCCTGCCCCGATTCTCCTAACTCAGGAAAGTGGGCAGAGTGGTGAGTTCGGAAGGACTTTCACTAATCTTTCTGCACGGAGAGTACGGTTGGCGAGGGTCTGCATTCGCAGCCCTTCTTATGATTGCGGTTGTCGCACTGTTCAATGAGTTAGCCAGCCGCACACTCAAAAGCAATAAGCATAAGAAGCACCATAAACATGGCGGCAAAAGCTGAGTAATAGTTCTCCAGCAGGGCAGGGCCAAGTTAGATATCACCAACGATAAGACTCGAAGAGGATTCACAACACGCATTTGTGACCGATGAGCATGCTTATACTAGGCCAGCCGAAGCGACACCTTGACGACCGCTAGGCGCGTAACTGGTCTGTATCGTTCGTAAGACTAGGTAAGCGGGTCAGCACGGGACTTAAATGCGTGGCGCGCGATCCCTTAGAGTACGTTTGACCACCTTTTCCGATCAGTCAAATTGATTTTTGGGGCAGAAACGCCAGTTTGCCTCAAAACTAGCGTTTGCCCCAAAAAGTCACTTTGACTGATTGAGTGCCTCGCTTTGGAGTCTTTGACAATGTTTGCACAGTAAGCCGTTCTGTGGTGGCTTAGTGACAACAGACTTCGAGGCGGTCACTTTTAAGCCGCAGAGAGTGTAGGGGCGACCCCGGTCTAGGACAATATGATAAACACGGCCCGCAGGGCCGCTGGTGTATAGAGTCATTCAACTAATGCGGGGAAAGTGAGAATTTAGAAGCCACTTAAGATGCCGCGTAATGGGAAGTGGTTGTTAGTGGCTTTGCTCGTCCTAAACGCACAATAACGAATCACTCTGCAATGTGCTATGCCATAACCTTCTGTGTCGTAATTCAGTCAGTATAGAAGAACAAATAAATCGTTAGCCCGCTGTCAGGCGCGCGATCTCAGAAGTGAGTTCGGCGAGTTCAACCGGCTTGGGGATATGAGCTTGATATCCTGCCGCGTCGGCAAGAGTCTTGTGGTCAGCCCCCGCGAAACCGGTAAGCGCGATAGCTGGAATTTCTCCGCCATCATTTTTCTTGAGCGCTCTCAACTTCTTCATAAAACTGTATCCATCCTCGCCGGGCATGCCGACATCGGAAACAATACAGTCAGGCTTCTGGCGTTTAATCTCGGCTAAGGCATCGGTGGAGGATTGGCACGTGGTAACTTCCGCGCCAGAGGTCGTCAGTGCTACGCTAAGCAATTCACGCGTGTCCGGGTCATCATCAAGTACCAGCACACGCACGCCATCGAGTCTTTTAGGCGCCGGGGGAGTGGACAGGTCTTCCAATTGAGCTTCGCTAATAACTCGCTTTTCGTCCTCACGCGGGAAGTCTGACAGCGCTCTTATTGGCAGAGTAACAGTAAAAGTAGCTCCCCGCCCCTTTCCGGCGCTCTCAGCGCGTACGGATCCGCCATGCATCTCGACGATGTTGCGAACGATGGAGAGGCCCAGACCCAAGCCGCCATATACGCGCGTGGTTGCGGCATCCGCTTGCCGGAAACGCTCAAACACATAAGGAAGGAAATCAGGCTCGATACCTTCACCCGTATCCTTCACAATGATCGCCACGCTGGTTCCCAATCGCTCGAACCGAACCTCCACATGGCCACCTTTGGGAGTAAACTTAATCGCGTTGGACAAAAGATTCCAAAGCACTTGCTGCAAGCGCGCCGAATCACCGCAAATCGAGCCCGCCAGACGATTCAGCTTCGTTTCGATTTGAATGGACTTCGCTTCAGCGGCTGGGCGCATAATATCGATTGCCGCCTCAATGATTGACGGAAGATCGAGCGGCTTCGTATCAAGCCTCATCTTGCCACTGACAATTCGGGAACTATCTAAAAGCTCGGTAATAATCGTTGCCTGTGAAGTGGCATTGCGATCGATCGTTTCCAAAGCTTTTGCGATCTGATCGTCGTTGAGCTTGCCGGAACGCAGCATGTGAACCCAGCCAACGATGGCGTTGAGCGGCGTACGCACCTCATGTGAAACAATAGCCAGAAATTCATCTTTGAGCCGGTTCGCTGCTTCGGCCTCAGCGCGAGCAGTCTGCTCGCGAAGCAAGAGCGCGGCGCGCTGTTCTTCGGCGCTCTTGCGTTCAGTGATGTCCCGGGCAATTCTCGACGCCCCCACGATATCGCCGTCGTCGTCGAAGATGGGAGAAACCGCCAGAGAGATATCGACCGTGGCGCCATCCTTGCGCAGGCCGATTGTTTCGTAATAACCAACTGGCTTTCCCTGTCGGATTCTCCCAAGGATGCCGGGCTCTTCATTCAACCGCTCGGGAGCAATGAGCATTGTGATGGGTTTGCCGACCGCTTCCTGTGCTGTGTAACCAAAGAGGTTTTCCGCCCCCTGATTCCAGGTAGTGATAATCCCGTTGAGGTCCTTGCTGATGATCGCGTCGTCTGACGATTCGATTATTGCGGCCAGACGGCCCTTCGCCTCTTCCGCCTGCTTCTGATTGGTAATGTCAACCAGTAGCAGCACTGCGCCGTCAATCTTGTTGTCCAAAGTCATGTAGGGTCGCACACGCAGCAGGAACCAGCGCCCATCTCTGTCTTGCACGTCTCTCTCTTGCCCGGCAAGATTCTTAATCACCTCGGAAACCATGGTCTCTAAACTTGGGAAATCCAGATTGTGTTTGATGACGCCAATAGGTCTGCCAATATCACTAGCTAATAAGTTAAAGAGCTTCTCGGCCGGCTGCGTGAAACGGCGGATTGAAAGATCGCGTCCCAACAGGAGGATAGCAACGTTGATGCTGCTCTGTAGATTGACAACATCGCTGTTCAGCCGAGTCAACTCGACATTCCGATTTACCATCTCTTCATTGACGGTCGTTAACTCTTCATTAGTCGATTCGAGCTCCTCTTTGGAAGTCTCCAGCTCTTCGTTAATACTTTGTAGTTCTTCATTTGCTGATTGGGCTTCTTCGGCTGAAGCCTGCAATTCTTCATTGGCGGCGTCATACTGTTCCTGAATCGCCTGGAGATAGTCACGCGTTTCCGCTAATTCCTGCTCAAGTCGACTAACTTCACGAGACTCCTGTCGCTGCGTACGTTTACCTGAAGATTGTTTCTTTGCCGGTTGTATTTTAGTTGGGACCGATTCGACCGGCTCAAAGAGAATTAAGAAACACGGTTCCTTAACGTTCTTTAAGGGGATCACTTCTAAATTCGTGCGCCGCGTTTTGCCGTCTTGACTAACCCTCACATCTTCTTTGCGCGTCCGCTTGTTCTCTTTTTTTACCTTGTTAATGGCGGAACGCAGCGGCAGCATCAATCCTTCTCGGGCCATCTTCAACACATTAAGCGTTGCGCGTCCGCGGGGTGGTATGAGGTAGGGACTGGTGTCACCACGAAACTGTAGAATCTCTGATCCGGAGTTGATGACCAGGCCGGGGGGACCATAGCGAGCCAGTGCTACTCGATCTGCCTCTTTCTCGGCGCTGAGTTCAGTGGTCATGACATCGCGAATTCGCGTTGGTTGGATCTTTTCCTGGATGATTTTCTGAGGCCCATGACCACTCAGCGGCAATGGCGGGATGTGATGGCCCGTGCCCGGTTTCTTGGCGAATAATTTGATCTTCTTATCTACCGGCGCAAAGAGGGAGCCATATCCGCTGATGGATTCCGACAAGCCCAGGAACAGATATCCGTGCGGTTTGAGAGCGTAATGAAAGGTAGGAAGCAATCTCTTTTGCAATTCGGGCTCAAGGTAAATCAGCAAATTACGACAACTGATTAAATCCATGCGCGAAAACGGGGAATCCGTGATTACATTCTGCCGCGCGAAGACGCACATCTCCCGAATTGTCTTACTGACGCGATAGCCCCCCTCTTCTTCGACAAAAAAACGACGCAGCCGCTCAGGCGAGACATCCTGGACCAAAGTTTTTGAATAGAGACCCGCGCGGGCTTTCTCCAGCAACTCATCGTTAAGATCCGTGGCGAAAACTTGCAGGCGGATGTTCTGTGAAATGTTGCTCGAGTATTCAAGAAAGCTCATGGCGATCGAGTAGGCTTCCTGACCGGTGGAACAGCCCACCGTCCAGACGCGCATCGAATCGTCAGCCGAACGATCTTTCAGTAGCGCGGGGAACACTTTCCGTTTCAGGATCTCAAATGCCTCAGGGTTACGAAAGAAACTGGTAACGGCGATAAGCAGATCTTGGTAAAGCGCTTCCAGTTCGCTCGCGTTGTTTCGCAGATGGGTGGCATAGCCGCCCAGCGCATCGATCTTAGCCAGCACCATTCGTCGCATGATTCGTCTGCGAATGGTATTTGGCCTATAGGAAGAGAAATCAATTCCGCGATGGTTGCGCAGCAGCATCATGATTTTCTTAAGGGCATCCTGCTCGACATCCTTGATATCGATCGCTGGTCCTTCAGTTTCTTCCGCGGCCGGACTTGGCTTGGCAACATAGGGATGTTCCGCAATACGCGCCAGCTCTTTGGCTATCTGCTCGGGAGGCAGGACGAAATCGACATCGCCCGCTGCGATCGCGCTGCGCGGCATGCTGTCGTATTTCGCTGATTCGTCCTGAGCAAAAGTAATTCCATCCGCACCCTTGATAGCTTGCAAGCCAAGTGTGCCGTCCGTGGCCGTGCCGGACAGAATGACGCCGATTGATTGATGTCCCTGATCGGATGCAAGCGATTCGAAGAAATGATCAATCGAGCGGTACTGTCCGTCCCTCTTCTTGCGTGGCACTAGTTTCAGAGTGCGGCGCTCGATCGTCATCGATTTGTTCGGAGGAATGACATAGACGCAATTTGGCTCAACCCGAGTGTCATTTACAACTTCAAGGACCGGCAGTTTCGTTGCTCGGCCAAGCAATTGAGGAAGCTTACTTTCATGTTCCGGGTCGAGATGCTGCACGAGCACAAAAGCCATGCCGGTATCGACCGGTAGTTGCTCGACCAACCGCGTGAAAGCCTCTAAGCCGCCGGCAGAGGCGCCGACTCCGACGATAGGAAACAAGTCGTTGTTAGATTTTGCCGAGTTGTTTCCAGCCTCTTCTTGATCTCGAAGTTCTTGGAATTCGGAATTATCAGGATGCGCGAGGTTCTTGCGGGCGTCCTTTCGAGACTTGGGTGAAGATTTTCTCGCTCGCTTGGGGGCTTTTTTCATCAATGTCGCATCCTGCCCCTTCCTAAACAGTCTCTTGCTTAATCGAAGAGTTTCGAATTACTGCAATCCGTTCGGGTGTCAGCAAAGGAGACACATTATATGCGCGACCGCGGAGCTTTTGTAACCTTAGAGCCGCATGTTGAGGTGACGATGAAAGGGTCGCTAAAAAACTGGACCATCGTATCTTCTACCTTGTGTAGGATTTTAGCGCAGGCGGGTATATGCTAGTAGTTAAATCGCACGGATGCAGCACTCGGCAGGCACAGTTCAGCGAGTTAAGCCGTGCTTTGATCCGATTCCCGCCTCTACATCCTTGATCGCCAACAACACTCTTGGGGAGTTTCTCGGCAAAATCCCCACCAATCAGTCAAATTGATTTTTGGGGCAGAAATGCCGTTTGCCTTAAAAGTCGATGTTGCCCCAAAAGTAGGTTTTCTGCCCCAAAAGTCTTTCGGAGTGTCATTCCATTCGCTGATCACGATCTGCCAGCCGCAATTTCTGAGTTTGTTTTGTGTTCGCCGCTTGGTTTTACTTTGGTTGAGAACGTGAGACTTGGTTGACAGATGCCGGGGTGGCGGAATGGCAGACGCTGCGGACTTAAAATTCGTTCCCCGAAAGGGGGTGCGGGTTCGACTCCCGCCCTCGGCACCATATGCACAATTTAATTGCTCTAATTAATTAGGACTCCGCTGAGCACAAGCACTATACTCGCCACTCTTAGAAAGCTAATTGGATGGGGCTGCGCGACCAGGATCTTGAAGTGTTCGAGAGGACTGAAACAACAAGTTGCCCGCCAACTAATAATCCGAAACCCAATCCCGGGCGGCAGTGATCTGTCCGGCTTTCTGCTTTATCGCGGCTTGGTACCACGTAGACATCGCGAGAAGAGCGGCGAAGCTCTTCCCGCAGACAATCTCGTCACCAACTGTTACGCCTTTTTCTTGTCAACTTTTTTTGCGTCTTTCACGAACTTTGTGATCAGGTCCTTGGCGGCTTGATTGGCCTGTTTCTCAGACTGACCAATGCCATTGACTGTATCCGTTACTTTACCGCGCCAAACCAGATCATTAGTTCGGGCGTCAATGATGTCAGCCATAACACAGCCTTGAGTGTAATTGGTGGTCCAGATGTCGGGTCCATAGCCCCAGCGCCAGCGCGCGCGATAGGGAACGCCGTAGCCCCAACCAAATCCTCGCCCGAATCCAAACCCTGGACCAAAGCCGCCAGCGCTTTGAACTTGCGTTTGCTGTTTTGTGCGCGAATAGAACGCCACAATGAAGTCTGGATTCTGCGACGACTGCGTGAAACCATTTGCCTCCAATTGCGCAGCTAGTGCGGATTGGATCCTATCTGCCTCTAGCGTATTAGTACTTAGTGGATCACCACTAGAGCGGTCGGTCTTAAACGCGAACGTTCGTAACCCGCTAAAGTCGAAATTCTTTTGGTAGTCAGACTTCACTGACATAGCAAAGCCGGCGGTGGCTGCCAATATGATCAGGGCACCGGCGACTGTAGTGCGAAACACTTTCATTTCAGCTCTCCTTCAACAATCAAAGTAAACATACCGTAGCTTTCGGTCTGCAAAGCACCGGCCACGGCTTCGGGCAGGCGCACCAGGTATTTATGGCTCACTGTCTCATTCAGGAGAAACAAGCCGGCTTGAACGGTGACCATATGCAATCACCTGTTGCTATTTAGTCGGGTGAAATCATGGTCAGCGTCCAAACTGAGACGGAAACAACGAGGAACACATCGTGGCAACCGCTTTGCTTAGAGGAGCCTAGCTAAGTGAAGGAAGACTAGTTTTTCGACGAGGAGCAAAGATGAGTATTCCAGCTTTAGTACTACTACTGGCAATTGCGACAAGCACTGCGACCGCAGATCGATCATTGTGTGTGGAAACGAAAACGACACAACAGTCGAACACTTTGAGCAACCAGATAGTCCAGACGACGAGCGGCGAAATCAAAATCACGATCGCCGCCGGAGGTGCTCCGTATCGCCCGGTCAAGAATACTTTTCGCGTTGGAGAACCGGTTCCACTGGTGATCACTTTCACGAACACCGGCAGCCAGCCCGTTTACATATGTGAATCGAGCATGCTCTACCAGAATCGACCACTGCTTCTAAAAGATGGAAAACCCATCGATTACACCACATACAGACAGTCGATGATGCAGACAGCTGAGCGCGATAAGACCTGCAGAAATGACAACCTGCCCCAGCAGGTTCTGTTAAGTCCGAATGAACCCGTAGTGGTTGATTGGTTCAATCTAGCTGAGGGAAGACCTTCACTCTACGAGGACGGGTGGTATGAGCCGCTGCCTGTCGGAAAATACACGTTGACTGACCGCCGCCGGTTAACCTGCTGCGATGGTCCATTTATCGAGAGCAACACCATCAGTTTTGAAGTCATTCCGTAAGCGAGTAACGAGTTATGAAATACAAGATCAGGGTCATCAAACCGCGCGATCGAAAACCACCGGCAATCGATCCACCAGAAACGCAGACAAGTAATCCTAAACCGAGAAATCACTACCACCATCAAGCTGTGGATCAGCGAATTCAAACAGAGACAACAGATTGACGAAAGACAGGCGACTCTACTTCTTCCGAAGGCTACAAATCGCTCAAACGTCTTCGCGCCTAGCGTCCAAGCTCAAAAGTCCAAAGCCTAAGATTATTCCTTACGTTGGCGTGGTCAGTGAAGCTGGCTACATCACGACACGTGGTTTTATTTGCTCACCGCAGTCTCAATACAAACTCAATTGACCCCAACCAACTTGGGCACTCTTCGAATGATTTCGGTAGCGAAGCGTAATTTTGTTTTGCTGAAACCTATGGCAGCGCAGTTGCAATAGTCTGGTGTGGATACAGCAATCAGGACTTAGCCAGGCTAGTAGATTTTTGAGGACAGGAAGCGAGTTTTCAAGTCGCAGGCTCAACAAGGGGCGGGCCTGCGTGGAAGAGTGGGTGATTTGGAACCAATTTGGTTCCGGCGCGCGACTCACCCACTTATCCAAACGGCAACTGGATGGAGATTACGTCTGAAGGCGAGGAGGAACACATCGTGAACCGCATGCTCATTTCACTAAAAAACAGATTGCGAAGGCACACGGTTCTCGCAGCCACCGCGGTCATTGCCGTTGTACTAGTGGTGGTAGTTGCAGTGGTTGCCGGCCGAACGCGGAAACCTGCGCCAGCGACGCCAGCACCACTGCAAGTCGATGTGGTTCAAGTCCAGCAACAGGACGTTCCCCTCTACAGTGAATGGATTGGTACAACCGATGGAATGGTGAACGCAGATATCCGTGCTCAAGTTTCAGGTTACCTGCTCACAAAAGCTTATACCGAAGGAGCGCTCGTAAAACGGGGACAGTTGCTGTTTGAGATCGATCCGCGACCGTTTCAGGCGGTGCTAAATCAGGCAAAGGGCGATCTGGCCAAATCTGAAAGTATGGTACAGCAAGCCATTACTCAACTTGCTCAAAGCGAGGCGCAACTTCTGCAGGCACAGAACCAGCTAAGCCAAGCCGAGGCCAATCAGCGCATGACTCAGCTTAACGTCAACAAGTATGGTCCATTACTCGAGAAGAAGGCGGTAACACAGCAGGATTTTGATAATGCGTTTCAGGCTAACGAAGCGGCGAAAGCGCAGGTAGAGGTCGCCAAGTCTCAGATAAAGGCCGCCGCAGCAGCCGTCGAAACAGCAAAGGCCGCCATCGTCGCGGCCAAGGCGCAGGTCGAATCATCCCAGGCGATGGTTAAGACTGCCGAATTAAATCTTGGCTTCACAAAGATCACTTCTCCAATTGACGGCATCGCCGGCATAGCACTGGCCCAGGTTGGCGATCTTGTAAATCCGACTAGTGGAATTCTAACTACTGTTTCCACAGTTGATCCGATCAAGGTCTATTTCACCGTCAGTGAGCAGGAATATCTCAATTTCTTAAAACAAAATCCCACGCAAGCAGACATCACTGCGGCGCAAAAGCAACTCGAGCTGCAATTGTTCCTGGCCGATGGAAAACAGTATCCGCACGCCGGGAGGTTCTACATTGCCGATCGCCAGGTTGATCCTACGACCGGTGCTATTAAGACGGCAGGATTGTTTCCGAATGCCGACAATTCTTTGAGACCGGGTCAGTACGCGCGAGTGCGTGCAGCAACCTCCACGCAATATGGCGCACTGCTCGTGCCGCAACGATCGGTCACCCAACTTCAAGGCATGTACCGTGTAGCCGTGGTCGGAAGTGATAACAAAGTGACGATGAGAACAGTCAGTCCCGGACCAACGGTGGGGCAAATGTGGGTCATTCAAAGCGGACTCAAGGCTGGAGAGACAGTGATGGTTGACGGAACGCAAAGAGTTACGTCGGGGGCAACCGTGGCACCGAGGCCGTTTGCTGGAACATTGGCAGCGAATAATTGATCGAGCTTTGCGGACCACACCACAAGCGAACTGAAGGAAGACTGGTCAATGATCTCCAAATTCTTCATTAACCGCCCAATCGTCGCGATGGTGATTGCCATCGTGACCGTGATGCTGGGACTGCTTTCGATGCGTGGGCTGCCCATCGGGCAGTTTCCGCAAATCGTGCCTCCGCAAGTCAATGTGTCGACCACTTTCACGGGCGCCGACGCGGTCACGATAGAGCAGTCAGTCTCCGCGCCGATAGAGCAACAGATGAGCGGCGTAGATGGCATGACGTACATGCAGTCAACAAACGGGAATGACGGCACGGAAACTTTGTCCATGACTTTCGATCTCGGCACCGACAGCAACATGGACCAGGTCAACGTGCAGAACCGTGTGTCGCAAGCCGCGTCGCAATTGCCCCCCGATGTTAATCTGTTTGGCGTCACGATCAGAAAATCCTTTGGCAGTCCGATGCTGTTGGTCTCACTGTATTCCCCGAACAACAGTTACGACTCGCTGTTTCTCGCGAATTACAACAACATCAACGTTCTGGACACGCTCTTTCGTGTGCCGGGAGTTGGGAACGTCACGGTCTTTGGTTCCAGCCCCTACGCGATGCGCATCTGGGTCAATCCCGACGTGCTGGCAAAGTTGGGCATATCAGTTACCGACATCTCGAACGCGGTGAACGCGCAGAACACCGTTAACCCTTCGGGCCAGGTCGGCTCAGAGCCAGGCCCGCCGGGAAGGGAGATGACCTACCCGGTGTTGTCACAGGGGCGGCTGCAGACGCCGGAAGAGTTCGGCCAGATCGTGGTGCGTTCAAACACGGACGGCTCGGTCGTGCGTATAAAAGACATTGCGCGGATTGAACTCGGCGGCCTCAACTATGTCCAGAGGTCGCGGCTCAACGGACAGCCTTCTTCAACGATAGGAATCTTTCAAAACCCCGAAGCGAATGCCCTCGACGTGGCTAACGGCGTCAAAGCCGCGATGGATCAACTGAAGACGCGGTTCCCGGCTGACCTCGACTACGCGGTGACGCTCGACCAGACCCAGGCGGTGACGCAAGGCATCAAGGAGATCTTCACAACTCTGATCATCGCCATTGTCCTCGTCATCATGGTCGTATTCCTGTTCCTGCAGAACTGGCGGGCAACGCTGATTCCGATGATCGCCGTGCCGGTCTCCTTAATCGGAACCTTCGCGCTCTTTCCGCTTTTCGGCTTTTCGATTAACACGCTGTCGCTGTTTGGTCTGGTCCTGGCCGTGGGTCTTGTAGTCGACGACGCAATCGTCGTCGTCGAAGCGGTCGAGCATCACATTGAGGAGGGACTCAACCCGCGCGACGCGACCATCCAGGCGATGACGCAGGTGTCCGGCCCGGTGATGGCGATAGCGCTGATTGTCGTGGCGGTGTTTCTGCCGATGGCCATGATGAGCGGTATCGAGGGCAGCCTCAATAAACAGTTCGCCCTGACAATAGCCATCTCCGTGTTGCTGTCGGCTTTCAACGCGCTCACGCTCTCGCCCGCCCTCGCCGCGCTGCTGCTGCGACCTCGGAAAGAGTCGAAAGGGCTCGTGGGTCGTTTCTTCGGCGACTTCAACCGGCTGTTTACGAGAGTCATGAACGGCTACGTCAACTGGAGCCAAGCCCTGATCCGAAAAGCGATCATCGCGGTTTTGATTCTCGTGGCATTTGTAGGGGCCGCGTTCCTGCTCGGAAAGACAACACCCACAAGCTTCTTGCCGGACGAGGATTACGGTTACATGTACCTGAACGTGCAACTTCCGCCTGGGGCGTCGCTGGAGCGAACGGACGAAGCGCTGAGAAAAGTCGAAAGCATTCTCGCCAAGACCGGCGGCGTGCAGTACTACACGACGGTTAGCGGCTTCAGCAACATATCGCGCACGTCTGCCAGCTACCAGGGGTTCTTCTTCATCGCGCTGAAGCCCTGGGCCGAGCGCACCACGGCGGGTCTACAAGTCCAGAATATCGTGAAAACGCTCAACCAGCAGATGGCGGCGCAGGTGCCGGAGGCGAATTGCCTCGCTTTACTGCCGCCGGCCATTCCCGGCTTGGGTAACGCTGGAGGGTTCTCCATGTGGATTCAGGACCGCAGCGGCGGCACGCCTCAATTTCTCGATCAGAATCTGCAAAAATTTCTCACCGCCGCGCGCCAGCGGCCCGAACTTACTGGGGTCAACTCGCTATTCAACACCTCTGTTCCGGAAATTTATGCTGACGTTGATCGCGACAAGGTCTTGAAGCAGGGCGTCGCGCTCGGCGACGTATACCGAACGCTGCAAGCCTTTCTTGGCGGGCTATTCGTCAATCAGTTTAATCGTTTCGGCAGGACGTGGCGGGTGTTCGTGCAGAGCGAAGGCACACAGCGCGCGAGCCAGGATGACATCAACAGGTTTTACGTGCGGAACAGTAACGGCGGCATGGTGCCGCTGTCCGCTGTGTTGACCACGCGCCAGATCACCGGGCCGCAATATACAAATCGGTTCAATCTCTTTCGCGCCGCGCAGGTGATCGGCAGTGCGGCCCCAGGTTATAGCTCGGGTCAGGCGTTGGCGGCGCTCGATGAGGTGGCGAAGCAAACATTGCCGCCGGAGATGGGTTATGACTGGGCCGACCTCTCTTACCAGGAGCAGAAAGCTTCGGGCAGCATCGTGACGACGTTTGCGCTGTCGCTCGTGTTTGTCATTCTCATCCTGGCGGCACTTTACGAGAGCTGGACACTACCTTTCTCGGTAGTGCTGACCGTGCCAATCGCGGTGTTTTCGGCTTTTGCCGGTCTTTGGCTGCGTGGCTTCGACATGGACGTCTATGCACAGATCGGTCTGATTGTGCTCATCGCTCTCACCGCGAAGAACGCGATCCTGATCGTTGAGTTCGCCAGGAATGAATATCAGAAAGGGCGCAGCCTAGTGGACGCGGCGCTGGAAGGCGCGCGCCTCCGGCGGCGCGCCCTCTTCATGACCTCGTTCGCCTTCATCATGGGCTGCGTGCCGCTGTGGATCGCGACCGGTTCGGGCGCGGCTGGGCGGCGCATCCTCGGCACCGTCGTCATAGTCGGCATGCTGGGGGACACTTTCATTTCCAGCTTTCTAATCCCCGTCAGCTTCTACCTGGTTGAGAAGGTTTCGTCGAAGTTTGGTGGGCGGCATGAGTCTGCCGGAGATGCGACGCCGACGGAGCCGGCGCCTGCAGCAGGGGATTGAAAGTAAAATGAAGAAGCTATTTACAATCGCATTAGTCATCGTCAGCCTTGTGGCGCACGACGTCATTGGCCAAAAGAAGTATCAACGACCCCCGATTAAAACACCGGACGAGTTTCGTGGGGCTGAACCAACTGTGCCGGCGGATCCAAACTCCATCGGCGATCTAAAGTGGTTCGAAGTTTTCCAGGATGAGGCACTGCAAAAGCTTGAACGCACGGCGCTGGAGCAGAACTACGATCTGCGGAAGGCAGTTGCCAACATAAACGCCGCGCGCGCAAATGTTGGCCTCGCTCGATCGAATCAATTTCCGCAGTTTGACGTCGGCGCTGACATCACTAGCACTCACACCTCTGCCAAGACCGGGGTGAATGCGAACGGACAAGCAGGGCGAACGCGCTCAGTCGGTGAAGTCTTTCTGAGTCTCCTCAGTTTTGAAGTCGACCTTTGGGGCCGTCGCCGCCAGGAAACAAAAGCTGCGCGCGCCCAGTTAGTGTCTACTGAAGAAGACCGCAAGACAGTAATGACAGTTGTGGTGAGTGACGTGGCCACAGACTATTTCAACTTGTTGGAACTCGATGCAGAGCTCGAAATTGCCAACCGAACCTTAACGGCGCGGGAGGAGTCACTGCAACTGATTAAAGCTCGTCAGCAGGGCGGACTTGCAACCATGTTAGACGTGCGCCAGGGCGAAGAACTGGTCTATCAAGCCTCTCAGACGATTCCTGACACCGAGCGTTTGATTGAGCAGACAGAAAACCAGATCAGTCTGCTCTTGGGCAATAATCCCGAGTCGATTCCTCGCGGTCCGTCGCTTTCGCAACAGAAGGAGTTGCCGTCAGTTCCTGCTGGTTTGCCCTCTTCACTACTCGAGCGCCGGCCGGATATCAGATCAGCGGAACAACTACTAATCTCCGAGTACGCGCTGGTAGCAGCTGCAAAGGCAGCCTATTTCCCCACTATCAGTCTAACTGGGGCCTTCGGTTTTCAAAGCAACTCGCTCGCGAGCCTTTTTAGCGGTCCCAGCCGCGCATGGACGTTCATTCCCCAGCTGACGCAGCCAATCTTTACTGCTGGACGACTGAAGTCGAACGTCAATTTTGAAAAGGCGCAACGCGAGTTCGCGCTCGCGCAGTATCAGCAAACAATTCAGACGGCGTTTAGTGATGTGTCCAACGCTTTGGTCCAGTACCGTCGTGTAAAGGAGATTCGCACGCAGCAGGAATTGTTGGTTAGTTCGTTGCGTGATGCCTCGCAATTGTCACATCTGAGATATGAGGGTGGAGTGGACACACTGCTCAATGCTCTGTTCGCCGACACTGCGCTATTCAGCGCAGAATTGAGCTTGGCTCAAACGAAACGTAATGAGCTGCTTTCGTTGGTCCAACTCTACAAGGCTCTGGGCGGCGGCTGGCAACAGTGATGAAAGAACGGTTGGCGGTAGAGCAATATGAGTAATCTTCAGACAAACTCAAAAGATCAGGAGCTATGCGATTACTGATCGGATCCAACTCTTAAGATTACGCACCGTGAGACGACTAAAATTTGATGCAAAAGTAGAGGAGAAAAGATGTTGATAGATTCAGGAGTAATTATTATGACGAAACAAGGCCTTAAAGGCTTTCTGGTTGTGCTGACGTTGTCGCTGTTGATTTCTACTAATGGGTTTGCGCAGCGCGGAGGCGGCGGTGGACGAATGGGCAGCGGCGGTGGACGAATGGCCGGCGGCGGTTTAAGCGTAGGCGGCGGTTTCAGACCGCCCCGCGGCCCTTCTCGCATGTGGGGAGGCGCGGCTCCGACAAGCCCGAACTTCGCTGATCGAGCCGGACACCCCAACGCACCTCATGTGCACTGGAACGGGCAGTGGATTGGTCACGACTCAGGTCGAAACGATCCGCGCCTTCATTTGGACCATCCGTGGGAACACGGACAATTTCGCGGCGGCCTCGGCCCACGCCATATCTTTCGATTAGAGGGAGGAGGCCCTGGGCGCTTCTGGTTTGGCGGAAACTATTTCAGCGTGGCACCGTTCGAGGTCGGCTTGTGCTCTGACTGGCTGTGGGATAGTGACGACATTGTGCTTTACGACGACCCTGATCATGTTGGCTGGTATCTCGCTTACAACACCAGGCTTGGCACCTACGTACACGTAACGTATCTCGGGGATGCTTCAGAAGACTGATTCCATCGAATGGGCGTGAGTAAGATGACTAAGATTCCTAAGATTACTGTCTTAGCCCTCGCTACCGCGCCCACCGCACTTGAAAAATCCTTCGCTAGTTCCGCACTACTGCAATCGTCCCGGTCCGAACCTCCCGCACCGAGCATTGTCGAACTTCGTTTGTTAAATAGGAACGACTCCGTAACTCGAGTTCGTGAGGTGTGAGCTCAGGGCGAACTGCCGTGTGAGGTGTCGGCATTTGGTCACTTAATGTTCAGTTATCACACCCAGGGGTCACAAAACCGCAGGACTCCTCGCAATCCCATGAAACTGATGAACAGAGACCTTTGGCGAGATAGTTGCACTATTCCAAAAAGTAAGTTTGAAGTTGTGCCGTGAGGCTGATTGGCTGGAGCGAAGAACATGAAGATAACCAATGGACATTTTGCTGCCCTTCTCGGCGTATTCGCATTGTTAGTAGCCGCGCCCGTTTCATGTCAAACAATCGCGGGCAGGGGCGCTGATCCTCTGCACCAGCTCAACGACTCAGTTCGAACTCTGGTGAAACGTGTCGCGCCGAGCGTTGTCCAGGTGATGGTAACGGGATATGGACCGGTCCAGAGCAGTCGCGGCAATACGAGTCTTACGCTTGGTAAGCAACAGAGCATCGGCTCGGGTGTAATTGTTGATGCTGACGGATACATAGTTACTAACGCGCACGTGGTCCAAGGGGCGCGTCGTGTGCTTGTGAATATTGCCGGCACGAGCAGCGACGATACACCGGATGGTTCTTTGGAAGACGCGCCAGGGCGAACGATCGAAGCGCGCATTGTCGGGCTGGATTCCGAAATGGATCTTGCGTTGCTAAAGGTCGAAGCGCGAAACCTCGTGCCGCTTCCAATTGCCGATTATCACAAGTTGCACCAGGGCGAGGTCGTGTTTGCGTTCGGGAGTCCGGAAGGTCTGCAAAATTCCGTGACCATGGGTGTGATTAGCTCCGTCGCGAGGCAGATAGACGCAGATAGTCCTTTTGTCTTCATTCAAACTGACGCGCCAATCAATCCGGGAAATAGTGGTGGCCCCTTGGTAAGCGTCAATGGTGAAATGATAGGACTTAACACTTTCATCGTTTCCGATGGTGGCGGCAGCGAAGGTTTGGGTTTTGCCATTCCTAGCGCGACCGTAGCGTTCGCTTATCCGCAACTGCGCAAGTATGGCCACGTGCATCGCGCCGCAGCCGGACTGGAATTTCAGGCGATTACTCCGAACCTGGCCGCCGGTCTCAAACTGCCGGCGCAATCAGGCGTAATCATCTCTGACGTTGTACCTGGCAGCCCTGCTGACGAGGCCGGTTTGAAGGTGCAGGATGTTGTCGTCAGCATTGATAACAAATCGATTCACAACGTGCCATCGCTCGCAAATCAACTGTTAACGCTTCGCGGTGGCGATCACCTGAAGGTGATTGTGCTACGCGCCGGTGGACGTCAATCGTTTGATGTTCACGTGATCGAACAGTCGCACGACTTCGAGCGGCTATTTGATTTGGTCGATCCTGAGAAAGGTTTGGTGGCGCAGCTAGGCATAGTGGGAATCGAAATCGACTCCAGAATTGCAGAACTGCTGCCCAACCTGCGCATGCGATCGGGCGTGATAGTTGCAGCTAAGACCGCTAACCCGAACGTTGATACTTCGCTCATTGCCGGTGATGTGATCCACGCATTCAACGGCGCACCTGTCGCAACAATCGGCGGTCTATGCGCGGCCTTGGACCAACGCAAACGAAATGGACCAGCGGTCCTTCAGATCGAGCGGGACGGCAAGCTAATGTTTCTTTCTCTGGAACTGGACTAACAATGTCACGACCACAGGCGATTATTTTGGACATGCCTCAGAGCTGGCTTAGTCCAACCACAGATCAAGAAAAGGCGCGACGACGCGTACGGCGCGGCAGTCTGTTGCTGAGTCTGGTTGTAGTTGGTTTCATTGCCTCAGTTGCGTATGCCGACAGCAAAGTAGTCGAAATCTCGCTGGGTTATCTCTACATTTTGCCGATTGCCCTCAGCGCCCTCATCAATCGCCGCTCGACGACTTACTTCGTGATAGCAGTGTGTATCGTCTTGCACGATTACTTTGGCCCTACGCCCCGTCTGCCATTTCGCTTTGCTTTTAATCTTATAGCTTTGATTGCGTTCACGGCCGTGGCTCTGATCGTGAATCGTTTAGGAAAAGAGCGCGATGCATTAGGAGACATTGTTCGGCGGCAGCGTGACGAGTTGGATGCCGAAATCAATCTTGCTTCGCAAGTGCAGCAACAGCTCTTGCCTGCCAGTCCGCCGATACGCGCGGGAATTCAAATCGCCGCCGGCATTAAATACACACGGAAGATGGGCGGCGACTTTTACGATTTTATCGAACTGCCGGACGGCGGTATCGGTATCGCTATCGCGGATGTTTCGGGCAAGGGAATGGCAGCGGCGCTGCTAATGCCGCCGGTTGAAATAGCACTACGCCTCAGTGCGCGTAACGGCATTACTTTGGAAGAGACGTTCGAGGATCTCAACCATGTGATCAACGACGTAACTGACTCGGCGAGATTTGTCACCCTTTTCTACGCCAAGGTCTGTTTGACTAACAAGAAATTTGAGTTCATCAACGCCGGCCATAACCCGCCATTGAGGTTCAGTCCAAAAACGAAGACATGTGAATGGTTGCGAGCTGACGCGATGCCGCTCGGTCTATTCGCCAATACACAATATTCAGTTCAGACGATTCACCTTGAACCACGCGACGTCCTTGTCTTCTACACGGATGGCTTAACGGAATCAGAGAACGCCGACGGTGAAGAATTCGCGCCGGAAAGAATCGCTGATGTCGTTTCGCTTCACGCATCGGAAACCGCGCAGGAAATTCACAACGAATTGCACACCGCGCTCTTTGAATTTAGGGGCAGCGACAATTTTGACGACGACCTAACGCTGATCGTGATGAAGGTAAGGCAATGAATTCTATATATGATCCTGCATTTTGGAGCCGACTGCAGTTCGCCTTTACGATTACATATCACTACCTCTTCCCGCAGCTCACCATGGGCCTGGCCTGGTTCCTCGTCTATTTCAAGTGGCGCGCCCTGCGGACGGGTGACGAAAAATACAATCAAGCTGCTCGGTTTTGGGCGAAGATTTTCGGATTGAATTTCGCCATTGGAGTCGTGACCGGCATTCCAATGGAGTTTCAGTTCGGAACGAACTGGTCGGAATTTTCCAAGTATGCAGGGGGAGTAATAGGACAGACGCTGGCGATGGAGGGCATGTTCGCCTTCTTCCTGGAGAGCGCGTTCGTTGGCGCACTTATTTTTGGCGAAAGACGACTTGGTCCACGCCTTCATTTTTTGGCGGCCGTGGCAGTCGCGACCGGGAGTTGGCTTTCTGCTTACTTCATTCTGGTAACCAATGCTTTTATGCAACATCCGATCGGTTATCAAATCGAGTCAAATGGCTTGCTTGGCATCTCGAGCCTCAGTGCCTATCTCTCTAATCCGTGGGCCGTGATTCAATTTCTCCACAATCAAATGGCGGCGCTTGTAACCGGCTCATTCGTAGTTACAGCGGTCGGTGCTTTTTATGTTCTGCGCGGTCTTCATCAGACGCAGGCTCGACTCTATCTGCGCGCGGGAACACTCACTGCACTAATCGCATCTTTTCTGGTTGCTTTTCCTACAGGTGATCAGCAAGCCAAGATCGTGGGCCGATACCGACCAGTCACTCTCGCCGCAATGGAAGGTAAATTCACTGGAGGATCAATGGCCGACGTCGCGGTAATTGGGCAGCCAAACGTCGCGGCGCGGCGGCTCGAAAATCCGATCGAAATTCCAGGCGCACTCAGTTTTCTCGCTTACGGAACTTTTCAAAGTTACGTGCATGGGCTGGACGAATACCCGGAAGATACCTGGCCCGACAATATTGAGCTCTTGTATTACTCGTTTCACTTAATGATCACGCTCGGTACCCTGTTCATTGTGCTTATGGCCCTTGCTACTCTTCAGAGTTGGCGCGGACGACTCGAAAAGAGCGGCTGGTTGCTCTGGGTGTTGATGCTGGCATTTCCTTTTCCATACATCGCCAACACGCTGGGCTGGATGACTGCGGAGTTGGGACGCCAACCATGGTTGATCTACGGACTTTTCCATACCCACGACGGCTACAGCAAAGTGGTGAGCAGTGGCGATACCATTTTCACCTTGATTGGTTTCGTTGGACTTTATTTTGTCCTTGGTCTGCTCTTTTTGTATCTGGTTGGTCGCGAAATCTGGCGTGGCCCGGACGAAGAAAAAGTTGCATTCGTTAAAGCAACTGGTCTTAACCAATCGGAGGTGTCACCGGCATGATCGCGACCTGGTACAGCATTGTTAGTTTCATGTTGATCGTCTATGTGGTCCTCGACGGTCGCAACTTTGGTGCGGGAATGCTTCATCGGTTGGTGGCGAGAACACCTGAGGAGCGACGCGAAGTGGTTGCGGCGATCGGACCACTTTGGACATGGCATGAAGTTTGGCTCGTCGGCTTTGGCGGCACGCTGCTGGCGGTGTTCCCCAGGTTAATGTCCTCGGCCTTTGCCGGCTATTATTTGGCGCTCTTTTTGATCCTGTGGGGTTTGATTCTGCGTGGCGTTTCCCTCGAAGTTGGTGGTCATATCAACGACCATCTGTGGCATAGATTCTGGGATTCTGTTTTCGTGTTTGCTAACTTTCTCCTCGCGATCCTTTTCGGCGCTGCGGCAGGTAACCTGGCGCGAGGAGTTCCACTCGATGCTCAAGGTAATTTCTCAATGGCCTTCTTCACCGATTTCAGGGCTCAGGGCTATGTGGGCCTGCTCGACTGGTATACCGTATCCATTGCCATTTTTGCCGCCGTTATCCTTGCCGCTCATGGTGCGACCTATCTTACTCTGAAGACTGAAGGTTTGGTCCACGATCGTAGCTTAAAATGGGCGCGCTATCTTTGGGTGGCAGTTGCCCCGCTCTTTGTTGTCATCTCAATTGAGACGTGGATCGTCCGCCCTGATCTCCCTGGCCACGCGATTTACAATCCGTTTTGTTGGTTGGGACTGATTATGATTGCGGTATCAGTGATCGCACTGATCACGGGTCTCAATAGCTTTCGGGAGAAGCGGGCTTTCATTGGCTCGAATCTTCTACTCGTGGGCTTATTAATCACCGGCAGCGGCGCGATCTTTCCGGTGATGCTCTATTCGACCCTGGCGCCTGGGAATTCACTTACTGCCTACGCCGTCGCGTCGAGTCCGCAGGCTCTCGCTCTTGCCTTCATTTGGTGGCCGATTGGTTTCGTGTTAGCGACGGTCTATTTCTTGTTGATCTCCAGACGCTATGTTGGAAAGGTCACGATTAACCAGGATGGCTATTAGAGGCTAAGGCTATGACCACGACAGGCCAGTACAAAACGGCCCCGGAATCCCGCGGAGAAATTCTGCTCGGTAGTCTGCGAGAGTTCCGCCGGGATTTTTTGGGAACGTTAACCAAAGGTTTCAAAGAACATGGTGACATCGTTCGCTACCGACTCGGCTCGCGCATCGCGCACGCGGTAGACCACCCGGATTTAGCGTATGAGGTCCTGGTCGGTCGGAGCCGCGAATTCCTAAAGCCCAAAAGGAAAATGGGACTCGGATTAATTTTGGGTTCGGGGCTGGTCTCTAACGACGATTATCAATCCTGGCTCACGCAGCGGCGGATGATGCAGCCGATTTTTCATCAGCGGCGAATAGCCGCGCTGGCGAACGATATGACGGCGGCGGGCGATAACTTGCTGTTGCGTTGGAAGGAATTTGCTTCGTCAAGTCAGACCATCAACATGACGGAGGAGATGATGCGGGTGACGCTGGAAATTATTACCCGCACGATGTTCGGCGACGACGTTTCCGGTGAAGCCGGGAAAATCGGGCAGGCGATCAGAGTCGGATCGCATTTCGTTTCTAACCGTTTGCAAAATCCGCTCTCGCTGCCGTTGGCATTCCCCTCACCATCGAATCGCTCGTTCCATCGTTCTAATAAACTACTTGACGAAATCATCTATGGGATCATCAGGCGAAGGCGTTCAAGCGGTGAGAAACGCGGCGACCTGCTCGACATGTTGATCGAGGCGCGCGACGAGGAAACCGGCGAAGGAATGAACGAAACGCAAATCCGCGACGAGGTGATGACGATTTTTGCAGCCGGCCACGAAACCACTGCTAACGCCCTCACCTGGACGTGGTATCTGCTCGCCCAGCATCCGCAAATAATGGGAAGGCTTCAGCGGGAAATCGAAGCGGTTTTAGCGGGAAGAACCCCCACGTTGCAGGATGTGCCGAAGCTGAAATATGTCACACAGGTTTTTAACGAGTCGCTGAGGTTATATCCTCCCGCGCCGATGATTCCGCGCCGCGTAGACGAGGAAACGCACCTCGGCGGCTATCATTTGCCGAAGGATTCACTCGTATTTATCAGCATCTATCACATTCACCGGCATCCCGATTTTTGGGCGGAGCCCGAAACATTCGATCCCGATCGCTGGCTGCCCGGCGGAAAACGGGAGCACCAGTTATCCTTCATGCCGTTCGGAGCGGGGCAGAGACTTTGCATCGGTAATCACATGGCACTCATGGAGGGCGCGTTACTGCTCGCCCAGATTGCCCGACAGTATGAACCGCGACTTGCCTCACAGGCCTTGGCTCTTCCGGACGTGGGCGTCACCATGACGCCGAAAAACGGATTGCCAATGCTGATCGCAAGACACACGCCTAGCCAAGTGTTCACCGACGAGTATTAATAGACCGCGTGTCCAACCGTTGAATCATCAAAGCGCACTTAACTTCGACGCTCGAATCTCACCAACAGGGCTTCGACGGGCAAATCTCTTGCCGGAAACAATGTGGCCCACGACCGTCCCTTGCGGGATTGAACCGAAGATAAATCGGCAGGCTTGTGGTCGATTGGAGCCGAGTGGCCATATCTCACCACTTGATGTCATGTTCCCGAAAATGCGACCAAGTTTAGTGGCTCGATTCTGTATTTAACGGGTGGATCGCTCTTCATGTGACGGCACACCAAGTGCACATTTGCGGAATTGAAGTGGCCTCGTGAGAAATCGACTGGCTCGGTTTCCGAAGCCATTGTCAGCGAGCTCGGTGACCAGGGGGCGGGCGCCGAGCTCGCCCCGATCCAATTCGAGAATGGTTCTGGTTAGCCAATGAGTTTTACCAAAGTTGCAATTGCGGGCGTAGCGTCAGAGGTTGGTAAGACAACTCTCTTATGCGAATTGCTTCGACGATTTCCGGGATGGGAGGCGATTAAGATCACACGTGGACACTATCGATCTTGCGGCAAGGATCCACACGCGTGCTGTGTCAGCCATCTGCTGGGCGATGCGCCGCTCGTGCGATCGGGTTTCCGAGAAACCTATGCTTCTGAGAAAGACACGGGTCGATACTGGGATGCGGGCGCTAAGAATGTTCATTGGGTAATCGCGACTGATGAGCAGGTGGAGCGAGGAATAGAGATCGCGCTCGAGCGCATCAACGCACTGGGAGTCTTGATCGAGGGAAACAGTTTTCTGCAGTTCATCGATGTGGACTTCGCCGTACTGGTGGCAGGCGGCGCCAAGATCAAGAGTTCGGCTCGTTGGGCCTTTCAAAAAGCATCGGTGGTTTACGTGCCTGATGCGAATAACCACGCCGCGGCGAGCGAAAGCCTCGAGTTACTCGACAGTAAATTCGGTTACATAGGCCAGGGGCGTTCCGGACCAATCTGGGCGAGCAAGGACTTTCCTACGCTTGTCGAGCGAATTAAACGGGTTCATTCGCTCAAAGCAAACTTGTTTTGAAGGGAGCAATCATGAGAATTGCATCGATCCGCATTCTTTTTATCGGTGCCTTATTGCTGGGCCACCCTTCTCGAATAAGGATCATTGCGTGTGGACAAACCACACCGCGAGGTACAAACGAGGCGGTCCTCAGCGGACCTCCCGCGCAGATGCGTGACCGGCGTGCGAACGGAATGCGCAACGATATTCACGTTCTAGAGAGAATCAGCGGGAGATCATGAAGCCGATCGACGAATTGTTGGAACAATATGAATTAACTCGCGGAAACTTGTGTCCCGGCGCGTTGCTCGGACTCCGCATGGCCGCGCTGGGCTGTGCACTGGTGGGAATAGAAGATCCACAAGGCGCAGATCGAAAGAAGCTGATCGTTTGGGTCGAGATAGATCGGTGGCTGGCTGATGCCGTGGAAACCGTAACCGACGCAAGATTGGGCAAACGAAATCTGAAGTTCCTGGATTATGGGAAGCTGGCAGCTACGTTCTTAAACATACAGAACGGCAAGGCTGTCCGTGTAGTAGCACTTGAATCATCTCGCCGTCTTGCTGACCTGCGTCACCCGGAAATAGAGGACCAGTACACGCGCCAAATGCAAACCTATCGGGAAGCGGCCGAAGAGGAGTTGTTTGGCATAACCTACGTTGAAGTTCGCGTGGGCGCGAAAGATTTGCCGGGCCATCCTCGCTCGCGAGTGATTTGTCAAAAATGCGGTGAAGGTGTGAACGATGGACGCGAAATTAATCTTTCAGGCCGTATCACGCTCTGTCGGTCTTGCGACTACGGAGCCTACTATCAACAGAAATCTGTGGACTTAACGTGGAGTAACGAGACGGTTACTGTAGGCATTTGATGGTTACTAATTCATGCCTGGAACAAGCGACAGGATGATTTTACCTTCCTTGGAAGATAAGTTCGGGCGAACGGTTAAGGACCTGCGTATCTCTGTCACTGACCGCTGCAACTTTCGTTGCTTCTACTGCATTCCCGATGAAGATATTGTCTGGCAACGAAAGCAGGAGCTGTTGACTTACGATGAAATCGTCCTCGTATCCGAGATCGCCGCCGGCCTGGGAGTTGAGAAGATTCGTTTGACGGGAGGCGAACCACTGCTTCGTGAGGATCTTGAGGTATTGATAACGCGACTGGCCAAAATACCTGGGCTGCGTGATCTGGCAATGACAACCAATGCTCATGGGCTTAAGAGGCGCGCCTCTGCGCTGCGGTCAGCTGGTCTCAATCGCCTTACCATTAGTTGCGACTCTCTCAATCCAGATACTTTCAAGACCATCACCAAACGCGATGCATTGCAATCCGTACTTGACGGCATTGAAGCTACTACCGCGGCCGGCTTCTTGCCGCCCAAAATTAACTGTGTAGTTATTCGCGGGATCAATGACGATGAAATAGCGGACTTTGCGGATTTCGCCCGCGCCACAGGCGTCTGCATGCGATTCATCGAGTACATGCCGCTCGACAATGGCCATCAATGGGATCGGCGATTGCTCTTCACTGGTCGCGAAGTTCTTCAACGAGTAGAAGCGCGCCACAAGCTCGTGCCGATAGATCGCGATTCACCCAGCGAGACAGCACTCAAATATGTTTTCGCGGACGGCGAGCCCGGGGAGATCGGCATCATCGCGCCCGTCACGATGCCATTTTGCGGAGCTTGTTCGAGACTGCGACTTACTGCCGACGGCAACCTGCGAACTTGCCTCTTCTCAATGGTCGATCACAACATCCGCGAAGTACTTCGAAGGGGCGCCACACACGATCAAATTGTCCGGTTTATTACCGATACGGTGCTCAAAAAGAAGCCTGGCCACCGCATCAATGAGCCTGATTTCATACAGCCGCCCCGCACGATGTCTTTCATCGGAGGATAGCAGTGAGTTGCCTTGACGGCGGGAATGATGGGCCAGTTTTAGCGAAAAGGAGATAGAAGAATGAAAGTAGGATTCATTGGCTTGGGGAACATGGGATCGGCTATCGCTCGCAACCTGATTAAGGGGGGACACACACTGACTGTTTACAACCGGACGCGAAGCCGCGCTGAGTCATTCTTGTCCTTGGGTGCGAAGATCGCGGAAACACCACGGGAAGCTGCTAGCAACGCGGAGGCGCTCATAACGATGTTGGCGGATGATTCGGCGGTAGAAGGTGTCATGTTCGGGACAGGCAATGCGATGGAAGCTCTTCCCAGTGGCGCTGTTCACATTTCAATGAGCACGATCAGTGTGAGTTTGTCGCGGCGGTTGGCCGAGGCCTATAGCGGTAAAGGACAACACTATGTTGCTGCCCCAGTCTTCGGCCGGCCCGACGCAGCCGCCGCCGCGAGGCTGTTCATTGTTGTCGCTGGACCAGCCGAACAGATCGAACACTGCCGCCCACTTTTCGACGCGATTGGGCAGAAGCTATTCATTGCCGGCGAGGAAGCTTATGCTGCCAACGCGATCAAGTTAGCGGGGAATTTCCTCATCTCGACTGTGATCGAGAGTTTGGCCGAAGCCTTTGCTTTTGGCCGCAAGTTCGGAGTTGATCCGCATGCTTTTCTCGACATTCTTACAAACTCGCTGTTTTCGGCTCCGGTCTACCGCAACTACGGGAGTATGATCGCTTCAGACAAGTTCGAGCCTGCGGGCTTTAAATTACCTCTCGGATTAAAAGACAATCGTCTGTTACTCACAGCAGCGGAGGAGGCCAACGTGGCAATGCCGATGGCCAGCCTGGTCCATGATCGATTTGTAGCTGCGCTCGCTCGAGGCTTGGGCGAATCGGATTGGGCAGCGATCGCTCGGGTATCATACCAAGACGCGGGACTAGGCAAGGAGGTCATACGATGATTTATCGAACACTCGGCAGCACTGGAGAAAAGGTGTCGGCAATCGGTGTGGGCGGCTGGCATCTCGGCCTGAAGCACGTTGATGAAGAGTTGGCAATTCGCATTGTTCGTACGGCCATAGATCGAGGCATTAACTTCCTCGACAACTCCTGGGATTACAACGATGGGGCAAGTGAGTTGCGCACGGGCAAAGCATTGCGTGATGGCTACCGCGCACGTGCGTTTGTGATGACCAAGATTGATGGACGGTCCAAAAAGGAAGCCGCCAGACAACTTGATGAATCTTTGCGCCGCTTAGGAGTCGACCATATAGATCTGGTCCAGCATCATGAGATCATCCGATTTGAGGACCCTCACCGTATCTTCCATCCCGAGGGAGCGAACGCCGCATTAGTTGAAGCACGTGCGGCGGGTAAGATTCGCTACATCGGATTTACGGGCCACAAAGATCCGCACATACACCTCTACATGCTTGAGGTAGCAAAGCAGAATGGATTCAAGTTCGATACCGTTCAAATGCCTTTGAATGTTATGGACGCGCATTATCGAAGCTTCGAGAAGCTGGTTGTGCCCGAATTGGTAAGGCTTCAGATGGGGATACTCGGAATGAAGAGCATGGCCAATGGAATTCTGTTGCAGTCGAAGACCGTGACGCCAATTGAGTGTCTGCACTATGCGCTGAATCTCCTCACATCCGTTGTGATCACCGGCATTGACAGCATGGCAATCCTAGACCAGGCGTTTGCAGCGGTCGAATCGTTTCGCCCCCTCAATAAAGACGATGTCGATGCATTGCTTGCGAGAACTCGTGAGGCTGCGGCGGGCGGTCGCTTCGAACCGTTCAAGACGTCATCAATATTTGATAGTACCGCTGAAAACCCACAGTGGCTCGGTGAAGAGCCGCCTGAAATTCGACAGCTAATTAGTGCTTGAGGCCTCAATTCTCATTTCAATCTGTTTCAATTCGATTGAGCTGTCGCTAGTCCTTTGATGTTTTCAGCCGAGCCAATCTCTCCATCAACGTAATCACTGCCGAGAAATCTTCTTCTCTGTCCTCGCTGAACTCCGCCAGATTCATTTGAAAGGCTGCCGTAGTTGCCGGCATTGGTACTCTGGCGGTAGCTGCAGTTTCGAGAACTAAACCAAAATCTTTGTTCATCAAGCGAAGTGCAAACTGCGGACTGTAGTCTCCTGCATCTGCTCGCGATAACTTGCCGAGATGGGCAGGTGCTATGACTGCGGTGTGCGATAAAACTTCCAGCAGTCGATGACGATCGAGCCCCTCTTTTTGGCCCAGGGCGACGGACTCTGCAATCGCTTGCATTCCAACTCCCAACAAAGTATTCGCAACGAGCTTCATTGCAGTTGCGGAGGCGCTGCCACCGAGATAAAAACTTTGGCGCCCAATCGAGCTAAGGATTGGTTGAGCTGCTTGAAACAGTTCTTCGTCTCCGCCACAAAATAGCGTCAGCGTTCCGTCTTCAGCAGCAGGCGTGCTGCCCGAGACCGGAGAGTCCAAACATTTCACTCCAGCCTCGCGACTCACGTCGTACACTTTGCGTGAGGTCGCCGGCGATACGGTGCTCAGGTCGATTATTGCTGAGCCGCGTCGCGCGTAAGCTAAGACACCTTGCGGATCGGTATAAACACTCTTGACTGCTTCGTCATTCGTAAGAGATGACAAGATGACGTCTGCTTCGGACGCAAGCATCGGGATGCTGTCAGCGACCTTTGCCCCGTATTTAATCAGCGCCTCTGCAGCTTCACGACTCCGGTTGTACACGATCGTTTGGTAGCCGTGGTCGAGTAAACGTTTAGCCATGCGGCTTCCCATGTTGCCGATGCCAATAAACCCAAGCCGCGTAGTTTCATTTGTGAGCGAGTTCATGTGCCCTCTCAATTTGCTGCATCTTCAACCCAGCGCCGATGAGTAAGGCCTCTTTCAAGAGGAGGCGCCCTTCCACTGTCTGCCAATCGATATTTGAGAAGAACGCCTCGATGTACTTGGGCCGATCAGCAGGTTTGTAATCGAGGAGATAGGCGTGTTCCCAAACATCCATGACCAGGAGTGGCTGAAACCCGGAAACATTGCCGACCTCATGAAGCGTCACCCAATGATTCGATAAAGCTCCGTTTGTTGGATTCTGATAGCAGATTGCCCAACCAACGCCGCGCATTTTTCCAATGCCCACGAAATCGGCTTTCCACACCTCGTAACTGCCAAAACTGCCCACCGTCGCTTGATAGAATTCTGAATCACGTTCAGGATCGCCGGACCCATCCTTTTTCATGTTCTCAAAATAGTACTCATGCAAGACCATACCGTTGTATTCGAAGCCCAGTCGTCTTGTGAGTTCGGAATAAGCCGGCGTCTCGTTTTGGTCTACAACTCCATCGACCAGAATATCTGCGATCCGCTGATTGAGATCGTTTGTTCCTTTGACATAACCCTCGTACAACTTGAAATGCATTTCGAGAGTTTGATCGGAAATCCCATTCAGGCCACTAAGGTTGAACTGCCGCGCGTGGTATGTGCCGTAAATCATTTCTTTCTCCTGATGAACCAATCTGATCGCAGCTAATAGCGACTTAACGTTTGCGGGAAGATGTTTACAGGTTGCGGAATGCTTGTTACCTGTCCATTCAGGACATCTTTCGCTTTCATTCCGTAAATGGCTTGGTTCAGCTTGTTATCCGGAGTGATAGAGGTGCCATTTAAAGCAGCGCCTGCGAAGATTCCCTTAGTGCGCGAATAGGTCAGGATTTCCGCCTTGAGTTGAGCGTCTGTAGCCGCGCTTGCCTCGCGCCCAACCGGTCCTGCCGCGACACCCAATTCGCCGCCAATCTCAAACTTGTCACCCAGCAGACCGTTCAATCCCTTTTCATTCATGATCAGCAAGACATAGTCAGTCTTGTCTGCTCCGATCTGTGCACCAAAACTCCCGCCTCCTAAATTGAAGAACGCTGGTGTGGTCCAACCCTGCTCGGTTCTTCGGCTGATTACGCCTTTCCCTTCGCGGCCACCAAAGATAAAGGCTGCTTTCAACACGCCGGGGAACACGGCGATAGCTTGAGCCTTATCAATCAGCTCCTTCGGAATTGCGTTGTCAGGAGTTCCCATGATTTCGTTAAAGACCGCAGCGGCGTCCTGAGACCGGCGGGCCGTCTCATTTGTCTTCTGGTTTTTTGTTTTTGCCAACGCCTGCACGGATAGAGCACACATGACGAGAACGATACCCAGAACGCCCGCGCCTCGACTTCTTAAATTCATTTCTTCTTCTCCTTAGAAGCTGATTCATAAAATCCGAGAGTATGTTTGCAAGTGTCTTGCCAGACTCACGGAGGGCGGTTAACGAATTAATTGCCAGAGAGAAGCGAAGGTGAGGCTATGTGGTGGGAACTAACTGGCCATATTTCACCAGCTGGTGCTGTATGGTCGCGTTAATAGATGGGGTCAGTATTCAACCGCCGACTGTGTGGAACAAGCGCCCTATCAAAAAGCCAAGCCCCGCTGCACCAAGACCGATCGCTAACATTTGTAGGCCGCTCTTACGCCAGTCTCCGACGAGAGTCTTCGCAGAGTAGACGCCGACGCCGAAGAGCGTGACCGCACTAAGTACTATCGCCAAAACAATCGCCGGCGTGCGTGCGACAACCATGAACGGGACGATTGGTATGAAGTGACCTATTAGGGTTGCGACGGTGACAACCAAAGCGCTCTGCACCAGGCTCTGCTGAGCAACTGGTTGCAGATGCAATTCCTCGTTCATCATCGTACTTACCCACGCTTCACGATTGGAGGTGATCGTGGAAACAACATCTTCCAGAAGCCGCCCTTTGAAGCCTTTCGCTGCATAGATCTTTCTGATCTCTTTACGCTCTTCATCAGGCTTCGCTTCGATGTCATTTTGCTCGCGCGCTTTCTCGGCGAGATAGAAGTCACGATCCGAACCGAAAGATGTATATGCCACCGCACCCATCGAGATCGATTCTGTTATTGCCGCGGCAATTCCGGTCACCACCAGAATGCGGGTGGAACCGCCCGCTGCTACGACTCCGAGCGCAATGCCAAGCATGTTGACGAGGCCATCCTGGCCACCGAGGATCACATCTCTGAGAGAGTTATTTGTGTTGGGCTTTTCCTTGCCAATCACAGAGCTCTCACGTCCGCCGCCGATGGAAGCACGCACCGCGTTTCCCAAAACAGTTGTGGTCATCTTGTTTCTCCTAATGCTTTCGCCTCTCTCAAGCTTCTTCCCGTTGAGCCGTCAATACCTACTTGCCAACGACGGAAATTCTGAATCTTAGCGAGCCTTTTGCCGGTAAGGTGATGGCTCCTTAAATCCGTCCGTCAATGTCTTCAGGAACGCCACGATCTGGTCCTCCTCTTCGTTCGTCAATCCGAGGTTACCAATGGTCGTATCCACGTTTTGTGGCACTTCAGGAGGCGGCCAGCACGTTACCTTTTCTCCGGGGGCACCCTGCTGACAACGAGGTAGTTTGTCGCGCGTGTTGTAGAAGTGAACGATCTCTTTCAAACTCTTAAAGTAGCCATTGTGTGTGTATGCCTTGACGAAGTCGGGACTCGGCCTCATGTCCACGTTCCGCAAGGTTGAGACCTGGAACTTCCCGTCAAATTGATCTGCAAGTTTCACCCAGTCAGAATTTGGGTTGAGCGTTGCGTCTCTCAGAAAGGCACCGACTCCTTTGTCAATAAATCCGAGCCCCAAAGGGTTGCTAATGAACCCATACTTGTCCGGCTTGTCCTCTTTGTAATACGGAATCGCCAGGTTTCTTGGGACGCCAAGGTTTGACGAGGTAAAGTCCGTGAACAACGGCGCCTTGCTCCCGACACCAGCGGGCGTAATGCTGCTTACTTTATTGCCAGCAAGGCTCTCGGTTCCATCCAGGTGACAAGTGTTGCACATGGCTTTGCCATGAAACAGATCCCATCCAGCCTGCTCGTCAGAACTCAAAACTTTCTGGTCCGGGTGTGCGATGGCGTAGTCGAATTTCGACGAGAACGGACTAATCTCAGGCGAGGTTTCATAGACCGCAATTGCCAGCGCAAATTGATCGTAAGTTGCGTTTGAGCGTCCGCGGTCGATCCGACTCAGATGAACAGGTAGCGGGTCATTCGGCTTGGGTGGCCCAGGCGTCGAACAAGTGCGCTCCACATCTGACGGCCACGTGATTGCAAATGACTGCGCGCCCCAAACAGCTTCGAAGGATGACCTGTACGGACTCCGTGAGAGCCGGTGGACCACGCAAGCGGTGTCGGGAAACCCCATCTCATTAGGATCGATGGGAGGATCCTGCGCCTGCTCCGCAGCCGGATTTTGCAACTTGAATCCAGTGGCTCGCAGATCCCAGAAGTTCCCACCGTAGAAATCGCCCTGCGTCTTGTTGAACTGAAGTGCAGGATAATATGGCGCGTAAGTGTAGCTCTGCGGTTTCCGGTGGCCATATCGTGACCGTGCGGGATCTGCCGATACATCTCGAACCGATCCCGGATACGAAACGGTGGACGCGTTGAGCATCGAGATCGGTCCAGTAAAATCAACATCTGGCATATGACAAAATGTGCAGGCCGTGTTGCGGTTGACCGAGAGCTGCTTGTCAAAGAGTTCGAGCTTCCCGAGCGTTTGCACTCGCTTCATGTGGTGCGCTGTTCCAGCTGGTATAGACGGAAGTTGCTTCAGCGTGTCGGCAAAGATCCTGTCAATTTCAGCTTCGACTCTTTTTATCTCCTGTTCCAAAGTCAGCGGTACCGCGTTCTGAGCGACGACCTCTTGCGAGTCGGTAGCCCTGCCAACAATGAGCAGCCCGAGCACAACCGTGAAAGTTCCGATTACGAACCCGACGCGGATCACTTGCCCTCTCCTTTACTCGATTCTCCCAAAGTCATCTTCAACGGCTGCTGGACCGGAGACCGGTTAGCGTGGGACGAGCGGTTCGACCTCTGGGGCCGACCGCCCGGCTGCCAGGTCGCGAGACCAGTATCGGAAGCAAAGCGGAGATTGCCATCACTGCCGCGATGATATGAAGCGCTCCGTGATAAGAGCCGGTCGTCTGTCGCATGTAGGCGATCAGCAGCGGTCCGACCGCACTCGCACAACCCCAGGCCGTCAGCATCAGACCGTAGATTGGTCCAACATTCTTCGAACCGAAATAATCGGCCGCAAACGCCGGCATAGTGCCGAAGCCGCCGCCATAACACATGAGCACGACGAACGCGAAGATCGCCATCACACTGATGGTGGCAATGCTAGGCAGGAACCAGAACAGCAAGACTTGAATGGCAAACATCACGAAGAATGTTGCCCGTCTGCTTATCAAGTCGGAGACCCACGCCCAAAAAACTCGTCCGAACGCATTACCGATACTTGCTATTCCCACCATACTCGCCGCCACGACCGCGCTCGCCCCGGCCAGTTCCTGAAAGATCGGCGCCTCTTGCGAGATGATTGAGATACCTGCGAACGTGTTCAGGAATAACAGCAGCCAAAGGGCGTACCACTGCCATGTCTTCAGTGCTTCGCCGAGCGTGTAATCACCCGCAGCCCGTTGTGAAGATTGCGCAGCAGTTCGCATCCAACCATCCGGTCGCCATCCATCGGGCGGATTCTGCATAAATAGACCGGCAACGACAGTCACAATCAAATATGCGATGCCGAGATAGGCAAACGTGTTCAATACGCCAACACTTTGAATGAGTCGCGTAGCTACCGGCGCCGTAATCAGAGCGCCGGCACCGAAACCACCCACCGCAATTCCCGTAATTAGTCCTCTACGATCCGGAAACCACTTCACCAGTACGGCAACCGGAACGATGTAAGAGAGTCCCAAACCGATCCCGCCGATAAAGCCATAACTCAGGTACAACCACCACAATTTGTTGGCAGAGAAGCTCGCCAGGAATACTCCAAGTCCATAAAGTATTCCTCCGGTCAGAGCGACGATGCGAGGTCCCTTATGATTTAGCCAGAGACCGCCGAAGAAAGCCGCGATGCCCAGAACGAAAATGCTGATAGTGAATGTCAGCGTTACTTCTGAGATGCTCCAGCTGAATTGTTTTACGAGCGGAGCACGAAACACGCTCCAGGCGTAAACCGCCCCCAACGCGATCTGCATCAGTACCCCAGCCGCGGCTATAATCCATCGATTAACGGTTCGCATAGATTCTCCTTCTATTCGTCTTCAAAGCACCTCCGATGCCAAAGCCAAACATCGTATGCCACAGAGGAGCAGTGAAGGATTCCGGCTCAAAAGGTCTCATCGTTGTGTTCATTCGTGAGGACGTCTCTGGAATGTTAAGGCCGACTTTGTCGACATCTGAACGCCTGGTGTAATACGGTCACGCGTGGACCTCAATTCCTAGTTAGTTAACATGGCCGTTCATCACTAACACCAAAGTTTGTGGCCCTGACGATTGGTCCAAGGCCGGCGCGACAAAGTTTTCTTGATGACCAAGGTTTGCACGCATGGCCGCGACAAAAAGGTAGCCATGAAGCAACTGAAAGAGTCGCTCGCAGGCTTGCGCACTGATCATCTGGACCTCTGGGAGATTCACGAAGTCATCTACGAGACCGATACTGATTTGCACTTCGCCAAGGGAGGTGTGATCGAAGCACTCGATGAGGCGAAGAAGCAGGGTAAGGTCCGTTTCGTCCGTTTCACCGGACATAAAACCCGGCGATTCATCTCAAGATGCTGGGAGTACAACAATCATCGGAGGATTAGTGACGCGATTAGTTTTCTCGTACCAGGCCAATCAGAAACTCAAGAAGCACATGCGACAAGAATTGATAGAGAAACTGGCTCTGTAGAATTGCTCGAGACAATGGACTACAGCGACAGAACCTAAGAGGCTAGCATTCCGCTCGATCGGACATTACGGGAATCCTCCGCTCGATGGGGTATTGGGTTGTCTTGCTCACCCCGGAGGAGCGAGGTCACCACTCCCACCGCCGCGAGCAAAGCGCACATCCCGAACGCTGCGCGCAGGCCGGTCTCGAACGTTCGCTGGAGCGCCTGCACCTGCTCGACGCGCAACATCCTCCCGCCACCGTGCAGAACTGCACCTGCTGCAGCACCCCCGAAGCTCACAAAGACCGCGCCCGCCACGGCGACGCTCAGGCTCTGGCCGATAATACGCGCGGTGGCCAGGATGCCGGAGGCGACCCCTTGCTCCTCCGGCGGCGCGGCTCCCATGATCGTGCGCGAGTTGGGCGACTGAAAGAGCCCCTGCCCTAACCCAGTGATTATCAGGCATACGACGAGATAGGCGATCGAACTCGCATGAGTCAGCGCGCTCAGGAGCAACAGACCGGCGCAGGCGATCCCCAGCCCCAGCGGCGCGAGCCAACGCGATCCCATCCGATCCGCGAGCGCCCCGCTGACCGGAGCGACCACCGCCAGCGTCAGGGAGAGCGGCGTGAGCAGCAGCCCCGACCGGAGGGTATCGAACCCCCGTAGTTCCTCGAAGTAGAACGGCAAGAGAAAGCCGACCGCGAAGAGGGCCAGCATGTCGAGCATGAAGCTGATGTTCGCAAGCGCAAAGACCCGCTTGCGCAACAGCGCCATATCCAGAACGGGAGCCGATGCTATCCGCTCCACCCACGCTGCTCCCGCCAGGGCGGCTATGCCGATCCCCATCGAACTCAGCAGGGGGACCGAGCTCCAGCCCCATTCCTCTCCAAAGGAGAGCCCGAGCGTCAACGCGGCGAACCCGAGCGCAAGTAACGCGGCGCCCGGGAGATCAAAATGCTGACGTTCCCAGCGGGAACGCTCGGTTAGCAGGCGCCAGGCGGCCAGGATCGCAAGCACACCGATCGGCAGGTTGACGTAGAAGATCCATCGCCAGCTCAGCGCCTGAGTCAGGATACCTCCCGCGGTGGGTCCCACCGTCACCCCCAGCGCCAGGAGAATCATGTTGGTGCCGAGCGCGCGACCGCGTTCGGCAGCCGGAAAGGCGCGCGTGATCATGGCCACGTTGACCGATAGGATTCCGGCTGCTCCTAGTCCCTGGAAGCAGCGTGCGGCGATGAGCGCGCCCAGCGAAGGGGCGGCGCCGCAGATCGCCGAGCCCAGGGTGAAGACGATGACACCGCCAAGGAAGAGCGGCTTGCGTCCCAGCATGTCGGACAGCCGGCCCAGGGTGAGTAGTACTGCCGCGATGACGACGAGATAGCCGATTACTACCCATTCGATACTGCCTGCCAGTGGTACGCCGAAAGTGCCTGCTATCGACGGCAGGCCAATATTGACAATCGAAGAGTCCAGCGTGGTCATGAAGGTCGCCGTGGCCGAAAGGGCCAGAACGACCCACTTGTTCGCACGCTCCGCGCGATCGATGGGCGTAGGAGTGGTGACATCGGCGTGTGCCTGACGCGATGGGGCCTGATTGCAGAGCGACGACGAGGCGACAAGGCAGATCTGCGCCGAGCGCGGTGGAGACGACGCCGCCCCAGATGATCCATCGTTCGCTTCCGCGAGCCGAAGTGATTGCTCTTGGTTCAGCCCACGTCTTTGGGTTGTTACGTCCGCCCGGTAACCAAGTCGGTCTTCGTGATTGTGTTCTCTCTTTGCCACCTGATTTCGAACTCCCCAAACACTTGGTCTTTATGTTTTCAAACTGGGATCAAGTTCTTCTAAGATCACTGCCAGCGTAGCTGCTCATGATGCCCGCATTGACAAGAACGACATCGGGATGATTTGTGGATGCGGTCATAGTATTTCTCCAGTAATGAACTGGGCGCGCCCGTATCCGAACGACCAATCTTCATCAGTATTCTGCGTAATTGAAACAACGACGTCCGACGCCTCCATCCCACAACGCTGAACTAGTTCCCGGCAAAGCAACTCGTAAAAATTCTGTTTCTCGATCCGAGTTCGCGGACGGGTTGTCACGTGGACGATGATGCTGCGAGCGCTACGCGGAATGCCCAGTCCTGTATCCTCGATTCTTATACTCGCCGCAGAATGTTCGTGTACGATCTGGTAGCGGTCTCGTTCAGGTGCTTTGAACGCGACAACCATCGCGTGGTGTGCTGCGTCAAGCAGCTCTTTCAATTCGGCTTCGCTGCGGCCCTCAATTACATCGATTCTTAGTAGCGGCATTGAACTATCCTTTCTTCGGCGCCGGGTTACAGAAAACAGATTGACCTTCTATTCAAGGTCGCGATGCCTGAGCGCCTTTGCTGGCAGGTGTTGCTACAAAGCCATCCGTAAGTGTCTTCAGGAACAAAACAATATCGTCCTCTTCTTCATTCGTGAGGCCAAGCTTCCCGACCTTTTGCGTGATGTTCTCCGGGACCTCGGGCTCTGGCCAACAAGTAACCTTCTCGCCAGCAGAACCCTGCGCGCACCTCGGCAAGACTTGGGAGGTATTGTAGAAATGCACAACCTCTTTCAGGCTCTTTAAGTAGCCGTTGTGCATGTATGCTTTTATGAAGTCGGGGCGCGGCCGCATGTCGACGTCACGCAGCGTCGGGGTCTGGAACTTCCCGTTGAACAGAGGGGCTAGTTGTCGCCACTGCTGAGGGTTAGGATTGTTCGGACCACTTAGCATGGCTCCTACTCCTAAATCTTTGTAAGTAAACCCCTGCGGATTGGCAACGTAGCCGTACTGGTCTGGCTTTGATTCACAATAAATGGGTAGCGCCAGGTTGCGAGGCAGACCGAGGTTAGCCGAGGTGAAATCAGTAAACAGTGGCCCAACGTCTGTTGCTTGCGGCACGCCTCCGTTTACGGCGGCTCCGCTTAAGTGGCACTGATTGCAGTGGCCTTTTCCATTAAACAACTCGTAGCCACGCTTCTCTTCTGCTGTCAGTTGTGCTTTGCCTTCCAGCCAGGCATCGAATTTTGATGAAAAAGGACTCACATCCGCAGATGCCTCATAAGAAGCCATTGAAAGAGCTATGCGATCGTAGGTCGCGTTTGATACTGCTCGGTCCTGCGCACTGAGATGAACTGGAAGAGGATCATCTGAGGGAGCCGGTGCGGGCCTAGCACAAACACTTTCGATATCCGCAGGCCAGTTGATGGCAAATGATTTTGTTCCCCAGACTGTTTCAACAAGCGAGCGATATGGCCTTTGAGATATCTTCCAGACAAAGCAGGCGCTATCTGGATTCGCCATCTCGAGTGGATTCAGGGGCGGCCCCTCAGCCTGTTCCGCCGCCGGATTAGTAAGTCGAACTCCCGTTGCTCTCATGTCCCAAAAGTTTCCACCATAGAAGTCACCCTGAGTTGCGTTGTAGTGGAGAATGGGAGCGAACGCTGCGTACGCGTAGCTCTGTGGTTTTCTGCCTGAGAGGCGGTAGTTCGGCGCCGGGGCAACCGCACCTGTGATAGGCGGTGATCCAGGCTGGGCCACGATAGTAGCGTTGAGGATGCTAACGGCTCCCGTAAATCCGGCGTAATGCGTGTGACAACTTTCGCACGCTAAATTCTTCGCTGGTGAAAGGGTTTTATCGAAAATCGCTAACTTGCCAAGGAGCGTAATTTGACGATACTGGTCCAGTTGAGTTGCCGATGATGCTTGCTGAATCAGATCCGATTCGGTCGCGTCAATAAATGCATTGCCGGCCACGACATCAGGATCTGCATTCGCTCCTCCCGGAAGAAGCGATCCTATATCTAAGTTTTGGCTACAAACGGAGAACGGCGGCACTCCCGGCTTCTTCTGCGCCGGCGATGACACGCCACTCTGTGCCGATGTGGCGCGAATGACAATCGCGACGCTCACCGCAGCGAGGCCAGCTATCAACATGTATCTCGACATTCTCATTGTGGTCATGTGACCCTCTTTGCCTAATGCGGGAGATTTTTCTCCGTTAGGTTTCTTCCGAACACCACCAGCAGATCGTTGAAAGCAGCCAATCCGCGACGAAAATTCTTATTCCGGAAGGTGCTAAACAGTTTTATTAGACCAGGCGGTTTTGCTTCTTCGGCATTGGCCTGGACCAAAGCTTTGGGGATCGCCCGGGTGAGATCGCTGAGCAATGCCGGCTCGATTTCACTCACTGCCTTGACCAGCAAGAGCAGGTTGCGAGTCGCACGTATGGACTCAGGGGCGCTTACTACAGCGACAACCTGTTCAAGAATTTTCTCGCTCCCTCCCAGCGCCCCGCGCAGCACTTCGAGCACACCCCGATCGTGCAGGCCCTGCAACACCTCGTAAGCAGCCAGCACGGCTTCAGCGTGCTCTAGTGGCGCTTGCTGAAGACGCAAATTGAGTCCCTCGCGCGGATCGCGCGGCGCCAGATGTAAAGGAATCGGTTGGGCCATCTTGTCTCTCTCCTTTCCTATCTCGCCTGCCTCCGTTGGATCTGTACGAGTTGAGGGCCCGGTGGCCGATAGTCCGCACGTTTCCACTTGCGCTCTACCTCCACTCCACGCTGAGGCGTCGGATGTCCCCAACGCGAGTTGGTACGGGGCAATGGGTTATCGCCGATGTCCGGCAGCACCGTCATCTTGATCGAAGTTTCCTTGTACGCTGGTGTATGAGTAACGGGATCGACATGGCTGCTGGTCAGGCGATTCAGAGGACTCGTGACTGAGTTCATCGGCATGTACAGTTCTTTGCCGTGAACACGATCGGTCACTAAGGCGCGTACGTGCACTTTGCCGTAACGAGAAGTGAGCTGCACCCACGTTCCGTTTTGAATTCCGCGCTCGGTAGCAAGGTCTGGGGAGACTTCGACAAACGTGTCCGGTGTTTTCTCGCGAATACCTTGGGTGCGGTAAGTCAGATTACCTTCGTGAAAATGTTCAAGCAGGCGTCCGTTGTTCAGATGGAGATCAAACTCGGCATCGGGTTGCTCGGGAGATTCCAACCACTTCATTGGAAACAGTCTCGCCTTGCCATCGGGGAAGAAGAATTGTTTCGTGTAGAGCAACGGCTCATCGGTTCCGTCAGCGGCTACAGGCCATTGCAGTGACTTGTAACCCTCGAGCCGGTCGTAGCTGACTCCTGCGAACAGAGGAGTCAGTGAGGCGATCTCATCCATGATTTCTGAAGGATGCTGGTAGTCCCAGTTGGCTCCGAGTTGGTTGGCGACATCGGTGATGATTTGCCAATCTGGACGGCACCCATCCAACGGTTCAAACACCTCATAAAGTCTCTGGATGCGGCGTTCGGTGCTGGTGAAAGTGCCTTCCTTTTCCAGACTCGGAGTCGTCGGCAAGACGACGTCGGCATACTGGCAAGTCGCGCTAAAAAAGATCTCCTGCACGACAAACAGCTCGAGCTTTGAGAAAGCATCGCTCACGTAGTTCGCGTTGGAGTCAACAATGCTCATCTCCTCCCCGATCAGATACATCGCCTTGAGCCGGCCCTCCTGAATAGCGTCCACCATCATGTGATTGTCGAGTCCGTTCGTGGACGGCAACTGAACTTTCCACGAGGCCTCGAACCGCGCGCGAATTTCCGGATCGTTAAGTGACTGATAGCCCGGAAGATTGTTTGGCATTGATCCCATGTCGCTTGCGCCCTGCACATTGTTATGACCACGCAAGGGATAAGAGCCAGTGCCCGGCCGCATGTAATTGCCAGTAACTAAAAGCAGGTTCGAAATAGCCGTTGACGTGTCGGAACCCTGGCTGTGTTGCGTGACACCCATGGCCCACAAGGCACAAACGCCATTGGCGTCGGCAATCATATGAGCCACTTTCTGCAATTGTTCAATCGATAGACCACATCGTTCGGCGGCAAACTCCATCGTGAAAGGCTCAAGACTCTTGCGATACTCGTCGAAGTCGTTTACCCATTGCTCGATGAAATCAGTCTTCGCCAGGCCGTTATCAATGAGGTAGCGCGTGACCGCTGAGAGCCAGATGAGATCGGTTCCCGGACGCGGACTAAGGAAGACATCCGCACGGCGTGCCATTTCATGCTCACGTATGTCAAAGACAATTAGTTTCTGGCCGTGGAGTTTGTGTGCCCGTTTTACGCGTGTCGCGATCACCGGATGGCTTTCCGCTGTGTTGCTGCCAACGATCAAAACCAGGTCCGCCTGCCCTATGTCTGTGATCGAGCCTGAGTCTCCGCCGTAACCGACGGTGCGAAAAAGTCCAACCGTAGCGGGTGATTGGCAGTAGCGAGAGCAGTTGTCGATGTTATTTGTACCGACTACAGCACGAGCCAACTTCTGCATCAGATAGCTTTCTTCATTCGTGCACTTCGAAGAGGAGATCAATCCGATTGAGTCTGGCCCATGCTTAGCTTTGATCTCGGACAGACGCCGAGCTACAAATCTGAGCGCTTCCTCCCAACTCGCTTCGCGAAATTTGCCGCCTTCACGAATGAGCGGCTTCGTCAATCGATCAGTGCTGTTGATGTGGTCCCACGCAAACTTTCCTTTGACACAGGTTGAGACGCCGTTGGCCGGGCCATCGAGAGGCGCGACCTTGAGGATGTGACGGTCCTTGGACCAGACGTCGAAGCTGCAGCCGACGCCGCAGTAAGTGCAGACGGTTTTCGTTCGTCGAATGCGCGACTCGCGCATGCCCTCTTCCGCTTCCGACACGCGCATGATTTTGCCGTAGCCGGTTTCAGGCTCTACCCCTTTCACGACATCAATCATGCCGTCCAAGGCCCGCTTTGGCAGACCGGTGAAAAACCCGGCGTGACCGAGCATCGACTTCTCCATGAGAGCGTTGCACGGGCACACGCTTACGCAATGGCCGCATGAGACACAGCTTGACTCACCTATGGGCGAGCCGCCGTCCCAGAGCACGCGCGGGTGCGGGTCCTCCCAGTTAATCGAAAGCGTTTCATTCACCTCGAGGTTTTGGCAGGCTTCGACGCAGCGGCCGCAAAGAATGCATTGATTGGGGTCGTAGCGATAGAAAGGATTTGTATAGTCTACTTCGTACGGCTTGTTTCGAAACGGGATGTTCTGATGCTCGACCGCTAAGAGCTTGGCCGCGTTATGAACCGTGCAGTTGCCATTGTTATTGTCACAAACGGTGCAATAAAGCATGTGGTTTCCGAGAATCCGGTCATAGGCTTCTCTCTGTGCGGCGTCCGCGGCCTCAGATTTAGAATTGACGATGACTCCGTCTGAAACAGCAGTCGCACAGGCTCTTACCAACTGCCCATCGATCTCGACCATGCATGTATCGCAAGTCTGGATTGGTCCAAGCTGCGGGTGATAGCACACCTGCGGAAGTTTGGTGCCCGCGCGGTTGATGACATCTATCAACCGTTCTCCGGCGTTGGCTTCCTGAACAACACCGTCAATAGTGATACTGATCATGAATCACGTCCCTTAAGAAATAGTGGCATCTCTAATAATGACGATAGGGTCTGTAGTAACGGCCGTAGCGACGGTCACGGCGATTCCTGTGTCTCTGAATCAAGTAGCCGGTCCCAGCACCCGCGCCGGCGCCGATCACTGCGCCGCGCTTTCCGCCGATCAACGCGCCCCCAAGCAATCCGATCCCAGCACCGATGATCGCTCCCTTAGCTCTGCTGTGATGTGTATCGTGGTAGTAGCTTCGCGAGCGTCGTTGGGCGTTGGCATTGAAAGTTCCGAATGCACCTATTAACAAAACGACAACTAGCAATGCGGCCAACCTTCTGTGGTTACGAAAACTAATCATCTTCAACTCCTTTTGTCTCTTGTGATTCTATTCGTCAAATGATGTTCACTTTTTCTGACAACTGCACTCACTATGCCGTGGGCCAAGAAGTTGGGAGGCCGGGGCAAACTGTGGCTTAGAACTTGGACGATTGAATCGAACGTTATGAAAGTGATCTCTTCTTCTGAACTACTTTCTGATGACCACTCCTGACCACGTATAACCAGATGGTGAAATTTGGCCACAGCGACTCTGTGAGACAGACAGCCGTGCAGAGGCAGCGTCTCCTGTCCTACGAAGAGGACAATCAGGGAGAACGAAGTACCTCGTCGTGAATTCCGAGACTCAACGCCGCTATGTGCTCGGGCCGGCACCGGAGCCGAGAAGGTGGGCCATCCCATTTCCGCAGATGTGGCAAGCAAATTGTATTGGGTTCAATTAGTCGCTTTTGCAGGGAGCGTGTTTGTTGTCTGCAGAAATGGCATAGAACGAAGAGAAGGAGAAGCAATGATAAAGATTGTAAATAAGTTGGTCATGATAGTTCTGGTGGGGGCGATCACGAGCTGCGTCGCTTTTGCGAGAGAAACAAAGAAGGGAGTGACATTCTCAGATCCGGTCACGGTAAACGGCACGCTCGTCAAGGCGGGCACCTATGAAGCAGTGTTCGACGATCAAACGAATGAACTCTCGATCATCAAAGATGGGAAAGTCGTAGCTCAGGCACCGGCCCAGCTTGAGAAGCGCGAAGAGCGAGATCACGCCAGTTATGAAACACGAGAGGAAGAAGGGAACTCTGGCAGGTCTATCCTGGTGAGCGTCGTGCTTAAGGGCAACAATCAAGTCACGCTCGTAAATAGCGGCGGTAGCGCCCAGTAGAGGAGCTTCGAGGCGTAACTGTGTTCAAAAGGATGGCCTTGCTGCGCTGCTTCAAGGGGTAAGCGCAAGGCCACTCATCTTCACGAACCACTCGTATTGGGTTTCTCTACGAGGTGAGTGTAGAGGGCGAGCATGAGCATTAGCCCGAAGGCAAACATTGAGAGGCTAGAGGCTGTGGGGTCAAGGTTAAAAGGTACTTGGTTAACCCGTAACAGCAATTCATATTTCGAAGGAGCATACAATCATGACGTCTATCAAAACAGTAAATCCGGCAACCAACGAGATTGTCAAAGAGTTCGAGGAATTTAATAGTGAACAGATCGAGCAGGCAGTCTCCACCGCAGCAAAGGCGTTCGTTTCATGGAGAAAAACGTCATACAAGGAGCGCGGAGAGTTGCTGCATAAAGTCGCGGCCTTGATGAGAGAAAGAAAAGGCGAACTGTCTAAACTCATGACTATCGAGATGGGTAAATTGATTGGCGAGGCGGAGGCCGAGATTGACCTTAGCGCCGACATTTTTGATTACTACGCCGACCGCGGAGAGGAGTTTCTCGCCGATAAAGTGCTTTCCCCGAAATACGGTTCTGCTTTTGTGAGGCACAGCCCCATCGGAGTGCTATTAGGCGTACAGCCGTGGAACTTTCCGTTCTATCAGATCGCACGTTTTACCGCACCGAATATCATGATCGGAAACACGATCTTGCTGAAGCATGCGTCGAACGTGCCGCAATGCGGAATCGCCGTGGAGGAACTGTTCAAGGACGCCAACGCGCCTGTGGGTCTTTACACAAATCTCCTTATTCCAGGCAGCAAGATCTCGCAACTTTTGTCGGATAAGCGGATCGTAGGGGCCTCATTGACGGGTAGCGAAAAAGCGGGTGAGAGCCTGGCGTCGGCAGCGGGTTCAAACGCCAAGAAATCTGTGCTCGAACTCGGGGGAAGCGATGCGTTTATCGTGCTTGAAGATGCCGATCTGGACGAGGCGGTCAACTGGGCGTTCGTGGGACGCATGAACAACGCCGGACAATGTTGCGTTGCCTCGAAGCGAATCATTGTCGTTGCAGAGAAAGCGGACGAGTTTCTCGACAAATTCAAGAAAAAGATGTCCGGGCTCAAGGTTGGTGATCCGCTGGATAGTACGACCGAGCTTGGTCCGCTTTCAACAGAGAGCGCAGCAGTTCAGTTAAAGGACCAAGTCGATCGTGCCGTGGCGGGTGGTGCCGAGGTCGTGCTCGGTGGTAATCGGATTGATAGGCCGGGAGCATACCTCGAAGCGACAATACTTACCGGTATCAAACCCGATAACCCAATTTATTACGAAGAGCTGTTCGGGCCGGTAGCTGCATTCTATCGCGTCGACGACGAGAAGGAGGCAATTAGGCTGGCAAATGATTCACCGTTCGGTTTGGGTGGATCAGTGTTTACTTCCGATGTTGAAAGGGGACAGCGTGTGGCAGATGAGATCGATACGGGAATGGTCTTCATAAACCATCCGACCTGGACAACTCCCAATCTTCCGTTTGGCGGAGTCAAACACTCAGGCTACGGACGTGAACTGTCGGAACTTGGCATTTCCGAATTTGTGAACAAGAAACTGATACGCACTTCAGATTTGAAGGATCCATTTTAGCTTTGGGCGTCATGAAGATCAGTCTAACTTGCAGCGCGAATGAGAGAAGCAAAATGAATGTCTTTTTTACGTGAAAGATAAACCAAGGGGCGCCAGTCTTGATGTCACGAATGTCGAGCCGAAGCGCCTCGATAATCCGCTGCTTAGATTCCCGAGCGTCTGCGTCTTGCCGCATACGGCCTCGGCAGCGATTAGGACCGAAGTAGCTATGGGTGAGCTACGACCTGCTTCTCAGTGAGTCCTATGAAGGCCCGAGTCGGACAATAACATTGCGGCGTCACATCGCTGACAAACGATCCGCTGCAGAAGAAAACGAAAGGCCTTACGGAGTTATGGAAATGAGATCGAACGTTTTATCGACAATTTTCTTAACTATAGCGATTGTGACATTTATGAACGAAGCAAGCGCACAACAAGCCGACGCCCAATACCAATCGCCGGCGGCCCCGGCCCAAACGGGAAAAGCTCCGGGAATGAAAGTAAAACTAATTAGCGAAAGCGACGGCATCAAGAATTATGTCTTGATCTTTGCAAAAGGCGATGAAGTGCTCTCAGGTATCAGCGATTTCGCCAGGAAGTACAAAGTCACGTCGGCTCGCCTTACAGCTATTGGCGCTTTGAAAGCAGTCACGACAGGCTGGTTTGATCTGAAAATAAAGATGTACAAATTGAATTCGATCAATGAACAGGTCGAATTGACGTCGCTCATCGGCGACATCGGCCTGTATAACGGAAGCCCGGCCGTGCATGCGCACATTACGATCGGGCTGCCGGATGGGACGACAAGAGGGGGACACCTGATCGAAGCGCACGTCTATCCAACGGTCGAACTCTTTATAACGGTCTTTCCGACTCCGCTTGAGAAGACGCTCGATCCTGAAACAGACCTCAAACTGTTTGACCTGACAAAAAAGTAAGTAAAGTCGATTGAATCCGAGATGCCGACTCATCTGGTGACGAGGATCCGGTGTCCGGCAGTGACGAATCACTGACCAATAGTATGGGTAGAAACTATCGATCAACCGACGTTCAAGCAAAACGCAAGTGCTGCCTGTTGAACGCAGAGAAGCCTTTCCGCGCATCAAGCGAAAAGCCTCTGGTACAAATAACCGCAAGAATTAGGCTGCTGCCTCTGAGTTTATCCAAACATTTGCACGCGCGAACCTGTCGATTCCATCAATCTCGTCGGTGCTTAACCGAAAGTCTGCCGCGCCCAAAACGCCGTCGACCTGTTCAGCGTTTCTTCCACCAACGATTGCGCCGGTCACGGCAGGTAATCGTAGCGCCCAGGCAATTGCTGTTTCTCCGGCCGAGCGACCATGGCGTCTTCCGATGTTCTTCAACAACTCCGCGAGCAAGAGATTTCGGGACAGACGAGGTTCCTGAAACTCGAGGCTATGTTTGCGCCAATCGTCATCAGGAAAGTTATTCACCCGTTCGCTCGTCATTTTTCCGCTGAGCAGCCCCGACATCATCGGCGAGTAAACGATTACACCTATTTTGTTCTTTTCGCAGAAAGGCAGGACGTCGTTCTCTACTTCGTGCCGGATCAGTGAATAGGGCGGTTGAAGTGAATCAACCCGAGCGATCTCCATCGCGCGTTGCAACTGTTTGACACCGAAGTTCGACACTCCGATGTAGCGAACCTTGCCCTCGCGCTTCAGATCGGACAGCGTAGTCCAGCCCTCTTCTATATCAACTTCGGGATCGGGCCAATGAATCTGATAGAGATCAATCACCTCAACTTGCAAACGGCGCAGACTGTTCTCAACTTCCCGCCGGATTGAATTTCGTTTCAGGCTATGACTGATTTTCCCTTCGCTATCCCACACCATCGAGCACTTCGTGAAGATGTAAGGACGCTCTGTGCGTCCTTTGATAGCTCGGCCGACGATCTCTTCGGAATGGCCCAGGCCGTAGACTGCGGCGGTGTCGATCCAGTTGACGCCCCGGTCCAGTGCGCGATTGATAGCCGCAATTGATTGGCGGTCGTCCTGAGAGCCCCACCCGAATTGCCAGCCGCCGCCACCGACCGCCCAACTGCCAAAACCCAGCGGCGTGATGAATAACTCCGTCGTTCCCAATTGTCGTGTTTGCATCTTCTTGATCCTCGCCTAAATTAACATCTCACTGGCGCATAGCCAGATTTCATACTGCGGGAGTAGTAGCATCCGCCGTTCCGCAACTCGGGAGACATCTCGGGCCGGTGACGAAAGCAGTTAAGGGGAGTCTTCGGGAGGAAGAACAGATCTGGTCGAAAGAAATGATGCTCGTTGGGCGACTATAAGTCGCCAAGTGTTGAAATATGACCACCAGTACATCGGACAGAGCGGCTATGAACATTTTGACTCGGTACACAGCCGCCGTAGAATAAGGCCACAAGACAATTGTCGCGGAGGTCACCATCGGCCAACCAACACAGTATTTGCTATATCTGCATCGATAAGTATCTCGACTGAGCCAATTGGTGGGACCCTACCGGTTGATCTCATGGAGAGAGTCGATTTCCAATAAGCGGCACCTTCTAAAGCAATGCAAAGGAGTCATATCAAGAACGTGATCGGCCGACTAGTCGTCTGCACGTTCGTGGTCTTTGTGATTACCGCCGTGCTTTACGCACTGCCTCTAAGTGATCGATCACTGACTGCGGCCTTCACGTTTCTTTTTGTTGTGTTGGCCTTCTCGGCGGTGTGGGGCTTTCGTTATGCGGTCTTCGTCTCACTCCTTTCAGCCTTGGGATTCAGTTTGTTGGCCCCTCCGGTCGGCTATTTGCACCTAACGTATTCGCGTGACGTCTTTGCACTGGTTTCATTCCTCGTCATCGGGCTCGTTGCGAGCTACCTCTCAGACCGTGCGCGCCGAGAAGCGCGCGTCGCGCGCGTCGAGATCACCAAACGCGAGCAGGCGGAGACAGTGCTACGGCAGCGCGCCGACCTTCTCGACCTGACGCACGACACCGTCTTCGTGCGCGACATGAGCGATGTGATCACCTACTGGAACCGCGGGGCGGAGGAGCTATACGGCTGGAAACAGGATGAGGCCATCGGGCAGGTCTCTCACCAGCTTATGCGGACGAACTTCCCCGCGCCGCTCGAAGAGATTAATGCAGAACTACTCCGAGCAGGACGCTGGGAGGGCGAACTCACGCACACCAAGCGAGACGGAACGCAGGTCGTGGTCGCGAGCCGCTGGTCATTGCAGCGAGACCATCACGGAACTCCCATTGCGATCTTAGAAACTAACAACGACATCACCGAGCGCAAGCGGGCCGAGGAAGCGCTGCGGCGAAATGAAGCCTACTTTGCGGAAGCGCAGAGGCTGAGCCACACGGGCAGTTGGGCCTGGGAAGCAAAGACCCTGAAGGTGCTCTACTGCTCCGACGAAACGCTCCGAATTTTTGGATTCGATCCGCAGGACGGCGTGCCGACCGCCGAAGGCTTCGAGCAACGCATGTATCCCGAGGACCATGACAATACGCATGAAATTGTTTGGAAGGCAGTCGGTAGGAAGGCTGATTACGCTGTAGATCACAGAATAGTGCTGCCCGACGGAACAGTGAAATACATCCAGACTATAGGTCATCCGGTGCTCGATGCTACCGGAGAAGTTGTTGAATACGTGGGAACGTCGGTAGATGTGACAGAACGAAAACGCGCCGAAGAAGAGCTACGCGAAACCGAAACCCGCTTCCGGTCTTATGTGGATCATGCGACCGACGCGTTATTCGTGCATGACGCGCAATGGAAGATTGTTGACGTTAACGGGCAGGCTTGCGAGAGCCTCGGTTACACTCGTGAGGAAATGATCGGGATGACGCCCTCTGATTTCAACCCGAGTCTCGATGCGGTGTCCACGCAACGGTTCCGCGAGGCATTTGAGGCTGGGGAGATTTGCACCTTCGAGACTTCTCACCGTCGAAAGGACGGAACAGTTTTCCCCGTTGAGGTCCGCGTTCGCCTGTTGCGGCACGACGGTCATTCGTTCAGCTTGGCGTTGGCCCGAGACATCACTGATCGCAAGCGGGCGGAGATGGTACTACGCGAGCGCGCCAGTCTGCTTGACCTTACGCACGACACCGTCTTCGTGCGCGACATGAGCGATGTGATCACCTACTGGAATCGCGGTGCCGAGGATCTGTACGGCTGGTCCAGAGACGAGGCCATCGGCAAGGTCGCTCATCAGCTCACGCAGACGATCTTCCCCGGACCGGTCGAAGAGATTAATGCAGAACTACTCCGCGCAGGACGCTGGGAGGGCGAACTCACGCACACGAAGCGAGACGGGACGCAGGTCGTGGTCGCCAGCCGCTGGTCCTTGCAGCGAGACGAGCTGCGCAGGCCAACCGCGGTTCTGGAGACCAACAACGACATCACCGAGCGCAAACAGGCAGAGGCAAAACTGCGCGAGAGTGAGGAGCAATGGAGGGATGTCTTCGAGAATAACCCTACGATGTACTTTATGGTGGATGCTGCCGGGAATGTACTATCGGTAAATCCCTTTGGCGCGGAACAACTCGGCTACACGGTCGACGAATTGGTTGGTCAGCCAGTGACCAGCGTTTTTCCTAAGTCTGACCGCGAGGCCGTTCGCAGGAATCTCGCCAGTTGCCTGGGGCAAATCGGGTTGGCAAGAAGCTGGGAAGCTCGCAAAGTTCGTAAGAACGGCACCCTGATCATGGTACGCGAAACTGCCAAGGCAGTGCCGCGGGTGAACGGACCAATTGTTCTGATCGCTTGCGAGGACATTACAGAGCAGAGACGAACCGAAGAAGCGCTGCGTGCAGCCCAAACAGATCTTGCACGCGTTAGCAGGGTGACGACCATGGGAGAACTGACCGCGTCTCTTGCCCACGAAGTGAATCAGCCCATCACCGCCGCCGTAACCAACGCCAGGACATGCGTACGTTGGCTGGCGGCAAATACCCCAAACATCTCGGAGGCTCGCGACGCTGCAATCTTGAGCGCGGAAGATGCGACGCGCGCAGCCGAAATCATTAGTCGCATCCGCCTACTGTTCCAGAAAGGTCCGATCAAACGGGAGTTGGTCGACGTGAACGAGGTCATAGGAGAGATGATGCTTCTGCTTCGTGCGGAGGCAACGCGGTATTCGGTTTCGATGCGCACAGACCTCGCTGCCGGTATTCCTCAAATCATGGCAGACCGGGTCCAGTTACAACAGGTAATGATGAATCTGCTCATGAACAGCATCGAGGCTATGAAAGATGTCGAGGGGTCGCGCGAAGTTATCATTAAATCTGATCGAGCAGAAAACGAACAGTTGCTCGTGTCAGTAAGCGATACCGGGGTGGGTTTGCCTACGGAACAGCGTGAACAGATTTTTAATGCGTTCTTTACCACGAAGCTTCAGGGCACTGGTATGGGACTGTCTATCAGCCGCTCGATCGTGGAATCGCATGGTGGTCACTTGTCAGCAGCAAACAATGCACCGCGTGGCGCAATATTTCAATTTACGCTCTCCGCCAAACCCGAGGCAAAAGCATGACGCTCGAAGACGCTACGGTCTTCGTTATTGATGATAATGCCGCTGTGCGTAAATCGATCCAGGGTCTACTCAGATCGGTTGGCTTGCATTCTGATTCTTTCGGAACGGCGCAAGAATTCTTAGACATCAACTACCCGGATGGGCCAAGTTGCTTAGTTTTGGATGTCCAACTTCCGGGCCTGAACGGCCTTGATCTTCAACGCCAATTGACCGATGCGGGTGTCCACATTCCGATAATTTTCATCACCGGTCATGGAGATATTCCGATGAGTGTCAAAGCCATGAAATCCGGTGCAGTAGAGTTTCTCACAAAGCCTTTCGGCGACCAGGATCTACTTGATGCCATTTATCAGGCGTTGGCTCGTGACCGCGCGATGCGACAGCACGAGAGTGAACTTGCGGAGGTGAAACAGCGGTACCAATCGCTGACGCCGCGGGAGCGCGAGGTGATGGGCCTGGTGGTATCGGGCATGCTTAACAAACAGATAGCCTTTCAGCTAGGGACTAGTGAAATCACTGTAAAAGTCCATCGGGGCCGCGTAATGAACAAAATGAAGGCTGATTCTCTGGCGGAATTGGTCAGAGTAGCGGAAAGGCTTGAGCATTCGATCGACGATAAGTCCCGCGAAGGGCTTAAGTGAACGTATACCAACGTATAATTGCCGACCTAATTCCCACCTGCTAGGCTTCCGCCTATGGCAATCAAGGAGAATAATAAAGTAGTCGCTATTGTCGACGATGATGCGGCGGTCCGCACGGCATTGACTGGCTTGCTCAGATCTGCAGGATTGATCGCGCGATCATTTGAGTCGGCGGAAGAATTTATCGGATCCGGCCAATACTCTGAGACTGCCTGTCTCATCGCCGATATCCGCATGCCGGGAATGTCGGGTCTCGACTTGCAGGCTAAATTGAATGCTGAGCAATGCAGAATTCCAATTGTCTTCATCACCGCGCACGGTGATGCACAGATGCGGATGCACGCGCTAAGAGCAGGAGCGGTCGAATTCCTGTCAAAGCCATTCGATGATGAAGTGCTGATTGAAATTGTTCGAGCAGCTCTGGAAAACTGAGCACGTAACGGAAGTGGCACCGGCTCCCCCGGGAGGTCTTCTGTGCAAGTTGTCGAAAGAATGGAATTAAGTGATACCGATTCTAGTCAGCGTCGGTTTGAGCAGGTTATAGGTAACACTGCGGCGCTGGAAGCGGTATTCGAACAAGTGGAATGTGTTGCTCCAACGGATTCAACGGTCCTTATCCAGGGCGAAACCGGAACTGGTAAAGAGCTGATCGCGCGTGCCATTCACAACGTAAGCACACGCTGCGGGCGTTCATTCATAAAGTTGAACTGCGCGGCAATTCCACTGGACTTGCTTGAGAGCGAACTCTTTGGCCATGAAAAAGGTGCTTTTACGGGAGCTATCGCACAAAGAATCGGTCGTTTCGAAATGGCAGACAAAGGCACGCTGTTTCTAGATGAAATCGGGGATGTTCCGGCAGCACTTCAGCCTAAACTGTTGCGAGTCTTGCAGGAGCAGGAGTTCGAACGACTTGGTAGCACACACACCCGAAAGATGGATGTTCGGCTGGTAGCTGCCACGAATCGTGATCTCACCGAGATGATGAAGCAAGGTCAATTCCGGAGTGACCTCTACTATCGATTGAATGTTTTTCCCATTCGTATTCCGCCTTTACGTGAACGTCAAGACGATATTCCGCTACTGGTGGAATACTTTATTGAGAAGTTTGCGCGCCGCATGAGTAAGCGGATCGAAACTGTTCCTCCCGCTACGATGAGGAAACTGATCGACTGGCCTTGGCCCGGAAACGTGCGCGAGCTACAAAACGTGATCGAGCGAGCCGTAATCTTATCGAAGGGCTTTGTCCTTGAGATTCCGTTGGAAGAACTTGAGCAGCCTCAGCTTCCCGTAGTCAATGACAACAATCGAACCGGGACGTTGGAAGACTTTGAACGAGAACATATTGTGCGCACTCTGAATGATTGCGGGTGGGTGATAGGAGGTCCTGAGGGAGCCGCCGAACGGCTCGGACTGAACCGAAGCACCCTTAACGGGCGAATGCGTAAGTTAGATATAAAAAGACCTAGAGCAGAATATATTACGCAAAGTGCTATCTCTATGTAGTTCCGAAGTGCTCTTCATTATTACTGACGCGAGAGGCCCGAAAGGCGAGGTTTCATTCGCAAAGGATTCTGGAATTGAGGAGGCTAGGGATGAAGATCAGCGCGCGCAATATCCTTAGAGGTACGGTCAAAAAAGTCGTACATGGGGCAGTTAATTCTGAAGTGACCGTAGAGCTAGCAGGAGGGGTGGAACTAGTCTCGATCATCACTAAAGCTTCCGCTGAAAGTTTAAGCTTGGACCGAGGAAGAGAAGTCTATGCCGTAATTAAGGCGAGCGATATAATGATCGGGACTGACTGATCAAACGTACGATTCGAACTCCTTCCGCTTCAACTTCAACATCCACGACCGATCTTTGATTGGTCCGATATCAGGATGGCGATGCGTTACACGCACGCGATGGAAGACGCGAAGCGCAGAGCTGTGGAAGCGATCGCAGTCGGAGCGACCAGAACCGCAGTGCTTGTTCGGTTTTGGACTCGGCCTCAGAGACCGGTCCTCTTTTCTAATGCTTCGGGATAGCGCTCGCCTTGGATCGGAATCTTAGAAGCAGCGCTGTCGATTTCGCGGAGATCTTCGGGCGTAAGTTCCACGGTCGCAGCGCCGATGTTCTCTTCCAGCCGATGCAACTTCGTCGTGCCGGGAATCGGAACGATCCACCGTTTCTGCGCGAGCAGCCACGCCAGCGCGATTTGCGCGGGCGTCACGTGCTTTCGTTCGGCGAACTGCTTGAGGAAACCAACGAATGCCTGATTTGCTTTTCTATTCTCTTCCGTAAACCTCGGAACGATATTGCGAAAATCGTCCGGATCGAACTTTGTCTCATCGGTAATCTTGCCGGTGAGAAATCCCTTACCGAGGGGACTGAACGGCACAAAGCCAATGCCGAGTTCTTCGCACGCCGGCAATACTTCGTCTTCAGGTTTTCGCCACCAAAGAGAATATTCGTTTTGCAGAGCAGTAACGCACTGAACCGCGTGCGCGCGTCGCAAGGTTTGCATTCCTGCTTCGGAAAGACCGAAGTGTTTGACCTTGCCTTGTTGAATCAAGTCTTTTACGGCGCCGGCTACATCTTCGATTGGCACATTGGGATCGACCCGATGTTGATAGAAGAGATCGATGCGATCGGTTCGCAATCTCTTGAGCGATGCGTTTGCAACTTCCTGGATGTGCTCAGGCCGGCTGTCAGTGCCAGTCTGCTTGCCGCCCTCGCCAAATCGGAATCCGAACTTTGTCGCAATCCCCACCTGATCGCGAAACGGAGCGACCGCCTCGCCAACCAGTTCTTCATTCGTGAACGGCCCGTACGCTTCGGCAGTGTCGAAGAACGTAATGCCGCGTTCGAAGGCCGCGCGAATGAGTTTGATTCCTTCTTGTTTGTCAGTGGCTGGTCCGTACCCGTAGCTTAGACCCATACAGCCGAGTCCCAGTACTGAAACCTCTAAGTCGCTCTTTCCTAGTCTGCGCTTTTGCATTTTCAAACTCCCGTCTCGGTTAAGGTCTAGAGCAATCTAACTCGACAGTGTGTAGAAACGCGTCCATCAAAACAATTCGATCAACCTCAGTCGGATACTGGGCGGCATAAGCGTAAGCGACCATCAATCCGATATCGTGTCCGACAACCACTGGCCTGCTTGAATCCGAGCGATGCTGCCAGGGCGTGAATATCCTGCGCCATAGTTTTCTTGTCGTAACCATTGGCTGCCTTGGATGACTGCCCAAATCCTCGCAGATCAGGCGCGATGACCAATCGAGTCTTCGCTAACTCAACCATCAACGGTCGCCATATGTGACTGTTCTGCGCATAACCGTGGAGAAGAATTACCGGCTCGCCTTTTCCGGCGAACAAGTAATGAAGCTTGACGCCGTTGACCGTCTTGAAGCCGTCCTGAATCGCGATACCTCCCGGTGGCGGAAACGAATCCGTCGCGTCTCAAGTATGTCAATTCGGGAGGACGGAAGATACTTATATAGAATAGGAGGAGGAGGAGTGAGTGGTGACTTCTTCATTTAAAATGGCCACGTGTTGTACGACCAAAAAGTAAGTAGGGCAATTGAGGCTCCGGTGAGGCAGTTGCATTGACGCGAATTCACTACATCGGCGATACGCTGAACTAGGTCGCCTCAGATCTAAGTCTGAGTCGTTTCAAGCTGAGCCGCGAAATCTCTGCTTATTTCTTAAGCGTGCAGAATGTTCATAGCGGCGTTGTAACTGCGTACCGGTTAGTCTGTTGAATTCGCTGACCTGAAGTCACAAAGTAGTCAGCTAGATGCAGATGTATACAGTGAGGTAACCAAAAATGAATAACCGCGAGGCCTTATTGATTTCCCGCGCTAACCCCGAAGACAATGCCTTTGCACGATTGCTAGGTGCGAAACTGACCTCGATTAGGTGAGTTTCCGCATTAGTTTTACAGCATCGAAATCGATTGCTTTTGCAACGTCGAGGAACTCAACCACATCCAGACGCCGTTCCCCATTTTCATATTTAGAAACAAATGACTGTGGGCGGTCTAACCTGGACGCAACCTCAACCTGCGTGAGATCTGCCTCTTTCCTGGCTTGAATGAGCAGATCCAGGAACTGCCTGTACCTCTTGCTGTAAATGGACTTGGCCACGAGTTACGGCGGCCGCACGAGGACGGCCCACGAAACTCTTAAACCCCTTTCGGGATTATCCCAAAAGGGGATATACTCAAATCCTTGCCGACAGCCGAAACAAACTCGCGTATTCGAACGTGTCATTCCAAGAACCGCTGTTCGACGGAGCATTTCACCTCAGCAGCGTCTGTCACGGAAGTGCGGTTTCAATGCGTTGAAGTCTAATCGATTCCGAAGAACTGGCCTTCAGATAAACCGAGTGAGCTTGTTTCGCAATCAGATAGTGATTGAAGGCAATTCTTGAAGGTCTGATCTATGCAGTGCTGACCGCCAGCAAGCGTCTGAGAGCAACCCATTTCGCGGTGTTCTGTAGACCTCACCATAGAGCTTACTCATGTCAAGATCGACACAGGTACATTCTCACGCAAGAGAAGTATGGAGGAGAAGGTATCGAAGCAAGTGGAGACTAGCCCGACGCTGGAGCGCAAGCGAGCGAAGTATACTGTTGAAGATGTCAGGCAGCTTTGTGGCATCTCGCGCTCTACAGTTATGCGTGAGATTCGACGTAAGCGGTTGGGTTGTTATCGCGCACGGAGAACGTTGCGCTTCTCTGAGGAACACATCACGAAGTATTTGGAAAAAGTTGAACAAGGAGCAAAATGAAGGTGTGCGGGTTGAAAACTCTTTTGCTTTAGCTAGCGATTTGCAGCCGAGGTGGGAATTGCCTCCTCAAGAGCGGGGCAAAGATATACTCTCGCACTAGGTGTCTGAACGGTGTGTAACCGCCACCATTATTTGTGGGAGTGTTGCTGCATGCATTGCGGCAGATGTTAACGTCGACTATCAGCAACCTTGAGAGGTATAGCTACAATTCATTTCAACGGAGACAATAGATGAGAAACATTTACCGTTGTCGGTCTTCGCGCTTGTTTGCTTTTGCAGCGCTTTTATAACTCCAGTGCTTTCCGCGCAGCCGAAAAAAGCGCCGCCTTTGCTGACCCGCGGAAGCGGTGAAATCCTCTAGTTTTCAATGGCGGTGAATTAAGAGAGGCTTACACTGGCGAGGCACGTGCTGAGTTTCTCGCGCAAAAGTGAGTCTGATGCTCTTGTAGTGCTAGAATGAGGAGGCATGCTAGTCGCTAAGAACATGCTATTTCTTCAACCCTATCACTGGAGACGAACGGTTTATGCCTGAAACATCTGTACCAACGCCTCCCGGCTTTGACACTCTATCGAAAGCAGAACAGGTGCGTTATCTGCAGGCTCTCTGGGATCAAATCGCGGAAGACCCAGGCACTCTTCCAGTCCCGGAGAATCATCTTCGATTAGCCGAAGAGCGCCTCAAACGCTACCGCCAAGATCCAGTACGCGCACACTCCGCTTTCGAGGTACTCGACCGCCTCGCTGACACTTCCAGTGCAGACTCCAAGTCCGAGTGAGCCGCTACCATCTTCTCTCTGATGCCGCTGCGGATGCCGACATTGAGGCGGCGTTCGAATGGTACGAATCCGAGCAGCCAGAATTGGGGTTTGAATTTCTGGATGAAGTTAGAGCCACGTATAATCGCATTCTCGACGGACCATTCAAGTATCAAGAACTTCGATCTGGCATCAGGCGCGCCCTGACGAGAAGATTTCCATATGGAGTTTATTTCTCAGTTGAGGATGATCATATCGTCGTCATTGCGGTCCTCGATACTGCTCGCGATCCCGCTGAATGGCAGTTCCGAGTCTAGTAAGCGTCGAATGCTCACGATGCGCTCCGAAAAACTGAAGTACCAAACTACAAACTGAAAAGAGCGGTAACACAGCTGCCTTCGTCGCCAAATTAAATGCGACTGATGCTTTCGTTACTCTTCAACAACAGCTCTCGCTTGCGTTGTGCTTCAAGTGTATGAAACTGCGTAGTAGGTAAGACGTCGATAAGTCGATTAGGCTGCTAATTAGCGCCTCGCGAGGATCTTCTTTAGCTATTGAACCAGCGCCCTCCTGTTGAGAATGTCGCGAGCCTTGTCGATGGTTTTCTTATTCATGTTGTAGTATCTCATCGTCATCTTCACGTCACTGTGGCCCATCAGATTAGCGAGCGCTGGTAACGGGATGCCTTCATTAGCCATTTCAGTACCGAAGTTGTGACGCACGGAGTAGAAGTAGCGTGTACCTTTCGGGACGGCCGCTTCGGCGTATGCCGCAGTCCACAACTTGCGCAAATTGACCTTCGCCTGATCAAACACAAGAGCATCGTCGTTCTTATTCGTTCTCTGGAGTTGCAGTTGCAACAATTCCTTCTTCAACCGGCTAGTCATTTGCACCGGCCAGCGCTTTGGCTTGATGTTCCTACCTTTGCCTTTGTAGGCAGTGAGCGTGATGATCTCGTCAGCAAAGTTAATGTCTTTCCATCGCAGGTAATCCAACAAGCTGGACTTTCTGGCTCCAGTATCCATTACCGCAATGAACACTGGTAGAGTATGACGACGTTCAGGAGTGTCGAGCGCCTTCATTACTCGCAGTGCCTCTTCGTCAGTAAGCTCGCGCGTCTTGATCGGATCTGGAGTTTCAGCGGCGTCGTGAATCAAGTTCCGTGACACCGCTTTGGTGAACGGCGATCTAAGAAGCCACCCTTCATCCACCGCAATGTTGAAGAGCCTGCGCGCCTTAGACAAATCGCGATCAACAGTTGAAAGAGTAACCTTCCTCAAATTCTTTATTGTTCCGCTCAGTCGGGCGACCTGATAGTCCGTCAGCTTCTTTTCATTGATCTTTCTTATATCGATGTCTCCAAAGAAGGCGACCAGATTGTTGAGGCAGGCGTGTGCTGGGACAACGCTTCGAACGCCTTTTATTTTTGTCTCTTGATCGTCGTAAACAGCAGCTACATAGATATTGTCTTTGGCATATTGAGCGAGTTGCCGGAATGTAACCTTACCGGCAACGAGTTGTGCTGGTCCATGCTGCAGTAGTTCAATTTCGATCTCAACCTGCTTCGGTTTGATCGCAGACTTGTTCTCAACCTGACGCAGAATGTCGAGCGGTTTACCGTCATCGATCTTGTAGCGGATACGAGCATAATACTTGCCCTTGATCTTACGGTACGTGCGGCTGATGATTTCGACTTTGCCTGTCATTGGGCACCTCCCGCTGCAAGCGCACGTTCATTAACCTCAAGCTCGTCAGTGCCTTCATCAAAGCTATCGGGATCGAAGACTAGTTTATGTTTGTTCGTCATTTTCATCCTGTTCTTTTCGTTTATATGGCCCTAAAGCCAATATTCGTGTACCCCTTTTTGTACCCCTTTTTAGGTGGTTTTCAGGACACATCAACGCACCTCAGGACACCGAGAGACACAAGAAATCGGCGTTTATTTGGTGCTTGCGATTTTCTTAGGAAATTTGACAGCCCTTAGATCGTGTGTGAAGCGAGTACTCTACCGCTGAGCTAAGCGGGCTAGAATCAATAACTTACAGCCATAGTTGGACCAGCAATTTAGCGGTAAGCGGACTCGATTTGAACGCATCTTAAACCATCACTGCTCGCTTGCGCCAGTGGAAGGAGCGGCCCCTCGCTTCGGATCCTAAGGTCCCGTGAAGGCGTGCTACCTAATCTTCCAAATGGTATAAGCCAGTATTTGCGCCTAACGGGCCTCAAGGTTAACCAAAAGGGGTGCGGGTTCGACTCCCGCCCTCGGCACCATTCGAATTTTCTAATTGCTCTAAAGGCTACTCTTATTCATGCGAGCGTTCAAACCTGTCACAACTAAGGCACAAAAGTTTTGGGTTACACGCGCATCACTAAGGATTTCGTCTAGAGAAGTAAGACATTCCTATTAGCGGGATTCGATACTGTAAGCCGGAGTCATAGATCCTCTTAAACCAACGGATACGCCGCCATGGTCATTCGTGGTAACTACCAAGCCTCAGTCGTTAATCAAAAGCGGATTCCGTCGAGTCTGGTCCATAATCCGGAAGGAATAAAGGCAGCCCAGTAGTACCGATGTGCCACAAACTCTTTGCGAGCTCTCAGGAATAGCAGTTGTGATCGACGAAAACTCTCTGCACGTCCGAGACGGCGCCGCAGGTACTTGTAATAATTTGTGATCAGCTCTGCTGTTGACTCGTCGTCGATCCTCCAGAGAGCGATTAAATAACTCTGGGCGCCGGCAATCGTAACCGCGCGCCGCAGTCCATAAACACCCTCGCCATTCGCAATGTCTCCAAGTCCGGTCTGACATGCTGAAAGGACGACGAGCCGCGTTCCCCATAGGTTGACTCGTGATAGCTCCAGTGCCGTCAGAATTCCGTCGTTGCAGTCAGAGTCACTTTCCGGACTACGATTCAGGTTGGCCCCAGCAAGTGCTCAGTAAGATCGGAGTAGCATGTTTTGAGGGATGGGACCTCTCGGGTCAAAGGCACCCGTGGTGGGAAACTGAACTTGGGACCAGATTTGAGATGCGGTTGCCGCTGACTTCGGCGCGCGAGCTTTCACGATATTGAGTTAATCACTTCGCGCTCAGTTCGCGCTTCAAAAAAAATACATACCGGTCCGAACCGACTACTCCCTCCACCGTGACGAGTTCCCACCCCTGACCGGCGAAATTATTGATTTCATTCTGAGCCTGTAAGCCTCGATCATATTCGACGAATTTATATTCCCATCTTGATTGCCTTCCCTGCTTACCCTGGCTATACCCTGTACACGTTGCCAGGAAATATAAACTCAGCATGATCACTAGAAGTAATTGCGTTGGCGCTTTCATGATTTCTCCTCAACAAAGAACTACCTCACTGTTGGCATCAAGAGATCAGGCAGGCAGAACCCTCTCGCCTGTACTACTGCTGTCTGCCTGCCCGTTACCGATAAAACCAACAGACGAACAATCACTGGTGCTGCACAGTCAATGTATTTGAGCTGTCCTTTTCCGTTCCGGTCATTGGAGCGATCACGACTGCGTCCGGAGTTCCTTCTACTTTGACCAATTTCGCGTGACCATTCAATGTCACCGACGAGGCAGGGTTATCGTTCGCCACGAAGGTTATGGAAACCGTCGTGCTGCTACTCTGATTATTACCTCCTCCTACTGCTTGGCTCGAGTTGGACGGGCTTATCGTAAGGCTTACCGAGCCACTAACATTCGTAGCAGATACCTGAAGCCCAATAGGTGTATTCGCGGGTACGGATGTTGCCGTGATCACCACAGTTAATGTGGCCGATTCATCCTTGCGGATCACAGCAGGATTCGGACTGGTGAAAGAAACAGACCCGAGAGACACCGTACCTTGCACCGTCGTTTGGCCGTTGACATTCGTCTGATTTGTGCCGAACTCGATGCAGTCCATGCTGCTGCTCTCCCAATAGTAAAGCGGGTACTCCACCGTAGACGTCAGACTTGTGCTCCCGTATCCGATCGCATTAACCACGCCAAAATTGAAAGTGGCGACGTTTGAGTCGCCAGACCACGACGACACTACATTCGAACTGTAGGGACCATATTCGTTGTTATAACTATCAACGTTCATTTGCAGTGTATCTACTGACACCGATTCTCCGTCAGGCAGCTGGGCCGGATCAGGATTCATCCACCCATAACCGTAGGTAGGTGGGCACGAAGTGCCGCAACTATAGCTGCTGCTAATCCCGCGTGATGCGCTTAACATCTCAGCTCGTCCAATCAGACGGCCAGTACCAGGACCAAACACCGACCAGCGAAATTGGCCGCCAACAATCGATCGTGGAATCGTATGGCCGTCCCTATCAGGGATCTGCTCATCATGGATCTTCCGCAAGTCAAAAGTGGCAGTGGCACCTGCGGGTAGCGTTTGCGGATTCAGAATGTAACGTCCACCCGCATAGTTGATTTGCACAATAAACTGTGTGGGTAAAGCAGACACATTTGTAATGGAAACTATCGTCGAAAAGTCTCCATCCAGGCGCCAGGGATAGGCACCGGTCGAGGAGCGCGTTCCGCCGCTATCTCGAAGCGGAACGTCATAATTCATGCCGGTAATCAGGTCGGTACCATTAAGCGCTCCGATGAGACTGCCTTTTGGTCCAGTGTTCATGACTTCAATGCTGACGGTCCTAAACTCCGGTAAATGTTGAGTATTGGTGGCGAGTGGATTCAAGTCAACGACCTGGATTTCATTAGACTTCAGTATCACAGGCGCAAGATCTACAAAATTGTTTGCATCACCACTTACTGGCCGAAGGCGCGGCGTTGCCACTAAATCGCTGTTTCCTACATTGCGCAGCACGAGTCTCGAGTCCACGTTATGGAGCCGAGCGTTCGTCGCAAAGAGGTTCTGCTGCGCGACAACTTCCGTATCGTAAAATCGAATGCTGCTGGTAAACCCGCGTTTGGGTGAGAGAACAGCCCCGGCAACAACAAAATCGACGCTGCCATCGACAGATCTTATAGTGACGGCATCAGCTTCGGTGGTCCCGGAACCATGTTCAGTAATGGATCTGCGAATGATCTCGGTCCCAAACGCCGGGACCTGCAGCTCTTCGATGTCACCGTTGGCAAACTGAAGGACTGCTTTTGTTGTGGTCGGACGGGGGTTTCCGACGGCGATTATAGCTGTGCTGTTATCCCGACTGGACCAAACGGCATTACGCACGACTGATCGCCGGTCTGACATGTAAGTAAATGTGATATCGACGCTACTGCCGGTTCGAGTTCGCAGCAGTCGCAACTGGCCCCACATCTCTAAAGGACGGCCCACGTAATCGAGAGACATGCCGCTCAGATCTTTGCGATTGCGGATGTTGGTAGGCATGAGCGTCTTCAGGTCAACCGTTTTCACTTCAGCCGCTTGCATCGTAAAAGGAGTCCCAACAATCACCTGTCCGTTCCGAGTGTAGAAGGTTGGTGTTATTTCCATTGACTGAGGGCTTCGACAATTCAGGTTTATTTCGGTACCGGTCGATTCAGGGAGCGTGATAAGAGGTGCGTAGATTTTCTGCTCAGCGATCTTGGGACACTTGGAGCATGGTAAGGTTTGAATTACAGCTCCCTTAGCGGGTGGGTTACTTGCAAGAGGTCTTGGTCCTAATGGAACAAGCAAAAGAAAAAACATTATTACCGTCAGACTTGCGAAAAGAAGCTTTCTCATAGCGGTACTCCTCGTTAAGGCTTGGCAACAGCCGCTCTTTGCCAGTCAAGCGTCCCTATCGGATACAGCTTCGATTGTGCAAAAAGTGACAGAAGCGCCATTGCAAATTGGTCCAGTTTTCGTGACCGGGCCATAGCTTATGATCTTCGAGTAAAACGCGGGCTCTTAACGATATGGGAGGATCGCGAGCATTATTTAAGGGGGATATTCATGTTTTAAGGCAATGATGTGAGAATGAGTAAAGGGTCTTCTGAGGTTGATCCGAATATCCATCAACCACAGCTATTGCCAACTTAAGTAGGGGCATCTTGGCGTGGAATGATACGCGCAATGAAAATTACAGTCATGATATTGTCGTTGCATTACCGGTACAATTTGAAGCCCACCAGGACAAAATCAGGCACACCTACAAAGCGTAATTGTAAATAAAGGATTTGCCGAAGGGCGAACGCTGTTCCGTCTAATCTTTGGACCAATAGCGTTGCCACAGAGAAGGAGCTGCCGATACTTTTGAAGTCCTTCAGACTTTGCGAGCGGAACTTTGAAATTCGCCTACGCTCAATGTTCAAGGCGTCAGACGATCACACCCATCGCTACGGAAGCTCGTGACGCTCGGGACGCATTCTTCAGTAAGGTTCACTGGCCATCGGAATTTCAATAAACACTTCCGCGGATTCAGTAGCCGCATCGACAGTAGAACCGTGAGCGGAACGCGTTCCGGTAAACGTTTCGACTCGGTCTTCAGCGGCCGCAACGGTTGGCATCGATCACAGCCACTATTCTCTCAAGCTGATTGAGGCATTCAGCTTGGGCCAGCGATGACGAGGATCAAAGGACTGCAGTGAATAGACCGTTGCCGCTCACGGTCTGCTGTCAGAATCGAGTTAATCGAAAGGACAGGTCTCCTGCGGTTCCTTTAGCACCGTTGAATACGACTCCGGCAGCCAAGGAATATGGATCATATCCAATAAAAAATGGGTTCAAGAATACCAACAATTGCGAGGACAATTGCTATCCGAACGCTGTCAGAATCTAAGGCAACGCGCTTCAATTTCAAGTAAATCAGCACGATTACAATTGAAAAACCAGTGATGGGGGGTGCAAATGAACAGATTACGGCGGTGAAAGCGGGAATACTTTTCCAATTTGATGCGACCAGTAGATAAATAAAAGGAATTATGTCTGCAAGTCCAGCCAATAAAGGCAGGAGTAATCGCAGAGTTTTCATGGTCTTGAACCCTTCCGCCATGGTCACTTCTGACATTGTGGAGCCGCCTTTAGGAATAGCTGCGCCCAACGAACATTAACGTTAGGATCTCTGCCTACCGTATACCCCGGTGTAGATAGAACGTGCGGTATGCTCGCAGTGTTGGACGTTACAGCCATACCTTGTCCAGGATAATACTTGACGACAAAATTGAAGGCCCCTACGGCATTAGTTACCAAAGTCATGCTGGTGTCGATTCGGCCGTTAGTCGTGGTAATAACGTAGGAGCGTGTGAGAAGAGCTGGCGATTCTCTTACACCAGTATCATGTACTGATAATGAACGACTCCAATTTTGCGTGTATGCGGAGGCGTTTGAGACATTCGCAAAATAACGCGAACCAGGCTGCACATCCTGGTTCCATTGTTGCTCACTCCAGCAACCGTTTTTCAGTACCTGTAATGCTGCTTCAACACCGTTTGCGACTGTGTTTGCAGCGACTTCATCGTCGGGATTCTGCGTCTCGTGTTCTCCTCCCGTAGCCTCCCCGCCGGAATGGCCTTCCTCGGCACCATGTTCTGGAGCAGACTCATTCGATCCACCAAGGGCTGCTTCGCTTCCCAATGCACCTGACGCACTGTTGCGGTTCTCAGCAATGACTGCTTTAATATTTGCGATCTCTTGCTCATAGCGTTCCGGCAAATCTCCCGGTTCGGGACCCTCGAAACCTCCCCACGAACCCGGAGCAGGCCCGGTCGCGCTCACCGGCAAGTGCCCTGTCGGATCAGTTGCATTCAGGGGATTGTTACCTACATAAGCGTAGCGATTTAATGATTGAGGATTTGCTAGCGATCCGAGCAAAGTGTCTGGACTCGTGAAGCGGCCCTCAGTGCTGGAAAAGTAACGAGCTTGAGCGAAATCCAATCCGGTTTCAGCGTCGCGTTCGTAACCCGTAAACTTCTTGCGATTACTGTCACCGCCGGCACAGAAACCCATGCCCGTAGTGCGGCCACCCGTACCGGCACAAAGCTCTTCTCCAAACGGCAGATAGTCGTGACGACTCACGATTGAACCGCTCGCATTCGTGATTACGCGCGGTGAACCCAGGTTGTCTGAGGTTGTGTATTGTGTGCCGTTTGAGTTGACCGCCGTCGGTTCGATCGTGATCAGTGTCGCGCCACCGTAGAGATATTCTTTTTTCAGATTTCCAGTTGAGCCATCAAACTCCGCAATCAATTGTCCGCCGAGGCCGTATACAAACCTGGTGTTCTCGCCGACTAACTTCCTGACACGCTGACCCCCGCCATCGTACGTATAGGCGTTCACCGCAGCGACTGTCTTGATTCTGTTTTCCGCATCGAAGGTGTAAGCGTGGATTGTATCGTTCGTTAGATTGCCATTCGCGTCATAGCTGAATCCGGCCGTGGTGATGCGGTTGTTGCTGGTGCTGAATGCAAGATTGTGCACGCCGCCACCGTAATCGATCCAGCGATTGCCATATTGATCGTAACCATTCGTCTGCGACCAATTCACGACTGTTCCGCGTCCAGCGGGGCTAGTTTCCGTCGCAGTTGCGAGCCGATTCAAAGCGTCATAGTCGAAACTCTGCGTGTAGAGTAATCCACCGCCAGTATAGGTCAAACTCTGCACATTGCCATTGTTGTTGGTCGTACCGTAGTTGTAAGTGAGATCCAGAGCCGAAGTCGGTGCTCCACTGGTGCCCAGCTTGAACTCGTTGGCTTGCAAGCGGTTGTTGTAGCTGACGGCGTGAATCAGAGAGTTGCCGTAGGTTTCCGTGTTCAGTGCATTGTGTGAAGCATAGCCAATGCTCGAAACACTGGCTGCAGGCGCATAAGTCGTCGCGTTGCTGTTCAGTGAAGCAAGCCGCCCGGCTGCGTCAGGAGTGTAAGTTACGGTGCGCCGATCGCCCGCGCCCGGGACCGAAGGATAGGTTTCGCTGGTCATGAAACTAACCGAATACGAAGCCTCGATCAGATAGTTTACTGAATCGGTTTGCTGATACTTGCGCAGCGTGCGGCCGAGCGCGTCGAAGCCGGCATAGTTGCCCGCACTACCGCCGCCGTAGGTCACGGCGACCAATCGTCCCGTCGAGTAGCCGCGATTGAATGTAGGTGCACCGGCGGGCAGACTCTGACTGTCGTAGAAATATGCAATATTGGGCGTATCGTCTGAATAAGTCTTTGAAGTGGGGCGATTCAAAACATCGTAAGCAATCGTGGTCACGACGCCGCGCGCGTCGGTGCGCGTAAGCAGGTTGCCATTGTTGTCGTAAGTATAACTGGCCGTTCCATTCTCGGGATTAGTCGCCGAAGTCAGCCGCTTCAATGAATCGTAAACGAAAGTGCGCGTCTGGCTACCCTGCGACACCTGCATGAGATCATAGAGCACATCGTAGGTATAGCTGGTTTGATAATTCAATCCGTTCGGGTCTTCGTAAATGTTCGTCAGTCTGCCCAGCGCATCGCTCACGCTTTTGCGCTGTTTGCCTGCCTGATCGGTGGCGGTCACAGAGTTACCGCTGTAAGAAGTCGTCACTGCGGCGCCATCCGGGGTGGTGACTGAAATCACGCGACTGAGAGCGTCGAAGCTGGTAGTGGTCCAAATCGCACTCTCAGAATTCCACGGACGAAACGGATTCGAAGTCTTATAAGCGCGACCCAGGGCGTCGTATTGAGTTTGCACATCGATATAGTTGGTGCCGCCCTCGTATTGCCGCGCCTCCGTGGTGCGGCCAAGTCCATCGTAGAGCGTCTGAGCTTTGAGCGCATTGTCGCCGTAACTTGTTTGGTCGCTGGTGGTAGTGATAGTCCGGTTGGCGTCGTCATAACTGAAAGTCGTTTGACCCTTCGACGACAGGTTGTTGAAATCGCGGATGATCTGCGTTGGTCGATCCAAAGCATCGTTGAAAAAGCCGGTGAACACGGTCCCGTTTGCGTCCTGGGCATTCACCGGTCGCCCCAGGTAGTAATCGAATTGTAAATAGGTAGTCTGATTGGCCGCATTTGTGATGAGAGTGGCGAAAGCATAGCTTGCCTGGCCAACTGAACTCAGTTCGGTAGGAGAACTGTTGCTGGTCGCCTCACTATCCGGCGCCCCAAAGCGATCGCTGAAATTAATCGTAGTCGCATTACCGCGTGCGTCGATAGTTTTCACCGTGTTGCCGGCAATGTCGTATTGAGCGGAACCAGAGACCGAGCCGATGATTGAACCACTACCATTCAGCAGGTAATGCGTCGATGCAGTAGCATTGCCGCGGGTGGTGTAAGACGTCGAGAATGAAGAATCGAGTCCGCTGATGCTGGCGCGGTCAACTAAAGCCGCGTGATTTGCATCCGTGCCGTAATTGTCATATTCATACGTAGTTCGTGCTCGTTCGATGCCTCCGGCATCGTAGATAGAAACTTGCGACGGCAAGCTGCGAATATGCGCGCCGCTTGACGCGTCCGTGTAGGTGGATGAGGTTAAATAAGTTGTCTGCGTCTCCCGCACCAGCGCTCCCGGCGCCCCGTTGCCGAAGTCGTACTCTTTAACGTCATTCTGATTGTTGTAAGGAAGGCTGTCGTCGTAACCGAAGACATGCTTGGAAACCAAGTTGGGTGAGACGTCCGCAAGTGTGAACGTGGTATCGCTCACGCGCGGGTCGTTCGGCGGCTCGCTCGGATCCCCCGGGCTCGGCCACGACCACCAGCTTACCGGAGCGCGGTTGGCCCAAGTCATCTGCTCTGACTGAAGTAAGGTCAAGCCATCTGCGGCATAGGTCTCGGTCTTGTACTCACGCCCGTCTAACTTCGCCGGATAACTAATTCCTGTCGCAGCAATCAGTGAATTCACGGGATCGCCGTAAAAGTAATGTTTCGTCCGCGATAACAAACTTCCGTTCGCAGTCAATTGGTCCACCGTGACAGCTCCACTGATTAAATCACTGAATGTGGTGTAGCCCTCCAGATTTGCGCCGTCGGGATAGACACGCCGCTCGATAACCCGTCGATAGATCTTGTCGCTGTCACCACCTGAGTCGGCGGTATAGTCGTATTCGACAGCTCCGCCTGTCGGTAGATTGACTCGCGCCAACTCCCCATAGGAGTTGTAGAAGAATTGATACTGCTGATTGTTTGGCAACGTAACTGACGAAACCACCAAAGGATTGAAATTTGTGGTGCTGCTGGCATTGTTCAGTAGAGGGAAAAGCCCGTTATACGTTTGAATCTGGTAACGCGAGGCAGGTTCGTTGCGTGGATTTGTAGTGCGCAGCGCGTTGGCAAGATTTGAATAGTTTAGCGAGATTGTCCGCGTCGCTCCGCCAAAGCCTTTCAATGTGATCTGATCGGAAAAAGTACTGCTGTAGTCTGCGTAGCTAAACGTAACCTGCCGATTGAGTGAATCGGTGATTGTGAGAACACGGTTGCTGCTGTCGTAGGTAAAAATGATCTTGTTGCCGTTCTGATCCCGTAACCAGGTAACGTTACCGCTATCGATGCGAAGGCGTGTCCCGTCGCGCAGCATCAGATAACCTGACGGGTAAATCAAGC